>Ga0233425_10000460_pt1 | contig 105682 bp, 107 predicted proteins | sample Watercolumn_Towu_2_FD_181712 | JGI IMG/M metagenome (GOLD analysis project Ga0233425, IMG submission 181712) | Freshwater microbial communities from Lake Towuti, South Sulawesi, Indonesia - Watercolumn_Towuti2014_140_MG | ecosystem: Environmental > Aquatic > Freshwater > Lake | place... | reverse complement strand
CCATGTGGAGATCGCGCTGAACGGGACGACCCTCGGCGCCTACCCGATCGCCGCCGACGGGCGCTTCACGGGCAGCGCGCTCACGCTCCCCGACGGGACGAGCACGATCCTCGCGCGTCTCGTCGAGGGGAACACGGAGATCGCCGCGAGCTCCGCGACCATCGTCGTCGACCGCACGCCGCCGCCGCTCGCCATCACGCGCCCGAAGGCGAACGACACCGTCGAGGGCACCGAGGTCGTCATCGAGGGCAAGACCGAGCCCGATGCCGAGGTCACCGTGAGCGGCCGCGCGCTGCGGCCGAACCCGGATGGCACGTTCACCGACCGCATCACCGCGCCGGTCGGACCGCTCACGCTGCAGATCGTCGCGAAGGACCGCGCCGGGAACGAGACGAAGACCACCCTCTCGATCACCGTGAAGCAGAGCACCGTCGCGCCGGCCGTCGGCGTGACGCTCGGCATCACGCTCGATAGGACCAAGGTCCGCCCCGGAGAGACGGTCGTGGTGAAGGTCGTCGCGACGGAGAGCGGCAAGGCGAGAGCCGACCTCAGCGTGACCTTGCAGAGCGGCGTCTTCACCGTCGGGACGTACCGCACCGACGCGAACGGCCTCGCGACGATCGGCTTCGCCGCGCCGAACCACGAGGCGGACGACGTCGCGATCGTCGTCATCGGCGGCGGGACCTCCGCGCGCGCGACCCTCACCGTCACGAACAAGCCCTGATCTCGCAGGGGCAGGGGCCCCTGTGCGCGTAGCGCGCCCTCTTCCACCCCCGAGGTGCGGCTTATCCTGCCGCGAACGTGACCGATCCGAACGCGGTGCTCTTCGCGCTCCTCGGCGGCACCGCGTTGCTCCTCTACGGCGTGCGGCTCGTCGGCGAGGGCTTGCAGCGCGCCGCCGGCACGCGCCTGCGCCAGATCCTCCAGGACCTGAGCGCCGACCGGTTCCGGGGCCTGCTCGTCGGCGCGGGTGTGACCGCGGTGCTGCAGTCGTCGAGCGCCACGACGGTCATGCTCGTCGGCTTCGCGTCGGCGGGCCTGCTCTCCCTGCGCCAGACGATCGGCGTGATCCTCGGCGCGGACATCGGGACGACCGTCACCGTGCAGCTGCTCGCCTTCAACCTGCTCGCCATCTCGCCCGCCATCGTGTTCGTCGGCTGGCTGCTCTCCGCGCTCGGCCGCGGGACGACCTCGTACGTCGGCCGCGCGATCCTCGGCTTCGGCTTCCTCTTCCTTGGGATCAAGCTCATCTCCGACGGCACGCTCCCGCTGAAGGACAACGCGCTCTTCCGCGAGCTCCTCGCGGCGCTCGTCGGCCAGCCCATCGTCCTGCTCGTCATCGCCGCGGCGTTCACCGCGCTCGTGCACTCGAGCGCGGCGACGATCGGCCTCGCCATCTCCCTGGCGACGAACGGCCTCATGCCGCTCGAGGGCGCGATCCCGATCATCTACGGCGCGAACATCGGCACGGCCGGCACGGCGCTCGTGGCCTCGGTTGCGGCGGCGAACGTGGAGGCACGCCGCGTTGCCGTCGCGCACGCGGCCTTCAAGGTCGGGGGCGTGCTCGTCTTCCTGATCGTCACGCCGCAGTTCGTCGACCTCGTCCGCGCGATCGGCGGCGACGCGCCGCGGCAGATCGCGAACGCGCACACGCTCTTCAACGTCGCGCTCGCGGTGCTCTTCCTGCCGGGCGCCGGTCCCGCCGCGGACCTCATCACCCGCCTCATACCCGAGACGCGGCGCAGCGAGGAGGGCGCGATCTACCTGGACCTGCAGCTGCTCGAGGCCCCGGCGCTCGCGCTCAGCCAGGCCCTCCGCGAGACGCTGCGCATGGGCGACGTCGTGGTGCGGTCGCTGAAGGACGTCATGACGGTGTTCGAGCGCGACGACGAGGCGCTCATGCGGCGGATCATCAAGCGCGACGATCAGATCGACCGGCTCGAGGAGGACATCAAGCAGTACCTCACGAGGCTGCGCGAGCAGGCGCTCACCGAGGAGCAGTCGGAGCGCGAGACGGCGCTCCTCTTCGTCGTCGTCGACCTCGAGGCGACCGGCGACGTCATCGACAAGCAGCTCATGGAGCTGGCCGAGAAGAAGATCCGCGGCAACCACACGTTCAGCAAACAGGGGATCGGCGAGATTTGCGACCTGCACGCGAAGGTCGTCGAGAACCTCGAGCTCGCCCTCGCCGCGCTCGCCGCGGGCGACCGCTCCATCGCCGAGAAGGTCCTCCGGCACAAGTCGCCGGTGAGCGAGCTCGAGCGGCGGTACCGGCAGTCGCACATGGAGCGGCTCAAGGCGGGGCTGAAGGAGTCGATCGACACCTCGAGCATCCACCTCGACGTGCTCCTCGCACTGCGGCAGGTCAACTCCTTCGCGACCGCGATCGCGTACGCCGTGCTCGGCAAGCACCTCCCGGCGGTGAACGGCAACGGCCCGCAGGACCGCCCCTCCTCGGAGGCGTCCTGAGCCGCGCCTACATCGGCACCTCGGGCTGGGCGTACGCGACGTGGAAGCCGACCTTCTATCCGCCGGAGGTGGAACAGGCGGCGTTCCTCCGGTACTACGCGACGAAGCTGCCGACGACCGAGGTGAACTACACCTTCCGCCACCTCCCGACGGAGAAGACCGCGGCCGGGTGGCTCTCCGCGACGCCGCCCGACTTCGTGTTCGCGCTGAAGGCATCGGAGCGGATCACGCACATGGACCGCCTGAGGCATCCCGCCGAGATGCTGCCGCTCTTCTTCGAGCGCGCCGCGCTCGTCGGCGACCGCCTCGGGCCGATCCTCTTCCAGACGCCGCCGACCCTGCAGCGCGACGACGACGTCCTCGCGGGGTTCGTCGCCTCGCTCCCGTCGGGTCGCCGCTGCGCGCTGGAGGTGCGGCACGCGTCCTGGTACGACCCGGCCGTGTACGACCTGCTCGCCTCGCGCGGCGTCGCGCTCGTGCACGACGACGGTGAGGGCCACGCGCCATCGCCGCTCGTGACGGTCGGCGCGACCGCGCCGTTCGTCTACCTGCGCCTGCGGTCGGAGACGCCGTATGAGAACAGCGCGATCGCGACGTGGGCCGACGTCGTCGCGGAGCAGGTCCGCGCGGGGAAGGACGTGTACTGCTACCTGCGCCACGACGAGGACGGACAGATGGGCGTCGCTGCGGTCGCGCTACGCGAGCGGCTGCTCGGTCAGGGCATCACCGCCTGAGGTAGGGTCCGGGTCGCTCGGCTCCTTACTGCGAGGGGATCGCCCAGTTCTGATAGACGGGGTGCACCCAGGTCTGGCCGGGGGAGAGGTACACGCGCTCGCCGGCCCGCGTGTAGAAGTGGAAGGCGTCGTAGATCGTGGCGCGCGCCCAGCGGCCGTCGAGCCGCCGGCCGTCGCGGAAGACCTCGGCGTTCCCTTCGCCAACGAGGTTCATGTCGAGGCCGCGTGAGCTGAAGATGTCCTCGATGACATTCGTCTGCCAGATGTCGGTGTGGATGACCACGACGTTCCGCGCCGCGATCGGGACGTTGTTCGCGGCGTCCACCTCGCGCTGCATGCCGCCGCCGTCCTGGTAGCGCGCGTAGGTGCGCGTCGTCGCGTCGTAGTCGTAGCGCACGGTCGCGCCGCTGCGGTAGGGGATGGTGATCGTCGACGCGGTCGTGCTCGTGCCGAAGCCGCCCGCGGTCGGCGCGTGGTCGGCGCGCTTCAGGAAGTCCCAGCGCGGCACGGTCACCGCGTTCGCGCCGCTCGGCAGCGCGTTCAGGGCGTTCCGGACCGCGTCGACCGACGTGAACATGTTGTACGGGTTCGGGCGGAACGAGACGCGGTAGTAGCCGGCGTTCACGTACGTCGCGTTCAGGTCGTAGTACGCGCCGGCCGCCGCGTCGTTGCGGATGGCCTCGGTCTCCTCGATCGTGGCCCCCGAGTACACGACCGCGCCGCGGATCATCGGCGTGAGGGAGCGGTCCGAGAAGCGCGCCGAGCGGATCGAGCCGATCGTGCCAGGGTCCTTGCTGTGGAAGATCGCCGAGTAGCGCGTGATGTTCCCCTCGACGAGCAGCTCGAAGATCATGTCCGCGTCGCTCGTGCCGTAGTGCGGCCGCGCCGAGATCGAGTTGTCGATGCGCGCGTTGATCCCGCGGCGCGCCGCCGACGCGCCCGCGAGCGGCATCCCGGTGAGCGGCCAGCAGCCCGAGCCGCAGACCGTCTGCGAGACCTCGCCCGCCGGCGTCACCCACGTGTCGGCGACGAACGCGACCGCGAGGCCGCTGCTCCGCAGCATCGCGACGTGCGTCGTCCCGTCGTCGCGGGCCTCGAGCGTCGCGAGGTCGCCCTTCTTGTCGCCGTTCCAGTCGCCCGCGACGAGCGCGGTCGCGCCCCACGAGAGCTGGCCCGGCGCGGTGTACCCGATGCCCGCCGCGCCGCCGACCGGCGTGAGCGCGCGCGCGCCGCTGAACAGCTGCACGCGCGTCGAGCCGTCGCCGTACGCGTACAGCGACGCGAGGTCGGTCCTGCCGTCGCCGTCGACGTCCGCCGCCGCGATGCGCATCTTCGCGAGGTCGTACTGCCCCTCGCCGGAGTCGTACACGCCGTCCCAGCCGTTCACCGGGACGAGCCCGTTCGGGCTCGGGTCGAAGACGTGGATGCGGATGCGGTCGTTCGGGTACTGGTAGATCGACGCGACCTGGTCGGACCCGCTCGCGCGCGTGAAGCGGCCGATCGCGAACTTCGCGCGCGCCGTGTCGTACTGGCCGACGCCCGAGTCGTACACGCCGCCGTTGCCGTTGAAGATGAAGCGTTTGCCGTCCGACTCGAAGTAGTGGATGCGCATCTGGAACGCGTCGTACTGGTAGATGAGGAGCAGGCCGCTGTTCCCGACCGCCGAGAAGTTCCCTGCGAGCATCGCCGCGACGCGCGAGAAGGCGTAGCCGCTCGACTGCCACCACGCGCCGAGGTACTGGAACGACATCCCGGTGGAGCGGAACACGAGGAGGCGGACCGCGGTCGGCCCGTCGCTATAGAGGACGACGATGTCGGCCTTGCCGTCGCGGTCGACGTCTGTCGCGACGGCCTTCGCGCGCGAAGGGTCGAACGAGCCGGCGCCCCAGACGGTCCACTGCTCGGCGGTGAACGCGTCGGTCGTGCCGGTACGGTCGAGGACCTGGATGCGCAGGCCGTAGTCCTCGGCGGGGTCGAACAGCGAGGCGATCTGCGTTCGGCCGTTGCCCTTGAAGTCGCCCGCGACCGTCAGTCCCTCGCCGAGCGACTGCGCCGCGGCGGGCGCCGACGGGACGAGCAGGAGCACGGCCAGCCAGGCAGCCGTCAGCAGCGCCAGGGGAGCGCGCGTGCCCTTCCTCACCGCTGGAGCGAACGCTACTTCGTCGCAGGCGTTATCCGCGCGTCGATCAGGGCGCTGATGCGACGACGGCGGTCGGCAGGAGGAAGTAGACCCAGCTCTGGCCGGGCTCGAGGAAGATCTGCTCCCCGCCGGCGTCATGGAAAGAGAACATGTCGAGGACGCCGTCGCGCTTCCAGGTGCCGTCGACGCGGCGGCCGTCGCGGAAGACCGTCGCCTTCCCGCCCCCGGTCATGCGGTAGTCGAGGCCCTTCGAGCCGTAGATGTCCTGGATGACGCTCGTCTCCCAATAGTCGGTGTGGATGACGACGACGTTGCGCGCGAGGATCGGGACGTTCCCGTCGGGGTCCACCGTGCGCGTGCCGGCCTGCGACCGGCGGTAGCCGCGCGAGCCCTCGTCGTACGTGTACGTCACGGGGTCGCGCAGCGGCACGGTGGCCTTCGCCGCCTCGGTGCTCGTCCGGAAGCCGCCGGCCAGGGCGTCGTGCTCGAGCGAGGGGAAGAACCGCAGCCCAGGCACGTCGACCGGACCCGCGCCGCCGACATCGTTCACCGCGGTCCGCGCCGCCTTGAGGTCGACGAAGAGGTTGTTCGGTCCGGGCCGTCCCTGGACGCGGTAGTAGGGGCCGCCCTTCCGCTCGGCGTCGACGCTGAGCATGTTCCCGGCGCGGATCGAGGTCGTCACCGCGTCGCGCTCCTCGATCGTCGCGCCCGACGCGACGAGCGCGCCGCGCAGCATCTGCGTGAGGTGGAGGTCGCTGAAGCGGTAGGAGCGGACGGGTCCCACCGCCTTCACCTCCTGCGAGTGGTAGATGGCCGAGTGCCGCGTGATGCCGCCCTCGACGATCATCTCGAAGACGATGTCCGCCTTCGACAGGCCGACCTGCGGGCGCGCGGCGGGGTCGTTCGGCAGGCGTACGTTCAGCGGGCGGCGCTTCACCTGCGCCGGGTCGTCGGCCTTGATGCCCGTGAGCGGCCAGTAGACCGGGGCCGGCGTGGGGGTCGGCGTGAGCGTCGGCGCGACCGCGACGGGGCGCGACGTCGCGTTCGCCGCGGGCGAGGGCCGGGCCGGGCTGGCCGAGGGAACGAGCGTCCCGCCGCCGCACGCAGCACCGATGAGGATGAGGACGAGGGTCGCGGACATCCCGACCCGCAGTCGTCGTATCACGAGACGCGACGAACGTACCACCCGGACCGCCGGCCGAGCCATAGCGGGAGGGTGTGCGCTAGACCGTCGTGCCGGTCAGCTCCCGCACGAGCGGCGCGAGCTCGTCCACGTGCGGCCCGCGCAGCGTGAAGTAGGTGACGCCGAGGTCCGCGGCGAGCCGAACGATGTGCGACCGCACGTGCGCGAGCGACCCCATCGGGCGGTAGATCGAGGACGCCACCATCTCGCGCGAGAGGCCCGTCTCCCGCGCGCGGTCGGCGATCGCGCGCTCGGGGTCGTCCGTCAGGACGATGTCCTGCACCATCGACAGCTCGATCCGTTCGAAGTGGCCGCCTGCGGCTTCGCGGACCCAGCCGATCTTCTCGCGGGCGGCTTCGATCAGGATGTCGCGCGGATCGCGCCACGAGCCGTCCGGCTTCACCGTGCCGAAGACCTGGACGATGTCCGCCTCCCGGCCGGCGAGCGCGAGCAGCCGGCGCCCGGCGCCACCGATCATCAGCGGCGGATGCGGGCGCTGCACCGGACGGGGCCGGCATCGTGCCTTCTCGTGCCGGTAGAAGCGGCCGGCGTGCGTCACCTCGTCCTCGGTGAAGAAGCGCTTGAGGAGCCGCACCGCCTCGGCGAGCCGCTCCACGCGCACGCGGCCGCGGTCGAAGGGGACGCCGAGGCTCTCGTTGTCGCGGACGGCCCAGCCGGCGCCGATCCCGAATTCGAAGCGCCCGTTCGAGAGGACGTCGAGCGTGGCGATCTCGCGCGCGAGCATGAGCGGGTTCCGGAAGTCGTTGTCGACGACGAGCGTGCCGAGCCGCACGGTGCTCGTCGCGACCGCGGCGCCGGCGAGCCCCACGTTCCACGACCAGCCGCCGCCGATGACGTGGTCGGGCATGAGGACCGTGCCGTAGCCCATCGCCTCGAGCGCGCGCACGCGCTCGAGCCACTCGGGACCGGACGGGGCGCCGCCGACCTGGGTCGAGAACCGGAGGGCGCGCGCCATCAGGCGCGCAGCGCCTGCTTCACCAGGCCGGGGATCTCGCTCGGCGCGGTCGCGACCGGGATGCCCGCCTCCTCGAACGCGCGCACCTTCGACTCCGCCGTGCCCTGGCCGCCCGAGACGATCGCGCCGGCATGGCCCATGCGTTTGCCGGGGGGCGCAGAACGGCCGGCGATGAACGCGACCGCCGGCTTCTTGCCGAACGCGCGCATGTACTCGGCGGCCTTCTCCTCGGCGCTCCCGCCGATCTCGCCGACGATCACGAGGGCTTCGGTCGCCGGGTCCTCGTTCAGCAGGCGGACGGCGTCGGGGGTGGGGAGGCCGATGACGGGGTCGCCGCCGATCCCGAGGCACGTGGACTGGCCCAGGCCGGCGCGCGTGAGCGCGTCGGCGATCTCGTAGGTGAGGGTGCCGCTGCGCGACACGAACCCGACCGGCCCTTTGGAGAAGTTCTCGCCCGGCATGATCCCGATCTTGCACTCGCCGGGCGTGATCGCGCCCGGGCAGTTCGGGCCGATGAGCGTCGTCCCGGTCTCGGCGAGCACCGACGCGACCTTCAGCATGTCGTGCACGGGGATACCCTCGGTGATGCAGACGACGAGGCTGAGCTCGGCGTCGGCCGCCTCGAGGATCGCGTCAGCCGCCCCCGGCGCCGGCACGAAGATGAGCGACGCGTTCGCGCCGGTCGCGTCGACCGCCGCCGCGACGGTGTCGTACGTCGGGATGCCGTCGCGCTCGGTCCCGCCGGCGCCCGGGCTGACGCCGGCGACCACGGTCGTCCCGTACTCTCGCATCCGGCCGGCGTGGAAGCGCCCCTCGCGGCCCATGCCCTGGATGAGCACCTTCGTGTCGCTGTTCAGCAGGACGCTCACGGTGCACCCGCGGGGGTGGGCGCGGGGGTGGAAGGGGGCGGAGCCCCCTGCGATGAATGGCGGGCGAGGCGGACGGCCTCCGCCGCGGCCTCGTCCATCGTCTCGCGCGAGACGAGCGGCTGACCCTCGAGGATGCGGCGCCCGGCCTCGGCCTCGGTCCCTGACAGGCGGATGACGAGCGGGACGCGCGGTGGCCGGTCCTTGATCACGTCGACGATCCCGCGCGCGACCTCGTCGCCGCGAGTGATCCCGCCGAAGATGTTGATGAGCACGCTCCGGACGCGCGCGTTCGACAGGACGATCTCGAGGGCGGCCTTCACGACCGCGGCCTTGGCGCCCCCGCCGACGTCGAGGAAGTTCGCCGCGCGCCCGCCCGCGTTGCCAACGGCGTCGAGCGTGCTCATGACGAGACCCGCGCCGTTGCCGATGATCCCGACGTCGCCGTCGAGCTGCACGTACGAGAACCCGAGCTCCCGTGCGCGCTCCTCGAGCCGCTCCGACGCGAGCACCTCCTTCCAGCCGGCGAGCTCGATCTGCCGGAAGAGGGCGTTGTCGTCGACGTCGAGCTTCGCGTCGCCCGCGATGACCGAGCCGTCCTCCTGGACGAAGAGCGGGTTGATCTCGAGGAGGCTCGCGTCCGTGGTCACGAACACGCCGTACAGGCGCTCGGCGACCTGGGCGACGGCGGCGACGCGCTCCTTCGGGACGCCGGCCTCGAAGCACAGGCGCCGGGCCTCGAAGGGCAGGAGACCGAGCCGCGGATCCGGCCAGCCGCGTGCGATCTTGTCCGGGTGCGTCGCGGCGACCTCCTCGATGTCCATGCCGCCGACCGTCGAGAGCATCACGACCGGACGCCGCCGGTCGCGATCGACGGTGACGCCGAGGTAGAGCTCGCTGCGCACCGTCGCGGCGCGCTCGACGTACACCTTCTCGACCGTCAGTCCCCTGATGTCCATGCCGAGGATCGCGCGCGCGGCGGCACGCGCGCCCTCGGGGTCGTCGGCGAGCTTGATCCCGCCGGCCTTGCCGCGCCCGCCCAGGTGCACCTGGGCCTTCACCGCGACGCGGCCGCCGATCTCGCGCGCGGCGCTCGCGGCCTCGTCGGGCGTGACGGCGACCCGTCCCTGCGGGATGGGGATGCCGGCGCGCGCGAGGACCACTTTGGCTTGGTGCTCGTGCAGCTTCACCGGCGTCGCCGAAACTAGCACCGGCGCTCTCGGCGCGTTCGAACGTCGTGCACATCGTCGCGGCCGGTCCGTGGCTAGCGGAACGCGCGCACCGCCTCCTCGACCTCCGCCACGACGCGGCGCGTGTTCCCGGTGAGCTCCTCGAGCGTCGTGTTGATGGTCTTGCGGTGGCGCGGATCGAGGTCCTCGGGGAGCTCGTCTTCGTCGAGGACGGTCGCGTCGCCGCTCGGGCGGATGAGCACGTCGACGACGAGATCGAGGTACTCGATCCGCTCCGGCGAAATGGAGACCTCGTCGGCGATGCTGCAGTAGTAGCCGAGCACGGCCCGGTCCTTCGAGAACGCGTACACGGTGTACGCGCGGCCCGCCAGGAAGTGGCCGAGCGTCGCGGTGCCGGGCAGCAGCGTGAGGTCCGTTCCCTCGAGCCGCCGCTCGGCCGACAGAACGGATCTGAGGATCGCGCGCACGCCCGGCTCGACCACGAGCCCCTCGCACTCGTACTCGACGGACGACCCCTCCAGACGGCGTTTTCGCTCGATGATCGTCGGTCGCGACACAGGTTTGACGTTGTACTACAGGCCCGTAGCATGGATCCGCTGCGGTGAAGGAGCTCTACCAGGTCGTCGAGGTGGGCCCGTCCTGGTACCAGGAGAACATCCCCTGTCAGGAGGCCTGCCCCGTCAAGACGAACTGCCGTGGCTACCTCAATCTGGCCGCGGCCGGCGAGTTCGAGAAGGCGTGGGAGCTCGCCCTCGACCCGAACCCGCTCGCGTCGATCTGCGGATCCGTCTGCGCCGCGCCGTGCGAGACGGCCTGCCGGCGCAAGGAGGTCGACAAGCCGCTCTCGATCCGCTACGTGAAGAAGTTCCTCTCCGACTGGACGCACCAGAACGTCCGCGTCGACGGCCGCGCGTACACGCAGCCACCGGCGCCCGTGTTCGGGCCGCCGGCGAGGCGGGTGGCGGTCGTCGGCGCCGGCTGCGCCGGCCTGGCCGCGGCGAGCGACCTCTCGAAGATGGGGTTCGGCGTCACGGTCTACGACGCGCTCGACGCGGCCGGCGGCACGGCCCTCGCCGGCGTCCCGCCGTTCCGCCTCCCGCGCGAGGTCATCGACCGCGACATCCGCGGGATCGTGAACGACAATGTCGAGCTGCGGCTCTCCACGTACGTCGGGAAGGACGTGACGCTCTCGCAGCTGCGCGACCGGTTCGACGCGGTCCTCATCACCGCCGGCTGCTTCATCCCGAATTACGCCGGGATCCCCGGCGAGGACGCCGAGGGCGTCATGGGCGGGATCGTCTTCCTCGAGCGCGCCTACCGCGGCCACCCGGTCGACGTCGGACGGCGCGTGATCGTCCTCGGCGGCGGCTACACCGCGATGGACTGCTCGTCGACGGCGTGGCGCCTCGGCGCGGAAGAGATCTACGTCGTGTACCGCCGCGGCCGCGAGGAGATGGTCGTCGACGAGGAGGAGCTCACCGAGACGCAGCGCGAGGACATCACCTTCGTGTACCTCGCGTCACCCGTCGAGATCCTCACCAGCGAGGGCCACGTCCGCGGCGTCCGGTTCATCCGCAACAAGCTCGGCGAGCCGGACAGCGCGGGACGGCGCACGCCGGTCCCGATCGAGGGCTCCGAGTTCGAGATCGAGTGCGACACGGTCCTCCTCGCGCTCGGGCAGTCGCCCGACACCACCTGGCTCGCGGACATCCCCGAGTTCCGCGTGAAGCGCGCGCGCGACCTCGAGATCGACCCGGAGACCTTCCAGACGAAGGTGCGCAAGATCTTCATGGCGGGCGACTACCGCACCAACCCGTCGACGATCATCGAGGCGGTCGCGGAAGGGCGCGGGGCGGCCCAGCAGGTCGGCCGCTACCTGGACGCCGACGCCGCGTCGGTCGAGGTGCCCGAGTACCACGAGATCGTCACGCTCCGCCGGTCGAGCACGCCCGACAACGTCGGCGTCATCGCGGGCGAGGGCGAGCTGGCGCGCGTGTTCCACAACATGTCCGCCGACTACGACCGCATCCCGCGCCAGGAGATGCCCAAGCTCATGAAGTCCGAGCGGCGCGGCCTCTTCCTCGAGACGAACCGCGGCTACTCGCAGGCGCAGGCGGTCGCGGAGTCGGACCGGTGCCTCAAGTGCAACTTCAACATCGAGATCATCGGCGAGCTCTGCATCATCTGCGGCGGCTGCGTCGACGTCTGCCCCATGGACGTCATCCACATGGTCGACATCGGCGACGTCGTCGACGACGGGGCGATCCCGGCCGTCGGCGAGGCCAAGAAGTGGCGGAGCGGCGTCGCGTTCTACCTCGACGAGACCGCGTGCATCCGCTGCGCGCTGTGCGTGATCCGCTGCCCGACCGACGCGATCACGATGAACCGCTACGGCACGGTCGCGCCGTCGATCGGGCGGACGCTGCCGAAGGAGTCCATCGACGACGAGATCCACCTCGACCTCACCGTCGCCGCGGGCAAGGCGATCCGCCCGCTGCCCATGTACGATCCTCGGCGCGCGGCCGGCCACAAGGACGTGCGGAACGGCAACGGCCACACGCCGAACGGGCACGCTCCCGCGGCCCCGCGCGACCTGCAGACCGTGGCGACGGCGACGGACCGCGAGCCCGCGCGGACTCATTGAGGTAAGGGGGCATCGTGCTCGAGATCCCGACCCAGGCCTGGGAGTACGTCCGGCGCAGCTTCATCTGGCGGTCGCTCTTCCGTCACGGCTACCCCGACTCCCGCAAGAACCAGTCGCTCGCCGTCTTCACGAACGTCTTCCTGCACCTGCACCCGGTCAAGGTGCGGCGCCATGCGCTCGCGATCCCCTACACGTGGTGCATGGGCGGGCTGTCGTTCTTCCTCTTCCTCGTGCTGACGCTCACCGGGACGCTGCTGATGTTCTACTACCGGCCGACGACCGAGTGGGCCTACTCCGACATCAAGGACATGGAGACGGTCGTCGTCTTCGGGCAGCTCCTCCGCAACATGCACCGCTGGGCCGCGCACGGCATGGTCATCACCGTGTTCCTGCACATGGCCCGCGTCTTCTACACCGGGTCGTACAAACCGCCGCGCGAGTTCAACTGGGTCGTCGGGACGCTGCTCTTCTTCATCACGATCCTGCTCTCGTACACCGGATACCTGTTGCCGTGGGACCAGCTCTCGTTCTGGGCGGTCACGGTCGGCTACAACATCGCGGCCGCGACGCCGTTCATCGGGAACGAGGTCTCGTTCCTCCTGTTCGGCGGCTACGAGCTCGGCCCGAACGCGCTCCTGCGGTTCTACGTGCTGCACGTCGTCGGTCTGCCGCTGCTGACCGCGTTCCTGATCGCCATCCACTTCTGGCGCATCAGGAAGGACGGCGGCATCAGCGGTCCGCTCTAAGTGCCGAGCACCGGCCCGCAGCCCTTCCCCGGGCAGGAGAAGCGCCTGCGCCTCCTGGCGTTCGTGCGCCAGGACTCCGTGGTGCGCGTCGATAAGCGCGTCGAGGACACGGCGATGGTGTGGCCGCACCTCCTCGTCATCGAGTTCATCGTCGCGATGCTCTGGCTCATCGCGCTCTTCGTCCTCTCCGCGGCGTTCAACGCGCCGCTGCAGGACCACTCGAACCCCGACCACACGCCGAACCCGTCGAAGGCGCCGTGGTACCTGCTGAACCTGCAGGAGCTCCTGCTGCACATGGACAAGGGGCTCGCCGGCGTCGTCGTGCCGACCATCTGGCTCCTCGTGGTCCTGCCGCTCATCCCGTACATCGACCGCAGCCGCGAGGGCGTCGGCATCTGGTTCACGAACAAGACCGGGTTCCGCGTGTTCGCGTTCTCGGCGGTCTTCTCGACCGTACTGACGTTCGCGCTCATCCTCTTCGACGCGGCGTTCCGCCCAGCGTTCCTCGACTTCGCGACCCACAACCTGCCCGGCGGGAAGGTGCTCTTCCCCGATTACCTCGTCCCGATCGCCAGCATGATCGGCCTCTCCGCGGTCCTGGTCGTGCTCGTGAAGCGTCTGTACGGGGCGGACACGCGCGGCGCGATGATCGCGCTCTTCACCGGATTCGTCTTCACGTACGTCGTCCTCACGTTCGTTGGGACGTCGATGCGCGGCCCCGGCATGGTGCTGTTCCCGCCGTGGAACCTCCCGGCGACCATCGAATGATGGGAACGACCGGGGGTGGAAGGGGGCGAAGCCCCCTGCGAGAGAGAGGGCGGCTCTGCCGCCAGGCATGATCAGACCGCACGACGAGACGAACCTCAGGGCCGGCGGGCTCATCGCGCGCCTGAAGCGGCGGCAGCTCCTCCGGATGGGCTTCCTCGGCGGCACCCTGCTCGCGGTCGGCGAGATCGGCGGCGTCCTTCTGCCGTTCCTCTGGGTGAACAAGATCACTGGCCTCGGCGGCAGGGTCGGCGTCGGGAAGAAGAGCGAGGTCCTCGCGAAGTTCGCCGCGACCAACGACGCGCCGATCCTCTACAGCGAGAGCAGGTTCTTCCTCATCCACGCTCCCGGCGCGATCGCCGCCGCGTACCGCGGGTGCACGCACCTCGGGTGCGCCGTCCCGTGGACGCCCGCGGAAGACCAGTTCCACTGCCCCTGCCACGGCTCGCTGTTCAACAAGAACACGGCGATCGTCCAGGGCGGTCCGGCGCCGCGCCCGCTCGACCTGTTCCACGTCAGCGACAGCGGCGGGTCGCTCGTCGTCGACACGAACCCGCTGAACCTCATGGTCCGGCAGTCGAACGCGTGGGACCCGACGCACGTCGAGGTGACGGACGCGTAGGTGGACGTCAACTTCCTCCTCGCCGCGGTCTCGGTCCTCCTCTTCCTTGCGCTGCTCGCGTACTTCGCGTTCCTCGTCGTCCACCAGGAGCGGGTCGAGCCGGAAGAGAAGCCGGTGTACGGAGTGGCACTGCTCGAGCAGCACTACGCGCCCGGCGCGACGGTCGAGCAGCCGACACCGTACTTCGTCTCGCCGATCCCCGCGTCGCCCGACCCGCTCGAGATCTCCGCGAACCTCGACAAGAAGATCGTCCTCGGCGGCGCGATGCTGTTCGGGACCTTCGCGCTGATCGGCGGGTACTTCGTCGTCCAGGGGGACGCGAGCCCGCTGCGGCCCGGCGGCGTGCGCGCCGCGGCGGTCGAGCACCAGCTGCGCCAGGACGTCCGGCGCGGGGCCGCGCTGTACGCGCAGCTCTGCTACGACTGCCACGGCCGCGACGGCAAGGCTGGGAAGACACCGGCGGGCGCGCAGCTCCCGGGTCTGCCGCTGAACAGGGCCGACTTCAAGCACGAGAACCTGCAAGCGGACCCATCGAAGCTCGCCGAGACGCGCAAGCTCATCGAGAACACGATCGCGCGCGGCCGGAAGTTCACGGCGCCGCGCTACTCCATGCCGGCGTGGGCGCGTACCGAGGGAGGCCCGCTCTCCCCGTGGCAGGTGAAGCAGCTCAGCGATCTGATCATGTACGGCACGGACGAGGACTGGGCCGACATCGCGCAGGAGCGCGATCACTCTGGCTTCAAGGTGGAGGAGCAGATCCCGCCGCCGCCGGCCGTCGCCGGGGGCGAGGACATCGCGAAGTCGGTGTGCACGCGCTGCCACTCGTTCACCGAGGGACAGGCGAGCGTGAACCCGCTCGCGCCGAACCTCGCGGGCTACGCGACGAAGGGCCCGTTCGCCGACGAGGTGAAGAAGCTGAAGGCGTCGAACGACCCCGACTGGCTCGTGAAGTGGGTCACCAACCCGCCGAACGTGAAGCCGGGGACGGCGATGCCGGCGTACGGCGCGAGCGCGGGCGGCGAGCTGCCCGACGACCAGGTGAAGCTGGTCGTGAAGTTCCTGCTCGAGGGGAAGTGAGCGGATGATCACCGAGGTCGCCGAGTCCCAGGAGTTCTACATGGTCCTCGTGACCGTGTTCATCCTCCTCGCCGCGATGTACTTCCTGCAGAAGTGGTGGACGACCTACCGCTAGAGCGTCCCCGACCGCAGCTCCGCACCCTCACGCTGCTCGTCGGACGCATCACGACCATCAAGCTCGCCTACTGGAGCGCGCTCACGGTCGCCGAGATCGCGCTCGCGACGCGCGTCCTCGCGGTCGGCGACCCGTTCGCGGCGAGCGTCGCGTTCGCCGTGCTCACGACGCTCGCGGCGTGCGCGTGGGCGGCTTGGTCGGCGCGTGCGAGCGACCAGCGCCTCGGCGGCCTCGAGCGATCGATCCCGACCGTCGCCACGACGTTCCTCGCGGCGTCCGTCGTGGCGACGCCCGCGAGCCTGCCGCTCCTCTTCGTCGAGATCCAGCGCGCGGGCGACGGCTGCGTCTCAGGGATCTGCCACTGGCAGGCGGTCTGGTACTGGGTCGCGGCGATGGCCGTCGGCACCGTGCTCATCCCGGCCGTGTTCGCGCTGCGGATGCGGAGAGCGGACGTGAGCCCACCTGGACTCGCGGAGATGGAGGGGGCGATGGCCATGCCGCGGTGGCGCATCGGCGTCGGCGCGTGGTCGTTCGCCGTCGCGGCCGCGATCGCGGTCCCGCTCGGCGTCCTCGCGTACGTGCTCGCGTCGCCGCTCGCGGGCATCCGGCTCGACGACGCCGTCCAGCACTTCACCGTCACGTCGAACGTGTCGCTGCTCGCGGCCGCGGTGTCGCTCGGCGTGCTGCGGTCCGCGCTCGACCGCGAGCACTGGCCGAGCGCGCTCGTCGGGCTCGGGTTCCTGTCGCTCGGCGGGCTTTTCCTCGCCCACGGCCTGACCACGCCGGGCGTGCTGCTTCGCGGCGGCTCGCGCGAGCTCGCCGCGGGGTCCGTCGTCGCGTTCTCGGGCCAGCTCGCGATGAGCGTCCCCGCGGTCCTCTTCGCGATCCGCTACACGCCGGTCCGCGCCGCGCTCGAGCGCTCGCGCGTCGTCACGCCCTTCCGGCTGCTCGTCGCCGTCGCCGTGGCGATCGTCGTCTATGACGTCGCCGCGCTCGCGCAGCCCGTCTGGATCGCCCACATGGCGGACACGATGGCGGGCTATGACATCGCGAACGCGTACAGCGGGTACAACGGCAGCGCGTTCCAGGCCGACCCCGCGTACGCGCTGAGCGTGGGCGGCGCCACGGTGCTCCTGCTCGCATTCAGCGCGTACCGCCAGAGCGCGGAGTTCGGGCGGTCGCGCCTGCCGACCCACGCCGCGCTCGTGCTCGCCTTCCTCTTTCAGGCCGAGGCGCAGGTCGCGGCCCTGCTGTCGCCGACGTTCTCTCTTGGCTTCTGGGAGTACCACGCGCTGCTGGGCTCCGCGACCGTCCTCGCCGTCGGCGCGATCTTCCTCGAGCTCGACCGCCGGCGGGGGCTCGAGCGGTTCCTCCCTCCGACGGTGGTGGAGCGCGTCGTCACCGGAGACCAGATGTCGCTCATGGGCCAGCGCCGCACCGCGACGATCCTCTTCACCGACCTGCGCGGGTCCACGGCGCTCGCCGAGCGCGCAACTCCCGAGGCCGCCGTCGCGACCGTGAACGCGTACCTGCGCGCGATGGCGCGCGCGGTCATCGACGAGGGCGGCATCCTCGACAAGTTCACGGGCGACGGCCTCATGGCCATCTTCGGTGCCATGGGCGACGCGAAGAGCGGCGCGGCGGCGGCGGCGCGAGCGGCGCTCCGCATGCGCGCCGACCTCGCGGCGGTCAACGCGGAGCGCTCCGCGCGCGGCGAGCCGACCGTGGGCTACGGGGTCGGCATCAACACGGGCGACGTCGTGCTCGGCGCGGTCGGCCTGCCCGAGCGGTCCGACTACACGGCGATGGGCGACACCGTGAACACCGCGGCGCGCATGGAGTCGCTCACGAAGGATCTCGGGACCGACGTGGTCGTCTCCGAGGCGACGGCGGCGCAGCTCGACGGGACCGTGACGCTGCGCCCGCTCGGGACCGCGAGCGTGAAGGGGAAGAGCGCGCCGGTCGCGGTATTCGCGATCAGCTAGCCGCGATCGCCTCGAGACTTGCGGGCATCGAGGTGAGCCACCGCCGGCTCCGCACGAGCGCGCCGACCACGTCCATGAGCTCCCGCGTCGCGCGCGTGACGTGGCGGTCGCGGCGGTACGCGAACGCGACGGTGCGCGTGAGAGCGGGCGCGATGCGGACCGCGCGGAGCGGACCGTCCTTGGGGATGACCATGCTCGGGACGATCGCGACGCCGACGCCTGCTTCGGCGAGCCGGAGCACGCCGTCCATCTCGCCGCCCTCGACCGCGAAGCGCGGCTCGAATCCGGCGGCGGTGCACGCGGAGAGCGTCGTCGACCGCAGGTCGTAGCCTTCGCGGAACATCATCAGCGGCGTGTCGTGCAGGTCCCCGAGCGCGACGCGCTTCCGATCGGCGAGCGCGTGGGTCGGCCCGACCGCGAGCACGAGCTCCTCGCGCAGCAGCGGGACCGTCTCGAGCGAGCGGTGCGCGACCGGCAGGATCACGAGCGCGACGTCGAGGCTGCCCGCGTCGAGGTGGCGCACGAGATCGCGCGATCCGGCCTCGTGGAGCTTCAGGTCGATCCCGGGATACGCCTCGTGGAACCGGCCGAGCGCCTGCGGAAGGATGGAGGTCGTGATGCTCGGCGTCGCCCCGACGCTGATGCGTCCGCGCCGGAGGCCTCCGATCTCCCGCGCTTCGTCGACCGCCGAAGCGAGGTCGGTCACGACCTGCCGTGCCCAGGGCAGGAAGGCCTCTCCGGTCGGGCTGAGCGTCAGGTTCCCGCGTGCGCGGTGGAACAGGCTCGCGCCGAGCTCCTGCTCGAGGAGGCGGATCGACTTCGACACGGACGGTTGCGCGACACCGAGCCCGCGCGCGGCGCGCGTGAAGTGGCGCTCCTCCGCGACAGCGATGAAGTACCGGAGCTGATGGAGCTCGATGACCATAGCGTACCGCTATCGTCACGATCGCCTCCATATCTTTGCTTTCTGACGGGGCCCTCCCTACCGTCGTGCCGATGGCCACGACAGCGGTCTCGGTGCGGCAGCGGACGCTCCGCCGCGACCTCTGGTGGATCGAGCCGGCGTCCATCTTCGTCCTGTTCACCGCGTTCGTCCTGTACTCGGTCTACGCCGGCCTCGCGAACGCGAACTACTACTACGACCCGTACCTCTCCCCGTTCTACTCGCCGTGCATCAGCGCGAACTGCGCGCACCTGACCTTCGGATCGGCGATCGTCGGCACGTGGTGGAACTTCGCGCCGGCGATCTTCATCGTCGGGTTCCCGCTGTCGTTCCGCCTCACCTGCTACTACTACCGCAAGGCCTACTACCGCGCGTTCTTCTGGTCGCCCGCGGCGTGCGCGGTGCCCGACGCGCGCGCGAGCTACGGCGGCGAGACGACGGTCCCCTTCATCTGGCAGAACATCCACCGCTGGACGTGGTATCCCGCGGTGGTCATCGCCACGATCCTCACGTACGACGCCCTCGTCGCCTTCCGGATGCCCACCGCACCGAGCGCGCACACGTATGCATTCGGCGTCGGGCTCGGCACCGTCCTCATGACGGTGAACGCGGTCCTCATCCTCCTGTACACGTTCTCGTGCCACTTCTGCCGCTATCTCGTCGGCGGGCGGCTCGACCGCTTTTGGGGGCGGCCGGTCTCGCTCGCGCTGTGGCGCGCGGTCTCCGCGCTGAACGTGCATCACGGGCGCTACGCGATCTGGAGCCTGATCAGCGTGGGCGGCGTCGAGCTCTACATCCGGATGCTCGCAATGGGGTGGCTGCGCGATCCGGCGTTCATCCTCGGCCAGGGGTTCGTACTGCGGTGATCGAACGCGAGGAGCGCAGCTACGACGTCGTCGTGATCGGCGCCGGCGGAGCCGGCATCCGCGCGGCCATCGAGGCGAAGACGCAGGGCGCGAACACCGCACTCGTCTGCAAGTCGCTCTTCGGCAAGGCGCACACGGTCATGGCCGAAGGCGGCATCGCGGCTGCGCTGCGCAACGTCTGGCAGGAGGACGGCTGGGAGGTCCACTTCCGCGACACCATGCGCGGCGGCAAGTTGTTGAACAACTGGCGCATGGCGCAGCTCCACGCGCAGGAGGCGCCCGACCGCGTCCTCGAGCTCGAGGAGTGGGGCGCCCTGTTCGACCGGACGAAGGACGGCCTGATCCTCCAGCGCGACTTCGGCGGTCACCGCTATGCCCGGCTCGCGCATGTCGGCGACCGCACGGGCCTCGAGATGATCCGCACGCTGCAGAACCGGGCGACAGAGCTGGGGATCGACGTGCTCATGGAGTGCAACATGCAGCGGATCCTCATGGACGGCGGCCGCGTGGCCGGCGCCTTCGGCTACTGGCGCCAGACCGGGAAGCCGATCCTCCTCCGCGCGAAGGCCATCGTCCTCGCCACCGGCGGCGCGGGCCGGGCGTGGCGCGTGACCTCGAACTCCTGGGAGTACTCGGGAGATGGGCTGCGCATGGCGCTCGAGGCGGGCGCCGACCTGATGGACATGGAGTTCGTGCAGTTCCACCCGACCGGGATGGTGTGGCCGCTCAGCGTGCGGGGCCTCCTGGTGACGGAGGGTGTGCGCGGCGACGGCGGGACGCTGCGGAACAAGGACGGCGAGCGGTTCATGTTCCGGTACATCCCGGAGTTCTTCAAAGCGGAGACGGCGGACAACGAGGCCGAGGCGGACCGGTGGTACGACGACAAGAAGAACAATCGCCGGACGCCCGACCTCCTGCCGCGCGACGAGGTCGCGCGCGCGATCAACGCCGAGGTCAAGGCCGGGCGCGGCAGCCCTCACGGCGGGGTGTTCCTCGACATCGCGACGCGGCGCTCGGCCGACTACATCCAGCGGCGGCTGCCGTCGATGTACCACCAGTTCAAGGAGCTCGCGGACATCGACATCACGAAGGAGCCGATGGAGATCGGCCCGACGTGCCATTACTTCATGGGCGGCATCCGGGTCGACGCCGACACGACCGCGACGACCGTCGCCGGCCTCTTCGCCGCGGGGGAATGCGCCGCGGGCATGCACGGCGCGAACCGTCTCGGCGGCAACTCGCTCTCCGACCTCGTCGTGTTCGGGCGTCGCGCCGGCCTCTACGCGGCCCAGCACGCGGCGGCGCAGCGTGCCCCCGGCGCGGTGGATGACGGCGAGCTCGACGGCGTCGCACGCGAGATGTACGCGCCGCTCGAGCGCGGAGCTTCGCTCACAGGGGCCCCGACCCCTGGGTCCGAGGATCCGTACGCCATCCAGAACGACCTCCAGGGCACGATGCAGGATCTCGTCGGGCTCATCCGCACGCGGAGCGAGCTCGAGGAGGCGGTCACGCGGATCGCCTCGTACCGCGACCGGCTCGGCCGCGTCGTGGTGCGCGGGTCGTCGCGCTACAACCCGGCCTGGAACCTCACGCTCGATCTCGTCTCGCTCCTCACGGTGTCGGAGATCTGCGCGCGCGCGGCGCTGACGCGCACCGAGAGCCGCGGCGGCCACACCCGCGACGACTTCCCGAAGACCGATCCCGAGTGGGGCAAGCGCAACGTCGTCGTGCGCCGCCGCGACGGCGCGCTCCACGTGGGGACCGAGGCGCTGCCCGAACCGCCCGCCGACCTGCGCGCGGTCATCGGCGAGCAGCCGAAGCCGGCGGAGCACCAGGGCGCGATCGAGTCGACCCAGCCCGCGGGCCTGGGGGCGAGGACGCGATGACGGCTGAAGCGGGACCGCGCGAGGTCACGATGCGCGTGTGGCGCGGGGAGGACCGCCAGAGCGGCGGCTTCGTCGACTACGCGGCGGGGGTCGACCCCGGGATGGTCGTGCTCGACGTCATGTTCCGCGTCCAGGCCACGAAGGCGCCCGACCTCGCGGTGCGCTGGAACTGCAAGGCCGGGAAGTGCGGATCGTGCAGCGCCGAGATCAACGGACATCCCGCGCTCATGTGCATGACGCGCATGTCGAGCCTGCCCATGGACGAGCCGGTCACCGTCGCGCCGATGGCGACGTTCCCGCTCGTGCGCGACCTGGTCACCGACGTCTCGTTCAACTTCGAGAAGGCGAAGACCATCCCCGCGTTCAAGCCCGCACCGCCGGGCCCGGATGGCACGCGCCGCATGTACCAGGAGGAGGTCGAGCGCGTCCAGGAATTCCACAAGTGCATCGAGTGCTTCCTGTGCCAGAACGTGTGCCACGTCATCCGCGACCACGAGGAGAACAAGCAGGCGTTCTCGGGACCCCGCTTCTTCGTGAAGCTCGCCGCGCTCGAGATGCATCCGCTCGACACGAACGATCGCCTCGAGCTCATCCGCCTGAAGGACGGCCTCGGGTTCTGCAACATCACGAAGTGCTGCACCGAGGTCTGTCCCGAGGACATCCACATCACGGACAACGCGATCATCCCGCTCAAGGAGCGCGTCGTGACCCGGTACTACGACCCGCTCGCGTGGGCCAAGCGCCGGATTCTCGGTGAGCGTACCCGCGGGCGCGCAGACTGAGGCGCGATCGCCGAAGTCGAGCACCCGCGCCCGAGCGAGGGGTTCCCCCGAGCGACGGTCGGAATGGGACCGATAGGCCGGCGATGAGCGGGCGGGCGATCTTCCTCATCGTGGTATCGGCGGTCATGGCCGTCGTCGTCTTCACCGCGGTGGTCAGACCAGGGGTCGAGCGCGGCGGCGTCGGCGAGATCGCCGCGCTCGGTGTCATCGTGGTCGCCGTCCTCCTTGCGGAGCGCTGGCTCCGGGGGCGATGATCCCGCCCCAAGGGACGAGGCCGTGACGCAGGGACGCATCTTCGGGATCACCCCGGTCGCGATCGGCACCGCGCTGGTCGCCGCGCCCTTCCTCGCGGTGGGGTGGTCGTCGTTGTTCGACGAAGCGACGCCGGTGCCGCTCGTCGCCGTGCTCGCGATCGTCGCCGCCGGGCTCCGCATGCTGCCGGTGAAGGTCCGGTCGGACGTGCAGGTCTCCGCTGCGGACGTGGCCGTCCTCGCCGCGGTCGTCTTCACGCCGTTCGGCGCCCCCGCGCTCGTCGCGCTGGCCGCCGCGGGCACGTCGCTCCTCCGCTGGCCGCGGCCCGTCTGGGCGGGCGTCCAGTACGTGGCGAGCGCGGTGCTGTCGGCGGGCCTGGCATCGCTCATGTTCCACGCCGTCCGGAGCGACCTCGCCGGCCTCTTCGGGTCCCGCGTCACGATCCCGGCCAGCGTCACGGCGGCGATCGTGTTCCTCGGGCTCGAGCTGGCGCAGCTCGCGCTGCGCCTCTCCGCGCTCGGGAAGCTTGAGCGCGCGTCGGACGTCGACCGGCTGCTCGGGTCCGCGGGCCGCGTCATGCTCCTGTGGCTCTTCGGCGCGGTGATGGTGTTCGAGGTCGTGCGCATCGAGCCGCTCTTCCTCGTGCCGGGCATCCCCCTCTTCGCGCTCGGCTACTACGAGATCGTCGCCCGCGTCGCCGCCGAGCGCCGCGTCTCGCTCCTCGAGACGGCCAACAGCGTCTCGCACGCCGTCGGCTCGACGCTCGATCCGGTGGAGGTGTTCCGCCAGGTGTACCGCCAGGTGGCCGCGGTGATGCCCGTGGACTCGTTCTTCGTGGCGATCGCCGATGCCGAACGCACGCGCCTCTCGTACCGATTCCTGGTGGACGAGTCGGGCGAGCTCGAGCCGACCGAGCGCGAGCTCGAGGGCACGGTCGGGGGCTACGCCATCCGGAGCGGACGGCCGCTGCTCCTGCGCAACGCCGGCCATGACCGCGACCGCCTCGGCTTCCCGCGCGCGGCGTTCGGGACGGTCGCCGAGGAGTCGATCGTGGTCGTACCGCTGCGCATCCGCGGCTAGGTGCGCGGCGCGATCTCGGCCCAGAGCGTCCAGGCCGACGCCTACGACACCGAGGACCTCGACCTCATCCAGAACATCGCGACCGAGGCGGCGATCGCGATCGAGCGCGCGGAGCTGCACGAGCGCACCGCGCGCCTCTCACAGCGGCTCTTCGACCTGCACCGCCTCGGCGTCGAGCTCGTGAGCCAGCGCGACGCGGGCGCCCTCGCGCGCCGGCTCTCCGCGGCGGTCAGCGAGCTCCTCCAGGGCACGGCCGTGGTGTACCTCGACACCGGCGGGGACGACCTCGTCCGCGCGGACATGGACGGACCCGGCCCGTACGAGGGCCGGCAGTCGCTGGCGAAGCGCGGCACGGCGACGGAGCAGGCCCTGCGGACGGGGCTGCCGGTCGAGATCACCTCGTCGGCGCAGCTCCCGGAGGCGAGCCGCCGGATGATGGAGGAGAGCGGCATGCGCGCGGTCCTCATCCATCCCCTCCGCGCGGCCGATCAGCCGATCGGCGTCATCTACGTCGCCTGGCCGCAGGACCACGCGATGACCGAGGAGGAGCGCGAGCTCGTCGGCGTCATCGCGGGGATCGGCGCGACGGCGCTGCGCAGCCTCCGGCTGTACGGCGAGCTCGACGACGCGTACCTGTCGACGGTCACGACGCTCACCGCGACGATCCAGGCGCGCGAGGGATACCGCGAGGACCACCTGCGGCGCGTCGCCGCCGACGCCGTGGCGCTCGGGCAGCGCCTCGGCCTGCCCGAGGACGCGCTGCGCGCGCTGCGGTACGCCGCGCTGTTCCACTCGATCGGCAAGATCGCGGTGCCCGGCTCGATCCTCGGCAAGTCCGGACCGCTCTCGCCGGACGAGCGGCGCATCGTGCAGGAGCATCCCGTCCTCGGAGCGCAGATCATCGGGTCGATCGGCTTCCTCCGCGACGTCGCGCCGATCGTGCGGCACGTGAACGAGCGCTGGGACGGCGACGGCTATCCCGACCGCCTGACGGGCGAGGCGATCCCGCGCCTCGCGCGGATCCTCGCGGTCGCTATCGCGTACCACGCGATGCGAGTGGATCGTCCGTACCGGTCGGCCATGCCGATCGACGCGACGCTCGTGGAGCTGCGGCGGAACGCGGGCGTCTCGTACGACCCGCTGCTCGTCGAGGAGTTCGTGAAGATGGTCGAGGCCCGCGGCGCGATCGCGCAGGCCGAGCAGGAGCTCGCCGGCGCGCGCGAGCTCGCGATCCTGTCCGAGCTCACGCCGGAGTTCCACACGCTCCTCGACCTGCAGCAGCTGCTCGAGCGCGTCCTCGGCCTGCTCGAGAAGCGGATGCCCGGCACGCGGCTCGCGATCATGCTCGAGGATGTGGCGACGGGTGACCTCGTGCTCCGCGCGAGCGCGGGCAACTGGTCGGCGACCGCGCAGCGCCGCCTGCCGAAGGGCCGCGGCGTCGCGGGGTGGGTGCAGGAGCACGCCCAGGCGCAGCTGGTCGAGGACGTCCAGCGTGATCCGCGCTGGGTCGTCACCGGCGACGACACGCGCAGCGCGCTCGTCGTCCCGCTCCTCGCGGGCGGGAAGGCGATCGGCGTCATCGGGCTGCTGCACCAGAAGGTCGGGGCGTTCGGGCGGCGCGACCTGACCCTCATGCAGGCGGTCGCCGCGCAGCTGGCGGCCGCGGTCGAGGTCGCCGGGCTTCACGAGCGCCTGAAGGTCGCCGCGAGCACCGACGGGCTCACCGGCATCCACAACTACCGCTACTTCTGGGACCGCCTCGAGGAGGAGATCTCGCGCGCCGAGCGCCGCGGCACGCCGGTCTCGATCGCGTACTTCGACATCGACGGTCTGAAGGCGGTGAACGACGCGCACGGCCACCTCGCCGGGGACGCCGTTCTGCGCACGCTCGGCCAGCTCATCGGCGGGCACGTCCGCCACGAGGACGTCCCGGCCCGCTACGGGGGAGACGAGTTCGCCATCGTCATGCCGGAGACGCCGCACGACGAGGCCGAGAAGGCCGTCGCGCGCCTCATGGACCTCATCGACCGGTCGCGCGTCGAGCTCGACGACGGGACGACCATCGCGATGCCGTCGCGTTCGTGGGGGGTGGCCACGTACCCGAGCGACGGGCGCACGGCGAAGGACCTCGTCGAGAGCGCCGACACCCGCGCCTACGCGTACAAACGCCGCTAGCCTCTCCGTCGTGCCGACGCTCGCCGAGCTCCGCGCGGAACGCATCCAGCTCTGCCGCCTGGTGGCCGACCGCGCGCTCGCCGACCTCGACGACGCCGAGGCGTTCCTCCGCGACCGGCGCGTCCTCACGCTCGTGCCGGACTCGTCGATGCCGAGCCTGTTCGCGGCCACGCACGAGGAGCCGTACGCGCCCGGGAAGGCGGGGTTCGGCGCGTGGCCGAAGACGAAGTGGAAGTGGGGCGGCGAGCTCGCGCAGCGGCCGGGCGTCGTCACGCCGAAGGTGCACAAGGGCAAGATCCTCTTCCTCTCGCGCGAGGCGGCAGGCGTCGTCGACCCGCTCTGCCGCGAGTCGCTCGACCTCGCGGCGGACGGGCAGATGGGCCCCGACGCCGCGGCCATCGTGCGTCACCTCGCCGCCGCGGGACCCTCGACCGTCGACGACCTCAAGGGCGAGCTCGGGCTCGAGCCGAAGACGCTGCGGTCGGCCCGCGAGAAGCTCGAGAGCTCCGGCGCGGTCGTCGCGAAGGAGGCGCTCGTGCCCGTCGGCATCGAGCCCGGGCACCGCCACTCGAGCACGCTCGCGCGCTGGGACCAGATCTGGACGCAGCGGCGCAAGGTCTCGCCGTCGGCCGCGCTCGACGAGCTCGTGATCCTCGGCGTGCGGGCGGCCGTCGTCACGCACCAGGAGGAGATCAAGCAGTGGTTCTCCTGGCCGGTGACGGCGAGCTCGCTCGACCGGCTTGTCCAGTCGGGCCGCCTCGCGCGTCCCGGTCCCGGCTGGGTCGCCGCGCCGCAGTGACGGTCGAGGACTTCCGCGACCACCATCGATCGATGCGGGACGACCTCGTCCGCCGGCACGGCCGCGCGACCGCGACGATGGACATCGATCACGAGGTCATCGCCACGCGCGTCCGCGACATCGCCGTCGCGGTGGAGCGCCTGCGCACCGCCGACCGGCGGACGAGGGCGGAGGCGAAGCGTGGCCTGCGCGAGGCGCTGCTGCGCCTCGAGGCGCTCCTCGACGTGCACATGGAGAAGGAGGAGCGCGTGTACGTGCCGCTCATGGAGGCGCACCTATCGGCGGACGAGCGCCGGGCGCTCCTCGAGAAGATGGACGTCCATGTCGCCGCGACCGGCGCCGAGCGGACGCTCGACGCGCGCGCGATCCCGCCGCGCGTGCGGCACGAGGAGATCTTCGCCATGTTCGCGCGGCTGGCGGTGGGGGAGAGCTTCATCCTCGTCAACGACCACGATCCCCGCCCGCTCTCCTACGAGTTCGCCGAGCGGTACCCCGGCCGGTTCCGCTGGGTGGACGTCGAGCGCCCGCTCTGGAGCGTGCGCATCACGCGCATCTGAGGCCGAAAGACCCCTACCGGACCGGGTCCTTGGACCCGCTCATCGGGCCGTTCGACCCTCCACCGTCCCCCCTGCTACCTCGGACCGTGACGCAGAGCTGACATGGATCCCAGGAGGGCCACGAGATGACAGGACTGACGCAGCCATACGGTCCGACGAGCGTCGGCGGCGCGGCGGCCGCGGCGCAGGGCGAGGGCGGGGCGAAGACGTTCGTCGGCGCGCTGCTCGGCGCGCTCGGGATGGCGACCGCGGCCGCGCTGGTCGTGGCCGTGCTCGGCGCGACGGGGGGCATCCGCGCGACGACGACCGTCGTCCAGGTGCCGGCGGCGCGGACCGACACGACGACGGGTGCGACGAACGGCAGCGCGGCGACGGCCCCGGCGGCGGCAGCCGCGGCGAAGCCCGCGACGCTGCCCGCCGCGAAGCCGGTGGCCGTGAAGCGCATCGCGGCGGACGCGACCGCGGTGCCGCCGGCGATCACGCGCACGGCGCCCGCGACCGTGCACGTCGAGCTCACCACGAAGGAGGTCGTCGCCGAGGTCGCCCCGGGCGAGACGTACACGTACTGGACGTTCAACGGGACCGTCCCGGGCCCGATGCTCCGCGTGCGCCAGGGCGACACGGTCGAGCTCAAGGTCGCGAACGAGAAGGGCAACCAGTGGCCGCACTCGATCGACCTGCACGCGGCGACCGGCCCCGGCGGCGGCGCGACGGCCACGCAGACCGTGCAAGGCAAGGAGACGGTCGTCACGTTCAAGGCGCTGAACCCCGGCCTCTACGTGTACCACTGCGCGACCGCGCCGATCCCGATGCACGTCGCGAACGGGATGTACGGCCTCATCCTCGTCGAGCCGGTGGGCGGGCTCCCGAAGGTCGACCGCGAGCTCTACTTCGTCCAGGGCGAGCTCTACACGAACGCGCCGATCGGGACGAAGGGCCACCACGAATTCAGCCAGGCGAAGCTCGACGACGAGCGACCCGACTACGTCGTCATCAACGGCGGCGCGCTCGCATACGCGGGCGACAACGCCGTGACCGCGAAGGTCGGCGAGACGGTGCGCATCTACTACGGCGTCGGTGGGTTCCTGCCCTCCTCGTTCCACGTCATCGGCGAGATCTTCGATCGCGTGTACCCCGAGGGCGGGTCGGTCCCGAACACGAACGTCCAGACGACGTTCGTCCCGGCGGGCGGCGCGACGATGGTCGAGTTCAAGCTCGAGGTGCCCGGGACGTACACGATCGTCGATCACTCGCTCGGCCGCGCGCTCGACAAGGGCGCGGTGGCGCAGATCAAGGTGACCGGCCCGGAGGACCCGACGATTTACAGCGGAGCGGCGAGCGGCGGCGGGCACTAGCCCGCCGCCTCTTCGCCGGCCCGCTTCTTCCATTCATGAGGCCCGCGCCGACGACGGCGACGCGCTTGGTCGTCAGTGGCTGGCCGCTCCCGCGAGGAGATCCTGCACGACGCCGCGCTCCTTCTCGAGCTCGGCGACCGTCGCGGTCACCTTGGAACGGGCGAAGTCGTCGAGCGGCACGCCCTGCACGATCTCCCACCAGCCGTCGCCAGAGACGCGGACGGGGAAGCTCGAGACGAGCCCCCGAGGCACGTCGTAGCTGCCGTCCGAGACGACGGCCACGCTCGCCCAGTCATCGGCCGGGGTCGGGGTGATGAGGCTGCGCACGTGGTCGACGACGGCCTGGGCCGCCGAGAACGCGCTCGAGGAGCCGCGCGCCGCGATGACCGCCGCGCCACGCTGCTGGACCGCCTTGAGGAAGTCGCCCTCGAGCCAGGCGCGATCGGCGGCGTCGGTCGCCCTCCGTCCGCCGACCGCCGCGTTCGTGAAGTCCGGATAGAGCGTCGCGCTGTGGTTGCCCCAGATGACGAGCTTCTTCACGTCGCCGACGCGCGCCCCGGCCTTCGCGGCGAGGAGCGAGCGGGCGCGGTTCTGGTCGAGGCGGGTGAGCGCCGTCCAGCGGTCGTCGGGCACCGCGGACCCTGCCGCCTCGCGCGCGATGAGGCAGTTCGTGTTGCAGGGATTCCCGACGACGACGACGCGCACGCTCTTGGCGGCGTGCTGCGCGATGGCGCGACCCTCGTCGACGAAGATCGGGCCGTTCCTGCGGATGAGGTCGCCGCGCTCCATCCCCGGGCCCCGCGGCACGCTCCCGACGAGGAGCGCCCAGTCGACGTCCGTGTGCGTCTCAGCGCGGTCCGAGCTCGCCGTGAGCCGGGCGAGCAACGGGTACGCGCCGTCCTCGAGCTCCATGAGCACGCCCTTGGCCTTGTCGATCATCGGCGGGATGTCCCAGAGCCGGAGGTCGACCTCCGTGTCGGGCCCGAACATGTTCCCCGCGGCGATCCGCGGCAGCAGCGCGTACGCGACCTGTCCGGTCGCGCCAGTGACGACCACCTTCACCGTCTTGCCCATGTCTTCCGCTCCCTACTGCGTGGGACCGACGACCGCTTCGGCCTCGATCTCCACATCGTCCGAGACGACCGTGCCATCCTCGCCCAGGCCGGCGGTACCGGCGATGCGGATCACGTTGCCCTGCCGAACGGCCCTTGAGTAGCCGAACTGGAACTCGTGTTTCGAGCCGGTCGAGACCTGCTGGCGCCCGGGGCGCGCGGAGTCGGCGTCAGGCACGGACGGGCGTCCGCATGCGGCGGATCACGGCGTCGGCGAACTCCTTCGTCCCGACCGCGCTCGGGTCGTCGCGCAAGGGCTTGAGGTCGTACGTGACGTCCTTCCCCTCGGCGACGACGTCGGCGATCGCGTGCTCGAGCCGGTCGCCGGCCTCGCGCTCGCCGAGGTGCCGGAGCATGAGGACGCCGGCCAGCATCAGCGCCATCGGGTTCACCTTGTTCTGGCCCGCGTACTTCGGCGCGGAGCCATGGATCGCCTCGAACATCGCGACGCCCTCGCCGATGTTCGCGCCGGGCGCGACGCCGAGACCCCCGACGAGGCCGGCGACGAGGTCGCTCACGATGTCGCCGTACAGGTTCGGCAGGACAAGGACGTCGTAGAGGTCGGGCTTCTGGACGAGCTGCATGCACATGTTGTCGACGATCCGGTCCTCGAACGCGATGTCCGGGTACTCCTGCGCGACCTCGCGCGCGATCCGGAGGAAGAGCCCGTCGGAGAACTTCATGATGTTCGACTTGTGCACCGCCGTGACCTTCCTGCGGCCGTTCGCCCGCGCGTAGTCGAAGGCGAACCGCACGATGCGGCGCGAGCCCATCTCGCTGATGTACTTGATCGCGATAGCGGCGTCCTCGCGGATCTTCGCGCGCGCGTTCTTCTCGATCGCCGCGCGGACCTCCCCGAGCTCGGCTGTGCCGAGGTCGAACTCGATCCCGGCGTAGAGGTCCTCGATGTTCTCGCGCACGACGACGAGATCGACGTCGCCGAGCGGGGCGCGCACGCCCTTGAACGTCTTCGCCGGGCGCAGGTTCGCGTACAGGTCGAACTCCTTGCGCAGGGCGACGTTCACCGAGCGGAAGCCCGTGCCGAGCTCGGTGGTGAGCGGCCCCTTCAGGCACACCCTGTTGCGGCGCACAGAGTCGAGCGCGGCCTGCGGGAACGGGGTGCCGTGTTGCGCGATCGCGGGGACGCCGATCTCCTGGACGTCCCAGCGGATGTCGACACCGGTCGCGTCGATGGCGCGCCGCGTGGCCTCGACGATCTCCGGGCCCGTGCCGTCGCCCGGGATGAGGGTCACCGCGTACGTCACTGGACCTCCCTCACGGCGCTGTGGCGATGATCTGCCGGAGCACGAGCGGCAGGACGCCGCCGCCGCGCATGTAGTCGATGTCCACGGGGTCGTCGACGCGCGCGAGGGCGTCGAACCGGACGACCTCGCCGCCCGGCCGGGTCGCCTCGACCGTGACCGTGGCGCGCGGAGCGAGCGCGGCGAGCCCGCGCACCGTGAACGTCTCCTCGCCGGTGAGGCCGAGGGACGCCGCCGAGACGCCCGGCGCGAACTGGAGCGGGAGGATGCCCATGCCGACGAGGTTCGAGCGGTGGATGCGCTCGAACGACCGCGCGATCACGACGCGCACGCCGAGGAGGAGCGGCCCCTTCGCGGCCCAGTCGCGCGACGATCCGGTGCCGTACTCCGTGCCGGCCAGGACGACGAGCGGAGTGCCCTCATTCCGGTAGCGCAGCGAGGCGTCGTAGATGGACATCTCTTCGCCCGAGGGGAGGTGGCGCGTCCACCAGCCCTCGCGCTGCACGAGCGCGTTCCGCAGGCGGACGTTCGCGAACGTGCCGCGGATGAGGACCTCGTGGTTCCCGCGGCGCGTGCCGTACTGGTTGAAGTCGACCGGCTGCACGCCGAGGCCGATGAGGTACTGCCCCGCGGGGCTCGCCTGCGGGATCGTGCCGGCGGGCGAGATGTGGTCCGTGGTCACGGAGTCGCCGAGGACGGCGAGCACCCGCGCGTTCACGATGTCCGCGACCTCGCGCGTGGCGCCCACGTCCTTGAAGAACGGCGGCTCCTGCACGTACGTCGACGCCGGGTCCCACTCGTAGAGCATCCCGGTGGGCGCGGGCATCGTCTTCCAGTACCTGTCGCCCTCGAAGATGCGGCCGTACTCGGTCTCGAACATCTCGCCCGTGATGCTCGAGGCCATCGCCGTGCTCACCTCGTCCGCGGTCGGCCAGATGTCATTCAGGTGGACCGGCGTGCCGTCCGTGCCGGTGCAGATGGGATCCGTGGAGAGGTCGATGTCGACCGTCCCCGCGAGCGCGTACGCGACGACGAGCGGCGGGGACGCGAGGTAGGACGACTTCACGAGCGGGTGGATGCGTCCTTCGAAGTTGCGGTTGCCCGAGAGGACGGATGCGACATTCAGGTCGCGGTCCTTGACCTCCCGCTCGATCTCCGGTGTGGCGAGCGGACCACTGTTGCCGATGCAACTGAAGCATCCGTATCCGGTCAAGTAAAAACCTAGTTTATCGAGATACGGCGTGAGTCCGGCCTGGTCGAGATACCGCGTGACCACACGCGAACCCGGGGACAGCGTCGTCTTCACGTGCGGCTTCACGGCCAGACCGCGTTCGACGGCCTTCTTCGCGAGGAGGCCGGCCGCGAGCATCACGGACGGGTTCGAGGTGTTCGTGCACGAGGTGATCGCGGCGATCACGACGGAGCCGTCGGCGACCCCGCCTTCCGTCGGCTCGCGCTGCGCGACGACGGCGGTCGCCGCGGTCGCCGGCGCGACCTGCGTCTGCATCGCGTCGTTGATCGGCTTCGGCCCTTCGGTGTGCCCCGGCAGGGTCACGCCTCTGGTCGGCTTCGGGCCGAGGAACGAATCCCACACCATCGGCAGCTCGACGCGGTCCTGGGGCCGCTTCGGGCCGGCCATGCTCGGCCGGACCGAGCCGAGGTCGAGCTCGACGAGCTCGTCGAAGCGCGGCGCCGCGTCGCCGTCGCTTCGGAAGAGCCCCTGCGCGCGCGCGTACCGCTCCACGAGATCGACGACCGAGCCGCGGCCCGTCTGCCGCAGATAGCGCAGGGTCTGCGCGTCGACGGGGAAGAGGGCGGCGGTCGCGCCGTACTCGGGCGACATGTTCGAGACCGTCGCCCGGTCGGCGACGGGCAGCGCGGAGAGCGCGTCGCCGAAGAACTCGACGAACTTATCGACGACGCCGTGCTTGCGCAGCTTCTCGGTGAGCGTCAGCACGAGGTCCGTCGCGGTCGTCCCGGCCGGGAGCGTCCCGGTGAGGCGCACGCCGACGACGACGGGCCACGGGAGGTAGGTCGGCTGGCCGAGCATCGCGGCCTCGGCCTCGATGCCGCCGACGCCCCAGCCGAACACGCCGAGCCCATTCACCATCGTCGTGTGCGAGTCGGCGCCGAACAGGGTGTCCGGCATCGCGACGCCGTCGCGCACCTGCACGACCCGTGAGAGGCGCTCGAGGTTCACCTGGTGGCAGATGCCCGCGCCCGGCGGCACGACGTTGAACGACCGGAACGCCTGGCCTGCCCAGCGCAGCAGGGCGTACCGCTCCCGGTTCCGCTCGTACTCGCGCGCGAGGTTGCGCTCGTACACGTCCTTCGCGCCGAAGAAGTCCGCCTGGACCGAGTGGTCGATGATCAGGTCGACCGGGACGAGCGGCTCGATCCTCGCGGGGTCCTTCCCGGCGCGCCGCATGGCGGCCCGCATGGCGGCGAGGTCGAGCGCGGCTGGCACGCCGGTGTAGTCCTGCAGGAGGATCCGGCTGGGACGGAACGGCACGGACGCGCCGCCCGCCGGCTTCGCCGGATACGCGGCGAGGGCGGCGACCTCCGCTGGCGTCGCGCCGCCCTGCACGACCGCGCGGATGAGGCCCTCAAGGAGGATCTTCACGGTCTTCGGCAGGGCCGCGACGCCGTCGATCTCCGTGATGGGGAAGTACGAAACGCCTGCGCCATCGAGGGCTCGGAGCTGCGGCAGGCGGAGGCTCCCCACGGGTCCGACCATAGCATCGCGACGCATGGCACAGCGCGGCGCGACCGTCACCTTCGAGGACGTCTCGAAGACGTACGCCGGCGGGTCGGCCGCGCTGGTCGACCTGACATTCACCGTGCCGTCCGGCGCGATCTGTGCCCTGGTCGGCCCGAGCGGCGGCGGCAAGACCACGGCCCTGAAGACGGTGAACCGCCTCGTCGAGCCGACATCGGGCCGCGTCCTGATCGACGGCGTCGACGTGATGACCGTCGAGGCGGTCGCCCTGCGGCGGCGGATCGGCTATGTGATCCAACACATCGGCCTCTTCCCGCACCGCACGGTCGCGCAGAACGTCGCGACGGTCCCCGAGCTCGTCGGCTGGCCGCGCGACCGCATCCGCGCGCGCGTGGCCGAGCTGCTCGACCTCGTCGGGCTCGACCCCGCGCGCTACGCGTGGCGCTACCCCGCGCAGCTCTCGGGCGGCGAGCGCCAGCGCGTCGGCGTCGCGCGCGCGCTCGCCGCGGAGCCGCCGGTCATGCTCATGGACGAGCCGTTCGCCGCCGTCGACCCGATCGTCCGCGAGCGCCTCCAGGACGAGTTCCTGCGCATCCACGAGCGGCTCGGCATGACCGTCCTGTTCGTCACGCACGATGTCGACGAGGCGATGAAGATGGGCGACGCCGTCGCGGTCCTGCAGGGCGGCCGGCTCGCGCAGTTCGCGCTGCCCGACGAGCTGCTCGCGCGTCCCGCGAACGACTTCGTCCGCGAGTTCGTCGGCCTCGATCGGTGGCGCAAGCGCGTGGAGCGGCTCCGGAAGGCCGGGCTCCTCGCGTGACCGCGGGGGAGCCGCTCGTCCGCTGGGACTGGGTCGCCGGGCACCTCGACGAGATCGCGCTGCGGATCGGCGAGCACGTCGAGCTGACGGCGATCGCCGTCGGCGTGGGTCTGCTGGTCGCGTTCGCCCTCTCGCTCCTCGTCCTGCGCTACGGGTGGCTCGAGCAGCCGACCACGTTCGTGGCCGGGACGCTCTACACGATCCCGAGCCTCGCGCTGTTCGCGCTGCTCGTGCCGTACACGGGGCTCACGATCCTCACCGCGGAGATCGGCCTCGTCGGCTACACGCTCCTCATCCTCATCCGGAACATCGTCGGCGGCATCCGTTCCGTTCCCGCCGAGGTGCGCGAGGCGGCGCTCGGCATGGGGTACTCGCGCGGCCGCCTCCTCTGGGAGGTCGAGCTCCCGCTCGCCCTGCCGGTCATCGTCGCCGGCATCCGCATCGCGACGATCACGACGATCGGCCTGGTCACGGTGACGGCGCTCATCGGCCAGGGTGGGCTCGGATACCTGATCCTCATCGGGATCCAGCGATTCTTCTCGACGCCGCTCCTCGTCGGCGCGGTGCTCTCGGTCGCGCTCGCGATCGCGATCGACGTTGCGCTCGTCCTCACGCAGCGGGCGGTCACGCCGTGGGCGCGCGCGAAGTGAGCGTCATCACATCCGGCCTGGCCTGGCTCGCGGACGGCGCGCACTGGCAGGGGAGCGACGGCATCCCCCTCCGCGTGCTCGAGCACCTCGAGATCACCGTGCTCTCGGTCGGCATCGCCGCCGCGGTCGCGCTGCCCATCGGGATGTACCTCGGGCACACGGGCCGGCTCGGCTTCGTCGCGGTGAACGTCGCGAACCTCGGGCGTGCCTTCCCCTCGCTCTCGCTCCTCGCCTTCGCGCTGCCGATCTCGTTCGCGCTCGGCCTCGGGCTCGGCTTCTGGCCCACGGCCATGGCGATGGTCCCGCTCGCCCTCCCGCCGATCCTCACGAACGCGTACGTCGCCATCCGCCAGGCGGATCGCGACACGGTGGAGGCCGCCCGCGGCATGGGGATGAGGGAGCTCCAGGTGCTGCGCATCGTGGAGATCCCCGCGGGCCTCCCCATCGTGCTCGCCGGCCTGCGCACGGCCACGGTGAACGTCATCGCGACCGCAACGCTCGGCGCGCTCGTGGCCGGCGGCGGGCTCGGGCGCTACATCGTCGACGGGCTCGCGCTCCAGGACGTCGAGCGCCTCGTGGCGGGCGCTGTGCTGGTCGCCCTGCTGGCGATGGGAACAGAGGCCGCGTTCGGCCTGTTGGAGCGAGCGAGCCGCCATACTCTGGCGGTCGGCCGAGAGCCCTAAGAGTGCGCGGCCCGTCCGGGTCCCCCGGGCAGAGGAGGAGTCCCATGCGACGTTCCATCCCCATCCTGCTCGCGATCGTGGGTCTGCTGGCGGCCGCCTGTGGCGGCGGCGCGGCGCCGGGGGCGCCGAAGCCCGAGGTCATCGTCGGCTCGACGAACTTCTACGAGCAGGTGACGCTCGGGGAGCTGTACGCGCAGATTTTCGAGGCGAACGGCTACAAGGTCACGCGCAAGTTCAACCTCGGCAACCGCGAGATCGTGCAGCCCGCGCTTCAGTCGGGCCAGATCGACGTCCTCGCCGAGTACCTCGCGACGCTCGTGCGGTTCGTCGACAAGAACGCCGACCCGACGACGGACAAGGCTCAGGCCGCGAAGGTCCTGCAGGGCCTGCTCGCGGCGAAGGGCCTGACGGTGCTCGACCCCGCCGACGCGACCGACCAGAACGGCATCGTCGTGACCAAAGAGACGGCCTCGAAGCACAACTTGAAGAAGATCAGCGACCTCACGCCGGTCGCCAAGGACCTCGTCTTCGGCGGACCGGCCGAGTGCCCGCAGCGGCCGTTCTGCGCGATCGGCCTGAAGGACAAGTACGGGATCACGTTCAAGGACTTCAAGCCGCTCGACGCGGGTGGCCCGCTCACGGTCGCGGCGCTCGAGGGCAAGCAGATCGACGTCGCGCTCCTCTTCACGAGCGACCCGACCATCAGCGCGAAGGGCTTCGTGCTCCTCGACGACGACAAGAAGCTCCAGCTCGCCGACAACATCGCGCCCGTCGTCCGGACCGCGCTGCTCGACAAGGACAACGGCGACATCAAGAAGCACCTGAACGCCATCAGCGCGAAGCTGAGCCAGGCCGAGCTCGGTGAGCTGAACAAAGCGGTGTCCATCGACAAGAAGGACTCGAAGGACGTCGCGGCGGCATGGCTGAAGAAGCAGGGCCTCATCAAGTAGCCGACTGGATCCCGCTGGGCGGCGCGCTGGCCGCAGGGCCGGCCGCCGCCGGGTGGGGCAAGGACGAGACCGAGGTCTGGGCCATCAACGACGACGGTCGGACCGCTCGCTCTGGTATGTCGCGCTGATCCAGCCTAGACCGGCTTCAGGTCTGCCCAGGTGATCAGCACGGAGAACGCGCGGCACCAGACGACGACGCTCTTGTAGGTCGAGAGATCCACGCCCGCGGGTATCTCGTAGTTGAAGGAGCCGTTGGTCGCCTTCAGCGCGCCGAGGTAGAGGCTCGTCGCGTCCGTCCACTTCCCGCCGGTCTCGCGCGACAGGTAGACGTGGATGTCCGGCGCGTTCGTGATGGCGACGTTCTCGAACCGCACGAGGTGCTGCGTCCCGATGCGCACGATCCGCACGGGCCCCTTGCCGTTGTGCAAGTTGTCGACGAACCCGAGCTCGCCCTGCGCGACCACGACCGGGCTGGCGGGCGCCGCCGTTGTGGCTGCCGCGCTCGTCGGCGCGCTCGTCGCCGCGGACGTGGCGACGGCGGTCGCCGCAGGCCGCGGCGCGGCCGACGGCAACGCTTCCTCGAGCGTCGTGCGGATGAAGAGCGGCGACCCGAGCCACCAGGCGAGCCCGACGAGCACGACCGCCGCGACGACCGCCCCGCCGCGCCACGCCGGCGAGCGGTTCACGGCTCTGCGACGGCGAGCGTCGGGTCGATCCGCCGGAGATCCGCGGCGTCGCCGGTCACGACGACGGCTTCGTGGACGCGCGCGGAGAGCACCACGCTCGCGTCCACGACATCAGAGGTGCCGCTGCGCTCGCACAGGATCCCGATGGCCTTCGCGGTCTCGCCATCGAGGACGTCGATCGAGGTCGTCTCAGACGCGATCAACCGCGCGACCGGCGCCTGCCGACGCGGGTCACGCCAGACCTGCGCGAGGACCGGCGCCGGGACGACGATGGAAGCTCCACGATGAACGGCCTCACCAATGAGGCGCCGCGTCCGCTGATCCGCCCGTTCGAGCGCGATGAGCGCGCCGGCGTCGAGTACAAGAGGTCGATGACGCGCTTCGCCCAACCCTGAGCCTCCTTGTCGGGCGGCCCGTGCGTGCGGTCCATCTCGTCGAGGAGCTCGATGAGCCGGTCGCGACCGGTCTTCCCATCCGTCCCGACCTTTTCCTCCAATGCCTCGGTGACGAATGCGCTGACCGACGGGGCCCGCCCTTCGCTGACGGCGCGCTCGACCCGCTGTACGACCTCCTCGGGGACCGTCACGGCGATCTTCCGCCTCATACCTTCATCCTACTCGGCGGGACCTTGCGCGATCGCGCTGCGGTCGCGTGACGACCTGGGCCTTCGCCCTGTCGTATCGGTACGGGTCCAGTCCTCGGTTCCGGATACGCCCATTGGACCGGGACCCCCTCCACGGACTGACACATATGGCGTATGGTAGCCTCCTGAGTGACATGGAGAAGACGACGCTCTACCTGCCGGCGGAGCTTCAGCGCGCGCTCCGCGAGGAGGGGAGGCGCTCCGGACGCGCCCAGGCCGAGCTCATCCGCGAGGCGCTCGGCGAGTACCTCGCGCGACGCCCGCGGCCGCAGCCCCGCTCGATCGGCGTCGTCGCGAGCGGCACGGTGACCGGTCGCGGTTCCGAGGCGTGGCTCCGCCGTGAGTGGGATCGGCGCACCTGGGTGCGCCGCTGATGCTCACGCTCGATACCAGCGCCCTCGTCGCGCTCCTCGATCGGAAGGACCCCCAGCACCGCCACATCCGGTCCGCCCTCCAGGCCGACGGCGGGCCGTACCTGATCCCTGCGTGGATCCTCGCGGAGGTCGCGTACTTCGTTGACGTGCGGATGTCCGCCAAGGCCGCCGACGCGCTGCTCGGAGACATCGAAGCAGGCGCGTACGCGATCGAGTGCGGAGACGAGGACGTACCGCGTGTCCGGGAGCTCGTCGCTCGCTACGCGGACCTACCGCTCGGCCTGGCGGATGCCGCGGTGGTCGCCTGCGCGGAGCGCAACGGCGGCCGCGTGCTGACCCTCGACGTCCGCGACTTCGGCGTCGTCGCGAAGGAAGGGCAGATCACCGTCCTCCCCGGCTGAACAGCCCGTCGATACCATCGGCGTCTCGTGCCGGAACAGGACAACTACCTCGCGCTCCTCGACTACCGCCGCCAGGTCCACGCGCTGTACGGCAGCGTCCGACGCCTCGCGGCGAAGGATCCCGCGATCGCGCACGAGCACTGGCGGCGCGAGCGCGACCGGCTCTTCGGACAGCATCCGCGGTCGGCGATCCCTGCCGAGCAGCGCCCCGACTTCACGGGACTGCGGTACTTCCCGTACGACCGCCGCTATCGCTACGCCGCGCCGTTCATCGAGGAGCCGGGGGAGCGCTTCGAGGTGCAAACGAGCACCGGCGAGTCGATGTGGCTGCGGCGGGTCGGGCGGGTCGAGATCCCGCTCGGGCGCCTCCCGGTGTTCTGGATCGATGTCTACGGCGGCGGGATCTTCATCCCGTTCAAGGACGCGACGAGCGGGGATACGACGTACGGCGGCGGACGCTACCTGCTCGATACGGTGAAGGGCGCCGACCTCGGGTCGAACGAGCGCAACGAGCTCATCCTCGACCTCAACTTCGCGTACCACCCCTCGTGCCACTACCACCACCGCTGGTCGTGCCCGCTCGCCGGCCCCGAAAGCCGGCTCGATGCGAAGGTCGAGGCCGGCGAGCAGGTCTGGGAACGATGACCGCCTATCACCGTTGGGTCCTCGCGGCCGCGATCCTCGGCTCAGGGATGGTCTTCCTCGACACGACGGTCGTGACGGTCGCGCTCCCGCGGATCGGGCGCGACCTGCCGGCGGCGTTCCTCGGCGTCCTCGAGGGCCAGTCGTACGTCTACAACGCGTACCTGCTGACGCTCGCCGCGTTCCTCGTGCTCGCGGGCGCGGCGAACGACCACTACGGGCGCAAGCGCATGTTCCAGCTCGGGATCGTCGGATTCGGCGCGGCGTCGGTGCTCTGCGGCTTCGCGTCGACGCTCGAGATGCTCGTGGTGTTCCGGATCGTGCAGGGCGCCGCCGGCGCGTTGCTGGTGCCGAGCTCGCTCTCGCTCATCACGGCGTGCTTCGAGGACCGGGTCGAGCGCGGGCGCGCGTTCGGCCTGTGGTCGGGGGCCTCCGCGGCGACGACGATCCTCGGCCCGGTGCTCGGCGGCTTCCTCGTCGACTCGCTCTCGTGGCGCGCCGCGTTCCTCATCAACGTGCCGGTCGCCGTCGCGGCGCTCTACGCGGCGCGGCCGATCCTCGAGAGCCGCGACGAGCAGAGCAGCGGCGTCTTCGACTGGGGCGGGTCGGTGAGCAGCGCGCGGATGAGCTCGCGCTGCGCTGAAGTGAGATGCGGCCAGATGAGCCGCAGGAAGGTGTTCGGGTCGGGGGGAGTCAGAAGCTGAAACTCCGTAAGGGTCTGTGCGTGGCTCACGTTCTCTCCTATCCTCTGAGCGTGACGCTCTTTCGAGGACGCGAGTGGGTCGTCTTCATAGCCCTCTCGCTCATTGGTATCGCGTGGGGACTGGCTGGCGGGGGACCGGACCCGCAGGACTTTCCCCGCCAGTAGTTACTCGCGGTCGATGAGGGGGGCCAGAAGGCCTCCCTCCTTCGTCTGTTCGCGCACGATGCGCAGTCCCAGCTGGTAGTCGTAGATGGGACCGAGCGCGGAGACCTGCTCGAGCCGCTTCACGACGTCAGGGTTACTGCCGAGACCGAAGAGCGCGCCGCCAGCACGGGTGAACCCCGAAAGGGTCACGCCGACGCTGTCGGGAGACATCGGCATCAGCTGCTGGAGGAGGAAGAGCGTCTGTTTGTTCCGCTCGAAGAACGAGCGGTACTGAGCGTCGGACTCAAGCTTGCGCTGGTGCTCGTGGTACATACGTGACCACGCGACTGCCGGCGCGGAGCCGGTCGGCAGACCGATGCCCCTGCTGAACATGACCTCGGCCATCACGCGACCAGTCTTGAGCTGGTACGAGATGGGCCAGTAGAGCAGATACGAGTTGAGCACGCGCTCCATGACGCTCCGGTCAGGGTTGCCGATGAAGATGCGCCGCGCGTGGCTAACGAGCTCATGTTCGGCACGGGACACGGCGTCCAGTAGCGGCTGCGGCGTGACGCCGCCGAGGCGGGCCGCCTCTTCGCGGACGACGCGGTCGACCTGCATCTTGGTGAGCTCATCCTCAAGCTTCGCGAGCTTCTCGCGAGCGAGGACCTCTTCCCCCGCGTTCATCTCGTCGACCGTGTCGCGGAGTCCCTTGATGCGGGCAGCGAGCTTCTGCTCCTCCGCTCCGACCGGACGGTCAAGCTTGATGAGCTCGGAACGCTGCTTCATCACGTCGTCGAGATACCTCGCGATGGACTCGGTGCTCTTGACGTTCACTCCCGCGTCTCGCAGCGCCTGCTGCATGACGCTGTCCTTCTGCATGAACGCGGTGATAGCCTGCGCGACCTCGTCGCGCCGCATAGCCATCGCCAGGCGCGCGACCTGCCCAGGGTGGTCGCCGACGTCGACGTACGCGGTGTTCTCCATCCGCGTGTCAGCCTTCCGCAGACCATCGGCGAGACGCCGCAGCCGCGGGTCAGCTTCCTTGAAGTAGTCCGGGCCGCCCTTCGCGTAGCCGAGGATGCTCCGCTCTGTCAGGTTCATCAGGAGGAACCGAGGCGAGAAGTAGAACCGGAGCATCGGGTACATGGTCCGCGTGAGGTAGTGGTAGCGCTCTGAGTACGGGATGGCGAGGGACTTGCCAAGGACCTGCTGCTGGGCAATCTTCATCGGCCCTGGGTATGCGCGGAAAACGACCTCGCTCCACGACTTGAAGCCAGCAGGTGCTTCCCCCATCCCGACCCGCTGCGCCACCTTGTTGATGGTGCTGGGCTCGATGGTGAAGATGCTGACGTACTTCGAGCGCTGGAAGCCTCCGGGGTATTGGTGCGTGTTGTCCTCGACGATTTTGTGGAGCTCGTACTTGAACCGCTCCACCTTCTCCGGCGTGACACCGGCCTTGCCGGCAGCCTCATAGATGACGCGGTCGGCCTCGAACGCGAGCCGCTTGTTCGGGAGCGCCCCGAAGAGCGTGTCCCAGACACGACCGAGCATCGTGCGCTCCTTCTCGGAGACGCGGACGCCAAGGTCGTCGACGAGTCGCATGACCGGACCCGTCGGAGCATGCTCGAGCCGCCAACGCGTGCCGGCGAGCTGCGCCTTGTAGTAGTTGATGTTCGACTCGCTGATGGCGCGGTGCAGCGCAGCGAACTCTTGGTCGATGGCCGCGCGGTCGATGGTCGCAGTACGGCCCATCTCGACGACACCGAAAGTCGGTTCGTTGTCGATGAGCATGAGCTCGTTCTCGCGCATCGCCATCTTGGCCTCGAGCAGGCGAGACTGGTTCCGGTGGTACTGCGCCGCCTGCTCCTTGACCTTCGCTATCTCATCGAGAAGGGCTCGGCGCTCCGCGCGGAGCTCGGTCTTCCCAGAGAGGATGCTGCGGTTGACGTGGTCGAGGTCGGCTTGGAGTGCTCCTAGCCGTGCCGGCGCGGGAAGTACACGAAGGCTTTCCCGTCCAAGGAGGACTTCTCCCCCTGACGCTTCGACAGCCGTTCCGCCGCTGCGTCGAGCTCCGCTTGAGTCAGCGGTCGCGTCAGAGCCTCCCTTAGGCGCTCCGCGAGCTGCTCGGCCTGACGGCCCTCGTCGGATGGTTTCGTCATAGGTCTCCTTCGTGTGCTTGACGATGTCGACCACGGTCTGGTCGGAGCTGCTGGCTGCGATACCAGCGTCGCTCAGGATACCGCGGACGGCCCCCATGCGCGCCTCGAGCTCCGCGCCGGTGAGGTCGGCGAAGAGCGCGAGCGACGCGAGCGTGTCCTGCAGTTGATCGGATCGTCCGTCGTTCGCGACCGTCACGTCACCCCCCTGCTCGCCTGGTCGCCCAGATGATGCCGGAGTGTCCCAGGTCGTGATCGGGCCATCGCCTTCGCGCTGTCCGACGACGACGCGCTGACGGGCTAGGCCGGCGCGCTCGCCTCCGCGCCTGCGGCGATCATCTCGCGGATCCCGACCGCGTACCGCTGCTCGTAGTCGTTCAGCAGCTGCGTGCCGAATGCTCTGAAGTCCTCGGTCCCGGGCGGGGCGTCGAAGTGATAGCGGCTGACGATCCTCGTCTTTCCCTCGTCGAGCTCCTCGAGCGCGATCGTGTTCCACACGACGGCGGGCCCGAACTGCATCACCATCGTGAGCTCCGCGGGGCGCCGCGCCTGCATGATCCGGAAGATCGTGCTCTCGCCCTGGCCGTGGATACAGTGGTACTCGCCTCCCACCATCGTCCCGCGCGCACCGGGCTCGTAGTCCATCCGCTCGACACCCATCCATCGCTGCCGCGCGCGAAAGTCCGTGAGGAGCGCCCACACGCGGTCCTTCGAGGCGTCGACGGTGAGCTCCGAGCGCACGACCGCGTGCGCGTCGTCGATGACCTTCACCTCCTCGTCGGTGCGCGGGTCCGTGCGGAGATGCGAGAGATCGATCCACCCGCACTCGACCGTCCCCAGGTCGTACTTCTCCCTGTGCGGCCGGAAGAGCTCGCGCATCCCCGCGGGGAAGTGCTCGAGCGTCTCCTTCGTCGCGAGGAGGTATTCGCGCGAGGGGACGCTGTTCTTGAGGAGCCGATGGACCTGGTTCACGGCGTTCCCGACGAACGTCTCCTTGCCCAGGAACGACTGCGGCAGGTACTCGCCCCAGTGGCAGATGAACTTCAGCGTCAGCCCGCCGACGCTCACGCACGCCTTGCAGGGACAGGTCGAGACGCGCTTGATCGCGTTCAGGTGACGGTGGAACCTGATGAAGATGCCCTCGAGCCACGCCTGCGGATCCTCGGGGATCGTCTCCCCGAGCGCGAAGATCGCGTCGCCCTCGATCTGGCCGATCCTGAGGTGCTCGGCGAGCCCGCGGACGAGCGTCTCGAGCAGCTCGTTGAGGATCTCGCGCGAGTGCTCCAGCTCCGTGTCGGCGACGAACGACGTGTAGCCGGAGATGTCGGCCAGCACGAGGTGGCCCGTCTGCGTGGGCATCAGGTACGCGACCACATCGCGCCGCAGGCTCGCTGGATCACCCGCTCCATCCCCGTAGGGGTGGAGCCTAGCGGACGCTCTTCGCTGTCTCCACCGCCTCGACCATGACGTCGTGCTGCAGCCGGAGGGCGCGCGGCACGGTCGGACCGAGCTTGTCCAGCCACTCCTGGTGCATCGCGAGCTCCTCGGTCCACTCGTCGGCATCGAACCGCAGCGTCGCCTCGACGGCGCCGGGCCGCGTGGGCAGGTCGCGCAGCTCGAGGTCGCCCAGGCGCGGCGTCCAGCCGACCGGCGTCTCTTTGGCCCCGGCGCGGCCCTCGCAGCGCTCGAGGATCCACCTGAGGGCGCGCATGTTCTCGCCGAAGCCGGGCCAGAGGAACTTGCCGTCCTCGCCCTTGCGGAACCAGTTCACGAGGAAGATGCGCGGCGGCTTCGGGGTGCGCGCGCCCATCGCGAGCCAGTGCCGGAAGTACTCGCCGCAGTCGTAGCCGATGAACGGGATGTTGGCCATCGGATCGCGCCGGAGCACGCCGACCGCGCCCGTCTTCGCGGCGGTCGTCTCGGAGCCCATCGTGCCCGCGAGGTACACGCCGTGCGTCCAGTTGAAGGACTCGAGGACGAGCGGGACGGTCGTCGAGCGGCGCCCGCCGAAGAGGAGCGCCGAGACCGGGACGCCCTTCGGGTCGTTCGCGAACGGCGAGAGCGCGGGGTTGTTCTCGAGCGCGACGGTGAAGCGGCTGTTCGGGTGTGCGGCGGGCTCGGCGGCGCCGCGCTGCCACGGGCGTCCGCGCCAGTCGGTCAGCCGCTCCGGCGCCGGGCCGTCCATGCCCTCCCACCACACGTCCATGTCCGGCGTGAGCGCGACGTTCGTGAAGATCGCGTCGTGCTCGAGCATCTTCATCGCGTTCGGATTCGTCGCGGTGCTCGTCCCGGGAGCGACGCCGAAGAACCCGGCCTCGGGGTTCGCCGCGTAGAGCCGGCCGTCGGACCCGATCCGCAGCCAGACGATGTCGTCGCCGAGCGTGCGGATGCGCCAGCCCTCGAAGGCCGGCGGCGGGACGAGCATCGCGAGGTTCGTCTTGCCGCACGCGCTCGGGAAGCCCGCGGCGAGATACCGCACCTCGCCCTCGGGGCTCGTGGCCTCGAGAAGGAGCATGTGCTCGGCGAGCCAGCCCTCGTTCCGCGCGTAGTAGCTCGCCATGCGCAGCGCGAGGCACTTCTTGTTCAGGAGCGCGTTCCCGCCGTACCCGGAGCCGACGGACCAGATGGTGTTGCCCTGCGGGAAGTGGACGATGAACCGCCGCGAGGGGTCGCAGTCGGCGACCGAGTGGAGCCCGCGGTTGAAGTCGTCGGAGGTGCCGAGCCGCTTCAGGGCGACGTTCCCCATGCGCGCCATGACGCGGATGTTCAGCACGACGTACACGGAGTCGGTGAGCTCGACGCCGACCTTCGCGAACGGCGAGTCGGGCAGACCCATGATGTAGGGGACCACGTACATCGTGCGTCCCTTCATCGAGCCGTCGAACAGCCCGCGCAGCTTCGCGTACATCTCGCCCGGCTCCATCCAGTTGTTCGTCGGGCCCGCCTCCTCCTGTGTCGGCGTGCAGACGAACGTGAGCTCCTCCGTGCGGGCGACGTCGTTCGGGTCCGAGCGGCTGTAGTAGGACCGCGGGCGCTTCGCGTGGTCCAGCGGCGTCAGGACGCCGGCGGACACCGCCTCACCGATGAGGCGCTCCTTCTCCTCGTCCGATCCGTCGCACCAGTAGACACGGTCCGGCTTGCACATCCGGGCCATCTCGTCCACCCATCGCGACAGCTGGACGCTGGTCGTGGGCGCCGCCATGGTCGTGGCCACTCGAGGTCCTCCCTGCGGATGCTGATCGGTCAGTCCAGTGTGGATCAAATGCGCTCGCCATGGGCCGGTCAGCCCATCGTGCGGCCCCGAACGACCCCCTCCTTGCGGCGCCTCTCGAACTCGAGCCTGCTGCTCTCGAGGAGGTCGCGATCCGCGAGGATATCGACGGCGGCGAGCGCCATGGCCTTGGCGGCCTTGAGCGCGTTCTCGAGGGCCGGGCCCGTCGCCGCCGCGTCGCGGAAGAGCGTCGAGTGGCCGGGGGTCCCCTCGGGGGCGATGGCGATGTACGGGTGGATCGCCGGGATGACCTGGCTGATGTTGCCCATGTCGGTCGAGCCCATGCGCTCATCGGGGGCGCTCGGCATGACCGCGATCCCGAGGTCGCTCGCGTGGGCGGCCCACCGCTCCGAGAGCGGCGTCGACGGGACCATGTTCTCGTAGCCGGAGTTCTCGTGGACCGTGACCTTCAGCGTGGTGCCGGTCGCGGTGGCCGCGCCCTCCGCGCACGCGAGGAAGCGCTTCAGCACCTCTTGCTGGTAGAGGCGATCGAGCGCGCGGATGCTGAACTTCGCCGCGGCGTATTCGGGGATGATGTTCGCCGCGCTGCCGCCGCTCGTGATGATCCCGTGCACGCGCGCGTCGGACCGGAGCGTGAGGCGCATCGCGTTCGTGGCGTTGAAGGTCTGGATGACGCCATCGAGCGCGTTCACGCCGCGGTCCGGCTGCGCCGCGGCGTGCGCGGCCTTCCCCGTGAACTCGAGGTCGACCCGGTTCGACGCGAGCGACGTGCGGCCAGCGAGCGTCCGGCTCGAGGGGTGGATCATCATCGCGACGTCGACGTCGTCGAAGGCGCCGGCCCGCAGCAGCGCGACCTTCCCGCCGCCGCCCTCTTCCGCCGGCGTACCGATGGCGGCGACCCGCCCGGGGAGCTGATCGAGCGCGGCGCGCACGCCGATCGCCGCGGCGACGCCCATCATCGCGATGAGGTTGTGCCCGCACGCGTGGCCGATGTCGGGGAGCGCGTCGTACTCGGAGAGGATCGCGACGGTCGGACCCTCGCCTCGACCCGCGGCGTCGCCGCGGTACGCCGTCTCGAGCCCGCGGTAGCCGCGCTCCACCTGGAACCCGGCGCCTTCGAGGAACGTCGCGAGCCACGTCGACGCCTGTCGCTCCTCGTAGCCGATCTCCGGGGTCGAGTGGATGCGGAGCGACAGCTCGAGCAGGCCGTCGCGATGCTGGTCGATCGCGGCAAGAGCGCGCGAGTGAGCCGCGGACCTCGATCTCACTGACCGAAGTATCACCGACGGGGGCGCTGCGTTCCCGCGCGGTGTCCTTCGACGAGGGCGACGATCACGCCGTCGAGCGCGCGGTCGGCCTCCTCGAAGAGCGCGGTCGTCTGTCCCGCATCGAGCACCTGGCGTCGAGCGATCGTCGCGATCTCCGCCATGAACCGCGCGCGAAAGAAGAGGAAGGCCTGCGTCGCCTGGCCGATCGAGAGGCCGCGCCTCGCCGCCTCGACGCCGTATTCCTTGCCGAGGGCTTCGGCCTGCGAGACGAACTGACCGCGCCCGGCGCGGCGCTGCGTGTCGAGGTACCCGAGGAGCAGGTCGCCCATGCGGCGGCCCCGCTCGCGGAACCACTGGATGGAGCGCTCATCGAGGCGCGCGTGCCAGTCCTGCTCCGACATGGCCGCCGCGTCGGAGCGCACGCGCCGCAGCAGCTCCGCGGCGACGCGGTCGGGTGGCTCGCCGAGGGCGGTGAGCAGCGTGCGTCGCGCGCGCGGGCGGGGGAGGAGCGCCTCGACCGCCGCGCGCGGGAAGCGGCGGTGCCCGCCCGGCGTCGTGAACACGTCGATCTTCCCCGCGTCGGCCCAGCGCCGCAGCGTGCCCGGATCGACCCCGAGCATCTTGCTCGCGGCGCCGAGGGTGAGGAACGTGCCGTCCGGCCGCGGCATGCGCGGAGCATGGCACCGCCCGCTCACTCGCGCCGCACGCGGCGGATCTGTCCTCGATGTGAGGGGGAGCGCCGGCCGGGTCAGGCCGGCGCTCCGTCATGTGGAGGGGTTGGCCGTTCTACGAGGCGAGGGCCGCACGGAGCTGCGCGAGGTGCGGTGGGCCGACGATCTCCTTCACCTCGAACGCGGTCGCGACGACCTTCTCGACGCCGAGCTCGCCCAGCACCGGCTCGTGGATCACCGTGAGCCGGCGCCCCATCACGTCGATGCGATCGACGACGCGTTCGCCCGCGACCGTCCGCCGGACGGTGTGCGGCGACGCGAGCCCGGCGCGCACCTCGACGTCGGGATCCGCGCCGAGGCAGCTCCCGACGGCGCTGATGAGGAAGCCGTCGGTGTCGTACTCGAACATCAGGATCCGCGCTCGCGCGAGGAATGGCCCGATCTCGGCCGCGATCTCGTTCGTCATGGCGGCATACGTTGGCCCGTACGACCGCCCGCGGCATGCGTCGCGCGCGTGGATCCGCCTACGACGTTCGTCGTACCGGCCGGCTCGGGGCGTCGTTCAATGGACGGGTGGTCCGGATCCTCGCCGTCGCGCTCCTGCTGACCGCCGCGTGCCAGCCGGCCGCGGTGCCGGCGGCCTCGACGCCGCCCGCCTCCGCCACCGCCAGCGCGACGCCGCCCGCCGCCCCATCGGCGGCCCCGGCGCCGACCGCGGTCCCGTCGTCCGCACCGAGCGCGACGCCCGCGCCGACCGCGCGGCCGCTGGTCGGGGCGCGCATCGAGCTGAAGCAGGTGCCGCTCGTGCCCGCGCAGCTCTCCGGGACGGCCATCGGTGAAGGCGGCGGCGTGATCCTCGTGAGCGGGACCTCCGGCACGTGGGTCTCCGCCTGGCAGGAGCCCGGGTTCCCCTTCACCCGGCTCATCCCCTCGTGGAACGCCGACACGCCCGACGGCACCTGGATCGCCGTCGACGTGCAGACGCGGCGTTCCGAGGGCGTCGAGACGAAGTGGTGGTCCTTCGGCACGTGGGCCTTCGGCGACGCGACCGTGCGTCGCGCGTCGGTCAGAGGCCAGCGCGATGCGGACGGGAACGTCGACACGGACACGCTGCAGACGAACGCGGCGATGTCCGCGTATCGGGTCCGCCTGACGCTCTCCCGCGTCGCCGGGTCGTTCCAGACGCCGTCGGTCCGCCTCATCGCCGCGGTCGTATCGGATCCTTCCACGGCGGCGAGCCCGACCATCCCGAGCCCGGTCGGCCCGGCCGCGGGACGGGCGCTCGCGGTGCCGCCGTACTCACAGGAGATCCACGCGGGCGAGTACCCCGAGTACGACGGCGGCGGCGAGGCGTGGTGCAGCCCGACCTCGACCGCCATGGTCGTGTCGTTCTGGGGCAAGAGCCCGCCCTCCGCCGAGCTCGAATGGATCGATCCGCGCTACCCCGATCCGCAGGTCGACCACGCCGCGCGCTACACGTACGACGCCACGTATGGCGGCGCCGGCAACTGGCCCTTCAACACCGCGTACGCCGCGCGCTACGGCCTGCGGGCGTTCGTGACGCAGCTGCGCTCGCTGAGTGAGGCCGAGCGCTTCATCGCGAGCGGCATCCCGCTCGTCGCGTCGGTGAAGGTCGCGCCCGGCGCGCTCCCCGGCTTCCTCCTCCCCGGCGGGAGTCCAGGCCATCTGCTCGTCATCAGCGGGTTCGAGGCGAACGGCGACGTCGTCGCGCACGATCCCGCGGCGGACAGCAACGCGACGGTCCGCCGCGTGTACGACCGCGCCGCGTTCGAGCGCGCGTGGCTCGGGGGATCGCAGGGGACCGTGTATGTCATCCATCCCGCGAACGTGCCGCTCCCGGCGCGGGTCCCGGACACGACGCCGAACTGGTGACGCGCTCACGTGTCCCGGTGATCGGTGCTCGGCGGGGTGACGTTGCCTCGGGTCGCGCCGATCCGCTGACGCGGGTCGGCACCCTATGTTCCAGCGATGAGCGAGTGGAACGCCGCGAGGTCGCGGGGCTCGGTGCGCATCACGGCATCGGGTCCGCCGTCCCCGCCGGCGAGCAGCGGCGCGAAGTAGTCACGCAGCGGCGGTGGGATCTCGGCGGGATCCGGGAAGTTCGTCGGGATGTCGGCGAACAGCTCCGCCGGGTTCGCGTGACCGCCCTGGGGGATGAACGAGCGGCGGATCCAGTCGCGGTACCGCGGGAACGCGTCGACCTGCGGCCGGCTCGCCTCGAGCGCGCCCCACAGCGCGGGCCAGCTCGCGTCGTCGTCGGCGCGGTAGCGCGGTTCGTTGTGCGCGACGAAGTGGAACATCTCGTGGCGCGACGAGAGCACGACCTGGCGAAGGCCTTCATACGTCTCGACGCCGGCCGCGAGCCACACCTCGTTCCGGTCCGGCCAGTAGCCGCCGCCGCTCCGCGCCCCGTGGCGGTGGAACGGGCAGCGCGCGCCGAGCGTCCGCACGGGCTCGGGGAAGATCGCGAGCGCCTGGCGTACGAGTTCCTCGCCCGGCGTGACGTACAGGTAGATCCGGAAGTTCCACAGGATCTCGCGGAGCCGCGCGAGACCGCGCGGCGAGAGGTCCCGCTCGGCGGCCTCGAGCGCGCGCTTTCCGAGCGCGTTCAGCGCGCGCGGTCGCACGAGCGCGCGAGGTGGTCGATCCACTACAGGCCGCTGGTGCTGAGGAGCGCGGCGAAGATCGCGAGGACGGCGATGGCGAAGATGAGCGCCGTGACCGCGAGCGCGGCGCCGGCCCCGGCGATGAGCGCCACGGAGCGCTCCGCCGCTTCCCGACCCTTCATCTGCTTCTCGACGTAGGCGTACGCGATCGCGCTCACCTCGACCACCGCCCGGGCGACGAGGAACACGCCGGCGGTGATGCCAGCGCCGACGACGACCCAGACCAGCATCGCCTGCTCCACGCTCCACCTATTGTCCTCGCGTGCCCGCCGCGCCCGTCCACGACGTCGTCATCCGTGGGGGCGCCATCCTCGACGGCCGGGGCGGGGAGCCATACACGGGCGACGTCGCCATCGACGGCGACGCCATCGCCGCGGTCGGGCGCGTTCCGGGCCGGGGCGGCAGCGAGATCGACGCCCGCGGCCTCGCCGTCGCGCCCGGCTTCGTCAATATGCTCTCGTGGGCGACGGAGTCGCTCATCGAGGACGGCCGCTCGCAGAGCGACATCCGCCAGGGCGTCACGCTCGAGGTCTTCGGCGAGGGCTGGTCGATGGGCCCGCTCACGGAGGCGATGCGCCGCGAGCGGCTCGAGCGCCAGGGCGACATCCGGTACGCGATCCCCTGGACGAGGCTCGGCCAGTACCTCGACCACCTGGCCGGCCGCGGGATCTCGTGCAACGTCGCGTCGCTCGTCGGCGCGACGACCGTGCGCATCCACGAGATCGGGTACGCGGACCGCCCCCCGACCGCCGACGAGCTGCGGCGGATGCAGGAGCTCGTGCGCGCCGCCATGCGCGAGGGCGCGCTCGGCGTCGGGTCGTCGCTCATCTATGCGCCTGCCGTGTACGCGACCACCGACGAGCTCGTGGCCCTCTGTGCGGCGGCCGCCGAGTACGACGGGATCTACACCAGCCATGTGCGCAGCGAGATGGACGGAGCGATCGAGGCGATCGACGAGGTGATCGACATCGCGCGGCGCACCGGGATCCGCGCCGAGATCTACCACCTGAAGCAAGCGGGCCGCGAGCATTGGGCGGACCTCGACCGCGAGATCGCCATGATCGAGCGGGCGCGAGCCGACGGCCTGCGCGTCACCGCCGACATGTACACGTACACCGCCGGCGCGACCGGCCTCTACGCGACCATGCCGCCCTGGGTCCAGGAGGGCGGACACGACGCCTGGGTGGTGCGCCTGAAGGATCCCGCGACCAGGGCGCGGGTCATCGAGGAGATGCGGCGGCCGGCGCAGGGGTGGGAGAACTTCCTCCATGCCGTCGAGTCGCCCGCGGGGATCCTCCTCGCAGCGTTCAAGAGCGATCGCCTGAAGCCGCTCACGGGGCAGACCGTCGCCGACGTCATGCGCATGCGCGGTGTCTCCGCCGAGGACGCGATCGTCGACCTCGTCATCGAGGACGACAGCCGCGTCGGCGCGATCTACTTCACGATCTCAGAGGAGAACGTGCGGCGCCAGATCGCGCTGCCGTGGATGTCCTTCGGCTCCGACGCCGCGTCGCTCGCGCCCGAGGGCGTGTTCCTGCGCTCGAGCCCGCACCCGCGCGCGTACGGGACGTTCGCGCGCCTGCTCGGGAAGTACGTCCGCGACGACCGCGTCATCTCGCTCGAGGAGGCGGTGCGCCGCCTCACCTCGCTGCCCGCGGCGAACCTCGGGATCGAGCGCCGCGGCACGCTCGCGCGCGGGATGCTCGCCGACGTCGTCGCGTTCGACCCATCGCGCATCCGGGACCACGCCACGTATGAGCGGCCTCATCAGTACGCGACGGGGGTCGTCCACGTCCTCGTGAACGGCGAGCCGGTGCTGCGCGACGGCGAGCATACCGGGGCGAGGCCCGGCCGCGTGGTGCGTGGGAAAGGTGCGGTCACGATGGAATAGCACGCCTGATCCATACTGTTGATGGAGGCGCGGCATGGTACGGAAGCCCGCGATCCACGCGCGACGCTGAGGTCCAGGGAGGCACCCCCGTCTTCAGCGGCGCTCGTATCCCGGTGACCGTGATGCTCGAACCTCGCCGACAGGCAGCCGCTCCATCAACGACACCAGCGAACGGGCTGACCCGTACCATGACCTCCGTGGGTTGCCCTCGCATTCGGCGGGTCTGAGCGGAGCCCCTCGGGGGAACTCCTAGCTCGGTTCGCCGGTCTCTGACACCGGTGCGCTGCGCGTAGCCGCCTTCGGGCACGGGCTCCGTTTCGGCCGCATGGCTGTGCCATGCGGCCTTCGTGTGCCCGCCACATCCCGAAGGAGGCGCGCAGTGGCAGAACGACACGGCTCGGCAGAACGAGACGGCTCGACGCTTTGGCGGACCCAGAACTTCCTCGCGAGTCCATCGGCGATCGATCCGATCCTCGATCGCTCGGGGATCGGCAAGGGCGATGTCGTCATCGACATCGGAGCCGGCGCGGGCATGGTCACCGCGGCGATCGTGGCTCGCGGCGCGCGGGTCCTCGCGGTCGAGCGCGACCGCGTCCTCTGCGGTGCGCTGCGACGACGCTTCGCGATGACCGACGAGGTCACCGTCGAGTGCCGTGACTTCCTCGGCATGTCGCTCCCATCGACCTCGTACAAGGTCTTCGCCAGCCCGCCCTTCGATGTGATCACGGCGATCGTGACCAAGCTGACCAGGGCGAAGAGACCGCCTGACGACGTCTTGCTGACCGTTCAGCGCGAGGCCGCGGCCCGCTATGCCGGACATCCATCGGAGACGCTCTATGCGCTCCTGCTCAAGCCCTGGTTCGCGCCGAGCGTGATCCACCGCTTCCATCCCGACGACTTTCGTCCGCGCCCGGGGGTCGACGTGGTGATGCTCCGGCTCCGCAAGCGCGGACCGCCACTCGTCCGCTCATCGGAGGGCCACCTCTATCGCGACTTCGTCACCGCTTGTTTCACAGCGTGGCGCCCGACCCTCGGCGCGGCGCTCGCGCGTGTGCTCGGGCCACGAAGCGCGACGATTCTTCTGCGGCAGGTGTCGCTCGACCCCGCAAGGCCACCCTCGAGTGTCCCCTTCTCGGAGTGGCTCAAGCTGTTCCGCGCGTTCGCCCGATCACCGGTCCAGGTCCGGTGCCGCGTGGCCGGCGCCGAACGCCATTTGGGGGCTCAGCAGGCTCATGTGCGCAAGCGCCACCGCACACGGGTGCCGCGAGACGATCTTCTGGCCCGCGCCGAGGTTCGGAGGCGACGCTCGCTGACGAAGGCCGCTCCGTCTCGCAGACTGGCGTACGTCCTCACTACTTCCCCCGGGAAAAGTCCTGACCTGGATCAACGGGGCGAGCGTGATCGCTTCCGTGGGCCGCGTCGCGAGTCCGCGCTGCTCGCCACCAGGAGCGGGACGGCCTTGTCCGAGACCTCTTCCATTTCGGCGAGGGTGGCCTGGAGGCGCTGCCGATCGCCGACCCACCTCTGGTAGAGCTGCGCCTCCTCGTCGCTGAGGCGGCGCGTCACCGTCCTGCCGGCGACCTTCTTGGTCCACTGCCAGTACGGTCCGTGGCGCTGCGGCGGGTCGGCCCCGCAGCGGCAGCCGGGCTTGCCGCAGGCGGTGTAGCGCTGGACCAGGTTGCCCGAGGCGACCCAGCGGATGAGGCCGGCCTCGGTGCCCAGGCGCTTTACCAGGCGCCGCATCTGGGCCTCGTAGCGCTCGAGGCGCGTGGGGGTCATCGCTCGACGATATCTTCTCGCGTCTTCTGGCAGGTATGATACTGTCCGCATGGGGAGCGGAGAGGAGACCCCCCATGCTGCGACTCGAGGCCGGACAGCTGGACACGCTCTGGGGGACGCTCCTGCCCGAGGGGCTGCGGGCCCTGCCCGAGGACCTGGCCCGCGCCGACCAGCTTCTCCTGGATCCCGTGCTCCTCGAGCCCTTCCGCGCCCACTGGCAGCAGTGCTGCCCCGCGGGCCTCGCCGAGGGTCGGCCGACGATCCCTGATGCAGACGTACGTGCGCCTCATGGTCCTCAAGGCGCGCTGCGGCTGGGGCTACGAGACGCTCGCGAAAGAGGTCTCCGACTCGCTCCACCTGCGGCGCTTCTGCCTCATCCCGCTGCACGCGCCGGTGCCCGACGAGTCCGCGGTGCGCAAGCTCACCCGACGGGTGGGCCCCGAAGTGACCGACGCGCTCATCCGCCGGGTCGTCGAGCTCGCGGTGCGCGAGCGGCGCTTCCGGGCCCGCGCGCTGCGCGTCGACTCGACCGTCGTCGAGGCGGATGTCCGCTACCCCACCGACGCCGCCCTCTGCGGCGACGCGGTGCGGGTGATCGCGCGCGCCGCGCGCGCGGTCCATCGTGCGGTCCCGAAGGCGACGGCGCACGTGCGCGACCGCTCCCGCGCCGTCGGTCGGCGGCTGCGGGCGCTCGGGCGCACGCTGCGCCGCCGCACCGAGGAGGCCAAGGCCTCCGTGCAGCGGCTCACCGAGGAGGCCGCGACGGAGGTCCGTGCCAGCGTCCGTGAGGCGCGTCGGCTCCTGGGCCAGGCACGACGCTCCCGCTCGCGCGCGAAGGGCCGCTCGCCCGCGGCGCGGGCGAAGGACCTCGCCCAGCTGGAGCACGTCGCCTCCCTCGGCGAGCGGATCGCCCGGCAGGTCCGCCAGCGCTTCGCGGGCGAGAAGATCGCCGAACGCATCTTCGACATCTACGGCCTGCGCGCGCAAGGCATCCTCCCGCGGCTGCTGCGCTCGGATTGGTCACGCTTCGCCGAACTCGACCGAGGCGGTCCGGTGGGTCATGAGGAGCTCGGGAGACCAAAGGTAGACTCGGTCGGGCCATGAGGCGTCTAGGGTTACTTGCTCGACCATCTTCGCTCGGATAGGGAAGGGCAGTGGCGTAGTGCTGAGTGACGAGGACATTCGACAGGCCCTGGGCAAAGACATCGTCATCGAACCGTTTTCGGACCGATCGCTCAGCCCAGTCGGCTATGACCTGCGGGTCGGAGACTTCGTCTACGTCCTCGACGGCGGGCCTCTATCGTCACCCGCGCTCTTTCGTGACGATCCCCTTCTCCAGCCGCGGCGCGAGGTGTACAGCATCCCTGCGCGCGCGACAGTGCAGATCCTCAGCAAGGAGATTGTTTGGGTCTCCCGGCGGATAGCCGGCACCCTTCACTCCAAGGTCTCACTTGTGACCAAGGGGCTTTCACCCATCTCGACGACGCTTGACCCGGGGTGGTTCGGGCCGTTCCTAATCACCTTCACGAATCAGTCGGACAGGCCCATTGAAGTACGGACGACTGACACCTTTGCAACGATCGTGTTCCACCGACTTGCCACGCCAACTCGGAGAGCGAGTGTTCGTCAGGATCTACAGGTGATCGATCAATTGCAGGACCAGAGTCAGGAATACGTTGCGAAGATGGGCGCCCTCATGAAGGACGACTTGTTCACGGTGTTCAAGGCCAGGGTCGACTCGGCGAATCGACCAGTAGCGGAAAAGATCGTGGCTGGGACAAGGAGTGCGGCCTTGTCAAATGGCCAAGTCGAAGTCCGCGGTTTTGGCCAAGTAGAAGTCCGCACCCCAGCGGCCGCGAAGACGCTCGCGTGATCGTCTCCGAGCGAATGTCCTGACCCTCGGCCGGTCGATCCCGCGCCTCTGCGGGCCGCTCAGCGGGTCGCTTTCGACGGGTTCGTCCCGGAAGTGCTCTTCGGACGCGGCGCGGACCGCGAGCGGGCCTCCTTCATCCGGAAGCTCTCGCCGCTGGTGACCACCACGGTGGCGTGGTGGAGGATGCGGTCGAGGAGCGAGGTCGCGGTGACCGTCTCCGGGAAGAAGCGGCCTTACTCCTCGAACGGCCAGTGGCTCGCGATCGCGAGGCTGCGTCGTTTGTACATGGCCGCGACGAAGCGGAAGAGCAGCTGGCTGCCCTTGGCGTCCAGCGGCGCGAAGCCGAGCTCGTCGCAGATGACCAGGTCCGCGCGCAGCAGGCCGTCGAGGATCCTGCCGACGCTGTTGTCGGCGAGACCGCGGTAGAGGTCCTCGACCAGGTCGACGGCGCTGAAGCAGCGCACGCGCATCCCGGCCTCGACCGCGGCCACCCCGAGGGCCGTGAGCAGGTGGCTCTTGCCGGTGCCGGCGGGACCCACGAGGACGAGGTTCTCTTTCGCGCGGACCCACTCGAGCGAGCGCAGGTACTCGAACGTCGCCTGCGGCACCGCGCTCTCCGCGACCTTGAACCCATCGAGGCTCTTGCGCACGGGAAAGGCCGCCGAGCGAAGGCGCGCGGCGAGGTTGGCCTCATCACGCGCTCTGATCTCCGCCTCGACGAAGGTGCGCAGCAGCTCCTCGGGCGCCCAGCGCTGGACCTTGGCGGTCTGGAGGACCTCGGGGGCCATCCGCCGGACCGCGCGCAGCTTGAGGCGCTTGAGCGCGCGCTCGAGGTCGGGTGCGAGCGCGGCCGCGGCTCCGCTCATCCGATGGCGTACGCCGAGAGCGGACGCGTCGGGACCGCGGGCAGCGCGAGCTGGAGCGGCGCGCCACCGACCGCCGCCTCCATGACGCCCTCGCCCGCGGCGAGGATCGCGCGCACGTCGGCGGCGCGGAAGCGGCGGTGCGCGGTCGCCCGCTCGAGCGCGCCGACCAGGGCCTCGCGCCCGAAGGCGGCCTCGAGCGAGGCGATCTCGGCGAGCTCGCTCGCCAGGCGCGACGTCCCGGCCGCGGCGGACGCGCGCAGGAACGCCTCGGCCGCGGACCCGAGCGCCAGGAACGCCCGTTCGGCGGCGCTCTTGGCGCGCACCGCGCGCAGCGGACGGACGCGCGCGCCGCCGTAATGGGCATCGAGGATCGACGCCTCACCTGGCGCGACCGCCAGGTGACGTGCCACTTCCTCGCCGGCGTACCCGATCACGATCTCGCCGTCGAACGCGGCGACCTCGACCTTCTTGCCGACGAGCGCGGCCGGCACCGAGTACCGCGCCGAGCCGAAGCGGATCGTCGACAGGCGGTCGACCGTGCGCAGTTCGCCCGTTCGCAGCGGCGGCCGGAGCGAGGGCAGCGGACGCAGCGCGTGGTGCTCGAGCTCAAGGCGCTCGGCGGGGATCGCCATCGTCTCGCTGTGCACCGCGGCGTTCACCTCGGCGCACCAGGCGACCGCCGCCGCGTTCGCCTCGGCGAGGGAGACGCCGGGGGGAGCGGGATGACGAGGTCGCGCTTCGCATACCCGACAAGGTCCTCGACCACACCCTTCGACTCCGGATCATGGCTCTCGCAGAAGTCAGGGCGGAAGCCGAAGTGGCTGGCGAAGCGCACGTACTCGGGGTGCGGGACGACGACGTTGGCGACGATGCCGGCCCGCAGACAGGCCATGCGGTCGGCGAGCACCACCGCCGGCACGCCGCCGAGCTCCTCGAAGCACTCGGCGAGGAGCCGGAGCGTGGTCGCGCGGTCCTCGCGGAGCGCGAAGCGCACGAAGCGGATGCGGCTCCAGACCAGGACCGCGCTGAAGATGTGCAGCGGGCCGAGCTGGCCCCAGTCGATGACCAGGTGCTCGCCCGGCGTCGGCAGCCACGGCCGGTACACGCGCCGCCGGCGCCGCCACTCCTGCTTCTCGTCATGGACGAGGCGGCGGAAGTTGCGCGCCGACCCGGCGTATCCCGCGGCGCGCGCCAGAGGCAGGAGCCGCTTGGCCGAGATGCGCCCGTCGGTGGATGCGACCTTCTCGCGCACGACGTCACGAGCGACGGCGGTGTTCCGCCGACGTGGCGGTCGGGGCTGCGGCGGGCCCTGCTGCTGACGGAGGATGATCCGCTTGACCGTCTTGTCGGTCGTGCCGCAGAGCGCGGCGGCCGCGCGGAAGGTGCCGAGGTCACGGAAGGCGGCGAGGATGTCCAAGCGTTCTCTGGGAGACTTCACGAAGGCGTCCTCCGGTCCGGTCGTGGTGCGCGGTGACAGCGACACCATCGCCGACCGGGGGACGTCCTGCGTTCGGGTCAGAGAGGCGAGACGGGCGCGGACTTTGCATGGCCACCAGCGCGGACTTTCACATGGCCACGGGCACGACCGCGGCGATGCACACGATCAGCCGCCGGCCGTTCGCGGGCTCGGATCCCAGTAGCACCGACCGAGCAGCGGGTGCGTTCGGTCTTCTCCTCACGCCACGGCTTGCGCTCAATGAGGCTTCGCTTCGCGGCCCACGGTGACCGAGACGGTTGCTCGCGTGATCGTCGCGCCGGGCACCCAGGCCTTGTCCAATGTTCCTCGAGGCTGCCGCGCCCGTTGCGGGGCGCCGCCCGGAGTGCCTCAGCGAATCATGTATATTCACCACTGCCATGAAACGGCCGGAAACTGTGAAACATGGGACGAGGCTCGAGGCGCGCGCGCTGCGCATCTTGCGGGCCGTCCCCGGCCTGGTGGTCGAGCCAGGAACGGGTCGTGACCGGCGCGTTGACGCTGAGCTCCGATTCGGTGGGCGCCGAGCGCGGGTGGCGGTGGAGTGCAAGGCGCGCGCAAACGCGGCCACGGCATGGCAGCTCGTCCAGTACGCGCAGGGTCATCGCGATATCCCTGTTCTCCTCATCGCCGACGAGACGACAACTGAAGCGAGGGAGATCCTCAGGGAGAGCGGGATCGCGGTCATTGACGGGATCGGCAACGCGCACGTCGAGCTGCCGGGCATGCTCATCCATCTGGCGGGGCAGCCGGGTGCGCGGCGGCGGGCCAGAGGCACCACTACCCCGCGGCTCCGCGGACGGGCGGGGGTCGTCGCCCAAGCCCTTCTCCTTCATCCGGAGCGTGCGTGGCAGGTGCAGGGGCTCGCCCAGGCGGCGCGGGCGTCGGTCGGCCTCGCTCACGGCGTCCTGGCTCGTCTGGAGCGCGAAGGCGTCGTGGCCGTGGAGGGGACCGGTCCGAAGCGCCTTCGGCGTGTCACGAAGCCGACCGCGCTGCTCGACCTGTGGGCCGAGGAGCAGGCCGAGCGGCCGCTGCGGACGCTGGGCTACCTGCTCGGCCAGACGCCCCGGCAGGTCATCGAGCGCCTCGGCGCCGGTCTTGGGAAGGCCGGCATCGACTACGCGCTGACGGGCCCGGCCGGCGCCGCGCTGGTCGCGCCGTTTGCCACCGCAGTACCCGTCGCCGACGCGTGGGTGAGCGCGAGCGCGGCACCCGAGGAGTTGCTTCGAGCGGTCGGCGCGGACCTCGTCACGGACGGCCACAACGTCGTCCTCCTGCAAGGTAAGGACGACACACCTCTCGAGTTCCGGGAGAAGAAGGACGACGTGTCCGTGGCCAACCGGTTCCGCCTCTACGCCGATCTCCTTGCCGACCCACGCCGTGGCCGTGAGCAGGCCCGGCACCTCCGTCAGGAAGTGATCGGGTTTTGACCCGGCGCGAGCATCGCTCGGACTACGACGAGGAGACGACCGGCCGCTGCGAGCGCGCCCTGGTCACGCTCCTCGGCGATCTCGGCCCGTGGCGCGGCCGCATCTATCTGGTCGGCGGTCTCGCGGCGGCTGGTCGCGCGTCCCGGTGCGCGTCGCCGGCGTCCTGCCATACACGGTGCTCAAGATCCTGGCGTCCCAGGACCGGCACGAGAACAAGGACGCCTACGACCTGGTGTTCACGCTGTTGAACCATGCCGGTGGCCCCGGTGCCGCCGGGGCGGCGGCGGCCGCGAGCGCGATCGCGAAGCACGAGCAGGTCGGGGAGGCGCTCGTGCTGCTTCGCGAGCGGTTTCGCACGGTCGACCTGGACGGACCGAGCGCCCATGCGTTGTTCCTCGCCGAACCGGGTGATGAGGAGAAGAGGGCACGGCTCCGCCAAGATGCCGTCGCCACGGTGCGGGAGTTCTTGCGCGCGTTCGATAGCGCCAAGACGTAGGCGCTCCTCGGCAGCGGGTAGGGGACTCCGTCAGGCGCAGCCGCGGCCGGCCAGCGGCACCGCGGCGGGCCGGCCCCGCGTCGCCGTCCGCCGTCAGGCCCGATCCGCCCCGGGCACCAGCAAGGTGCTACTCGTAGACGAGCACGCGCAGTTCGGCGCGCGGGCAATGCGCTACGGCTCGATGACCATTCGCGCAAGAAGCTTCACGATCGGCAGATCCCGCGCGACCTCGGCCACGTCCGGGGTGCGATCGAGGCGTACCGTGCGGGCACCGTGGGCAAGCTCGCAGCGCACTCCATACAGGTGCTCGGCGATCTTGCGGTCCGTGTCGCCGCGCACACGGAAGGTAGCCAGACGCCTGAGGGTGCGGCGGCGATAGAGTTCGAAGACGTTCACCCGTCGGATACGACGTTTGGGCCATGCCTGTGCCATGAGCTTCCCGAAGTCGTGCGAGGCGATCACTGCCGATCGACTCGTGATCGCGGTCATGCCGTTCTTGCGGTCGGCCCACTCGAGCACGCGATACATGCAAAGGTATTCACCGAGAACTCGACCTGTCGGGTCGCCATGGCGTAGAGCGCAAGCGGCTCCTTCACGCCGCCGAAGCGCCTGGTGAACGCCGTCAAGGAGGTCTGCTCGAGGTACCGCAGGTGGAGCGAAGCGTCTCCCAGTCGTAGCCCCCACGCGGCCGACAGCGCTCCCTCGATCTCGTCGGAGTAGCTGAGGATGTCGGTCTTGAGGCCCGGTCCGCGCAGGAGTGGTTGCAGCGGCGCCGGCAGTTTCGCAGCCCTCCTCGTCGCCCAAGGGCGCACCACCGTCGGCATGTCGTGATCGAAGCTGATGCAGTCGGCGCGGAACGCGACCTCTTCGAGCGTCGGGGCCCCGCCGGGCGCTGAGCGATAGGGGATCAGCGCCGATCCGGGTGTGCCGTGGACGAACTCCCAGGTCCCATCCGCTCTGAAGCTCCTCAGGCCTGCGTCGGCCATCCCTGGGCAGATGATCAAGAAGTGAGCAGCCTTACTCTGCGACGTGCGTTGCCTCCTTCCCACGTTCGCTCCTCTCCGATCCGCGTCCGCCGTGCCGGGCAAAGCGTCGTTGGCCCACCCAGGCCTCGCGGAATGTTCCTTGCCCAAGATAGGTCGCAGCGCATCGGCCTGCGTGCGTTCACCGAGCGCCAGGGCGAGGTGCAGCCGGGCCACCCTGGCCTCGATCTTCGTCGCGCCCGCTTCGCGGCCGTGTCCTACGCCGGTGTGCTCGCCGTCACCGTCATCGGCGACGCCGACGCCTGTCCAGAGAGTCGAGGTCGTCGCGTCGGCATGCGGGCGGCGTGGGACTCGCTGCGGCCGAGGTGACCGGTCCTGAAGCAGCGCGCCATCATGTCGCGGTAGCGCTCGCACTCCTCGACACGATCAGCGCAGCGTCTTCGCGAGGACGGTCTCGACCATGAACGGGTCGAACGCGAGCGCCTCCTCGTGCTCGGGGTTGTGGTCAGAGCGCTCGAACCACATGAGTTCCTTGTGTGGGGCCTCGAGGACCTCGTAGTAGCTCACTGCGAGCACGGACATGGCGTTGTAGTCGTGGCGTCCCTCGGCGAGGATGACCGGCACGTCGAGCTTCCGCGCTTGCGTCGCGAGGTCGACGTCATCGAGCTGGTCGTAGACGCGGATGAACGTCAGGCCGAGACCAACGGGCGCGACGACCTGGTCGCACCGCACAGTCTGAGATCTGAGCGTGCGCACTCACTCCGTGGTCCGCCTTCTCCGCACCCGCCCCCTTCACATACCGGGGGACTCCATTCCTGGTCTGCTCCAGGACTTGGCCGACGACTGCGCGCGTTGACACAACGGCCGCACGCCGTTAGCGTGCGCTGCAAACGGTTCCAGCCAAGGGACCGAGCGAGTTTCTGCGACAGGGACAGCGAACAGAGGTGTGACCGGCGTGCGATCAAGGAACATTCACGCTGCCGAGATGGTCGGCCCCCTATTCCCGCCCGGCGCAGATGTCGTCGTCATTTCGTCGTTCGAGGAAGGCCGGGCGGTGCTCCGTTCGGAAGACTTCGTGGTGGCGTTCGGTGCGAACTCGCCCCGCGTCCAGCTCGATCCCGAGGGCAGCGTGCATCTGGCCGGCGGTGCGCGTGCCCGCGAAGGGGATGGGGCTGATGGCATGCCGTGGACCGAATTCTTCAACGCGAACGAAGTTCATTTCATGCACGGAACCGCCCACGCCCGGCGACGCCGGTCGCTTGCCCCGCTGTTCGGTCGCGACGCTCACATATGGGCCCGCGACAAGGTCATCGTCCCGACGCTCGTCGTCCGGCTCAATGCAGTTCTGGCACGACCAGGTCCGGATGGACTCCCGCGCACGGACATCGTGCCGTTCGCGAGGCAGCTCTTCGCGCAGGTAGCCTCGGGGCTCATCGGGTTGGATGGCGCGGACTCGGAGGACGTCCTCCACGAACTGCTCGGGATAGCAGAGCGCATGGACGCGGCTCTCATGCTGGTGCACGACAAGATGGAGGCGAGCGTCGAGCAGTCCGAGCGGATCCTTCAGGACGCAGTGGCTGCGAGATCGGAGTTCCGGAGGCGCTTCTACGAACCCTCGCTTCGGAGACGCGCGCAGCTACTTGCGCGCCACCGGAGTGGCGACCTTGCTGAGGGTGAGCTTCCGCACGATCTGCTGACGGTGATCGCTCGAGGAGTTCCGACGTTCGAGGATCCCGAGGCGGGCGTCGCGCAGGCAGGTGCGTTCCTGAGCCCATTGACCTCTGGGACAGCATCGATGCTGGTCCATGCACTGGCCGACCTGGTGGTCTGGTTCGGCGCGCACCCCGACGACGCCCGGCGCTGGGCGCACCCGGCCTTCCTGGAGGGCGCGATCACCGAGACGATTCGGCTCCATCAGCCTGTCGTCATACCGCGCCTCGCCCGCAAGGACCTCGCCCTTCCGAGCGGCCGGACGATCAGGAGAGGTCAGTACGTGGCCATCACCCGACTCGAGACGAATCGCGACCCATCGGTCTTCGGCGCCGACGCCGACTCGTACGACCCACGGCGGACGGTACCGCCGGGTGTCTACCCCTTCGGCCTCGGATTCGGGAGCGGGCCGCACATGTGCGTCGCGCTCCCGCTGGTGCTTGGGCAGGGCGGCATCAGCGGACTGCTGGCACCGGTGCTCAGAGCGCTCTTCTCCGTGGGCGTCAAGCCCGACCCGGGCCAGCCGGCGCGCAAGGTCGGCCACGGCTTCCCATTCCGCGAGGTCTACGTCTCGTACCCCGTCACTTTCGACCGCGTGAGGACCCTGCCAGCGGCAGCGATCGCCGAGACGTGACAACACCGCACCTTCCGACCGTGGACTGATCCCGCCGAAGTGACCAGGAAGCGGGTCGCCTCGATAAGCGATCTTCCCGCGGGCAGCCTGCGGCGCTTGGTCGTGCGGGGGGAACCTGTGTGCCTTGCGCACGCTCGCGACGGGACCGTCTATGCCGTGAGCGACATCTGCAGCCATGAGGAAGCCTCGCTGAGCGAAGGAGAGCTCCTCGGCCGCGAGATCGAATGCCCGCTCCACGTGTCGCGGTTCGACCTGCGCACAGGATCGCCGGTGGCACCGCCGGCGACCCTGTCGATCAAGACGTACCGGGTCACGGTCGAGGGCGACGACGTCTACATCGAGGAGTAGGCCGATCGCGCCGCTCGCACGGCGCGCGTGGGCACGTCCAGCCGTCGCAGGATCGCCGCGAGCTCCTCGCGCTCGCCCGGGCCCAAGTTCGCGAGCGGCGGCCGCACCGGGCCTGCTGGGTGACCGAGGAGCTCCATCGCGGCCTTCATGACCGCGACCTCGAAACCTGGTCGGCGCTGACGAAGCTCGTAGAAGGGCCGTACGACCTGCGACTGGTATGAACGCAGCCTGCCGAAGTCGCCGTTGCGCGCCAGTCGCTCGAGCTCCAGCGCGGCCTCCGGCCAGAAGCACGCCAGCGACGACGTGAATCCATCGGCCCCGGCGGCGTAGTACGGGCCAGCGAGGTCGTCGCCCGCACCCGCGAGCCACACGAGGCGGTCCTCGCCCCACCGCTCGCGCACGTGCTCGCGCAAGCGCTGGAAGAGCCGGATGTCGCCGCTCCCGTCCTTGAACGCGACGACGCTCGGGACTCGTCGCAACAGCTCGTCCAGGAGGATCGGCGTGAGGATCGCGGCGTCACGCTGGTAGGGGATTAGCGGGAGAGACGTGGCGCCCGCGACCGCTTCGTAGTAGCCGACGAGCGCCGCCGGCTCGGGACGCGAGTAGTACGGCGGCAACACAAGGATGGCCTCCGCCCCAGCATCTTCGGCCCGACGCGCAAAATCGGCGGCGACCCGCGGGCCGACGCCGACACCGGCAACGACCGGGACGCGGCCAGCCGCCGCGCGGACGGTGCCCTCTGTGACCACGACGGCCTCATCGGGCGACAGGCCGAAGAACTCACCGGTCCCGCTCGGTGCAACGATCGCCCTGACCCCGGACGCTGAAAGCCACGAGGCGTTCGTCCCAACGGCGGCGCGGTCGACCTCGCCGGTCGGGGAGAACGGCGTGATCGGGAAGGCGAGCACACCCCGGAGACGCGCTGCCAGCGGGTGCGGCGAGGGCGCTCGGACGCCGTCGGTCTCCGCGGCGATCGACCTCCGCTCAGTGGAGTGGCTGGAATCGTTACCTTACCATGCGGCATGCTCCATGGTGGCTCGAACGCAGGCTGACCTCTACGTCGCCACGGACGGGAACGACCAGTGGTCGGGGACCCTACCCGAGCCCCGCGCCGACGGGAGCGACGGGCCGTTCGCCTCGATCGCCGGGGCACGAGCGGCCATCGCCCAGCTGCGGGCGCGGGGTCGATCGGGCGAGGTCGTGGTCCTGATCCGCGGGGGGCGCTACTACGTGGAGCCGGCCGTGGTGACGGGGATCGCGCGCGACGCGGCGGAGCCCGTCGACCGGGTGACGTACGCCCCGTATGCGGACGAGGAGCCGGTCTGCAGCTCCGGGGTCGACATCCCGGGGTGGCGCCAGCGCCAAGACTGGTACCTCACCCTCTACCTTCCCCCGCTGCTTCCATGAAGACTGTCCGCGATGCGCGCTTGAGGAGAAGGAGGCGTTCGTGAAGATCACGGGCGTGCGCTCAGTCCTCTACGAGTACGAGCTCACCCGCCCGATCGGCGACGCGAACAAGGTCAGCGAAGGCGACGTCGTGTCCGGAATGCGGCGCCGGGCGGATCTGGCCGTCTTCGTCTCCACGGACGAAGGGCTCGAGGGCGTCGCGGTGGCCAGCAGCTCGGCCCAGAGCGCGCTGCAGGGCGTCGCGGCCATCGTGGCGGGCGACGACCCTCGCGCTGTCCGCGGGCTGTGGGAGCGCATGACCGCCTCTGCGTTCAAGTGGGGCAACGAGGGATCGGTCGCCACCGCGATCGCCGCGGTCGACAACGCCCTGTGGGATCTGCGCGCCAAGATCCACGGCGTGCCGCTCTGGCGCGAGCTCGGCGCCACCACGCGCCGGGTCAAGGCGTACGCGAGCGGCCTCGACATGCCCCTGTCGGACTCGGAGGTCCGCGACTACTACGCCGGCATGGCCACGAAGGGGATCACGGCCGGAAAACTGAAGGTCGGCCTCGACCTCGACGAGGACCTGCGGCGGCTCGCGATCATGCAGGACGCGCTCGGCGGCCGGGCGTGCCGTCCGACCCTCCTCGTCGACGCGAACGAATACTGGTCGCCGAAGCAGGCCATCCGGCGGATGGCCGCGATGGAGCGGGAGTTCGACATCGCGTGGTGCGAAGAACCCGTCCGGCGATGGGACTACCGCGGCCTGCGCCAGGTATCGCGGTCGATCAGGGCAGCCGTGGCGACCGGGGAGAACCTGAAGGACATCAGTCAGTTCGTCCCGCTGCTCACACATGAGGCTGTCGACGTCGTCCAGGTGAACCCCAACATGGCAGGGATCACGGCCTGCCTGCGGATCGCCGATCTCGCGTTCGCGTTCGACCGCCCGGTGGCGCTGATGAACAGCGCGGGCAGGTATGGCGCGCACCTCGCCGCCGCGCTCCCTCATCACACGATGATGGAGGTGCTCGATGTCGGGCGAGACGCGGTCTTCAGCAGGTACGACTCGGTCATCGAGGATGGTTGGATCGTCCTCGGCGATGCCCCTGGGAGCGGGATTACCTTCGACGCCGAGGCTCTGGCCCGGCACCGCGTCGAACGGCCGGAACAGGCGACCGCGCGGTTGGCCGGGGGTCGGGGCCACCTCGCCGCCGTGCGTGAGGGTCCGACGAGGATCGTCCGCGGCGCCGAGTGAGCGCGCCGGCGATCACGGCGGAGGTCGCGCTCCGGGCCGCGCCGATACATGGCGAGGGACCGTGGTGGGACGGTCGCGCTGGCGTGCTGTGGTGGGTCGACATCCTGGCGATGGAGATCCATCGGTCCGATCCGGCCACCGGCAGCGACGCCTGCTGGCGCGTGCCCGAGCACGTCGGTGCTGTGGTGGGGCGCTCGTCGGGCGGAGCGGTGGCGCTCCTTCAGAGCGGCTTCGCGGCCATCGATGAGCGCGGCGACCTCACCTGGCTCGCGCAGGTCGAGGCGCACGATGCGACCACGCGATTCAACGACGGCAAGTGTGACCCGCTCGGTCGGCTCGTCGGCGGCACGCTCTCGTACCTGAAGACACGAGGTGCGGGCTCGCTGTATCGGCTGGACGTCGATCACTCCGTCACGCGCCTTCTGACCGGCCTGACGCTGTCGAATGGGCTCGCGTGGTCTCCAGACGGCGAGACCATGTACCTCATCGACAGCGGCAGCCGCTCGCTCAAGATGTACGGATACGACGACGATCGAGGCTCCGATGGGCACCTCACGCCTCGCGATGAGATTGCTCTCGGACCTGGCGTTCCGGATGGGATGACGATCGACAGCGAAGGGTGCCTCTGGGTGGCGATGTACGGCGCGGGCCTGGTCCGGCGGTTCACCCCGAAGGGTCAGGCTGTTCGCCAGGTGGTGGTGCCGGCAACGGGGGTGACCAGCTGCATCTTCGGTGGGTCCAGGCTCGATCAGCTCTACGTGACGACCTCGTCGTACAGCCTCAGCGCGGAAGAGCGGCGCGCCCAGCCCGACGCTGGCAGCATCTTCGTGTGCGCGCCCGGCGTGTCGGGTCGACCCGAGCCCTTCTTCGCGGGCTAGGTGGGCCGCCCGGTGGGACTGAACAGGTCGAGGTGGACCCTGGGGTGACCGCGGTGGCCATCGGCACGACGAGGGTCCGCGTGACGCGCCTCGGGCTTGGGACGGGGCCGCTCGGAGGTTGGCCGGCACCCGTGAGCGAGGATGATGCGCTCCGCACGATCGACGCGGCGTGGCAGGAGGGGATCCGCTACTTCGACACCGCACCCCTTTACGGATACGGGCGCTCAGAGGCTTGGCTCGGCCGCGCGCTCCGCACCGTCCCTCGGGCGGAATACGTCATTTCGACGAAGGTCGGACGGCTGCTACGGGAACCGGCTGTCGAGCTGCGCGCCTTCTTCCAGGGGACGGGGACGTCGCTGCGCCCGATTTGGGACTTTTCGTACGCCGGCGCGAGACGCTCGCTCGAGGAGAGCCTCGAGCGGATGCAGCTCGAGCGGATCGACGTCGCGCTGATCCACGACCCGGATGACCACTTGGACGAGGCGCTCGATGGCGCGTACGTGGCCTTGGCGGAGCTCAGGACCGCGGGCGCGCTCGGCGCGATCGGGGCGGGGATGAACCGGACCCGGGCGCTCACATACCTGATTGAACGCGCGGAACTCGACTGCGTCCTCATCGCCGGGCGGTACACGCTCCTCGAGCAGGGCGCCCTCGCGGAGCTGCTGCCGATCGCGGCCCGACGGGGCACGTCCGTCATCGTCGGCGGTGTGTACAACAGCGGCATCCTCGCTGACCCGCGACCCGGGGCGACGTACAACTACGCGCCCGCCCCGGCCCCGCTGATCGAGCGTGCGCTCCGCCTCAAGGCGACATGCGAGCGGCACGCGGTCCCGCTCAGGGCTGCGGCCCTCCAGTTCCCCCTCGCTCACCCGGCGGTGGCGGCCGTCGTCGTCGGCGCTCGAGATCCCGAAGAGGTCCGCGAGAACGCGGCCCTCATGCGCGTCCGCATACCGCCCGCGCTATGGCAGGCGCTCCGCGGGGAGGGCCTCCTCGACGCGGCGAGTCCTGTGCCCGTTGCCGGGTGACCTGCGGACCGGAGGCACGCTCACGGGCTGCTGTGGGCCGTGAGGCGGCCATCCGTGAGCTCGAACCGGCAACCGTCGACGAAGAGGTCGAAGAAGCGTGGATCCTCCTCGAGTTCGACGTGCTCGACACGGCTGACCACCGCAGCGAGAGCATCGCGCCGACGTTGTGACAGCAGCAGGATCCTCGCTCCGCTCGCGGCGGCGTTGCCGATCCTCCTGACCTTGGCGGGATCGACCGGTACGAGCAGCCCGATCTCGATGGCGTTCGCGATGTCGACGGCGTTGGCGAACGCGCCGGCGAGGTAGACGCGCTCGACGTCGTCGGCGCAGATGCCGAGCGCCGCTAGCAGGATGCGCTGCCCGACGACGTTGGCGGCCTTCGCCTGCGCGAGGTGGCTCACGTCCTCGCGCGACAGCCGGAGAGCGGTCGGGGCCAGCCTGAGCTCGCGGGAGCCGTCGGTGAAGGCTCCGGTCGCATCCATCTGTCCGCAGCGGCGCAGCTCTGCCAGGAGGTCGATGAGCCCAGAGCCGCACAGACCGACAGGATCCTCGCCATCGATCGTCTTGCACTCGAAGTGGCCGTCCCGGATCTTCACGCTCTCCACGGCCCCCGCCGCGGCCGGCATCCCGTATCGCACGAGGCCGCCCTCGAATGCCGGGCCGGCCGGACAGGAGGCCGCGAGGAGCTGCCCGCCTTTCCGGATGAGCACCTCGGTGTTCGTACCCATGTCGACCAGCATCGCCGTCGTGCTTCCCGCGAGGCCGTCGACGGCGGCGAGCGCGGCGACGGCGTCGGCCCCGACGTGGCTGGCGATGAGCGGGACGCCCACGATGCGGCCGCGCGGGTGGATGAGCACACCGAGCTCCTGCGCGTGGCGGACGATCCAGGTCGGTGTCGTCCGGCCGCCCCGGGGTCCGGCCTCGGTGACCGACCGATACGGGGAACGGCCGAGCGGCGACACGTCGAGCCCGAAGAAGAGGTCGCGCATCGTCGGGTTGCCCACGACGAGCACCTCGCAGACGGAGGACCGGTCGATCTCAAGGTCGGCATAGACCTGGCGCAGCGCGCCGTTGAGCGCTCGCTGCAGCGCGTGGCGGAGCAGGCCGGGGTGATGGGCGTCATAGGAGATGCGCGTCATCACATCGCTGCCGCCGAACCTCTGTGGGTTCTCGAACGCGGCGACCGCGGCGGTCCTTCCGGTCGTGAGGTCGACCACGTCGAGCACGACCGTCGTCGTTCCGATGTCGAGCGCGATCCCGAACGGTCCGTCCCGCACAGGTCCGAGGTCATCGCCCAGGTAGCTCACCCTGCCGTGCTCGACCCGTACCGGTGGGCCGATTTCGCCGACGGCCTCGGAGGTCGGCAGCAGGATCCGCGCCCGGCGGCGCAGAGGAACGAAGTCGATGTCGGTGTCCGCCCGCGCGATCACCGCCTGGCACGCGAGACGGTAGCCGTGTGGGAGGAAGCCTTCGCGCGGGGTCGGTGCGGAGAGGGCGGCGCTCCCGGCGCGGATCTCCACCACGCATTCGCGGCAGCGACCGCTCCGGCGGCACGAGGCGGGCACGGCCACGGCCATGTCGTCGGCGTACTCGAAGAGGCTCCGACCCGCTGCGCTCTGGCGCCGCACGCCGCCAGAGAGGACGCTGGCCACGTTCGCTGCCGTCACGACCGCCGTGGCCACGGTCGTCGGCCGACGCCTCGGGATCGAGGCACGCTCATCGATCCGGGAGCCCGTACTCGGCCGGAATGAACCGGTGCGCGAAGCTCGGCAACGCCTGCTCGAGGAAGCGCTCTTCCTCCTCAGGGATCGCGACGGCTTGGGCCCGCAGCCGCTCGAGCCACCTGACCTCGAGGGCAGGGAGCTGCAGCCGGCCGTCGATGCTCGCGCGGCCGAGCTCGTCGAGCGTCGCAAGGACGGCGATCCGCGTGCGCGCGTAGGGCGTGGGTGCTGCGGCGATGCTCTGGGCGATCCGCAGGACGACGTCCGGGCGGAGCACCCAGGCCTGGGGATCTCGGCTCGCGTCGGAACTGACAAGCCAGTCGCGCAGGACCAGCGCCCCGCCGGGGTCGGCGGCGGCGACGTTCATGAGCCGGCAGTCGTAGGCGAGCTGCTCGAGGCTGACGGTCGGCGCGTACGTGCTCAGCAGTCGGACGTTCTGCACCGACTCGTTCGACCAACAGTCGCAGACCGCTTGCGCGATGTTCCCGACGGGGCTGAGGTGGGCGACCGCCGCCGTGCGGCCCTCCATGGAGATCGGGACGCCTGTCAGCGCCTTGATGTACGGCCCTTCGTACGCGCAGTCCTTGCTCGGCCCGACCGCGCCTGCTTCGTACGCAACGAGGCTGCGAGGCACCGCCGCGACGCGCACCACCGCGGCGAAGACCCTCGGGACGAGCCGCTGCTCGGCCAGCGTCATGGCCGTGTTGGCGAAGGCGCACGCGCTGTCACCCGACGGGATGACGCCACCCGACCGGCAGACCGCGACGACGTGCTCCCAAAGGAAGGCCGTGTCCCGCGGCGCGAGCACGCCGAGCGCGAGCAGCAGCGCCTCGAGATCCGCGGTCAGCAGAGCCTCGTCGCTGACCTCCTTCCCGCCCGTCGATTCGATCGCGAGGAGATCGGCGCCGGCCCCTGCCGCGCCACCGAACGTCTCGACCATCGCCTCCCAAAAGGGCCCGCGGCGCAGCAGCGGCGGTCGAGCGAAGTCCCGGATGTCGTTCGGGGTCAAGCGCAGGGCCGATCGCAGCCCGGAATGCGAGTGGAAGTGCTCGAGCCGCTCGCTGAGGTCGGTGGCGATCTCCAGCGCCCGGCTCGGGGGCCGCATCATCTCGGGCAGCGTCTCGAATTCCACGAGCAGATCGGGCACCTCGAGGTCCACGGCCCGGGCGCAGATCGCATCGATCATCGACCGGTATTGCTCGCGGATCGCCGGCCATGTGGCGTCGGAGATCTCGGTCATCGGAAGTGTGAAGTTGATCTCTGGGATGACCGAGCCTGCCCCGATGCGGACCCCGCGTCGCGTGGTCACGGGTCGCGGGCTTCGGCCGAAGACGAGCTCCGCGTCCGATCCGATCGCCAGCCGGACCGTCATCCCGATGTCTCCTCCTCACCCGTCGCGGGCCGCTGCCCCCTACGCGTCGCGTTGACACGGCGGGCGGTCCGCCGATAACGTTTCCAGTATTCGGCCGCGGAGCCGATTTGGGAAGGGCGGATGCTCACCTCGCGAGAACGCCTCGAGGCCACGTTGGATCATCGCCAGCCGGACCGGCTGTGTGTGGATATCGGCGGAGCGACGGGCTCCGGCGTCGCGGCGAGCGTCGTCTGGGCGCTGCGTCGCAGGCTCCTCGGGTCGGACGAGCCGGTCCGCGTCTCGTCGCCCTACTGGATGCAGGGCGACATCGACGAGCCCCTCCGGCACGCGCTCGGAGGGGACGTCGCGAACATCCGCGGCACCGGCTACTCGTTCCGGACCGGTGATGAGCGGTGGACGCCGCATGTGCTCTTCGACGGCACACCCGTCCTCTTCCCCGCCGACATCGCGGTGACGACCGACGAGAACGGCGACTGGCTGATCCATCCCCTGGGTGACCGGTCGCTCCCGCCGAGCCATCGCATGCCGAAGGGCGGGTTCTACTTCGACAGCATCATCCGGCAGGGGCCGATAGATGAGGACGCCCTCGACCCGGCCGACAACTGCGAGGAGTTCGTCCTGCTCAAGGACGAGCAGGTCGACCATGTCGCGCGAGCGGCGATGCGGCTGGCCGCCGAGACCCAGTACGGGATCATGATCGAGCTGCCCGGCGCGTCGCTCGGCGGCATCGGCGGATTGCCCGGCAGGGATCTGAGGGAGCCGAAGGGGATCCGCAGTCCGGAGGAGTGGTACATCTCGTACGCGATTCGCAAGGACTACGTGAAAGCGGTGTTCGCTCGGCAGACCGAGATCGCCCTGGAGAACATCCGCCGTTTGGCAAAGGCGGTGGGCGACGCCGCACAGGTCGCTCTCGTCTGCGGAACGGACTTCGGCACCCAGCGCGGCCCGCTCATCTCGAAGGACACGTACGTCGAGCTCTTCAGCCCTTTCTACCGACGGCTGAACGACGCGGTCCACTCGCTGACGCCGTGGAAGACGTACAAGCACTCGTGCGGCGACAACTACGAGCTGCTCGGGCTGATGATCGACGACGGCTTCGACATCTTCAATCCGGTACAGACCTCGGCCGGTGCCATGGACCCGGTCCGGCTGAAGCGGGAGTTCGGCGACGACCTGGTCTTCTGGGGAGGCGGTGTCGACACGCAGCGGACGCTGCCATTCGGCACGCCCGAGCAGGTCTACCGCGAGGCGCGCCAGCGCATCGACATCTTCAACGATCGCGGGGGGTTCGTCTTCAGCGCGGTCCACACGATCCAGGACGGCACACCGGTCGACAACGTCCTGGCCATGCTGCGCGCCGTCCGCGACAGCGACCGGGCGCTCTGACGTGGAAGACGCGGATCCCAGAGAGGGACCGGCACGCCAGACGAACGTCGCGCCAATGGACCTGGGACCGCTGCGCGCCGCGATCGAGAGCGGCGATCGTCCGACCGCCATCCGGCTCACTTCGGAGGCGATCGCGCAGGGCACCGATCCGGCCGCCATCCTGGGGGCGATGACCGCCGCGATGGCGACGGTCGGTGACCGCTTCTCCGCGAACGAGATCTACGTGCCGGAGATGCTCATCAGCGCGCGTGCGATGAAAGCCGCCGTCGCGCTTCTCGAGCCCCTCCTCGTGGACGTGGGCGTCCGTCCGGACACGACGGCGGTGATCGGCGTGGTGAAGGGGAATCTCCACGACATCGGGAAGAACCTCGTGTCCATGATGTGGAAGGGTGCCAACATCGCGGTCGTCGATCTCGGCACTGACGTGACGCCGGATCGGTTCGTCGATGCCGCGCGGACGCACGGTGCCCGCGTCGTGGGCGTGAGCGCGCTGCTCACCACGACCATGACGGGCATGCGAGACGTCGTGAGCGCGGTCCGCGCCGCTGGTCTCCATGACGTGAAGGTGGTCGTCGGGGGCGCTCCGGTCACGGCCGAGTTCGCCGCCGAGATCGGCGCCGACGGCTACGCCGCGACCGCGCCGGCGGCGGTCGAGCTCGTCAAGCGCCTGATCAGGTCACGCGTGTGATCCAGAAGCTCAGGCAGCGTTCGCTCCGAGCGCTCCTCGTCGCGTGGGGCGTGTCGCTTACTGCCTTCGCGGTCGTGCGCCTCGTGCCGGGCGATCCGGTCTTGACGCTGCTCGGGGACCAGGCCACCCCCGAAGCGGTCGCGCAGCTTCGCCGTGCGCTGCACCTCGAAGGTCCCCTTCCCGAGCAGTACCTCGCCTTCCTCACTGACATCCTGCGCGGTGACCTGGGGGCCTCGATCGTCACAAGGCAGCCTGTCCTCACGACGATCGGACAGACACTGCCGGTCACGCTCTGGCTCACGGGGCTCGGCATCGCGACGGCGATCGCCATCGCGTTGCCGCTCGGCGTGCTCGGGGGCGCCACGGCGTCGGCCACTTATCTGCGCGCCTTCCGCGTCGTCTCTTCGGTGGTGATCGCCTTCCCGGTGTTCGTCTCCGGACTCGTCCTGTTGCTCGTCGTCGGCGTCCAGCTGCGGTGGTTGCCGGTCGCGGGCTACGCAGCCTTCCCGGACAACCTGAGGTATCTCGCGCTCCCGGCGCTCGCCATGGGTCTGCCGAACGGGATGATCTTCGCCCGGATCCTCCAGCAGTCGGTCAGGGAGACATCGCGCGAGGAGTTCGTCGAGGCCGGGATCGTCTGGGGACTGCCGCGCAGGGAGCTGGTGCTCAACTACCTCGTCCGGCCCTCCTTGGCTCCCACGATCGGGCTCATGGGATACGTCGTGGGGGCGAGCCTTGCGAGCGCCGTGATCCTCGAGACGGTCTTCAACCTGCCCGGCGTCGGGACCTTCCTCGTCCGTGGCGTCCTCGCGCGCGATTACCCCGTCGTCCAGGGGACGCTCTTCGTCTTCGGGATCATCGTCGTGGCCGTCCACTTCGTGGCGGACACCGTGGCCGCGTGGATCGATCCGCGGGTCGGGTCGCCGCTGTGAACCTGCCCGGCGGCCCGCTGAGCGGCCGGCTCGCCGCGTGGTGGAACGGCATGCCTCCACGGGTCCGCACTGGGTTGGTGATCGTCGGCTGCTTGGTCGCCCTCAGCCTGGTGATCCCGCTGCTCAGCCCGTACGACCCGCAGCGCGGCACGGGCACGGATCCGCTGAGCCCGCCGAGCGTGCCGCACTTGCTCGGCACCGACCACCTGGGCCGGGACGTCTTCGTGAGGACCTTCGTCGCCGCACGGCTCGACCTGCTCCTCGCGGCGGTCGGCGTGTCGCTCCCGCTCGTCGTGGGCACGCTGGTCGGCTCCACGATCGGCTCGACGAGGAGCCGGCTCGTGCAGTACCTGGGGGAGGTCGCGATCGAGGGGATCAACGCGTTCCCCACGCTGATCGTGGTGATTGCGCTCATCGCGGCCTTCGGTCCGGGGGCGAACAGCATCCTGGTGGCCCTGTTCCTGACCGCCTGGGCACGCTACGCGAAGGTCGCGCGCGGGCGCGCGCTGACCATCCGTGACATCGGCTATCTCCACGTCGCTCGTGGCCTCGGCTACCGCTGGCCCCGGATCCTGGCGGTGCACGTCGCGCCGAACGTGTTCCCGACCACGATCTCATACGCCGTCAGCGACTTCGTCATCGTGATCCTCGCGATCGCCGGGCTGTCGTTCCTGGGGGCGGGCGTGCAGCCGCCGACGCCGGAATGGGGGGCCATGATGAGCGAAGGTCGTCTCTATCTGGCCCAGGCGTGGTGGCTCGCGCTCGCGCCGGGCATCCTCCTGTCCATCACCGCGGTCGCCGTCTCGCTCATCGCGTCGGGGAGGACCGAAGATGCCTTCACGCAGTCGGCCCGCTGACGTGGCGACCACGGACGCGCGCCGCGCTCACGCGGCGCGGACCGCTGCGCAGGACCTGCTCGCGGTCGACGATCTGACCATCGCCTTCGAAGGCGGCGCGGGGCGACCCTTGACGGTCGTCGAGGGCGTCTCGCTCCGGATGTCGGCGGGCGGGTCGCTCGGCCTCGTCGGCGAATCGGGCTCGGGCAAGACCATCTTCTGCCGTGCCTTGCTCGGGACGCTCGACCGTCACGGCGCGCGGGTCGTGCGCGGGACCCTGACCTACAAGGGCCGGGATTTCGGTCGGGCCTCCGAGCGCGTTTGGCGACGGATCAGAGGCAGCGAGATCGCGTACGTGCCGCAGAGCTCGCTCGCGTCGCTTAACCCGGTCCTCACGGTCGCTCAGCAGCTCACGTCGGTCATCCGGCTGACCGAGGAAGCGCGTGGCCACGGGCGGACGGATCTGAGACGCCGGGCCTTGGCCCTGTTGGAGTCGGTCGAGATCCCGCGGGCAGAGCAGGTGCTCGACCAGCGCCCGATCCACCTCTCCGGGGGCATGCGTCAGCGGGTCGTCATCGCTGCGGCCATCGCCCGGTCGCCGTCGTTGCTCGTCGCTGACGAGCCGACGACCGCGCTCGACGTCCGCGTCCAGCGACGGATCCTCGATCTCCTCGGCAGCCTGCGACAGCGCCTCGGTCTTGCGCTCTTGCTCGTCTCCCATGATCTCGCGGTCATCGAGGAGATGTGCGAGTCCGTCGCTGTGATGTACGCCGGGAGCATCGTGGAGATGGGTCGACGAGAGCAGATCATGTCAGACCCCAAGCATCCGTACACGGACGGTCTCCTCTCCGCGACGATCGGGTCCGATGGTGGTCGTGAGCCGATCCCCGGCGAGGTGCCGAACGTCGGCGCGTGGCCCGATGGGTGCAAGTTCTGGCCGCGTTGCCCGCTCACTCGCTGGCTCGGCGGAGGGTCGCCACGACCCGAGTGCCACAGTGGCGAGCGGCCCTCACTGCGCGTCGTCGTGGGACGGTCCAGCGCCTGCCTCTTCGCGGAGGCCATGGATGGCCGGCCGACGATCGTCGCGCACGGTGATGGGAGCGGAACGCCGTGACAGACGAGATCCGCGGCTGTGGTATCGACGTAGTCTTCGGCCACGGCGGCACCGCCGTCCACGCCGTCAAAGGCGCGGACGTTGTGGTGGGATCCGACGAGATCGTCGGACTAGTGGGCGAGAGCGGGAGCGGCAAGACCACCCTCGGCCGGGTCCTCGCTGGCTTCCAGCGGCCGACGGTCGGCGAGGTGCGGCTGAACGACAAGGAGGTGGCCTCCGCGCGTCGGGACATGTCGCGACGCACGCATCGCGAGATCCAGATGATCCTCCAGGATCCATACACGAGCCTGAACCCGAGCCAGCGGGCGTGGGAGTGCGTCGCGGAGGTCCTGCACGTGTGTCACGGACTCTCCGCGGTCGAGGCGCGCCGCGAGGCGGTCCAGCAGCTGGGGCAGGTGGGCATCAATCCGGTGCAAGCGCAGCACTTTCCCCGGCAGCTGTCCGGCGGCCAGCGCCAGCGGGTCAGCGTCGCCCGGGCGCTCGCTGCCCGACCGAGGTTCCTCGTCGCCGACGAGCCGACCTCATCGATCGACCAGTCAGCGCAGGCGCAGGTCCTGCGCCTGCTCGATGTCATCCGCAGGGAGCGGTCGCTGGGCATCCTGTTCATCACGCACGACCTGCGCGTCGTACGGCACATCGCGCAGCGCGTGTACGTGATGTTCAAAGGCGAGATCGTCGAGGCGGACTCGACATCGCATATCTTCGGCCATCCGTCCCATCCCTACACCGCCTCGCTCATCGAGGCGATCCCCGGCCGGCGGGTGCGGGCCGAGATCATCGACACCCGAGCCCAGGCGTGAAGGCGACGACGTGAGACCGGCCGGCGGTCGAGGGATCAGACGGCGGTCATGCCCCCGTCCATCACGACCGCCGCGCCGTTGAAGAACCGGCCGTCATCGCTGGCTAGGAAGGCGATCGCGGCGGCGACCTCCCCGGGCCGGCCCATGCGCCCGTCGAGCTGCCGCTCCGCCATCGTCCGGCGCGCGGCCTCCCTGTCCTCGGCCCGGGCAAGGATCTTGTCGATCCATTCCGTCTCCACCGTGCCGGGACAGACCGCGTTGGCCCGGATTCCATCCCGCGCGTGGTCCGCCGCGATGGCGCGCGTCAGGCCGATGATCCCGGCCTTCGACGCGCAGTAGGCGGCGCGCTGAGCTACCCCGACGAGGCCCGCGACGGAGGCGACGTTGATGATGACGCCCGACCGGGCGGCGAGCATGTGCGGCAGGGTCGCCCGGCAGGTGCGGAAGATGGCCGTGAGGTTCACGGCGATCGTGCGGTCCCAGTCCTCGTCCGTCGTCTCGAGCACGGTCGCCGCAACGCCGATGCCTGCGATGTTGGCCAGCAGGTCGATCCGCGGCTGTCGGCTCCGGAACATGGCGAGCGCTTCTTCGAAGGCACCAGCGCGCCGGAGGTCGAGACATGCCGCCGCGGCATCGCTGCCCGCGGCACGCACCGCCGCCGTCGCGCGTTCGAGCCCCTCGGCATTGAGGTCCACGAGGCCCAACTCGTAGCCCTCCTTCGCGAGGCGCTGAGCGGTGGCGAACCCGATGCCGGACGCCGCACCGGTGACGATTGCGAACCGCGTGTCCGGCATCATTGTCTTGCGCCTCCTCCGTCGCGCGTCCGCCGGAGCCGCGGCGGGAACGCCGGGGTGAGCCCGGCCTCACGCGTGTCGATTGAGTGGATGCCCATCGCGCGCACCGGCGAGTCTGGGGATAGTCGCAGGTCGCCGCCGCGCCAGTCGACGAACTGCGGGTCCATGAAGACCGATCCCTCCTCCAGGCCGCGCCGTTGGAGCTCGGCGAGCGTGCACCGCGCAGCATCCGATTCCACGGAGAAGAAGACGTTGTGGTCCAGCTCCGCGCCCCGCGCGGCAGCGAGACGGTCGAAGGGATCCATCCCGACGGGGCGCCACATCACCCCGTACTGGGGCCCGTCGGGACCGGGGTGGAAGAAGATGTTCCCGCGCATCACCGTGCCATCCAGGGCCTGCTGGCCCACCCACACGTAGTTGGCAGGGTCAACGTCGACGAGGACGTTGTTGACCCATCGGTTGCGCAGGCGGACCATGAGGCCCCCTGAGTTCGTCCGGAAGACGACGTTCGCCTCAAAGAGCGTGCCGCTCTGGAAGTCGTCCGCTCGGAGCGCGCCGTGGATGTTCGGGTTCAGGATGTGGTGGATCCAGTTGTGGCTCACGACGTTCCCCTCGCCCGCGCCGGAGAGGTTGATGCACGCCCCGTCGCCCCCGTATCCGCTGGTCCGGGTGATCTCGTTGCGCTCGATGAGGTTGCCGCGGCCGTGCAGGAACGGCAGGATCTGCTCCCACGTCCGCGCGTCTCCGATCTCATGCCGGCGGATCGTGCGGCCACACTCGCGCGCGGCCGCGAGGCCACGATCGAAGAACGGCGGGCGGACACCGTAGATGCCGATGGCGTTGCGCGGCAGATGGTGCAGGTAGTTGCGGGCCACGGTGTTCTCGCCACTCTGCGAAAGGACGATCCCGTGCGAGTGCCAGTAGATCTCGCCGCAGTGGTGGATGTGGTTGTCGACGACGCGGTTGCGCTTGTTCACGTCCTTGGTCCCCGGGCCGTAGCCGATGAGCGCGATCGCGGTGGCCCCGAGGTGGCAGAGCTCGTTCTGCTCGATGAGGTCGTCCTGGCAGTGCAGGTCGAGCCGCACCCCGGTACCGCCGCTGTTGAAGAAGCGGCAGCGGCGCACCGCGCAGCGCTCGGCGCCGCGCAGGCGCACGAGGGCGTTGGCCTTGTCGACCATCTCCCAGTCGTGTTGGATGCCGGCGTCGTCATCCGTCCAGAGGTCGCGGTCGCCCTGGGTGAACGCTAGACCCTCGAGCACGATCCCGCGCACCGGCCGGTCGACCGGCCCGTCGACGTCGATGACCCCCTCGATGCGGATGAGCTCGCGCAGCCTCGGGGCCCGGATGTCCGGCCCGGGCTCGTCCCCGAAGGGCCAGAGGTAGATGCGGCGCTCGCGGGTGTTGAGGACCCACTCGCCGGGGGAGTCGAGCGCCTCGAGGACGTTCTCGACCCAGGCGGACCTGGTGTGCTCGACAGGGTCGGTCATGTGCGGATACAGCCGGCGCAGCGGGTAGGTCCCTGGGAGCGTCGTCCGAGCTACTCCGGCCTCCTCGTCCACCGAGGCGAGGCCGAGGATGTTGACCACCCACGGGTAGTTCGGGCGGATGACCAGCTCGACGTCCTCGAGGTTGTCCCACCGCCGCAGCGCGCCGGGCGGGAACGCCAGCCTGGAATCCAAGCCCGAGCCATGACCGAGCACGGTCCCCGTCAGCGCCCACAGCTGCTCGGGCAGCAGGTACGGCTCGGTCGGCGCGAAGCCCTCCGAGCGCGCCCGCGGCAGGCGGCGGTCCCCGTCGTACAGCGTGAAGAAGCGTCCGAGGCCTTCGGGGACATCGGCCACCCACACCTTCTCCTTCGCCTGGCTCGGGAGCGGGAGCCGCCAGTCGTCGAGCTCGCGCCAGCCGGTGATGCGCACCCCCGAGCCGAAGACGGGCTCTTCCCCGGGGTACGCGGCGTAGGTGATCGTGTCCGGCGTGTCGCCGGCGCCGTCCTCGATGCCGAACACGACCGTCTGGGCGAGGTCGTAGCGGCCGCCGCGGATGAGGACGCGCAGGTCGCCGCGCCGGCCGCCGCGGCGCAGCGCCCGCACCGCGTCGCGCGCCCGCGCGAGCGTGGCGAACGGGCCGTCCGTCCCGTCGGCGCTCGGCGCCGGCAGCCGCCCGGACCAGGCGTCGTCGCCGTCGGTCGCGACGTAGAGGTCGGCGACCCCATCCACGGAAACGCCTCCCCGCTAGAGTCCAGTAACGATTCCAGCGCGCAGCGTACGGGGGACATGAACGCCGAGGCAAGCTGGTGATCCGTCTGGGGCTGCTCGGGTATGGCGCTATCGCCAGGGCGCACGCAACGGCGCTGCAGCTGATTGCCGGCGAGCGGACAGATGTCGAGGTCCGGCTCGCGGCCGTTGGAGGTCCCGACCCGTCGAAGGCCCGGGAGTTCGCCGCCGAGTTCGCGATCACAACCGCGGGGCTGGCGGAGGACGTGATCAGCGATCAGCGCATCGACGCAGTGATCGTGGCCAGTCCATCCCCCTACCACGCCGCCCAGAGCGCGGCCGCGCTTCGCGCGGGCAAGCACGTCCTCTGCGAGATACCGCTTGCTCTGTCGCTCAGCGACGTGGATCGCCTCATCACCGTCGCCGATTCGGCGCGGCGTGCGCTGATGGTGTGCCACACGTTCCGATTCCAGCCTGCGATCCTCAAGGCGCGCCGCGCTGTCGAGACAGGCGTGCTTCAGCCTCACGCGGTCTTCGCGCGATTCCTGCTCCTCCGGCGCAACAACACCGGTGGCTCCGGGCGGCCGCGTAGCTGGACCGACAACCTGCTATGGCACCACGGATGCCACGTTGTCGACACGGCTCTGTGGTTGCTGGGTGGGACCGCCGGGGCCGTCGTCGCTCAGGCCGCGCGTCCCGGTCGACTTGGGATCGAAATGGACATTTCGCTCTCTGTGCTCACGCGTGAAGGCGCTCTCGCCTCAGCGGCCCTGTCCTACAACTCTCACGAGACCGTGGTCGACTTCGTGCTCGTCGGCGACGAGCGCACCGTGGTCGTCGACCTCGACATGCTCATCAGGCAGGCGGACATCGCCTCGGCGCGGGGTGCGCACCCGATCGTCCTGGAGGTGTCCGAGTTCATCGACGCGATCGTCGCGGGCCGAGAGCCGAGCGTGTCAGCGCGGAGGATCCGCTCGACGATGGCGATCCTACAAGCCGCTCACGACCAGATCACCGCCGCGGAGGCGCAACACCCTGCGACCCCGTGACCGCACTCATACGACCGCGCGCCGGCAGACCTGCCGCTGAGTCCCGAGCCCAGTGATGCTCAGCTCCATGACGTCCCCGGGTGCCAGGTAGCGGGGCGGGCGCCTGCCGAGGCCGACCCCCGCCGGCGTGCCGGTGTTGATGAGGTCACCCGGTTCGAGGATCATGAACTGGCTGAGGTACCAGACCAGGTACGGAGGGCGGACGACCATCGCCGACGTCGATCCATGCTGGACGACATCGCCGTTGACACGCAGCACCATCTCCAGTGCACTGACATCCGGGAGGTCATCTTTCGTCACTAGCCATGGACCGAGTGGGTTGAAGGTCTCGCACGATTTCCCCTTCATCCATTGACCGCCCCGCTCCAACTGGAAGGCGCGCTCGGAGATGTCGTTCGAGATCGCGTATCCCACGATGGCCTCGTCCGCCTCCTCCTCTCCGCGCAGGTATCGGCAGGTGCGTCCGACCAGGACCGCCAGCTCGATCTCCCAGTCGGTCTTGAGACCGCCGATCGGGAGGAGGACCTCATCGTTCGGCCCGACGATCGTGTTCGTCGCCTTGAAGAACGTCACCGGTTCTGTCGGGATGGGGAGGCCGGACTCGGCTGCGTGGTCGGCGTAGTTGAGGCCGATGCAGATCAACTTGGGCGGCCGTGCGATCGGCGGGCCGAGACGTGTGGTGCTGAGGTCGATGGCGGGTCCGAGGGAATGCAGGTCGACATCGCGCAGCTTGCCGACCCCGCCGCTCGCGAAGAAGTCGCCATCGAGGTCAGCGACGCGAGCGGACACGTCGACCGCTATTCCATCCTCGGTCATGACAGCTGGCCGCTCGCCCCCCGGAGGGCCGTATCGGATGAGCTTCACGATCCCCGCAGCCGCTGGGGGAAAGCAGCCGTCAGTCCGGCCTCCCGCACATCGATGGAGTAGATCCCCATCGCGCGCGCCGGTGAGCTGGGCGAGAGGCGGAAGTCCCCGCTGCGCCAGTCAACGAACTCGGGATCGACGACCGCGGATCGCTGCTCCAGACCCCGTTCCTGCAGCTTCGCGAGTTTGGCGCGGGCAGCATCGGCCATCGTGCAGAAGAGGATGTTGCCGTCGATCGATGCCCCCTTGGCCTTGGCCAGGATCTCGACAGGGTCCTGACCCGCAGGACGCCAGAAGGGCATGTACCCCGGCGCTTCCGGGCCCGGGTGGAAGAGGATGTTCCCGCGCATGATGGTGCCGTCCAGCGGCTGCTGGCCCAGCCATACGTACGTCGTGGGATCCACGTCCGCCACGACGTTGTTGATCCACTGGTTCTGGAGGCGCAGCATCAGCCCGCCGGAGTTGGTTCGGAAGATCACGTTCTCCTCGATCAGCGTCCCGCGCTGGAAGTCGTCCGTACGGATCGCGCCGTGGGCGTTCGGGTTGGGGATGTCGTGGATCCAGTTGCGGCGGACGACGTTCCCCTCGCCCGCGCCGGACACATCGATGCAGCTGGAGTCGCCGCCGAAGCTGTTGGTCTGATAGACCTCGTTCAGCTCAATGACGTTCCCGCGGCTCTGCAGGAACGGCATGATCTGGTCCCACCGCCGGAAGACCTCGTACCACGTCTCCCCGACGCCGCGCCACGGCAGATCGCCGATCTCACTCCACCGGATCATCCGCGCGCATTCGCGCGAGACCGGTAGGCGGCGATCGAAGAAGTGCGGGCGCGCGTCGTACACATGGATCGCGCCGCGGGGCAGGTGGTGGAGGCAGTTGTGGGCGACGGTGTTCTCGCCGCTGTTCGCCAGCAGGATCCCGATCGCGTGCCAGTAGATCTCGCCGCAGTGGTGGATGTGGTTGTCGACGACGCGGTTGCGCTTGTTCACGTCCTTGGTCCCCGGGCCGTAGCCGATGAGCGCGATCGCGGTGGCCCCGAGGTGGCAGAGCTCGTTCTGCTCGATGAGGTCGTCCTGGCAGTGCAGGTCGAGCCGCACCCCGGTACCGCCGCTGTTGAAGAAGCGGCAGCGGCGCACCGCGCAGCGCTCGGCGCCGCGCAGGCGCACGAGGGCGTTGGCCTTGTCGACCATCTCCCAGTCGTGTTGGATGCCGGCGTCGTCATCCGTCCAGAGGTCGCGGTCGCCCTGGGTGAACGCTAGACCCTCGAGCACGATCCCGCGCACCGGCCGGTCGACCGGCCCGTCGACGTCGATGACCCCCTCGATGCGGATGAGCTCGCGCAGCCTCGGGGCCCGGATGTCCGGCCCGGGCTCGTCCCCGAAGGGCCAGAGGTAGATGCGGCGCTCGCGGGTGTTGAGGACCCACTCGCCGGGGGAGTCGAGCGCCTCGAGGACGTTCTCGACCCAGGCGGACCTGGTGTGCTCGACAGGGTCGGTCATGTGCGGATACAGCCGGCGCAGCGGGTAGGTCCCTGGGAGCGTCGTCCGAGCTACTCCGGCCTCCTCGTCCACCGAGGCGAGGCCGAGGATGTTGACCACCCACGGGTAGTTCGGGCGGATGACCAGCTCGACGTCCTCGAGGTTGTCCCACCGCCGCAGCGCGCCGGGCGGGAACGCCAGCCTGGAATCCAAGCCCGAGCCATGACCGAGCACGGTCCCCGTCAGCGCCCACAGCTGCTCGGGCAGCAGGTACGGCTCGGTCGGCGCGAAGCCCTCCGAGCGCGCCCGCGGCAGGCGGCGGTCCCCGTCGTACAGCGTGAAGAAGCGTCCGAGGCCTTCGGGGACATCGGCCACCCACACCTTCTCCTTCGCCTGGCTCGGGAGCGGGAGCCGCCAGTCGTCGAGCTCGCGCCAGCCGGTGATGCGCACCCCCGAGCCGAAGACGGGCTCTTCCCCGGGGTACGCGGCGTAGGTGATCGTGTCCGGCGTGTCGCCGGCGCCGTCCTCGATGCCGAACACGACCGTCTGGGCGAGGTCGTAGCGGCCGCCGCGGATGAGGACGCGCAGGTCGCCGCGCCGGCCGCCGCGGCGCAGCGCCCGCACCGCGTCGCGCGCCCGCGCGAGCGTGGCGAACGGGCCGTCCGTCCCGTCGGCGCTCGGCGCCGGCAGCCGCCCGGACCAGGCGTCGTCGCCGTCGGTCGCGACGTAAAGGTCGGCGACCGTCGTCATCGCCGGACCATCCAGCGGATGGCCTGCTGAAGCAGGCGCTGGTAGTTGGGGTTGGCGAGAGCACGCGCGTCGTGCCCGAGGGCGTTGTAGTGGACCCACCCGGCACCCCACCGACGGACGTAAAGCACCGGCTCACCATCGGCCTCGGCGAGGACGTGCAGCACGGATCGGTCGGTTCCGAGCCGGTACAGCTCATCGACGATCTCGAAGTCCGGGACACCGGCCGTGATGGGATGATGACGGTCGCCGACCCTCACCCAGAACGACTCGACGGGGCCATGGGTGATGAACGCGCTTCCGGTCATCTCCAGGTAGGTCAGCTGCGTCTCGTTCAGAAGGCTGTTCGGAACCGGTCTGCTCGGCCAGGTGAGAAAGGCGTTGGCCATCATCTCGAGGTAGCGGACCTGGACCGGGTTGAGCAATTCGCTGGAGTCCGGCCTCGAGAGCAGGTGTCCTAGCGGTTGGCGGTAGTAGAGCTGGTTCCGGAACAGGAGCGTCGCCGCATGCAGCGCGATGTACGGAGTGCCGCCCTCGACGGCTGACAGCAACGCTCTGAGGTGCTCCTCCGCCGGCTCGAGATCGGAGTTGTACCCCGCGTAGCTGATGACGAGGTCGTACCTGCCGAGCCGGTCTGGCGTGAGCTCGCCGTAGTCGTCATCGACGGTCAGCTGAACCCCCGACCCACGGCCGATCAGGTCCACGAGGATCCCGAGGCCATTCCCTGGCAGGCGGCTGTGACTTCCGCGCGTGAGGAGCAGCGCCTTTGGCGACCCGACGGCCGTCATGCGTGGACAAGATCTCGGCAGCGATGCCAGAGCACTGCGGGGCACCTTCAGTACATCAGAAAGCCGCCACTGACGTTGATCGTGGCGCCTGTGATGTAAGACGCGTGATCGCTGGCGAGGAACACGACCACACCGGCGACCGCGCTTGGCTCGGCGACGTAGCCGAGAGGGATGTCTGTCGCGAGGTCGTCGTATGCCTCGCGGGACAGATCTGCCGTGAGCATCGAGGTCCGGACGAAGCCGGGGGCGACACAGTTCACCGTGATTCGATGCGGTCCGAGAAGCCGCGCGAGGCCACGCGTCATGGAGACGACCCCGCCCTTCGACGCCGCGTACACGACAGAGCCCGTGAGCCCGCCGGTCCACCATCCCTGTGAAGCGAACGCGATGATCCGTCCGCCCGTGCCCTGAGAGATCATCGCGCGGCTCGCGGTGCGCGACAGGAAGAACGCCGCCTTCAGGTTCACGTCGTGCTGCACGTCCCAGTCGCTCTCGCTGACCATGTCCAGCTCCGGTCGACGCCGCAGTACCGCCGCCAGGTTCGCGAGAACGTAGACGGAGCCGAGCCGCTGCCGAGCCTCATCGATGAGACGGTCGTGCTCGCCGATGTCGGCTAGATCCGCCATGGCCGCGACGTGGCCGGTGCCCTCGAGACCGGCGATGAGCTCATCCAGCTGTCGCTGCTCACGGTCGATGGCCATGACGCGCGAGCCGACGGCCGCGAAGGCCTCGGCCACCTTCCGCCCGATCCCACCGGCTGCGCCTGTCACGATCACACCCCGGCCTTCGAGGCCTGCGCCGAGGCTCCAGTTCACAGGTGTGAGACACCGCTGCGGTATCGGTCTACGACCTGCTCGACCACCTCGATCCCTAGCCCGGTCCCCTTCGGCGGATACATCCAACCGTCCGTGTGACTGAACGGCGCCGTCACGAGCTCGTGCTGCATCGGGTTCGGGAGCGGCTTCAGCTCGAACACCTTGCAGGACGGTGAGCTGAAGCTCACCGCCAGGCTCGCTGCCGTCCCGATGGCCGATGACCAGGCGTGCGCGTTCGCCTGACGACGGTAAGCCTCGCAGCGGTCCGCGACGAGCTTGAAGCCGGTGATGCCTTCCGCGCGGCCTGGGTCGCACCCGACCACGTCGACGGTGCCGCTCGCCAGGACCCGCTCGTAGCCCTCGAGGGTCCACTCCTTCTCGCCGTACGCGATCCGGGTCGTCGTCTTCGCCCGGAGGCGGGCGTAGCCGTCAGGATTCCACGCGCCGAGCGGCTCTTCGATCCAGGCGATCCCGTACTGCTCGAACGCGCGCGTGCGTTCGATCGCCGTCGTGACGTCCCACTTGATCGCCCAGCCGAGATCGATCATGATCCACTTCGCGGGGCCGATCGCCTCGCGCACGGCCTTGACGTACGCGACGTCCCGATCGTGCTCATAGCCGAGGCGGGCGTTGCCACGCTTGCCGAAGCCCATCTTGACGCCATGTAGTCCGCTCGAGAGCCACGCGGCGACCTCGTCAGCGGACTGAGTTATGGACTCGTGGTGCGCGTGGCCCGAGGCGATCGCCGGCAGACGTTCGTGGGCCGGCCCCCCGAGCAGGTCAAGGACCGAGACCCCGAGCGCCTTGCCCCTCAGGTCCCACAGCGCCATGTCGATCGCGCTGATCGCGTAGGACGCGATGCCGCCGCCGTAGCCGTACCACCATGCTCGGTCCTTCAGGCTCCGCCAGATCGAAAGATGCTGGACAGGGTCGTGGCCGACGACGAGATCCGTTATTCCGTCAACGATCGCTGCGGTCGCGAAGTTCGCCTCGCGGAACTGCGTGATCGACTCGCCCCAGCCGACCTGCCCGTCGTCAGCGACAAGCTTCACGAGGCAGAGGTGCCGCAGGGCATCGAAGTCATTCGGCTCGGGGTAACTGACCGGGATCGCCTCGACCGACGCGACGCGCATCAGGCTGGAGCCCTCGCCGGAAGCTGCGCGATCCAGGTATCTGGGTCCTGCAGGCGCCCGTTCAGTGTGCCCAAGAACCGTGCCGCGGTGGCCCCGTCGACCGCTCGATGGTCCGCCGACAGTGTGGCGGTCATGAGGCGGCGGACGACGATCTGTCCGTTCCTGACCACCGCACGGGGCTCGATCCGCCCCGTTGCCAGGATGGCCACCTGCGGCGGCACGATGATCGCGGTGAAGTGCGCGATGTCGAACATGCCCAGGTTGGTCAGGGTGAACGTCGCCTCCGACCACTCGGCGGCGCGGATCCGCCCCGCCTTCGCGCGTGCGAGGAGGCTGCGCAGCTCGGTAGTGGTGGACGAAAGATCCATCGCCTCGCAGCCGAGCAGCGCGGGGGCTAGCAGCCCGTCGGTCAGCTCGATCGCGACGGCGATGTTCACGACGTCGGAGCGTCGAAGTACGTCGCCGTCCCAGACCGCGTTGAAGGCGGGATGTTCGACCAGTGTGGCGGCCAGCGCGCGCACGAGCAGCGCCGTCACGGTGACGCGCTCTTCCCGCGTACGGTCCGCGTTGAGCGCGGACAGCGCGGAGAGCGACGCATCCATCTCGACCTCGGTCGCGACGTAGAAGTGCGGTATCCGCTGCTTGCTCTCACTCATGCGGCGGGCGATCATGCGCCGCATCGACGTTTGCTCGACGGCGCGGGTGCCCTCAGGCACCGCCGTCCTGGTCCTCGAGGTAGCCGATCACAGCGCCGATAGGCACTTCGGCGCCGGCCTCGGTGACGATCGCCGCCAGCCTCCCGGACGCGAGCGCTTCCATCTCGACCGTCGCCTTGTCGGTCTCGATCTCCGCGATGACCTCTCCTCGCCGCACATCGTCGCCGACCCGCTTGACCCACGCGGCGATGCGGCCTGCCGTCATGTCGTAGCCCAGCTTGGGCATCTCGATCGCGACACGTGCCATCCGTCGCTCTCCCGGCCTGCCCGATCAGCGCGGCGCCGGCGGGCTCGCCGACTCGCGCGCGTGGTAGGTCGTCGGCAGGGTCACCGTGGCCGGCTCATCGGGCCGTCGGAGGCGGCTCTCAAGGAGCTGCGCAGCTGCCCGGCCCATCGCCACCAGATCACGCGATACCGTCGCGATGGGCGGACGGTAGAGCTCAGTGACCGGCGAGTCGTCGCAGGCGACGAGCGCGACATCCCTGCCGACCCGTAGACCGCGACTGTGCAACGCACGGAGGGTCCCAATGAGGATCTGATTCCCACCGGCGATGATCGCGGTGGGAGGTTCAGGGCCGGCGAAGAGCTCCTCAGTGGACGACTCGCCGTGCTCCGCGTGAAGGGAGCCCGGCATAGGGATGGTCTCATCCCTGAGCCCGCGTGCGGCCACGGCGTCCTTCATCCCAGCGATACGCTCACGACCGGCTCGCATCTCGAGCGACGCGGTGATGAGCGCGATGCGCCTGTGCCCGAGGTCGAGGAGGTGGTCGACCGCGGCGCGCATGCCCGCTCGATGGTCGGAGTAGACCGCGTTGACCCAAATCCCAGGCGGGACCTCGCGGTCGAGCAGGACGACCGGCACGTCCATCTGCGCGAGAAGCTCGAGCGTGCTCCGCCGTTTCTCGCTCGCGAGAGAGAGGATCATGCCGTCGACGCGTCGGCTCCGAAGGATCCGGATGTGCGCCTCGTCCAAGGCCGCGTCGCCGCCCGAATCCATCAGTAGGATCGAGTAGCCGGCGTCGCGAAGCGCCGCCTCGGCGCCGAGGACGCATCCGGCCATGACCGGGTTCGTGATGTCGCCCACAACGAACCCCACCGTGCGCGTAGAGCCACGGCGAAGCGACTGGGCGAGGAAGTCCGGCTCGTAGCCGAGGTGGTCGACGGCCTCGAGCACGCGCTGGCGCATCGCGTCGCTGACGTCCTTGTGCCCGGATAGGACGCGTGACACCGACGAGATAGCCACGCCGGCGCGCTCCGCCACTTCGCGGACGCTCGTGCGGCCACCGTTGTCGCGGGTCCGCAACCTTCTTGGATCGTGACGGCGTCGCTGCTCGACCCGCGAGCCCTTCGGCACCTTTCTGCGACGTTCCATGCGCTCTCCTCTCACTGTCTTGAGGCTTGCGCGGGTTTCGGCTAGCGATCCGTCCGGTAGCGGTCGATGAAGGCCTCGTTCAGCACCCAGCCGAGCCCCGGCGTGTCCGGGAGCCGGAACTGGCCATCGTTGCTGTTCGGACGGTTCTCGATCATGTTCCAGAAGATGGGGTCGCGTGTCGGGGAGAAGACCTCGAGGTACGTCCCGTGCGGCACCGAGGCGAGCAGATGTGCCGCCACCTGGGGCTCCTCGTGGTGGGCCAGCTCGACATCGAAGGCGGCCGCGAGGGCAGCCACCCTTCTCCACTCCGTCGGGCCACCGCCCCACGACGCGTCGTAGTTCGACACGTCGATCGCTCCGTTGACCATCAGCTCGCGCATGCCGACACGGCTGATCTCGGACTGACCGGCCGCCACAGGCACGTTCCCTCGAAGGCGGACGTCGCGCAGGCCGCGGAAGTCCGCGTGCCAGCGCGTCGGTTCCTCGAACCAGCGGATCTCGATGCCCGCCGCGCGCGCCGCCTCGAGGAACGACAGAGCCTCTGCGACGGTGTAGCCCTGGTTGGCGTCGACTATGAAGATGAAATCGTCGCCCGCGTACCTGCGCGCCGTGAGAAGCCTCGCGACATCCTCCTCCGGCGGTTTGCCTCCGACCTTGAACTTCATGCCGACCATGCCGTGCTCGCCCTTGAAGAAATCGATCTCGCTCTCGATCCCCTGACCCTTCGCCTCCGGGCCGTCGGGCAGGTAGTAGCCCCCGATCCCGATCACCGGCAGGCACTGACGATACCCACCCCACAGCCGCCAGAGCGGCTGGCCGATCGCCTTCCCGATGGCGTCCCATATCGCCGAGTCGACGCAGGCGATGGCCTGCATCGCGTACCACCGCGGGCGCAGTTGGTCGAACGTCGGAGGGAGCATCGCCTCCCAGCAGCGTTCCACCTGAAGCGCGCTGAGACCGATGACGCGAGGCGCGACCTCCTCCCGCAGGATCTGCACGATCTCCCCCTGCATGGGGGAGTCCTCATCGGCGTTGTATGCTTGGCCGACGATCCCGTCGTCCGTGTGCACGCGGGTCACGATCGTGCAGCGGTTCCGCATACGGTAGGTGCTGCCCTTGTACGTGAAGGGCAAGGGGACCCGGATCGGAATGGCCTCGACACGCTCGATCGTGAGCACTGCTGACCCCTTAGCCCTTCCCTTCCGGCCGACGGGAGGTTGACACGCGAACTGGATACGTTTCTAATCCTACGCGCCTCGGCGCCGAATGCACGGCCGATGCACGAAGCAGTGGCGTCGACGGCAGAGGTGCTGTGGAGTTCCTCGTTCGCATCGAGGTCCACTGGCCCAACGGCGGCGATCCGGAGGAGTTGGATCGGCTCGTCGCAGCCGAGCGCGTCCGCGCGCGCGAGCTTGCCGCCGAGGGCCGGTTACGGCGTATGTGGCGGATCCCCGGGCGCTGGGCGAACTGGGGGATCTGGGAAGCCAGCGACGCGACCGAACTCCACGTCGCCATCGCATCCCTCCCGATGTTCCAGTGGCTCTCGGTCGAGATACACCCGCTCGCCGCCCATCCATCCGATCCTGCCCGGCCAGGGGCTGCGTGAGCGCGCTGCCCTTGCCGGATCGGCCGTCTGAGATGTAGTGTTCCGAGAACGTTTCCAGCGAAGTTGGCCCTGAGGAGGTTGGGGAGGGACATGAGCCAGCTCTCGGGTGCGAACACACAGCATCGCGTCTTGCGGATCACCTCCGTCCTTGGACTGCTTGCGCTTCTGGTCGCGTCGTGCGCGCCGACCGCCCCGGCCGCCGGCAGTCCGGCGACCACCGCACAGCCGGCGACGGGGCCAGCAGCGACCGCTGCGGCCGTGACGCCGCAGCCCCAGGTGGCGCTGAAGAAGGTGACCATCAGCACCGTCGCACCGATCACCACGCTCGACTACACGGCCCCGCAGTACAACGGCGTGCCGGTACGGCAGGGCGCGCTGCTCGGGAGCGGCGGATACCTCTACTCGTTCCAGCCGAACGGATCGCTGGAGCCGGACCTCGCGGCGGACTTCCCGAAGGTCGCTGACAACAAGCTGAGCATGACCGTCTCGCTGAGATCTGGACTGAAGTACTCCGACGGCACCGCCGTGGACGCGGAGGACGTGGTCACCGCGTTCGGGCGGACGAAGAAGGGTCCGCATGCGTCGCGACTCGTCGGCTTCGACTCGGCGCAAGCGTCGGACGAGCGCACCATCGTCTTCAAGCTCAACGCCCCCGTCGACATCCAGACGCAGGCCGGCGTTCTGTCCTACTGGATCCCGGTCCACCCACGGGCGCGTGTGAGCGACTCCAAGTACTTCGAGAAGCCTGTCAGTGCCAGCCGCTACACCATCACAGACTGGACCCCCGGGGGGAGCGCGATGGTGCTCCAGGCCAATCCGAGCTACTGGCGCGGCAAGCCGGCGATCGAGCAGATCGTCCTGCAGTCGGCCACCGATCCGACGTCCCGCGTGCTCCAAGTGACCACGGGCCAGGCGGACGTCGCTTTCGACATCCCGGCCTCTGCTGTCAAGCAGCTCCCTGCCGAGGCCAAGTCGTTGGTCGTGCCTATCGGCGGCGTCTTCTGGATCGGGATCAGGACCGACGTGCCAGGCGCCCTCGGCGATGTGCGGGTCCGTCAGGCGATCTGCCTGGCGGTCGATCGCGGCGCGATCAACACGAGGGCCTTCCTCGGCAACGCCGAGCCCGTCGCGGCGCCGTTGTCCCGCTACCAGCCGGGATGGAAGTACGAGCCCATCCTCCCCGGCAACGGGGCCCGCGATGTCGCCACGGCGAAGAAGCTCCTGACCGAGGCCGGGTACGCCCAGGGGTTCAGCTTCCCCCTGCAGACGTGGGGCGCTCGACCCGGCTGGACGGATGCCGCGGTCGTGATCTCGGAGAACCTGAAGGACCTCGGGATCACTGCTAAGGTCGAGCCGATCGAGGACGCTGTCGCCATTGCCAACCTGACGAACAGCAAGTTCGACGCGCAGTTCAGCGGGGGCGGAGGCGACACCATCACTACGCTGACCACGCTCTACTCACCAGATGGCTTCTGGGCGAAGGCGACCCGCTTCAACCAGCCCGAGGTGAGCGGGCTCGTGGACCAGCTCCGACGCACGACCGATACGGCGGCGGCACAGAAGCTCCAAGTCGACCTCCTGAAGCTGGCGTGGGACAAGTCCGCGACGATCTGTCCGCTCAACGAGCGCGCGATCGTTGCGGCGTCGCGTGTGCCGACCAGTGCCCTGCAGTTCGTCGCGGCCGAGCAGCTCTTCTACGTTGGCACGCTGAAGTAAGCGTTCGGACGGCGGGATGGGCGGATGGCGCGAAACGCCATCCAGCCCATCCCTCTCGGCACGACCCGGGCCGGAGCGGAGGAGGTGGCTGATCATTGAGGAAGCCGAAGGCGCTCTTCCTGATCCGCGGGGGCCACATGCTCATCCCGAACAGCGCGCGGCATGCATTCATAGACCTGCTCGAGGGCAAGGCAGGTCTCGACCTCACGGTCGATGAGGACTACGCGGAGCTGACACCCGAGCGGCTGGGCGGCTACGACGTGATCCTGAGCTGTGCCGGCGGAAGCCTGATGCGGTATCGGGGCGGCCGATCCGTCCGGGAGGCCAACGACGCCGAGGTCTCAGCCCTGCTGGACGCGATCGAGCGCGGGAAGCCGTTCATCGGGCTGCATTGCGCCTCCCTCATGTTCATCAACCAGCTGTACTACCGGCAGCCGCTGAGCCAGGCCGTCCGGCGGGCCGGTCCCGACGACCTGCTCCAGATGTTCCAGGTGCGCTTCCTCGAGATGGTCGGGAACGCCGTCCTCGAGTGGCCGGACGATCCACGGCCCAACAACCTCCTGACCGACACCCAGCTGCGCTACATCGAGATGATCGGGCTCAACTTCGTGACCGACGACGGGCTTGAGGACACGCAGGTCCGGATCGTCGATCGTGAGCATCCGATCACTCGCGGGGTCGACGACTTCGTCATCTATGACGAGTGCTACCACATGGTCGGTGACCGCTCGAAGCTGCACGTCCTCGCGGAAGCCAAGGGCTGGCCACTCGCGTGGCACCACCGATGGGGCGACGGGAAGGTCCACTACAACGCGCTCGGCCATGACCACTCCGGGGTCACGCATCCGAGCTACCAGCGGATGGTCGTGAACGCGGTGGACTGGGCACTGGAGCGGTCAGGCGCTCCCACCGAGGCGCGGGCCGTCGAGCTGGTGCGGTGAAGCGGCCACGCGCCCTGCTGCTGACCCATGGCGAGCATTCGCGCTCCGCGAACAGTGGCTGCGACCTTCTGTGCGATCTCCTGACGCACGAGGCCGGGCTCGACGTGAACTCCTCGGCCGACTACTCCGAACTGACACCGGAACGCCTCTCTACGTACGAGCTGATCGTGAACTACTCGGGGTACAGGGCGGATGTCGAGCCCAGCGAGTTCCAGCTGAGAGACCTCATCGAGGCCGTGAAGGCCGGAACGCCGTACGTGGCGCTCCACTGCGCCGCCCTGATGTTCACGAACCAGCTCTACTACCGTCGCGCATTGGGTCGCTCGGACCCCGAGGCCAGCGCTGAGGACTTCCTGGACCGTCTCCGGCTGAGCGAGCTGGACGGCACGTCCCTCATCGCGACGGACCCGATCGCGCGACATCGGATCAGGATCGTCGACCGCGATCATCCGATCACCCGCGACGTCCCTGACTTCGACATCACCGACCAGCTCTACGAGCTGCGCGGTGACCTCTCGAGGATGAACATCCTCGCCGAGTCAGCCGGCCACGCGGTCCTCCACACGAACACGTGGCAGCGCGGGAAGGTGCACTACAACGGCCTCGGCCATGACAAGCAGGCGATCGGCGACGCGAACTTCCAACGATTGGTCGTGCAGGCCGTCCATTGGGCGTTGGCGCCCGATCAGAGCTGACGTGACCCGAGCCGTCCGGAGTGCCGGGTGATCATGAGCGCCGTCACAGCCCGAACGGTGCCCACGGAGGAGCTCCTTCGCTGGTACCGGCAAATGGTCCTGATCAGGCTCTTCGAGGAGAAGGCCCAGGAGCTATTCATGACAGGCAAGGTGCAGGGGACCACGCACCTCTGCCAGGGGCAGGAGGCCGTGTCGGTCGGATCGATCGCGGCGATGGGGCCGGGCGATGTCCAGACGAACACGTACCGCGGCCACGGCGAGGCGCTTGCGCTCGGGATGGACCCAGCAGTCGCCTTCGCGGAGCTCATGGGCCGGGTGGCCGGGTGCTCGAAGGGCGTGGGGGGCTCGATGCACCTCATCGACTTCGCCAAGGGCAACATCGGGGCGAATGCCATCGTCGGAGCGGGTATCCCGATCGCGCTCGGCGCGGCCATGGCGTTCAAGCTGCGGAGCGAGCCGCGGGTGGCCCTCACGTTCTTCGGGGACGGCGCGACGAGCATCGGCACCTTCCATGAGTCGCTGAACATGGCCGCGGTCTGGCGTGCCCCGCTCGTCCTGATCATCACGAACAACCTCTACGGCGAGTACTCGCCCCTGCGGTCGACCTCGCCGCTGGACGACCTGGCGGACCGAGCGAGTGCATACGACATCCCGGGCGTGATCATCGACGGCCAGGATGTCTCCGCCGTGCACGCCGCGACGGCAGACGCCGTCGAGCGCGCGCGGTCGGGCGGCGGACCGACGCTGCTCGAGATGAAGACCTATCGCTATCGCGGGCACTCTCGTACCGACCCGGCCAAGTACCGTCCGGAAGGTGAGCTCGAGCGATGGAAGGAGCGGGACCCGATCGCGATCCTCGCTGCGAGGCTGGTCGAGGCGGGCGCGCTGACCGCAGAGGAACGGGAGGGCATCTGGGACGAGACGCGGGCCACCCTGGATGCGGCCGCGGCGCGCGCCGAGCTGGCACCGTATCCGACGCTCGAGGAGGCCATGACCCTTGTCTACGCTGACCGCACGGCGTGAGGTGCTACGTGGCCTGCCCGCTGCTCTGCCCGCTGTAAGAGGTCGAGCACTGTGTCGGCGCTGACGGAGGTCGCGAAGCCTGCAGCAGCTGCACCGCCCGCTGAACTCACGTACCGCGAGGCCATCAATCTCGCACTCGCGGAAGAGATGGCGTCGGATCCGAGCGTGGTGCTCCTCGGAGAGGACGTGGCGTCGAGCGGCGGCGTCTTCAAGACGAACGAAGGGCTCGCGGAGCGGTACCCCGGCAGGGTGATCAACACACCGATCTGCGAGAACGCATTCACGGGCGTCGCGCTCGGCATGGCCCTCGTGGGGATGCGCCCCGTCGTCGAGATCATGTTCAGCGACTTCTTGCCGACGGCCGGTGACCAGATCGTGAACCAGCTGCCTAAGTACCGCTTCATGTCAGGCGGCCAGTGCTCTGTGCCGGTGACGATCCGCTCGATCTCGGGTGCGACGGGACGCTTCGGGACGCAGCACAGCGCCACGGGAGAGTCATGGTTCATGGGACTGCCGGGGCTTCGTGTCTGTGTTGCGGCCTCCGCCGGTGCGGCCTACGACCTGCTACGCACCGCGATCCGCACCAATGATCCCGTGATCTTCCACGAGCACCGGGGGCTCTACGCGAGAAAGGGGCTGGTCCGTCGAGGCGGCGAACCGGCGCGCATCGGTCGGGCCGCGGTGGTCCGCGAAGGCGACGACGTCACGATCGTCGCGACACTCATGATGGTCGAGCGTGCGCTCGGAGCCGCCGAGATCCTCGCACGAGAAGGTATCTCGGCGGAGGTCATCGATCTTCGGTGGGTGCGCCCTCTTGACGTTCGCACCGTGGCCGCGTCGGTCGCTCGCACTGGCCGCCTGGCCGTCGTCGAAGAGCAGGTCCACGCGGGCGGGTGGGGAGCGACCCTGACCTCCGAGCTGACCATGGCGGGTGCGCGATGGCGAGCCGCACCGCGCGCCGTCAGCCTTCCCGCGGATGTGTGCATCCCCTACAGCCCCCCGCTCGAGGACCTTGTGCTCCCGTCCGTTCAACGGATCGCCGACGCCGCCCGCGACATGGTCACGGCCTGACGCCGACCGGGATTGACGATCGTGCCTAGGACCGCGACGGCGAAGGCACCGGATCCGCAGGTCCGACTTCGGTCCTCGCATCCCGCTGCACCGCTCGGGGACCTGCGCGTCGTCGCGGTAGAGCAGTTCGGCGCCGGCCCTTTCGGGTCGCTCTACCTGGCTGATTTCGGGGCGGATGTCATCAAGATCGAGGACCCGTCTGCCGGCGGTGACGTCGGTCGCTACGTGCCACCCGGCCAGCAGGGCTCGGAGTCCCTGTACTTCGAGGCGTTCAATCGCGGAAAGAGGAGTTTCGTCATCGACCTCAAGAACGCTGCGGGGCGGGAGGTCTTCGAACGCCTCGTCGCGACCGCTGATGCCGTGTACAGCAACCTCCGTGGTGACCAACCGGAGCGGCTGGGCATCACGTACGCGCAGCTCGCCCATGTCAACCCGCGGATCGTCTGCGTCGCGCTGACCGGCTACGGCCGAACAGGTCAGGGCGCCCAGCTCCCCGGGTACGACGCGCTCGTGCAGGCCGGATCGGGATGGGCCTCGCTCACCGGCGAGCCCGACGGGCCGCCGACAAAGAGCGGACTTTCCCTCGCCGACTACATCGCTGGCCTCACCGCGGCCCTCGGACTGCTCGCAGGCGTCCTCGATGCTCGCCGGACCGGGCGTGGGCGAGACGTCGACACGACGCTGTACGACTCGGCTCTAGCGATGCTCAGCTATCCAGCTACTTGGTACCTCTCGGCCGGCTTTCGAACTCAGCGGCATCCGCTCTCAGCTCATCCATCGATCACTCCGTTCCAGTTCTTCCAGACGGCGGACGGCTACCTCGCGGTGGCTTGTCCGAAGGAGAAGTTCTTCTCAGCGCTTGTGAGGACCATGGACATGCCGCAACTCGCGCAAGATCCTCGGTTCGCTTCGTTCGAGAGCCGTCTGAGACATCGAGAAGAACTGCTCGCGCTTCTTGCTTCCCGCTTCCGGACAGCCACCACCGCCGAGTGGCTGGAGCGCCTGCAGGGCATCGTCCCGGTTGCTGCCGTACGCACGATGGAGGAGGCCCTCCAGACGGGTGAGCTCACCGCCCGTGGCATGCTCGTCGAGTACCCGCATCCCACGTTCGGCATGGTGCGGTCCGTCGGGCTCCCGGTGTGGGTCGGGGGCTATCAGCCCGAATACCGCCGCGGTCCATCGCTCGGCGAGCACGGTGGCGTGTTGTTGGAGGAGCTCGGGTACTCCGCCGCTGCCATCGCGGCACTGAGCGAACGAGGCGCGTTCGGCAACTCGACCGGTGGTACCGGTGGCCGCGCTCACGTTGACTGAACGCCGTGCCCCTGCGGTGTTCGACCGGATGCGTTGAGCCGAGCCTTCCGCTTCGTGGTGTACGCGTCGCGCGCCGAGAGCGCCGAGGCGTGGCGAACGATCGCGCGACGAGCCGAGGAGCTGGGATACGCGGTGTTCCTTGTGGGCGATCACCTCGGGGCGCAGTTCGCGCCGATCCCTGCGCTCATGGCGCAGCGGACGCGACGACGCGACTCCGCGTGGGTTCATTCGTGTTCGAGAACGACTACAGGAGTCCGATCATGCTGGCGAAGGAGCTGGCATCGCTCGACGTGCTGAGCGGGGGGGCGCCTGGAGATCGGTCTGGGTGCGGGATGGATGCGAAGCGACTACGAGACGCTCGGCATCACCTACGACCCACCTCATGTCCACGTGGCGCGGCTGATCGAGGCCGCACGCGTGCTCAAGCGTCTATTCGCGGAGGAAGAGGTCATCCACGCACGCACCGACTACCGGGCGAAGGCGACGCTCCGGCCGCGTCCGCTCCAGCGACCTCGGCCTCCTCCTATGATCGGCGGCGGCGGACCGCGCGTTCTGACGTTCGCCGCGCGTGAGGCGGACATCGTCGGGCTCCTGCCTCAAATGACCGCAAGCGGGTTTGTCCGCCCGGAGTCGCTGACGGCCGATGCGGTGGAGCGCATGGTCGGGCGCGTGCAGCGAGCGGCAGGCTCTCAATCAGCATGGTTGGAACTGAATGCGGTCGTCTTCGACGCCGCGGTCACCAACGATCCGAGGTCGGCGACCCGCCGCATCCCGGCGCGTTTCAAGGGGCCCGGTGCCAGACCGCTGGAGACGCCCTACTTCCTCTACGGGACGCAGGCCGAGCTGTCCGCACGCCTTCGCGATCAGCGCGAACGCCTCGGGATCTCTTATCTCGCTCTGCCATCGACCGCCATGGAGGAGCTCGGGCCAGTGGTCGCCGAGCTGGCGGGGAACTGCGCAAGGACCGGATGGCGGGAATGACGGTCGGAACTCCGAGCTGGTACGACGCGTACTCCCACTGCGGGCGATCGAAGTACGAGCCCTGGGACAACGTCCGCAGGACCCATCTCGCGGCCAAAGTGGTCGGTGGGCTGCTCGTCCAGCACCTCGGCGAATCCGACAACACCTACTTGATCGATTCGGCGCGGAGGATGGGTCCTGGTTACAGAGCCGTCGTGCTCATCGAGGCAGAGCGTTCAGGCTGGCGCTCGCACCTGCGGGCACTGGCGGGCGAGCCAGAGGTCGTGGCTCTGCGCGTGATGGCCGAGAAGCGAGGACCCTGGGTCGACATGGCACATGCGGCGTCGGAAAGTGGCCTGGACGTGATCTACGTGTGCCCCGAAGGACTTGCCCCGATCCGAGACGAACTACATCGGGTCGCCGTGGCATGCCCGACCTCCAGACACGTGCTGGCGCACTTCGGTGCCGTCCGGGACGTACCGCTCGATGCAGCGCACTGTGACGCCCTCCATACGCTGGGCGCGCTGCCGAACGTCATCCTCATGGTCTCGGGATTCTCGATGTACTGGGAGTACCCGTTCGCCGCGTCGCGACCGCTCATGACCGCCCTGATGCTGCACTACCCGGAAGATCGCATGGTGTGGGGATCGAACTATCCGGTCCGTCTCAGCTCTAGCGAATACGTTCGCAACCTCGACGTGTTCGCCAAGGACCCATGGGGTATCGGGAGCGAGCGCCTGCTGCGACTTCTCCTCCTCAACGGGCTGAACATGTGGTGCAGGTCCGACTCGTCTCAGGCGAACGGAGTGGTGCAGGAGGGCACTGGTGAAGCGGTCTCCGGGTAGGGAGCGGCTCCAGTCGCCCGCATCGGCGCGACCCGGGTGGCCTCGACCACAGCCAGCGCAATCCCAGGCACGGCGCCGTCGTCGGCTCGAAGAACCTGGTGCACGTTTGCCGGGGGGTATGCCGGCAAGCCGCGGCCGATACTCGTCGGTGCTCTACTCGCGTGAGTATTGCCTCTGGGCACGCCAGGGCCCTCTTCCTAGAGGCCGTCCCGGTGTGACTGTTTCGTCCCCAGCGAAGGCGAAACGGAGGATCGCCGGCGCGAACGTGCGCGAGTAGCGGTCGGAGCGCTCGCGGATCTCCCGCGCGATCTCGGGCGCGTCGGGGTAGCCAAGCTCGGAGACCATGACGAGGGTGAACTCCTCGAGGGTCGTGCGCATGCAGTAGTGCGCGAAGAACGGAGACGTCGGGCCGCCGTTCGCGAGGGACGCGACGGCCTCGGGGTGGTCGAGGTTGACGACGATCCCGCGCTCCTCGGGGACGTAGAACGCGCGGGGGCTCGCCTCGCCCGAGTGACGGAACGCGACGCGGAACGTCGTTCCGCCGCGCTCGCCCGACAGCGACGGCATGGTCACCGTCATGGGCGACGGCGGCGCCAGCGCGGCCGCTCGCGGCGGTCGCGGACCCCGCACGATGCCCTTGTCGCTCCGCGGCTTGCGCGGACGATCCTCCACCACAGGCTCGGGCTCGACCGCGGGAGCCGGCTCGGGAGCCGCCGCGGGCGCTGCCGCGACGACGCGGATCCGCTCGCCTCGGTAAATGCCGGCGAGGAGCGACGACAGCTCGGTCCCGAGGCGCTCGAGCTCCTGCTGCTCCGCCGCGCGGCGGCGCTCACCGGCCCGGCGCACGAGCTCGCGGCGCACGGCCTCGAGCGCGGTCCGCAGCCACGGCACGAGCTCCGCGACGATCGGGTTCCAGGGATTCAGCGTGAGGTCACGCGTCGACATGAACGCGGGCACTGCGGCCGTGTCGTCATCGAGTGCCGGCACGTCGATCTCGCCGAAGAGGTACTGCGCCTCGGGCTTGCCTTCGAGGCCGGCGAGCGTCATCGCGTTGAGGTAGCCGTCGCAGAGGACCGCCACGCCGTTCTCCTCCTCCGCGAGCGGCCGTGCCGCCACGCGGACGAGGAGTTCGACGGGTCCGGCGAGCGCGGCGACCTCGGCCGGCGCGAGGAACCGATGCTCCTCGATCTCCTCGGGTGGCGCGTACTCGACGCGCTCGCCCTCCACCAGCACGCGGTGGCGCACCAGGTGGCGGCCCAGCTGCCGCTGGAGGTACCGGACGATATCGGCGCGGTCGACGCGCGTGCCGCGCTGGAGGTCCTCGACCGCGACGAGCGTCCCGTCGGGCGCGTCGGTCGGCTGCTCGGCGATCACCTCGTGCACGTGCACCGGCCGGCCGGCCTGCGCGGCCTCGAGGTCCGCGCGGCGAAGCTCGGCGACGTTGCGGACCCCGCGCTGGACGGTGTCGACGCGCAGGCGGTCCGCCCTGCCGAACGCCGCGATCTTGCCGGTGCCGAAGCGGCCGCGGACCTTCCGTCCGGCGCGCCGCCACGCGTTCTCGCCGTGCATCGTGAAGAACGTGCGCAGCTGCTCGCGGGACATCCCCGATGCGTCGTCGGCGATCTCGATCCGCCGCCGCGGGCCGACGGTCACGATGCTCACGCGGACCGTGCACGGGCGGCCCGGCGGGGTCGCGTCGATGGAGTTGCTGACGTACTCGTAGATCGCCTTCGGGACCGTCGCGAAGTGCGCCGCGTTCGCGAGGACGTCGCGGCCGACGTGCGTGACGAGCTGGAGCGGGTCGCGCTCGAAGAGCGTCGGCTCCGCCGCCTCGACCGCCACGCTCACCTCCCTCTTCTCGGCGGTCGGCTGCGTGCCGCCTCTCGCCGCAGGCGCCCGCAGAAATGCGAAAGAGCGCGGCGACGCCGCGCTCCCTTGCCTCAGAGGATACCGCGCCTGCCTGGGTGCCCGGCCCTACCGCGACGCGCTCGTCAGCCTGAGCATGGCCGCGCCGTGCGTCGGGACCGTCGCGGCGAACGCCTCTGTGAGGGTGCCGCGGTCGGCGCGCTCCCACAGGTCGCGCACGACGACCGGCTCGCGCGCGTCCCAGCCGAGGTCGGTCCAGCGCACGACGATCTCCTCGGCGCGGAGCGAGCGGTTGAACAGGACGACCGCGCGTGCGCCGCCGGCCAGCTCGCGTGCCCAGACCTCGCCCGAGCGTTCGGCGCGGACGAGGTCGCCCTGTCTCCCGAGCGGGTCCTGGTCCACCGCGATCGGCTCAGGCGCCGTGAGGATGGCCCGCACGTCCTCGCTCATCTCGCGCAGGTCGTTGCCCGCCATGAGCGGCGCGGCCAGCACGCACCACAGGCTGAAGTGCGCGCGGCACTCGTCCAGGGTCATGCCGCCGTTCCCGACCTCCAGCATGTCGGGGTCGTTCCACGCGTCGGGGCCGGCGTACCGCGCGAGACCGCGCTGGTGGTCGACGACGCCGATGAGGCTGCTCCACGTGTCCTGGATGTCCCAGCACGTCCGCCAGAGGTGACCGACCTGCGGGCCCCACTCCCAGGGCCGATCGCGGCCCCACTCGCAGATGCTGAGGATCATCGGGCGGCCCGCCCGCGGGAACGCCTCGGTCCAGATCGGATACTGCGTGCGGCCGCGCAGCCCGTCGGTGTGGCACCAGTCGACCTTCACGTAGTCGACGCCCCACAAGGCGAAGCGGCGCGCGTCGCGCTCCTCGTTGCCGAGGCTGGCGGGGAAGCCCTGACACGTCGCCGTCCCGGCGTCGGTGTAGATGCCGAACCGCAGGTCGAGCTCGTGGACGCGCTTCGCGAGATCGGCGATGCCGGATGCGAAGCGGTCCGGGTCGCCCTCGAGCTCGCCGTGCGCGTTCCGGCGCGGCGCCTCCCACCCGTCGTCAATGACGACGTAGCGGTACCCCGCGTCGCGCATGCCCGTCTCGACCATCGCCTCCGCGGTCTCGCGGATGAGGCGTTCATCGATCTTCGCCTGGAAGCGGTTCCAGGAGTTCCAGCCCATCGGGGGCGTCGGCGCGAGACCGTCGCGAAGCCGTCCGAGTCCCATCGGCGAGAGAATGTCAGCAATAGGGGAGGCGAGCGAGATGGGTGTGCTTACGGCGGAGCGACCGAAGACCGCGCCGGCCCGGCGCGAGAGGATGCTCATCGGGACAGAGTGGGTGGACGCAGCCGACGGCCGCACGTTCTTCGTGGAGGATCCCGCGCATCGTGGCAGGGCCGTCGCGGAGGTCCCGCGCGCCGGCGCCGCCGACGTCGACCGCGCCGTGAAGACCGCCGTGAAGGCGTTCCCCGCGTGGCGCGACACGCACTGGAAGGAGCGGGCCCGCGCCCTCTACCGCATCGCCGATGCGATGGAGGAGCGCACCGAGGAGATCGCCCGGACGCTGTCACAGGAGACCGGCAACGCGCTCCGCACGATCACGCGGCCCGAGGTCCGCGTCGGCGCGGAGACGCTCCGGTACTTCGCCGGCGTCGCGAGCGAGGTGAAGGGGGAGACCGTCCCCGTCGGGACGGGCCTGCTCAGCTACACCCTGCGCGAGCCGTACGGCGTCGTCGGGGCGATCTCGCCGTGGAACGTGCCCATCACGATCGCCGTCTGGAAGATCGGCCCGGCGCTCGCGACCGGCAACACCATGGTGCTGAAGCCATCCGCCGACGCGCCGCTCGCGGTGCTGCTGCTCGCGCGGATCTGCGCCGAGTTCCTGCCGCCCGGCGTGCTGAACGTGGTCACCGGGCTCGGCGAAGAGTGCGGCGCCGCGCTCGCGGAGCATCCGCTCGTGAGCAAGCTCTCCTTCACCGGGCACACGGACACGGGGAGGTCGATCATGCGCGCCGCGGCCGAGCGGATCGTCCCGGTCTCGCTCGAGCTCGGGGGGAAGAGTCCGCAGGTCGTGTTCCCGGACGCGAACGACGACAAGACGGTCGACGGCGTCATCGCGGGGATGCGATTCACGCGGCAGGGGCAGTCGTGCACGGCGGGGTCGCGGCTCTTCATCCACGCGTCGATCGCGGATGAGTTCCTCGCGAAGCTCGCGTCGAGGCTGTCGAAGATCCGGATCGGTGACCCGCTCGACGAGGCGACCGACATGGGCGCCATCGCGAGCCGGAGGCAGTACGACAAGGTCTGCGGATACATCGCCGACGGCGAGCGCGAGAAGGGCGCGCGGCTCGTCACCGGCGGGATGCCGCCGTCGGAAGGCCCGCTCGCCGAGGGATACTTCGTCGAGCCGACCGTCATCGCGCAGGTCGCGAACGACTGGCGCATCGCGCGCGAGGAGGTCTTCGGTCCGGTCATGGTCGCGATCCCCTGGACGGACGAGGCCGATGCGATCCGCATGGCGAACGACACGCACTACGGCCTCGCCGCGTACGTCTGGACGCACGACGTGGGACGGGCGATCCGGACCGCGCACGCGCTCGACGCGGGCTTCGTGCAGGTCGGCCAGGGCGGGGGACAGCTGCCGGGCCAGTCCTACGGCGGGTTCAAGCAGAGCGGGATCGGGCGCGAGGTGTCGCTCGAGGGGATGCTCGAGGGCTACACGCAGCGCAAGAGCGTGACGGTGAACCTGGGCTACTAGCGAACAGGTCTCGAGGCTCGCGGCAGCCGACCCGTTCGGTCGGCCGCAGGGTGGGCTCCCGAGCGGTGGGTCCCGCGCCGGACCGCGCGTTCGCGGCCGCGGCGATCGCGCTGACGATCGCCGCAAGGCCTGCTCGACCGCGCTGACGCCGTCATCCGATACGGCGCCGCGCACTTACGACCATTACCGTATGCTCCGCACATGGCGCTGATGAAGATCCGGCGGCAAGGGCGGAGCCTCGCCGTGACGCTGAACGCCGAGACCCTGCGGGAAGCGCACCTCAAGGAGGGCGATCTCGTCCGCCCGACCGTTGAGAACGGGAGAGTGGTGCTGGACCCGGTCACCGTGATGCCCGGGGTGCGCCCGCACGTCCTCGAGATCGGGCGCAGGATCATCCAGGAAGAGCGCAGGCTGCTCCAACGGCTCGCTGAGTACGACCCCAAGAAGCCGTAGTGGAGTACGTCGGCCTCGAGGAGGTCCTGGCGCTCCACGCAGAGATCAAGGGGATCCCGCCGGGGACCGCGCGGGATCACGTTCACCGCATGGAGCTGCTCGAGTCCGCGCTCGAGCGCGCGCGCAATGCCGCGACCTATGGCGATGCGGGTCTCGTGGAGCAAGCCGCGACGCTCATGTGGGGCCTCGTGAGAAGCCATCCGTTCAGCGACGGGAACAAGCGGACCGCGTTCGTGGTGACCCGACTGTTCATCGAGTTGAACGGCGCGACGCTCGACATGTCCGAGAATGAGAAGTTCCAGCTCGTCATCGGCATCGCGAACGGCGGGGTGACGGTCGAGGAGACGACTGCCGCACTCCGACCTGGCATACGCCGGCGGCGGGACGCACACGCGATCGGGGAAGACGAGGCCTCCAGCCTCGCGACCAGTTCGTCTTCACGCTCCTCCGCCCGGACGCGACGGAAGTCCTCTTCGTCGTGACGATCGGCCATGATGGACGGATGGCCGGCCTCGACTGAGCCCCCTGCGATCGCGGGTAACGTCCGCGAGGTGGAAGGGGCGACCACCGGGGGCGGCAAGTACATCCCGACGTACCGTTAGATGTACAGTCAGACCGTGGCCGATGAGTTCATCACCGTGGCAGAGCTGCGCGCCGAGATGGCGAAGATCCTCGCGCGCCTCGGCAAGGCGCACGGGCATGTCTATCTGACGCAGCGCGGCCAGCCGCGCGCGGTGCTCGTCGACATCAGGGAGTACCAGGCGCTGATCGACCAGCTCGAGTACCTCGACGACTCGCTGGAGGTGCTGCTGGCGCGGGAACGAATGGCACGGGGAGAGGAAACGACGAGACCGTACAACGAGGTGATCGCCGAGATCCGGCGGAAGCGGGGGATGTCCGCGCGCAAGCGTCGACCGCTTCCCAGGCGTGGCCCCGTACGAGCTTAGGTTCCGTCCGGCGGCGGTCCGTGATCTCGAGCGTCGGTCACCGATCCTGTTGCAGCGGATCGACGAGCGGATCAGGGCGCTGGGCGAGGATCCACGCAGCGTCGGCTCCATGAAGATGAGCGGGCTCGACGCGTACCGCTCCCGCGTCGGCGACCACAGGGTCGTCTATGAGATCGACGACCGAGCGCGGATCGTGACCATCACGCGCATCCGCCACAGGCGCGAGGTCTACCGCAAGCTGCGCTGACCGACGACCGCCTACACCCGGGCGTCCTCCGGCGCGGACTCGTGCTCGCGCACGTCGCCGCCGAGGCGCGACGCGCCGTAGACCTCGCCGACGTGCTGGTGGTACGGCACGCCCGAGAAGAAATGGTGGCTCTTCGTCGGAAGATCCGCTTCCGCCCACTCCTCGCGCTGCAGCGCCACGTACGCGTCGTGCCCACGCTCGCGCAGGCCCTTGAAGAGCCGCGAGATGCCGAGCGAGGCGCTGTGCTGCGCGGCGAGGGTGATGAAGATGAACCGGTAGCCGAGCGCGCCGAGCTCCGCGAACGAGATCGGGTCGGGGTCCTTGTCCCAGCGGAACGAGCTCGAGTAGTTGAAGGCGAGGCGCGCCTCGGGGAAGCGGCGGTGCACCTCGTCG
>Ga0233425_10000459_pt1 | contig 105872 bp, 88 predicted proteins | sample Watercolumn_Towu_2_FD_181712 | JGI IMG/M metagenome (GOLD analysis project Ga0233425, IMG submission 181712) | Freshwater microbial communities from Lake Towuti, South Sulawesi, Indonesia - Watercolumn_Towuti2014_140_MG | ecosystem: Environmental > Aquatic > Freshwater > Lake | place... | reverse complement strand
GAGGAATCCGCCGCAAGCGAGTCATCACGCCGCACATCGAGGGATGGTGGCACGCGACCTGCAACAATTGACGCGGAGGTTTACGTTCGATGCCAGTATTCAGTTATCAAGCTCGTGATGCGTCCGGCAAGATCGTCAGCGGCGTCTTGGACGCGGCTGACCAGACGGGTGCTGCAGCGCTGTTGATGAACCGCAACCTTGTGGCGACGGAATTGCGCATGACGAGCGACCGGAAGGTGGCTGGCACTGCGCGTTACCAAGGCAAGGTCAAAGCGCAGGACATGGTGGTGTTTACCCGGCAGTTGGCGACGATGATGAGCGCGGGCTTACCGCTGGTGCAGTCCATGACGGCGCTGGAAGAACAGACCGAGAGCAAGACCTTCAAGCCGATCCTGCGCAATGTGACCGAGCGGATCGAAGCCGGCGATTCCTTTTCGCAGGCGTTGACGCAGCACCCGAAGGTGTTCACGCGCCTGTACGTCAGCATGGTCGAGGCCGGTGAAACCGGCGGGTTGCTTGCGGAGATTCTTGACCGCGTGGCGTCCTACCTGGAGGCGACGGCGCGGTTGAAGAAGAAGGTGAAGTCCGCGATGAGCTATCCCACGATTGTCTGCTGCATCGCGATCCTGATCTCGCTCTTCCTAATCATCAAGGTCATTCCGATCTTTGCGGACATCTACAAGGACTTCGGGGCGAAACTGCCGACGCCCACCCAGATGCTGATCAACTTCAGCAACCTGCTTCGGAACTATTTCTTATTCTTCGTGCTGGGGACCGCTGGGTTCATTTTTCTGCTTGTGCGATTGAAAAAGACGAAACGCGGCACGGAACTATGGGACCGAGTCAAGCTCCGTTTGCCGCTCTTCGGCAAGTTGATCCACAAGATCTGCATGTCGCGGTTTGCGCGCACGTTCGCGGCGCTCCTGCGTAGTGGCGTGCCGATCCTGGAGACGCTGCGTATTGTCGGTCAGTCGTCCGGCAATACGCAGGTCGAGTACGCCGTCGCCGCCACTTCCGTCAGCATCGAGAAGGGCGACAACTTGGCGGCGGCTCTCGGTCAGCACAAGATTTTTCCACCGATGCTCGTGCGCATGGTCGCCGCGGGCGAGCAGACAGGCAAAGTGGACGCGATGCTGGAAAAAATTTCCGATTTCTATGACGAGGAAATCGAGGCGACCTTGAACGGGTTGACGGCCTTGATCGAGCCGCTGTTGATTGTGTTTCTCGGTGTGGTGGTCGGCACGATCGTCGTTTGCATGTTCCTGCCGATCTTCAAGCTGAACGAAATCGTCCAGTTCTAGAATTGACGTTCGGTCGCAAGGCTGCTACCGTGCGGCCATTCGGGGAATCCAGATTATGGCCAAGATTTTGATCGCAGAGGACGACCCCAGCATGGTCGCCGTGCTCGTGGAAGTCCTCAAGGAACTGAACCACGAGGTCGTCGCCGCCAACAGCGCCGACCGCGCACTCGACCTCGTGCAACATCAGACACCCGATCTCGTGTTGACCGACATCGAGATGCCGGAAGGCCAGCCCAGGGGACTCGAATTGCTTCGCTCCGTCAAAGCGCACGACCGCAGCATCCCGGTGATCGTCCTCACCGGCTATGGCACCAAGGAACGCGCCGTCAGCGCCCTGCGGGCAGGCGCGCAGGATTTCATCGAGAAACCATTCCGTGTTGACGAACTTCACAAACGCGTCGAGAACGCCCTTGTCCAGCGGCAGGGAATGCAGGCCATCCGCGAGAACGCCGCGCTCAAGATGCAACTGCGCGACAAATTCCGCTTCGACAACATCGTGGGCAACAGCCCCCGCATGGAAGCCGTCTATCGGATGATGGAGCGCGTCGCCAACACGGACGTCACTGTGCTGATCCTCGGCGAAAGCGGCACCGGCAAAGAACTCGTCGCCAAAGCGCTGCACTACAACAGCCGGCGGGCCGCGATGCCGTTTGTCGCTGTCAATTGCGCCGCGCTGCCGGAACACCTGCTGGAAAGCGAGTTGTTCGGTCACCGCAAAGGAGCTTTCACGGGCGCTGCGTTCGACAAGGTCGGCCTATTCCAACACGCCGACGGCGGGACGATTTTCCTGGACGAGATTGGTTCGATGGCGCTGGGCCTTCAAAGCAAACTCCTGCGCTTCCTTCAGGACCACGAACTCCGCCGTGTCGGCGACACCGAGACGATCAAGGTGGACGTGCGCATCATTACCGCCACCAACGAGCCGCTCCAGAAGAAGTTGGACGAAAAACTTTTCCGTGAAGATCTGTTCTATCGGATTAGCGTCATCCCCATCGAGTTGCCGCCCTTGCGCGACCGTGTGACCGACATTCCCCTGCTGGCGCAGTTCTTCCTCCAGTCCATCGCCCTCCGCAACGGTACGATGCCACCGTCCATTTCACAGGAAGTCGTCGCCGTTCTCCAAGCCTACCGCTGGCCCGGCAATGTCCGCGAACTCCAGAACGCGATGGAACGAGCCGCCACGCTGGGCGACGCGAACCTCATTGTGTTGAGCGACCTGCCCGAACGCGTTTTGCAAGCCGTCGGCCGTGAAGTGCCTCCACCGTCACCTGTGCCGTCCACTGCGCGGCTGGACGAAGCGTTGGCCGAGAAGGCCAGCGAGGCGTCCCACTGCGCGGCGGGCGTGGCGCCGATGTCGTTGAAAGAGTTCGCGCACAAGCAGGAAGCCCGTTACATTGAGCAGGCCATTGCCAGCGTCGGAGGCGACAAGGAAAAGGCGGCTGCCATGCTCGACATCAGCGTGGCCACGCTCTATCGCAAACTGGCTCCACCTGCGGCTGGGGACGCTGCTTGATGGGGCTTGTCGCGCAACGCGCGTAGACGGGCGAGGTTCTGCGCGGCGTTCGGTGAGTGCCGATCCAGTTTTCGAGCGGTCTCGAATGCCAATTGCGCTTCATCGAAACGACTGCTTTCCGCCAGCACGACACCGCGCAGGTTGTGCGCATTGGCATTCGGCGGTTCCAACGCACAAGCCTCCTCAGCGATTTGAAGAGCCTCAGCCAGCCGCCGCTGACGCGCTAGAAACTCCGCATACTCCAGTCGCAACGGCACGTTCAAGGTCTGGGCCAGCGCTCGCAAATAATACAGGCGCGCCCTGCGAACATCGCCGCGTTGCTCCCAGATCATCGCCGCCCGGGCCAAGGCGTTCGGATTGTGAGGATCGAGCCGCAAGGCGTCCGCCACTTTTCCCTGTGCCTTGTCAAGGTTTCCCTGCTTGAGATAGATCGCAGCAAGGTTGTCACTCGCGTGAATTGAGTCCGGCGCAAGGCGCTCTGCGTTGCGCAACTCCGACAAAGCGCCGTTCGTTCGACCTGCAGCCACCAATTCGAGACCGAGATTGGAGCGAACTGCCGCGCTGTACGGCGCGGCTGTCTTGGTGCGTTCATAAAACGTAATCGCATCGCGCCAATCGGTGTTACGGACGATGGTACGCGCCGCCAACGCAGTCAGTACAGCGACGGCCATGATCATGGCGCCACGCCCGAGCGGCACAACACTCACAACGCCCAGAAACAACCCGGCGCACGGCACGTAGAGCCAGTGCTCGGCGACCGTGGCGTTGAGACTGAACAGTCCGCTCAGCGGCAGCAGTGTCAGGACAAACCAACATACGCCGAAACAGGCCAAGCGGTTTCGTCGGGCCAGCACAACCAGACCAGCCACGGCAAGCACGCCTGCGGTAGTGAGGACGCGCAGCCATGCGCCACCGAGAACAACTTGTCGTTCCATTTGCAGGTGCGCCGGCCAGAACAGTAGTCCAAGATAAGTGGCCAGCGCGCGGAACGGAATCTGGAGACGCACGGTCCACGGCAGCGACCAAGAGACTGTCGTGACATTGCCACCCAGCGAGAGGACAGCATTCCGCCAGAACACGAAAGCCGTCGCCAAGAGCGCGAACGGCAATGCATCCAGCAGTACACGGTGCCACTCGTTTCGGTCGAGCAAACGGCTGTGAAGCACGATCAGCAGCGGGAACAAAAAGGCGTTTTCGCGACTGCAGAGCGCCAGTACATAACAGAGTGCCGAGGCGACAAAAAACAACGGACGCCGGCGCAACCACAAAAGCCATGCGGCCAGCATTCCGAAAAACGCAAGAGAGTCGGCCCGCCCCGCAATGTAGGTGACGGCGTTGGTGAGGACGGGATGGACGGCAAAAAGCCCGGCTACGATGAACGCGACAAGGCGGTTGGCGGCAAGTTGTTCGAGCAACAACGCCAGCAGTAGCACACAAGCCAGTTGCAGAAAGAGGTTGGTCAGGTGATAGCCGTCTGGGTTCAACCCCCACAGTGCATAGTCAGCCATGTAGGTCACGGTTTGAATCGGACGGTAGTAACGGGCGGCGCTGCCAAAATCGTTATGAAAGAGATCGCTCCGAAACACCATGGGAAGATAGTGATGATTGCGAATGTAATTGTTGTTGGTGACAAGCACATGGTCGTCCCAGAGAAAACTGTTGTGGATGGAGTTGCCGTAGGCAATCACGCTCAGCAACCCCAGAAGCAACAACATTCGGGAACGAGTCAAATTCATATCTTCCCACAGGTGTCATAGCATCTTGCGAGGGGTGGAACGATGACAAATTTGACTACCCTAACGTTTTTGTCAGGCCCAAAAGGTCTCCAGAAGCGATTTTGAGGTTTATGCACGCAAAATTGAAAGGCCCATTCTAGAATTGAGTCTTGGCACCATCCCTGCTAAACAAAAGGCCTGTGAAACAGGAAACCATCCTAGAAAGGAGGTGAGAGAAGAAATGTTTATTGATATTCGCCGAAATAAAGCCGCGTTCACCCTCGTTGAAATCATGATTGTCGTTGCCATCATCGGGTTGCTCGCAGCGTTGGCGATTCCGGGTTTCGTCAAAGCCCGCAAACAGTCGCAAGGCCGCCGCATTCTCAATGACGCGCGTCAGATGGACGCCGCCATTGACCAATGGGCCCTTGAGAAAGGCAAGAAGGACGGTGACACCGTGACCACATCGGAAGCGGCCACCTACCTGAAAGGTGAGTGGAAGAACACCGACTTGCTGGGTAACTCATTCGTGCTCAGCACGGTTGGTTCCAACTCGCTCAAGATTGCCACCACGACCAAGAGCGCGCTTGACGGAGTCGGTATCGACTGGGGTCAGTTCTAACCCGAAGTCATGAACACCACGGTGTTCATGAGATGGATATAGGGGCAGGAGACTTGTTCTCCTGCCTCTCTTTTTTGTTCGCTTACAGAAAGCTCATGTGTTATAAGGAAAATGACGCGGCACCAAAGTATGCAATTCTGGAAAAAACAGGCGCGTAAACGAGACGCGGTGATCGGGTTTGACCTCGGTAGCCGTCAATGGAAAGGCGTCGCTGTTCAGCGCACAGATAGAGGATTGCAGTTGTGCCACTATGTGGTCGCTGCCTGCCCATCCGGTGCCGGCAAGACCGAATTGCTAGCGTCGTGCGCCGAGACGGTACAACAGTTGTTCTCACAACTGAAAGTCAGCGACCGCCAAGCAAACGTCGCCATCAGCAGTCCCTCGGCGTTGGTCGCCATGATCGAAATGCCACGATTCGCACCGGAGGAACTGCGCACCACCATCAGTCTCAATAGCACCCGCTACCTACGACGCGACTTGGGGAACTACTATGTTGATGCAGTTGAACTGGGCGAAACCACCGATGGCAAGGCACGCCGTTCGCCCACGATGCAAACACTGGTTGCCGGTGCTCCGAAGGAAGAAGTACTCTACTTCCGCAACATGCTCGCCGCCGCCAAGATCAAAGCGGACACCATCGAGTTGGGCGCCATTAGTGTCATCAACGCGCTCCAATGCAGTCATCGTGAGATTTGCGAGCAACATCTCGTGTTGCTGTTGGACATTGGCCACCAAGTCACGAGTTTGAACTTCCTCCGACTGGGCCAGCCCGTGTTGACCCGGCTGATGCCGTTCGGCGGCGCCCAAGTCACCGAACAGATTGCGCGCGAACTCGGCGTGACGCCTGCTGACGCCGAGCAACAAAAACACACCATGAGCGCGCAAATGGCAGGGACGGCGCAAGACGCACTCCAAACACTCGCGAGAGAAGTTCGTTCTTCCATTGACTTTGTCGAGCGGCAATACGACTGCGAGATCCGTCACGCATTTGCCGGAGGCGGCACGGCTTGCAACCCCCTCATCGTCGCGGCGCTCAGTCAAGAGGTTGGCCTGCCGATCCAGCGTTGGAATCCTCTGGAGGGATGCAATGTCTCGGATGTGGACGCTGCCGCGCTGGAAGCGATTGCCCCTTGCCTCGGCGTCGCCGTGGGTGTTGCCGTCGCCAAGCTCTAGGAGACCAAGCCCCTGTGACACCATTGTCCCTGAATCTTCTAGCGGAAGAACAACAAGCCGAAGTGGCCAGTGCGCGCGACCCCGTCAAGATCGCCATCTTGGTGGGTGCTGTGATTTTGCTCGTGACGGCAAGTGGTGGGATATGGATGAAGATGCGAGCCGACAAGCGCAATGCCGAGGCCGGCCGCTTGCAGAAGCGATGGGACGAAATGACGGCGAGACACGACGGTGGCACCTTTCGATCGCTGAAATTGTTGGCAGAGGACTTCGTGACCATTCATCAACGGCGGATGCTGTTGGCGCCGCAACTGGCCCGGATCAAGGATTTGATGCCGGACAGCATTCACCTGACACGGCTGGGGTTCAAGATGAACGTGGAATTGGGCACCGCCGCCACCCCAACCGAAGCCGGCGCGCCCGCACCCGCGCGGGTACAAAACGTTGAACGACTGCAGTTGCGGTTGGACGGCACGGCAGTTGGTGAACGGGCGAAGATTGATGCGTACAGTTTCGCGGATACATTGCGCACGGACTCTATCCTGAGCAATCAGTTCAAGGAGGTTTCGTTACGCTCGATCGGATTCAATACATCGGGTGCCGGTACCGGTTCGCAGACCTTGGTGGCGCAGTTTGTAATCGAGTGCCTCTATAAGGAGAGCAAATGAAGTTGCTGCAGCAACTACCCAAGGAGAAGAAGCAGAAGCTGCTGTTGATTGGCATCTTCACCTTGATCGGTGTGAGCGCGATGGCGGTGTTCTGGATTGGCGACCAACGCGACAACCTCTCGGCCAGCAACGAGAAGATCGCCAAACTGGAGCCGCAGATTCTCGACAGGGAGCGCAAGGACAAGGCTGAAGCGCTCAACGAACCCTTGCGCGTGCGGTTGGCTGGATTTGTCCAGACCCAGCAACTGGCAATGGTAACGGGGGACTTGTTTAGTTGGGCCGTACGCGAGCTGACCCTGTTCGCCGAACGCCATCCTGCCGTGCAGATGGTCAACGTCCGTGCCGGGCAAAAACAATTCCATCCAACCATGACCAACTACGAAGTTTATAACGTCCAAGTGGAACTGCGCGGCAAGTATGATGATCTGGGACATTTCCTTAGCGGCTTGGAAAACGCTTTCCCGACGGCGCAACTCCGGACATTCGACCTCTCGCCCGGCGATGCCACCAGCCTGACGCGAAATGCCACGCTGGACATCGGGTTCATGATTTGGCCGGAAACTGCAACCGCGTGGATCAGTTCGAAAGAGGAGCCGAAGAAGCCATGAAATGCATTGGCATGGTGCTGGCAGTTATCGCATGGGCGGCCTGTGTCCGAACGGCCCGAGCCACAACGCCGCCTTCGGACTTTGCACCGCAGATCTGCGAATCCACGTATGCACCCGCAAAGAAACGCGACCCGTTTCTGCCGCCTGGGTACCGCGCCCCTGCTCCACCAACGACAGCCACACGAACAGGAACACCCGTGGTTGTCCGAGGACCGAAGCGGGAGATTGCACCAGCGTGGTTCCACCTTCAGGCGATTCTGGTCGGCACACGCGGCTCGACAGCTCTCATCAACGGAAAATTGTTGGAACTCAACAAATCGGAGTCACTGCTCACTGCAGGCGGCGAACTTCAGGTTAAGCTCGTGCAGATCGGTCGAGACCGTATCGTCTTGGAAGTGGAAGAACAGAAACTGGAGGTGCGGTTGGAGGAAGGCACTGCACCGCCGAAACCAAATAAATAACCGGGGCTGGCTTGAGACCTGCTCCAATAACCACCGACATGATCGGTATCAGTACAACAGGAGAACGAAAAATGAAAAAGCAATGCGTCATCGTATGCCTCTGTGTGGCAGGTCTGTTCTTGGCGGTGAATGGGCTGCGCGCACAGCAACCCGCAGCAACAGCCCCCGGGGCGGCCGACACCAAGATAGATGAAGGCGGCGCCTATAGTTTCGCCGATGTGGACATCGGGATTGCGCTGAGCACGCTGGCCCGCCGTGCCGGTGTCAGCATTATTCTCGGCGACGGTGTCACCGGCAAAGTCACAGTGTATTTGGAGAACGTCTCGCCGAAAGACGCGATGCGCTTGATTGCGGAGTCCAAGAACTTCGTCGTTCAGGAAGAAAAGAACATCGTCAGCATCCGCACCAAGGAAGCTGCCGAGAACGTGCCGCTCGAAGTGCGAGTCTGTACCCTGAAATACGCCAAGGCCGAAGAACTGCAGAAGGTGCTCAACGACCTGAAGAGTGCTCGCGGCAAAGTCCAGGTGGACGCCCGCAGCAATGCGCTGGTGCTCTCCGATACCGCGCCCAATCTGGAGAAGCTCTTGCCGATACTCGACGCGCTGGACTCGCAGACACCGCAAGTCATGATTGAGGCGAAATTCATTGAGACAAAGAAGAACCCGAAGAAGGATCTTGGTATTGACTGGAGCGGTACTTTGCTTAACCACGGTTTCGCCGTTGGCGGCGAGGCTAGTGGTGGCGGAGGAGGGAGCGGCGGAGGAAGTGGCGGTGGCAGTAGTTCGTCAACCGTGAAGACTGGGCCATTCTCGATGAGCAAGACAGTGGCGGGACTTCCGTGGCCGGGCACGGCTGTCCTCGATTACGGCAAGGCGAGTATCGTCCTTTCATTCCTGAATCGCGATTCAGATTCCGACCTGCTGGCCAATCCGCGCATTGTGACCACCGATAACGGCAAAGCGAGAATCAACATCACCACCCAGCGTCCGATTCCGCAGTTCACCTTCAGCGAACAAACCGCTTCCTTCCAGATCAGCGGCTTCAGCTACAAGGACATCGGCATCATCCTCAATGTCACCCCGCGCATCAACAAGGACAAGTTCATCACCTTGGAAGTGTCACCGGAAGTCAGCAGTTCCACCGAAGTCGTCCGATTCTCCACGGGCAGCGGGACATCGGGTGCCAACTTCGATATTCCCGTCGTTGACACACGCCAAGCTACGACCACGGTGCTGATCAAGAGCGGTTTCACACTCGCCATGGGGGGTCTGATGCGCGAGGACACTGCCGAGACCTACACCAAGGTGCCGATCATGGGCGACCTACCGGGGCTGGGAGCGTTGTTCCGCAGCAAGACACTGGAAAAACAGAAACGCAATCTGTTGGTCTTCTTAACCCCGACCGTCGTTCAACCTGATGACCAGAATCCCACCGGACTGGAGAAGTTCTCTGGCGGTATTCCTGCGGAGGAAACCTACACCAACGATAAATGGATGCCCAAGGACAACGCCAAGCCCCGTGACCTGCTGAAGATGAAGACCCCACCCCCGAGTTCCGACAAAGCCACTGGCAAACCGACCCAGAATTTCGGGCCGAAGCAGTAATAGCAAAGAAAACAACCAGTTGCCTCTACGCCGCGCGACTGCCGTGTGGGGAGTTGCGCCGCGAGGGTCGGTCGTACCTCCCGCTCAGACGGATAGAGTGGCAGGCACGTCAACTGCTCGGTATAGTAGCGTGTCAACATTAAGAGCGTTATGAAACACACGCGGCCACAGCGGGTGGAACACGGGTTCACGCTGATCGAAGTCCTGATCGGCAGTGCTATCCTTGTGTTTGCGCTTGTTTCCGCGCTGGCTGTGGCTACTCATGGCTTCCGCTACATTGCCGACATGCGCCGGGCGGCGCGCTCCTCGCAGGTGCTCCAACAGAAGATGGAGGACATCCGTCTCGTCACCATCTGGACCAACATTACTCTGCTCAACAACACCACTTTCAGCGATACCAACCTGCCCGGCTGCCGCTTCTCCGGCACCATCCGGACCAGCACCTACGAAACCTATCTCGGCTCACCCGTCGTGACCCGTGTGACGTTGACCGTGACGTGGACAAACCAAAGCCGACTGGTACTGAGCAACAGCCTCAGCTCACTGTTCTGCAAGGACGGTTTGAACAGTTACATCTTCTGACCGACATGACCACTGCATCTCCAAAGCGAACCTTGCCGAGCCGTTGGGCCGCGGCGGCAGCGTTCACGCTGACCGAGGCGTTGGTAGCGACATCTGTCGGCACGCTCGTCATCGCCGGTGTGGTGACCACCTACATCATGACCATCAAAAGTTTCCAGGCCCTCTCCAACTACTGGGAGATCCACGCCGATGGCCGCTATGCTGTGGATCGTTTTGCCAGCGACATGCGCGCTGTCTTCGCCATTACCACCCTCAACAACACCCAGTTGGTATGTCAAATCCCCACTGGCTTCTATCCCAATGGACTGATCGCCTCCAACAAGACCGTCGCCTACACCTACACCGGCAGCGCCCTCTACCGGGCCGAGACCATCTCCGGCAGCACCACCCGGAAAAAGCTGGCCGAGAACATCTACCTGTTGAGCTTTAATCTCTACGACAGACTCGGCAACCCCACCACGAGCATCGCCATCGCCAAATCCATTCAAGTAGACATCAAACTCCGCAAGTTCACCGTCTCTCAGGTCCAATCCGAGGACTATCTGTCCGCCCGACTGGACATGCGCAACAAACCATGAGGCGCACCATGAAACCATCATCCTCCGAACGCGGCTCCGTCCTCATCACCGCCGCCGTCGCCGCCGCCGTCATCGCCGTCCTCGTCGGCGGTTTCCTCACCTTCATCAGCGACGAGTACGCCATGAACCTCCGCTCCCATGCCTGGACACAGGCGCTGCACATGGCCGAAGCCGGCGTCGAACTTTCTTTCGCGGAGTTCAACTACTGGTACTACCAGGGCGGCAATGAATTCTCCTCGTACCGCGGCTGGTATTCCGCTGGCGGCGGCACCTACTACCGCACCGTCAGCTCCTTCTACGACGAACAGGGCCGCGATATCGGAACCGTCTATTGCTACGTCAACGGCGTGGGCGGCTCGAACCCTTACGTGACAGGTGTCGCCACCTGTCCCACGTCGCCCCGCGGTCCCCAAGTCTGTCGCCGCGTGGATGTCATCCTCCGAAACAGCGCCATGTTCCCCTGTGCCGTCGTCGCCAAACGCACTATTGACCTCAACGGCAACAATGTCATCACCGACAGCTACGACTCCAGCGACCCGGCAAAGTCCACCAATGGCCTCTACGATCCGGCCGAGAGACAACCCAACGGGGACGTGGCCTCCAACGACACCGTCACCAACACCGTGGACGTCACCGTCGGCAACGCCGACATCTACGGTCGCGTCCTCGTCAGCCCCAGCGGCAGCGTGACCATGGGACCGAACGGCTCCATCGGCCCCACCTTGATCGAAGCAGACCGGGCCACTACGGTTGCCGAAGCCATTGCCGACGGCTACATCCGCAAAGATTTCCAAACAGACATCCCTGATGTCGTCCTGCCCCCCGGCGCGGCCTCGTGGCCGGCGTTGACCGGCAGCGCCACCATTACCAGCGGCGATTGGAAAGGCACGCAGATTGTCAACAGCAGGATCATCAGTGGCAACGTCCGCATCTACCTTACTGACAGCACCAGCATTCACCTGACTGGTAACAACTCGATCCGCATCACACCGGGCTCCTCGCTCAAGATCTACGCGGCTGGCTCCGTGGCCGCCGCCGGCAACGGCATCGTTAACACCAACGGCACCCCGATTACTTGCCAGCTTTATGGATTGCCCACTTGCACTTCCGTTAAGATCACCGGCAACGGCGAATGGGTCGGCACCGCCTATGCCCCGCAAGCCGCCGTCGAGTTGAAGGGCGGCGGCAACAGCGGCTACATGTCCGGCGCCATTGTGGCCGACACCATCACGTTCACCGGCACGACCGCGTTCCACTACGACGAAGCGCTCGGCAAATACGGTCCCGGCAGCGGTTACAACATGGCAGGGTGGCGGTCGTTCCGTTTCACCAACACCGTCATTACGGCTTACACCGTTGCCAATGTTGCAAATTGGATTTCCGACTGACCGCGCCTCAGAGCGTGTTTGGAAATTCGCGGAGTGACAGTGTTGAACAGGCGTCTCGCCTGTTCTGCTTGCCGTTTTCACGACGAAACAGGCGAGACGCCGGTTCAACTCGGATTTTCAAAACACACTCTCAGGCGTTGACGTGCACGACCTTGGCGGGCGGGAAGCCGTTGAACCAAGTCGAACTGGCGTGGCTGTAGGCGCCGATGTTCTCGCTGTAGAGCAGGTCACCCAGTTTCAGGTCGGGCGGGAGTTGTTCCGCCAGTGAGACAACATCGAGTGCGTCGCACGTCGGACCAAACACCGAACAGATCTCCGTCGGGCCGCGTTTGAACGATTTCAGGTGATAGTGGCAGTGGTCGAAGATGACGCCGCTGAACGTGTGATAGACGCCATCGTTGATGTAGTAGCAGAGTTTGCCGTCGCGACGCGCCTTGCCGATGATCTTCGACAGCGCTGTGCAGGCCGTGGCCACCATAAACCGTCCCGGTTCAGCCAGAATCTGAATGTTCTTCGGGAACAGACGGTCCAGTTCGCGGTTGATGACTTTGGCCAGTTCCCGGAACGGACGGACGCTCTCATCGTATGGCGCGGGAAATCCGCCGCCGATATCCAGCAGGAACATCTTCGTGTAGCCGCGCTGCTTGGCTTCCTTGAAGATGTTCGCCGCGAGGTTGATGGCGGCGACGTAGTTCTCGAAGTTGGTCGTCTGGCTGCCAACGTGGAAACTGAGTCCCTCAACTGTCAGCCCGGCTTTGTCCGCGGCGAAGATCAAGTCAACGGCTTCGCCCGGCGCGGCGCCGAACTTGGAGGACAACTCAACCATCGCGCCGGTATTGGGAACCTTCAGCCGCAGCGCAAGCCCGGCCAGCGGCGCAAATTTCTTCACCTTGCGGATTTCTTCGTGGTTGTCGTAGGTGACCAGCGGTTTGTACTGGTTCAACTCTTGAAGCGTCTCGTTGGCCTTGATCGGATTAGCGTAAATGATCTTGTCCCAGATCCAATCCTGCCGTTCCTTGTCCGGCATGTTCTTGATGTATTTATAGACGATATCGAACTCCGGCATCGAGGCGACATCGAAACTGCACCCGGCTTCGTACAGCGTCTTGACGATGGCGCGGTTGGAGTTCGCTTTGACGGCGTAATACGCCTGGACGCGCGGCAGGTGTTTCTTGAATGTGGCGTAGTTCTTCCGCAACTGGTCGTGGTCAATGACGAACAGCGGCGTGCCATATTTCCCGGCCAGTTTCTTCAATTCGCGGCGTGAAACCATTGTCTCAGTCTCCGTCAGTGATAAGGAAGTTCTTGAACTGCCACGGGTCGGTCAGGTCAAGGCTTGGGTTGTTGTAACCGGGGAAGTGGTTGACGTAGTGTTTCAACGGCGTCCAGTCCGACGGCTTGGAAATCCATTTGCCGAGATACGGCTTGGAAATCTTCAGAACGTATTCGTGCGGCAGATCGTCCGGCACGCAAACGCCGCGCGCCGGGTTCTCGATCATCCACATCGAGGCTGCGACGACAGAAATCGCAACCTGCATCGTCGTGGCGTTCTGGTGCGGTACGAGCCGGCGCGATTCCTCGATGCTGAGGTCGCTGCCCGTCCACCACGAGTTGTAGGAGTGCCCCATCAACAGCGCGCCGAGGATGTCGGAACCGCTGGTGATCTCGTCGTTGAGGATGCGTTGGTTCTCGACTAGGCGGTAGTCGTAGCCGCGAAGTTCGTTGAGCGAGGCGATGGCGACATCGGCCGGGCAATAGGCGTAATGGACGGTCGGGCGATAGACGGCCTTGCCGTTCTCCCAGACCGTGAGTCGGTCAGAGATGCTGAACGCTTCGCCGTGACGCACCACCATGCCGCGGATGCAGTAGTTCGGCACCCACGAGACGACCCATGTGTTCATGCCCATGCGGGCGAGGCAGATTTGGTTGCGCGGCCCCTCGCTGTGTTCATAAGCGAGCGCCGGCAATTCCTTCTCGTGCGTCCCCCACCCCATCTCGGCGGTTGTCGTGCCTTCCTCGCGGAACCCTTCGACGCTCCACGTGTTGACAAACTCGTCCACCTGTTTCGGTTCGTCGGTGATTTGCGTGTCGCGTTCGCTGCAATGAATCACTTTCACGCCCAGTTTCATGGCGAGACGGTTGAACTTCTGCGTCTTCATCAACTCCTGAATCTCTTCTGCCACTTTGCCGGTGAATTTCTTGTCAGCGAGTGAGCGTTTGCCAATGTCGAGCAATCCCTGCTTCGTAAAATGCGAGATGAGACCGGGATTCGCACCGTGTTCCAACACCGCCGTCGCGCCCGGCTCGCTCCATTTCGCCGTCATCCGACGAATGTTCATTTGCCGCCAATAGAGCGTCATCTTCTGCGGCGGTGCACCTTTGGAGTTCTCATAGGGGTCCCACAACTCGACCGACGTGTTGATGTACAACACACCCTTGTCGTGGCACCACTGGAGGAGTTCGCAGGCGTCAATGTTCCACGCCAAATCAATCAACAAGTCGCCGGCGGAGAGATGCTCGCCGAGCAACACGCCCATGTTCTCGCGCGTGACGCGTTTCTGGACGAACTTCACGCCGCGCGCAATCCACGGACGGAGAATCTTGCGTCGGTTCTCGAAGTCCATCACCGTGATGTTCTTCATGGGCACCTTGAGGTGCTTGGCCAGAATGGGCAACGCGCACTGGGCAACCGCGCCGTAACCGACAAATAGAATCTTCTTGCTGAACTCGATCATGATAACTCGTCTCCTTTTCCCTGCTATTTGTCTGAAATCGCCGCCGGTGACAAGACTATTTCAACAATTCGAGCGACATAATTTTGTAGGCGAGCTTCGCAGCGAGGAAATCAGGACCGGTCATACCGGGGATGGGCGACAGTTCCACCACGTCGAACACAGGCATCCGTTTCGCTTCGCGGCAAACTGTCCGCGCCACATCGAGCACCTGTTGCCAAGTCAGGCCACCGGGTTCAGGTGTGCCGACTGCAGGCATGATTGAAGGATCAAGACCGTCGAGATCAACCGTCAGGAACACGGTCTTGCCTCGGACGAACTCGGCCAGCTTCGGCAGCCAGTTGGTTTCTTCGGCAAAGATAGTCGTCACGCGGTCGGAACTTTTCCGGAACTTGTCCTCCGCCGCGGCAATGTTACGGACGCCAATTTGAAAGACGGGACAAGTCTCCACGATCCGCCGCGCCGCGCAAGCGTGACTGTAAGTTGAACCTTCGTAGCTGTCCCACAAGTCGGCATGCGCATCAATCTGCACACACACAAGGTCTTTCGCGCCATGCGCTTTCGCAACGCCGCGGGCCACGCCGGCGGAAATGGTGTGCTCACCGCCGAACACAGCGAGCAACTCACATCGGCACCCGGCAACAGCTTCCTCGACCGCGGCGATCATCGCTTCCGGCGAGTGGCGTTGCGGCGCGAGCGGCGGGAGCGTATGCACACCAAATTTCACACCGGGTTCGCAGCCGAATTCATAGTCGTACAACTCGATGGCTCGCGACGCCGTGAGGATGGCCGCGGGACCGTAGCGCGACCCCGAGCCGTAGCAAACGGTGGCGTCGTACGGGACAGGCAACACCCATGCCTTTGCTTTGTCCGGCGCGGTGCGCGCCTTCGGCAGGCTCAGAAAGCCCCACGGTGGCTGGAACAAGGTCTCGTTCATGGACGCCAGTGTCGCCGGGCGGCGGCGGCCGGTCAACCCAAAAGAGCTTCTTGACATCGTCGGCGCATCTCCCTACAAGTAAGCAGACACTAACATGAAAACTCCCACGTCGCGAGTTCCTGCCGCGCAGCGCCGCCAGCAAATCTTGGAGGCGGCAACGGCTCTGTTTGCCCGACAGGGCTTTCACGGAACAACAACGCGCCAGATTGCCGAGAAGGTCGGCGTGAAGGAGATCATCCTGTTCCGCCTCTTCCCCACCAAGCGAGAGCTGTACTGGGCGGTCATCGAAGCGAAGTGCGTTCCCCCTCCGGGCCGCAAGCGGATCATGGACACGCTCGGCGACACCGAGGACGAACGCGCGTTGTTCACCCAAATGGCCGCCACGATTCTCGAACGCAACATGGCCGACACGACATTGACGCGGCTGTTGTTGTTCAGCGCGCTGGAGTCGCACGAGTTGACGGACCGGTTCTACCGAATCTACATGGCGGACTTTTACAAGAAGCTCGCCGGCTACATCCGTCAGCGGATTCGCGAGGGGAAGTTCCGTCGCGTGCATCCGTTGCTGGCGGCCCGCGGGTTCATCGGGATGGTGTTCTATCATTTGCTGGTGCAGGAACTGTTCGGCGCAGCACGGTACGAGAAGTTCCGCATCGCAAAAGTGGCCGACGAAATCACTTCTGTGTGGCTGGAAGGAATGTCCCCACGATGAAACGTGCTTTGATGTTGTTCTGTGTGTTGGTCGCTGCGGGTTGCGAGCGCAAGGAGACAGCGCCGCCGCGTCCGCCGGCACCGGTGCTGGTGGCGTCGGTGCAACAGAAGACGGTCCCGGTCGAGGTGCGCACCATCGGGACGGTGGAGGCGTTTGCGACGGTGGAGTTGCGGGCACAGGTGACGGGGATCATCGAGGGGGTGCATTTTCGGGAAGGACAGGACGTGAAGAAAGGCGAACGGTTGTTCACAATTAATGCGCCCCCGTTTGAGGCGGCGCTCAAGGCGGCGGAGGGTAACCTCGCCCGCGACGAAGCGAAGCTGGCCAACGCACTCAAACAGTCGGCTCGCTATGAGAAATTGCTGAAGGACGGCGTTGCCCCTCCGGAAGAAGTGGAGTCGGTCTTGGCGGAGGCGAATGCGTTGGACGGCACCGTGCGGATGGACCGGGCGGCGGTGGAACGGGCGCGGCTGGAGTTGCAATACTGCACGATCAGCGCGCCGATGGACGGTCGGACGGGCCAACGAATCGTGGACGCGGGCAACACGGTGAAGGCCAACGATCCACCGACGTTGGTGACGATCAACCAGCTTGCGCCAATCTACGTGACGTTCACGGTGCCGGAGCAGCGGTTGGCTGAGGTGCGACGGTTCCTTGCGGCCGGGACTTTGAAGGTGCGGGTGACGACGCAAACCGACGGTGCGCACGGCGAGACTGGCACGGTGGATTTCGTGAACAACACGGTGGACAAGTTGACGGGCACGATCCGCTTGAAGGCGACGTTCCCGAACACGGAATGTCGGTTGTGGCCGGGGCAGTTTGTGGACGTGGTGTTGACGTTGACGGAGGAGCCGAACGTGTTGGTCGTGCCGGCGGAGGCGATTCAAGTCGGCCAAGGCGGGCAGTATGTCTATGTCGTGAAGGAGGACAAGACAGCGGAGGTGCGGCTGGTGACGGTCGGCAGGACCGTGAACGGTGAAGCTGTGATCGAGAAGGGCCTCCAAACCGGCGAGACAGTAGTGACCGACGGGCAGTTGCGCCTGAAGCCGGGTGCGAAGGTGGACATCAAGACGGGCCTCGGTGGGAAGCAGGAATGATTGCGGAGACGTTCATTCGGCGCCCTGTAGCGACGACTCTGGTGATGGCGGCGATCCTGGTGTTTGGGATCATCTCCTACCGCAACCTGCCGGTCAGCGATTTGCCGACGACGGATTTCCCGGTCATCCTCGTCAACGCGCAATTACCGGGAGCGAATCCGGAGACCATGGCGTCGGCGGTGGCGACGCCGTTGGAGAAACAGTTCTCGACGATCGCGGGCATCGAGACAATGAACTCGGTCAGCGGTCTCGGTTACACCCAGGTCACGCTCCAGTTCAATTTGAACCGCAACATTGACGCGGCGGCGCAGGACGTGCAAGCGGCCATCGCGCAGGCGCAGCCGCAACTGCCGCAGGACATGCCGAGTCCGCCGATCTACCGCAAGGTCAACCCGGCGGATATGCCGGTGTTGTATGTGTCGTTGAATTCGCCGACGTTGCCGCTCTCCGAGGTGGACGAGTACGCGGAGACGCTGATGGCGCAACGGATCTCGATGATTCAGGACGTGGCGCAAGTGCAGGTGTTCGGCACGCAGAAATACGCCGTGCGCGTGCAGGTGGATCCGCGGAAGCTGGCGCAACACGAGATCGGGATTGACGAAGTGGTCGGCGCGGTGCAACGGGCAAACGTCAACCTACCGACGGGCCAGCTTGACGGGCCAAAGAAAGCGGTCACAGTGCAGGCGAGCGGACAGTTGACACGGGCGGTCGAGTACGAGCCGGTCATCGTGACGTATCGCAAAGGCGCACCGGTGCGGATACGGGACATCGGTCGGGCGATAGACAGCGTGGAGAATGACAAGGTAGCGGCGTGGTATTGCCGGACGCGCGGCATCGTGCTGGCCATCCAGAAACAACCGGGCAGCAACACGATCAAGGTGATTGATCGGGTCAAGGACCTGCTGCCGACGTTTCGCGCGCAGTTGCCACCATCGGTGGACCTGAACATTTTGTACGACCGCTCGATCAGCATCCGCGAATCGGTGGCGGACGTGAAGTTCACGTTGCTGCTGACGATCGGGCTGGTGGTGTTGGTGATTTTTCTTTTTCTGCGGAGCTTGTCGGCCACGGTGATCCCAAGCCTGGCGCTGCCGTTCTCGTTGATCGGCACGTTCGCCATCATGTACGCGCTCGGCTACAGCGTGGACAATCTCTCGCTGATGGCGTTGACACTGGCGGTCGGGTTCGTCGTGGACGACGCCATCGTGATGCTGGAGAACATCGTCCGCCACATGGAAATGGGCAAGAGCGCGATGGACGCGGCGCTGGTCGGCTCGCGAGAGATCGGGTTCACGATCATCTCGATGACGTTGTCGCTGGCGGCGGTGTTTCTGCCGGTGCTGTTCATGGGCGGCGTGCCGGGGCGGTTGTTCCGCGAATTCTCGGTGACCATCGGCGCGGCGATCCTGGTGAGCGGGTTCGTCTCGCTGACATTGACGCCGATGTTGTGCAGCCGGTTCCTGCGAGCGGGCAAGGAGGCGCACCACGGCGGCTTGTACATGATGATGGAACGGTTGTTCAACGGGATGCTTCATGTGTACGACGTGACATTGCGATGGGTGCTACGCCATCGCGCGGCGATGATGTTGAGTTTGCTGGTCTCGATTGGATTGATGGTCTGGCTGTTCATGAAAGTTCCCAAAGGATTCCTGCCCAGCGAAGACCGCGGGATGTTCTTCACGCCGACCGAAGCAGCGGAAGGAATTTCGTTCGACGACATGAAACGCCACCAGCAAGCGGTCGCCGAAGTCATCCTCTCCGATCCCGATGTCGCTTCCACTTCGTCAAGTTTCGGCAGCATTGCAGGGTTTGCGGCGGGATTGAACTCGGGGCGCATATTCACGCGCCTGAAACCACGCGAGGAACGCAAAGCGACCGTGGACCAGATCATCGAGCGGCTCCGCCCGAAACTGGCCGCCATCCCCGGTATCTCCGCCTATCCGCAAAACCCGCCCGCCATCCAGATGGCGGCCACGTTCACGAAGGCGCAGTACCAATTCACGATGCAGGGGCCGGACACGAAGGAGTTGTTTGCCAAGGCGCAGGAGTTGGAGACGCGCCTGAAAGCGCTGCCGCTGTTGCGCGACGTAACGACCGATCTGCTCATCAAGAACCCCGAAGTCTATGTCGAGATCAACCGCGACAAAGCCTCCACACTCGGCGTCACTGCCCAGCAGATTGAAGACGCGCTCTACGGCGCATACGGCTCGCGCCAGGTCTCCACCATCTTCGCGCCGCAGAACCAGTACCGCGTCATCGTCGAGTTGGAGAAACAATACCAGACCGATCCGTCGGAACTGCCCTTGCTTTACATTCGTTCCGACAAGGGCGCTCTCGTGCCGCTTGATGCCGTCGCCACCCTGAAGCGCCGCTACGGGCCGCTCGTCATCAACCACTACGGACAGTTGCCCGCGGTCACCATTTCCTTCAACCTGCATCCTGACGTTGCGCTCGGCGACGCTGTCAATGCCGTCAATGAGGCGGCGCGCGACATCCTGCCCGCCAGCATCAGCAGCAGTTTCCAAGGCACCGCGCAAGAGTTCGCGAAATCCGTCGGCGGCATGGGCATGTTGCTCATCATGACCGTGCTGGTCATCTACATCATCCTCGGCATTCTCTACGAGAGTTTCATTCACCCCATCACGATTCTCTCCGGCCTGCCGTCCGCCGGGCTGGGCGCACTGGTGACGTTATTGTTGTTCCGCGAGAACCTCAGCCTCTACGCCATCGTCGGCATCATCATGCTCATCGGCATCGTCAAGAAAAACGCCATCATGATGATTGACTTCGCCCTCGAAGCGCAACGCAAAGAGAACAAGGCCCCGCAAGAAGCCATCTTCGCCGGCGCGCTGGTCCGGTTCCGTCCGATCATGATGACAACCATGGCGGCGTTGATGGGCACGCTTCCCATCGCGCTCGGCTACGGTGCCGGCGGCGAAGCGCGCCGTCCGCTTGGCCTCGCCGTCGTTGGCGGCCTGTTGGTGTCCCAACTTATCACGCTGTATCTCACGCCCGTGTTCTACACGTACATGGAAGCCTTCATGAGCCGGTTGCGCGGAGCGCGACGATAATTCTCCTTGCCTGACAAGGCCACGCGCATACTATCCCCGTCACCATGAGAAAACTAACGCTCGCCTTCTTCGTTCTGTTTGTCGCCATCGCCTCGCTGACCGCGCAGGAGTTCAAGCAACCGCTCGCCGCCATGGACCTCAAGGATGGCGACACGATTGTCTTTCTCGGCGACAGCATCACCCATCAATGCCTCTACACGCAGTATATCGAAGACTATTTCTACACTCGGTATCCCGACCGCCGTATCCGCTTCCACAACGCAGGAGTCAGCGGCGACCGCGCGGCGGACGCGCTCGCCCGCTTCGACGATGACGTGGTGGCGTTCAAACCGAAATACGTCACCATGCTCCTTGGCATGAATGACGGCAGCTACACGAACTTCGTTCCTGAGATATTTACCACCTACTCGACCGGTATGACCGAGTTGCTCGACAAACTCGCCGGCATCGGCGCCGCCGCCGTTCCGATGACGCCGACGATGTTCGACGCCCGCGCCTTCTCGATGCGTCCGCAGAAACGCGAGCGGTACACCTACTACAACGCCGTGTTAGCCTTCTACGGCACATGGCTCCGTGAAGTCGCCGGGCAGCGCGGACTCGGCTTCGTCAACATGTGGGCGCCGCTCAACGACATCACCGTTCAGGAACGCAAGAAAGACCCGAAGTTCACCTTGATCACCGACGCGATCCATCCCGACGCCCCCGGCCAAGTCATCATGGCCACCTCGATCATCGGCGACATGGTTCCGCGCACGCTCGTTTCCGGCATCATCCTCCGTGTCGTGCCGAACACGGTCAAATACGCCGTCACCGGCATCAACGGCAAAGCAGGCGATCTGCAAGCGAACGATTTTGTAATGAGTTTTACTTTCAAAGCGAACGCTCTGCCGTGGGTGTTGCCGCCCGACGCTACGCTCGGCTGCACACTCACCCATCTCGGCCATCGGTACAGCAATGAGAAGATCACCGTCGGCAACCTCAAGCCCGGCAAGTATGGGTTGCGCATTGACGGCCAACCGGTGGGAGCCTACACCGAAGGCCAACTCGCCTTTGGCGTCGAACTGGAGAACAACGTCAATACCCCGCAGTACCAACAGGCGTTGAAGGTGGCAATGTTGAACAAAGAGCGCAACGAGAAAGCCGTGAAACCGATGCGCGACCTTTGGGCCAAGCTCAAAGGCAAACGCCGCGCCGGCAACCAAGCCGAACTGGACAAATGGCTGCCCGAATTCAAAGCCGGCGTTGCCGAGAAGATTGCGTTGGCCAAGCAGTACGAGGACCAGATTTACCAAGCCAACCAGCCCGTCGCCCGCAAATACGAAATCACGCGCGTTCCGTAACCGGCACAGTTCTCAGTTGTAGCCGCAAGTCTACTCGCGGATGCCGTGTTCCGGTTTTTCCGGCAACTGAAGCCCCACGCTCTGTCGAAGCCGAGGCTCACTTCCTATTTCAATAAGTAGGGGGCGAAAACAAACACAGAATTATCAGAACCATCCACGGGAAGCCCACAGAAACGATAAGAGAAAGAATTGTGACGCATATTACTCTCGCAACAACGGGTATCCTCTCAAGCTCTGGAGCCTTGCATAACACAACAAGGTACCCAACAAACGGAAGGACAAAAGTGCAGAGCCAAAGCACACATAGCAGCGGTTTGTTTTCAGTGAAGTTGCAAAGTAAAGAGGTAAGCGTCAAAATCGCTTGGGCTGAAAGAATCAAAGCCAGTCTTTTGCCGAGCGATAAGCTCATTAAATCCTTACAAGACTGACTTAGTTCGTTTCGCGCGCGGGCCTTGCGGCGTGTCTTCGATGACCCAGCCTTGGGCGGCGAGTTGGTCGCGGATTTCGTCGGAGCGCTTGAAGTTCTTCGCCTTCCGCGCGGCCTGACGCTCCTCCACCAACGCTTGCACATCGGACGGCACCTCCGACTTCGTCGGGATGCCGAACCCAAGCACTTCGTCGAACCGACGCCACGCGGCGAGGATGCCCGCGGCTTCGTCGGGTGCGAGTGCGCGTTTGTTCGCTTCGCGGATGAACTCGAAAAGCGCGCCGAGCGCGCCGCTGATGTTGAGGTCGTCGTCGAGGGCGGAGTCGAATGCCTCAGACGGCGGCGCGGTAGGGACACCGCGCCCTACCGGCTCTGCCGTTGGTAGGGCGGGCTGTCCACAGCCCGCCGAATCTTGCAGCTTCAACAGGAACTCATCCATGCGCTGAAGCGCGGAGCGCGCGGCTTGGAGGCCGTCCATCGTGAAGTTGAGCGGGTCGCGGTAGTGCGTGCTGATGAGGGCATAGCGAATCTCGCGTCCGGTCCAGCCTTTGGCGAGCAGGTCGCGGAGCGTGAAGAAGTTGCCGAGCGACTTGCTCATCTTCTTGCCCTCGACTAAGAGGTGCGCGTTGTGGAGCCAGTATTTCACGAACGGTTTGCCGGTCGCGGCTTCGCTCTGGGCGATCTCGTCCTCGTGATGCGGGAAGACGAGGTCTTCGCCGCCGCAATGGATGTCGAAGCTCTCGCCGAGATGTTTCATGCTCATCACGCTGCACTCGATGTGCCAACCCGGTCGGCCCGGTCCCCACGGCGAATCCCATTTCACGGCGCCGTCGGTCTCGACCCACGATTTCCAGAGCGCGAAATCGGCCATCTGTTCCTTGGCGTATTCGTCCTGCCGGACGCGCGCCCCGGCAATCTGTTCGTCGAGCTTGCGGTGCGAGAGCTTGCCGTATTCGGGAAACGATTGGATGGAGTAATAGACCGAGCGGTCGTCAGCAACGTAGGCGTGCTTCCGGGCGATGAGTGTCTCAATCAGCTTGATGATGTCGGGAATCGTCTCCGTGGCGCGCGGCGTGACGTGGGCGCGCTTGATGTTGAGCGTGTCGAGGTCGCGGAAGAACTCGGCAGTGTAGAATCCGGTGAACTCGGCGAGCGTCTTTTCGGTCTCGCGGACGGTGCGGATGATTTTGTCCTCCACGTCGGTGATGTTCATGACGTGGCTGACAGCGTAGCCTTTGTATTCGAGGTAGCGGCGCAGCAAATCCTCGAACGTGAACGCCCGCAGGTTGCCGATATGCGCGAAGTTATAGACAGTCGGCCCGCAGGTATAGACGCCGACGCGCGGCGGGGCGAGCGGCGTGAACTCTTCTTTTCGCCGGGTGAGCGTGTTGTAGAATTTCATGCTTCGATGGCGGCAATGGCGACGACCACGATGCCTTCCTTGCGCCCTGTGAATCCCATGTGTTCGCTCGTCGTGGCCTTCACTCCCACCTGTGAGGGCGTCACGCCCATGTTGCGCGCCAGTATTTCCTGCATCTTGGGGATGTGCGGAGCGAGCTTGGGTTGTTCCGCGATGATCATCGCGTCCATGTTGTTGATGCGTCCCCCAGCCTGCCGCACGCGCTCGGCGCACTCGCGCACGATCACCATGCTGTCCATGTCTTTGAACTTCATGTCGCTCGGTGGATAGAATTTCCCGATGTCGCCCAGCGCCAGCGCGCCGAGCAACGCATCGCCCACGGCGTGCGCGAGCGCGTCGGCGTCGCTGTGCCCTTCCAAGCCGTGGGTGTGCGGAATGTTCACACCGCCGAGGATGAGCGCACGCCCGGCAGCGAACTGGTGCACGTCAATGCCAATGCCGACGCGGGTCATTTCCCAGCTCGAAGTTCCTTCTCGACCTGCTCCAACCGCTGGCCGACCTGCGCGAAGGCTGTGCCCAGGCGTTTCTCGCTGCCGACCAGTTTGTCGTCCACCGCGAGGCGCAATTGTTCCAGTTGCCGGGCGCTGTCTTCTTGGATGGCCTTAAGCTTGGCGTCCACGGCTGCCTTCGTGGCTTCAAGTTTTTGGTCGGTGGCGGCGGCCTGTTTGTCGAGGCGCGCGGAGAAGGCATCAAGTTGCGTTTTCTGTGCCTGGCTGACTTCGGCGATGTTCTTGGCGAGCGATTCACCGAGACCTTTGAGCGTACCGCCAGTCTCCGCGCGAAGGGCATTGGCGCTGTCGAGGGAGTCCTTGCGGATCTGGTCCAGTTTCTCGGCGCTCTCCTTCTGGACGGCCTGCAACTTCTTCTCGACTGCTTCCTGCGTTCGCGCGAGGCTTTGGCTCACGGAGTCCGAGAGCGATTTGAGTGTGCGACCAAGTTCCTCGTGTTGCTGCCGGGAATCGTCGCGGCTTTTCGCAAGCTCCTCCTTGAGGGCGCGCTCCAGGTTCTGGTGCGATTTCTGCACCGACTCGAACGACTGCTCGATGCGGGGCAAATCCACCGTGGCGTTCCGCCGGAACTGCAAAAACTCAAGAACCACAGCGACGGCTACCAGTGCGACGACAATGATTAACAGGGTTTCAGACATGGCGTTGTTCCTTTCCGTTGTTGCGCAGTGTAGGCAGTCAGTGGCCACTCGTCAAGATCGCGTCCGTTTTCGTCATGGTGGCGACGAGCTCTTCGATCTCGCGGATGTTGAATGGCTTGGTCAAACAAGGATTCTTCGTCCGTTCCAAAAACTGATGCCACTTCTGGCCGATCGTGTCACCCGTTAAAAACACCATGCGTTGCGCCTGTTTCGGCTTCAAACTCAACACGTGCCGGTACAACGTCTCGCCGTCCATCCCCGGCATGTTCAGGTCGGAAATGATGACGTCGAACGATCTCGCATTGATCCGCTTCCAAGCTTCCTCGCCGCCCGTGGCCACATCGACCTCGTATCCGTCGGTGCTCAGCACTTCGGCCAGAACATCACGGATCCCCGGCTCATCATCCACCAGCAGGACGCTTTTTCGAGAGGGCGGCGGAACAACGGGTTTCTCCGGCTCCGCCAGCGCGGGCGCGACAGGCTCATCAGCGCACGCCACGATCGGCAACTCGACGTGGAACGACGCGCCTTGTCCAGGGGAGCTTTCTGCCCAGATCTTGCCACGGTGTTCCTGCATGATGGTGTTACAGATCGAAAGTCCCAATCCCGTCCCCTTTCCCGGTCCCTTCGTCGTGAAGAACGGATCAAAAATCTTGCCGATGATCTCCGTGGAAATTCCGTTGCCCGTGTCGCTCACCGTCATTCGGATGCACGATGCGGTGGACGTTGTCGTGATGTTGATCTGGCGCGCGGCGCGGGATTCGGCCATGGCGTGAATCGCGTTGGTGATCAGGTTGTTCAACACCTGCTCGATCTGCAACGGGTCGGCCATCGTCGGCGGCAGGTCCGTGGCCAGTTGCAAATTGCACTGGATGTTCTTCGCGCGGCAATCCATCTCGCGATTCGCCACGAGGTTGCCGACGAGTTTGTTCACGTCCACGCGGCTGAGTTGCGGTTGGCCGGGGCGCGCAAAACTCAACAGGTCGCGCACAATCTTCGCCGCCCGTCCGCTTTCCTGCAAAATCTTCTCCGCCATGGCGCGCGTCTTCTCGTCGGCTAGCGGTTGTTTGGCCATGATCTGCGCGTTGCCCAATACCACCGCCAGCGGGTTGTTCAACTCGTGCGCCACCCCGGCCACGAGTTGGCCAAGCGAAGAGAGTTTTTCGGAGCGTCGCAGCAGTTGGCCGAGCGATTTGCCTTTGTCCATCTCGCGCACAGCGACCTGCAACACGGGACGATCCCGCCACTGGACGATGTGTGTTTCTCCCTCGCAGAGCGCCACGTCTCCGTTCTTGCGCTTGAACGAAATCTCGCGGTATGGCTTGAACACTGCATCGAAGCTCGTGCGATGATCCAGCACGGTCTTGCCGGCATCCTGCAGTTCCGGGCACAACGTCCCCATTCCCATCCCCAGCAACTCGGCCAGATTGTATTTCACCAGTTGTTGAGCCGCGCGGTTGGCGTCCAACACTTGCAACGTTTCAATGTCCACCATGAAGATTGCTGTCGTCAATGCATCCAGCACTTCCCGTTGCCGTCGTTCCAAGGCCAACGACTCCTCCATCACCACCATGCCGATGGCCACCAGAAACGGCGGCACCGCCAGGGCCACGTAACCGATCAGTTTCGTCGCCGGCCACAACCCCAGCACCGGCGCCACTCCCAACGTGACGCCCCATGCGATCAATCCGAAGGCCAGAACCCGTGTGGAACGATCCCGTTGCCGCCGGAACACCAAGCCGGCATAGATCGCCGCGATGGCCAGCACCAAAAACTCCACCGTCATCAACCAAAACCAGCTCGCCCCCGACAATACCGCGCCAGCACTCAACCCCACCACCGCGCCAGCGCCCAACCACAACACCCATTTCCCATACCGTTGTTTCGCTGTTTCCCAACCGCACGCCAACACCAACAACGCACTGATTCCACTTGCCGCCAAACACACGACCCGCAAGGCCCGCCAGGAAGCCACCTCCAAAAACAGCGCCGCCAGCAGATAAATGGAATAACACGCCCAAGCGCCTGACCACAGACGGAACACGTTCTTGACTGTGCCACGCCACAGATACACGCTCACCACCAGCGCCACCAACGCGCTCACCAACGCCACAATCACCGACGCCGGCACCCACTGCGACGCGAGTTCCGTCAGCAACGTCACCACATTGGAAACACGGGTGTTCATTTTACGAGTCGCCGCTGATTGACGTTCCCTTGCCGCGCCCCTATACTTGCCACCATGAATATCCGTCTCGTCAATGTCAACGTCTTCCGCCAAAGAGTACCTGTCCTCGTCCTGTTTTGCTACGAAAAAGAACAACCGGATGTTCCCGCATTGTTCCGGAACCTCCTGCGCCGCGTTTCCCGCAAAGAGTTCAACGGCGCAGACAAACAACTGCTCCTCCTCCACACCGCCAGCACACACCTTCTCCTCTCCGGCCTCGGCAAACGCGCCGATGTGAACACCGAGAAAATCCGTCGCGCCACCGGCAGCGCCGTCAAACGCATCGCGGCTCTCGGCATCACACAAGCCGCCATCGCTGTCACCCCCGACCAACTCGCTCCCGTCGTCGAGGCCGCCATCCTCGCTTCCTACAAATTCACCACGTTCAAATCGCCCGACGACAACCACACGACCCTCAAGACCCTCACGCTCTGCCTCCCGCAGAACGCCGACATCGCCGCCGCCAAAGCTGTTGTCGCCCGCGTCCAAGCCGTCGCGAACGCCGCCAACTACGCCCGCGACATCGCCAACCTCCCCGCCAACGTCGTCTATCCCGAAGTCCTCGCCGACCACGCTCGCCGGCTCGCCGACGAACTCAACCTCACCTGCACCATCCTCGACAAACCCGCCCTCGAAGCCGGCGGCTTCGGCGGCCTCCTCGCCGTCGGTTCCGGCAGCGCCCACGACCCGCGCCTCATCCTCCTCGAATATCGTGGCCTGCCCGACGCCAAACCTATCGCCCTCATCGGCAAAGCGCTCACCTTCGATTCCGGCGGCATCTCCATCAAGCCGTCCGAAAAACTGGACGAAATGAAGTTCGACAAATGCGGCGGCGTGGCCGTCCTCGGCGCCATGCGCGCCATTGCCACGCTCGGCCTCCCGCTTCACGTCATCGGCGTCATCGCCGCCGCCGAGAACCTGCCCAGCGCCACCAGCTACCGGCCCGGCGACATCGTCACCAGCTACAAAGGCAAAGACAAACGCGCCGTCACCATCGAAGTCCTCAACACCGACGCCGAAGGCCGCGTCGTCCTCGGTGACGCCCTCACCTACGCCCGCGAACGCGCCCCCCAAGCCATGATTGACCTCGCCACACTGACCGGCGCATGCGTCGTCGCCCTCGGCCCGTTCGCCGCCGGATTGTTCGGCAACGACGACCAGCTTCAGGAAAAACTCCGCGCCGCCGGCGAGCGCACCGGCGAACGGCTCTGGCCGTTGCCGCTCTGGCAGGAATACAAAGACAAGATCAAGAGCGACGTCGCCGACATCAAGAACACCGGCGGCCGCGAAGGCGGCGCCAGCACCGGCGCGGCGTTCGTTGCCAGGTACGCCGGCGACACCCCGTGGGCGCACCTCGACATCGCCGGCACCGCGTGGACGACCGAGGAACGCCCCTACCTCGCCAAAGGCGCAACCGGTTTCGGCGTCCGCTTGTTGCTGGACGTCTTGCAGAACTGGAAGTAAAGTATGCCCGATGAAACTCAGAACCGACCTGTTGGAGCACCTGACCGACGAGGACATTCTGGAGGAAGCGGTGGCGACGGTTCACCGCTTCAAGCCCGAGCCGCTTTTATCAAAAACTGGGACTGGCAGTCTGTTGTCCGCATCAACAACGGAACGTGCGAAAGAGGTCGAGCGCAGCATGGTTTTAACACGGAAACTGCAACGGCGTGCGCGGCAGAATGGGAAGCCTGCCGTCTGAAGTCACTCAGTCTTGGCGAAACCATAGACTTCCTCAAACGCTGTCACCGTCTCGCGCCGTTTCTGTTCTTCAACGGCAATACCTTTGCCGCCATCGGGCGCGAGTTAACTCGCGCTCTCTTCAGCGATCTGCCGCCCGTTCGCAACCGTGAAGTCACCTCTGCTGTCGCCCACTACATCGCCGGGGTGCTCGACCGCGACGCGATGGTCGAAATTGTCGAGACCCTCTGCCAGAGCGCCGACCTCCGTTCCGGTGACCGCGTCAGAACATTGCGCGGCTCGTTGCGCGGCGTCATCAAACGCATCCTCCCCGATGGCCGCGTCGTCTGGCAAGCAGACGGCAGTAGCTCGGAATTGACGGCTTTGCCGGAAACCCTGACGCGCGAAAACACAACTTGAACCAATACCGCCATTCCTGATAGAAGACAACCATGAACCAAGCCCTCTCCAACATCGAAATCCCCGGCCTCAAGAAAACCCGCAGCGGCAAGGTGCGCGAGATCTACGATCTCGGCGATGTTCTGCTCTTCATCGCCAGTGACCGGCTCAGCGCGTTCGATGTCGTGCTGCCGACGCCGATCCCGGAAAAAGGCCGCGTCCTCGCCTCGCTCAGCGAGTTCTGGTTCGGCAAGACCAAACAGATCACCGAGAACCATTTCATCACTTCCGACTTCGACGCCATCGCCAAGCGCGTTGGCCGGCATGAGGAGTTGCGCGGCCGCGCGATGCTCGTCCGCAAATGCCAGCCGCTCGCCGTCGAGTGCATCGTCCGCGGCTACCTCAGCGGTTCCGGCTGGAAAGACTACAAGAAGACGCAGACGGTCTGCGGCATCAAACTCCCCGCCGGACTCGTCGAGTCGTCGAAGTTGCCGGAACCGATTTTTGCGCCCTCCACCAAGGCCGAAACCGGCCACGACGAAAACATCAGCTTCGAAGAAGCCTCGAAGATTCTTGGCGCGCCCCTCGCCAACAAGGTGCGCGACCTGACGCTGGCCGTCTATAAGTTCGCGCGCGACTTCGCCGCCACGCGCGGCATCATCATCGCCGACACCAAGTTCGAGTTCGGCCTGCTTGGCGACAAGGTCATCCTGATTGATGAAGTCCTGACGCCCGACAGCTCGCGGTTCTGGCCCGCCAACCAATACAAACCCGGTGGTCCGCAACCGAGCTTCGACAAACAATACGTCCGCGACTACCTCGAAACTCTCGACTGGAACAAGCAATATCCCGGCCCAACGCTTCCCGATGAGATCGTCCGCAAGACCACCGAGAAATACGTCGAGGCGCTCCAACGCCTGACGGCTTGAGATGCGATTAGTCGCACTCATCGCGTCCGTCGCGCTGCTTGCCGCTTGTTCCAAGACAGAGCCACCAACGACCGACTGGGTCGGCTCCGCCAAGTGCCGCGATTGTCACGAGAACTTCCATAAGAAATGGTCAACGTCGTTCCACGGCCTCGCGATGCAGCCGTTCACGACGAATCTCGCCGCCACGTTGCCGCCGCAGACCAACGACATCGTCGTCGGCCAGTCGCGCTATCGCGCCGAAGTGCCGTTTGTCATCGAACGTTCGCCAGCCGGCGAAAAACGCCACCAAATCCTTCACGCACTCGGCGGCAAGAACGTTTTCTATTTCCTCACGCAACTCGACCGCGGCTGGCTTCAGACCTTGCCGGTCGCGTTCGACGTGCGGCGTCAGGAATGGTACGACACCGCCGCCAGTGCGATGCGACATTTCAGCGGCGTGACCAACGAACTACTCCACTGGACCGAGCGCCCGTTCACCTTCAACACCTCCTGCTTCAATTGCCACGTCAGCCAACTCTCGAAGAACTACAATTCCACCAACGACAGCTACCAGACAACATGGACCGAGCCGGGCATCAATTGTGAGACCTGCCACGGTCCCGCCGCCGAGCACGTCCGCGTCTGCCTCGCCGCCAAGGGCAAACCAGCGCCCGCCGACCTGAAAATCATCAGCGTCAAGAAAATGACAATCGCCGAACGCAACGACCTCTGCGCGCCATGCCACGCGAAGATGAACACGCTTACCCAGACGTTTACGCCGCGCGACCGCTACTTCGACCACTACGGTCTTGTCGGCGTCGAGCACGTTGACTTTTATCCCGATGGCCGCGACCTCGGCGAGAATTACACCTACACCGGCTGGCGCATGAACCCCTGCGCCAAGTCCGGTAAACTCGACTGCGTCCACTGCCACACCGCCAGCGGACGAGACCGTTTTGTGAAGCAGCCCAATGAAGCTTGTCTCCCTTGCCATGCGGACAAGGTCAACAACATTGCCGGGCATTCACACCACAAGCCAGCGCCCGGCACTCCGACCTGCATCCACTGTCACATGCCCATGACCGAGTTCGGACGGATGCTGCGCAGCGACCACAGTTTCCTCCCGCCGGCGCCCTCGGCCGCCATGCGTTACCAATCTCCTCTTGCCTGCACGATCTGCCACAAGGATCGCGATGCCTTGTGGGCTGACAAACATGTCCGCTCGTGGCACAAACGCGATTACCAAGCACCGGTGCTGGAGCGCGCGGCGCTCATTGACGCCGCCCGTAAGCGCGACTGGTCGAAGCTGGGCGACATGCTCGCCTACATCGCGCGTCCCGACCATGACGAGATTTTTGCCACTTCGCTCATCCGTCTTCTCGACGCCTGCGACAACGACGCCAAGTGGCCCGTGCTTCGCAGTGCTCTCAAGAACTCCTCGCCACTTCTCCGTGGCGCTGCCGCCACATCGCTCGGCCACAACCTCAGCGCCGACAACGTGGCTGCGCTCCTTACGGTACTCGGTGACGATTTTCGCCTTGTCCGCGTCAGCGCTGCCGCCGCGCTCGACAGCTATCCGCCGACGATGTTCGAGCCGGCCGACGCCATGCGCCTGCGCCACGCGACGAAGGAATACGAGGACTCTCTCCGCAGCCAGCCCGACAGCCACGCCGCGCACTACAACCTTGGCAACCATTACCTGAACATGGGCCGGCCTGACGCCGCGCTTGTCGAGTTTCAAACCGCGATGAAACTCGAACCGAGTTTTATGCCGCCGCTCGTCAACGCCGCGCTCATCTATGCCCGCCAAAATCAGAACTCAGAAGCAGAGTCCTTGCTCCGCAAAGCGCTCGCGCTCGACGCCGCCAGCGCCGAGATCAACTTCAACCTCGGTCTTCTCCTCGGCGAAAAAGGCGACACGACCGGCGCCGAAGCGTGTCTCCGCACCGCGCTCAAGAGCGACCCGCAGTTTGCGCCGGCCGCCTATAATCTCGCCGTCATTGTTTCCCGCAAGAACCTCGACGAAGCCATCGCGCTCTGCGCCCGCGCCGCCGCCGCGCGACCAGACGAACCGCGCTATGCCTACACCGAAGCCTTTTATCGCCGACAAAAGGGCGACCTCGCTGGCGCGGAGCTTGCCTTGCGCGCGTTGCTCAAGCGTCACCCCAAGCACACCGACGCCGCGCAACTGCTTCAGGACATCCTCCAACGACGTTGACGCAACTGCGGTGATGGTGGTTTAATGCGGGGGTCATGATTGCGATCCTAGTCGCCGTCAATCAGGAGTTGAACCCGATCTTGCGTCGGGCCAGCGCGAACCATACTGTCCGGCAGCAGCACCTCGATTTTTACGAGGGCACGCTCGCCGGCGAGCCGGTCGCGTTGCTGGCGCTTGGCGTCGGCAAGGAATGCGCACGCATTGCCGCCGAGATGACCATCAAATCCTACCGGCCCCACCTCGTCATCAGCGCCGGGTTCGGTGGCGCCCTGCAACCATCGGTCAATGACGGCGACATCGTGATCGGTACCGAGGCGCTGGATTTGCATCAGGACTCCGGAGCGCGAGTCCATTGGCATTCAAGGCTCACGCTTGCGTCGCGCGAGAACCTCGCGATGGACAACAGTAATTGCAAGATTCATCGGGGGAAAATCCTCACCACCGACGACATCATCATCCGCGCGGCCACCAAGCAACATCTCGGTCGAGCCACCGGGGCGTTGGCTGCGGACATGGAGACTAGTGCCGTTGCCGCCGTTTGCGCGGCGCACAACACGGACATGCTGGCGGTGCGATGCATCACCGACAACGACCACGAGGATCTGCCGGAAGACCTCGATGACTTCTTCATGCTCGGCCAACTCCAGTGGGGACGGTTATTGACGGCCTGCAACCGAAACCCGCGCCTCATCATTGATCTTGCGCGGCTTGGCCACCGCGCCAGCATCGCCGGCGAGAACCTCGCGCGGTTCCTGGAAGTCTCCATACCCCAGCTTCACAAATCCTGAACTCCGGTTTCGACCGTCGCAGTCGCCGCACGGTGTTGCGTCGGGCGAAATACGGCGTAGAGCACCGGTAACACCAGCAGCGTCAACACGGTATTGCTGAGGATGCCACCAATGACGACCGTGGCCAGCGGACGTTGCACTTCGCCGCCGACGCCGACGTTGACCGCCATCGGGATGAAGCCGGCCGCGGCAACCAACGCTGTCATCAGCACCGGGCGCAACCGGATCTGGCAACCCTGACGGACTGCATCCGCCGGCGACACGCCGCCTTCGATCTCCTGTTTGATGAATGTGACCAGAACAAGGCCGTTGAGAATCGCCACGCCACTCAACGCGACGAAGCCAATTCCCGCGCTCACGGTAAACGGCATGTCGCGCAGCCACAACGCCAATACGCCGCCGACGGCGCCGAGTGGAATGCCGGTCGCCACGATCAACACGTCGCGCAAGGAACGCAGGCTGAAGTAGAGCAGCACGAAAATCAATCCGAGCGCGAGAGGGACGACAAAGCGGAGTTTTGCATTGGCGCGTTCCATGTTCTCGAACTGGCCGCCCCAGTCCATCGTGTAACCCGCCGGCGGCTTGGGCATCTTCGCTTTCGCTTCCGCCACGAAGCTGGCGACGTCGCGTCCGCGGACGCCGCACTGCACGATGATCCGGCGTTTGCCCCACTCGCGGTTGATCGTGGCGGGGCCTTCGCTTTCAGTGACCTTGGCGACGCGGCTGAGCGGCAACACAGGACCGGTCTCAGTCGGGATGAGCGTGTTGGCGAGAGCATCGGGATCGGTCCGCTGCCGGTCAGGCAACCGCACGACCAACGGAAAACGTCGCTGTCCTTCGCGAACGTCGCCGACTTTCTTCGTGCCGACCGCCTCGACGACGTTGAGCACGTTGCGCGTCGGCACGCCGAACCGAGCGATGGCGTCGGGGTCAACGCGCACTTGCAACACTGCCTGTCCCGTCAGTTGCTCGACACTGACTTCGTTTGCACCGCGAACGCCGGCCAGCACCGTCTGCACGTCGCCAGCGATGCGGCGCAACTCATCGAGGTTGTCGCCGCAGATCTTGATTCCGATGTCGGAGCGGATGCCGGCGATGAGTTCGTTCATCCGCATCTCAATCGGCTGGCTGAACGCGGGGCGCATCCCCGGCACCTGCGCCAGCAACGCGCGCATCTTCTCGGTCAACTCCGCCTGCGTGTGCGCCTTCTTCCACTGGTCGCGCGGTTTGAGCGCGAGGAAGAAATCCGCCAACTCCGTTCCCATCGGGTCGGTGGCGACCTCCGCCGTGCCGAGCCGCGTCCAGATGTGCTCGATCTCGGCAGAAAACTCCGCCATCAACCGTTTCTCGATCAGGTGATTTTGAATCACAGACTCGTCCACGGAAATCCCCGCCAGACGAACGGTCGTGCCGACGATGGCGCCTTCGCCGAGTTTCGGCAGGAACTCGCCGCCGAGTTGCGGCGCCAAGACCGCGCCGCCCGCCACCAACGCCACCGCGCCCGCCAACGTCAGCCAGCGCCACCGCAGCGCCAACTCCAGCGCGGGCTGATAGAGCCAGTGCGCAAACCGCACCAGCCACGGCTCGCGTGCCTTGATGTTCCGCGGCAGGACGAGGCTCGCCAGCGCCGGCATCAACGTGAACGACAGAATCATTGAGCCAACCAGCGCGAAGATCATCGTCAGCGCCATCGGTCGGAAGAGTTTTCCCTCGACTCCCTCCAGCGTCAGCACCGGCAGGAACACGATCATGATGATCAGTTCGCCGAACAACGTCGGCTTACGCACCTCGATGGCAGCGTCGCGGATCACAGAGATTTTGTCACCCTGAGCGAAGCGAAGGGTCTCCGTCGTTTCTGCGGCGCCCGAAGACTGAGATTCTTCGCTTCGCTCAGAATGACAATTGCGAAGCGAAAGACGCCGCACACAGTTCTCGACCATGATGACCGAGCTGTCCACGATCAACCCGAAATCAATCGCGCCGAGGCTGAGCAGGCTCGCCGCGATGCCCGCTTGGAGCATGAAGTTACCGGCAAACAACATGGAAAGCGGAATCGCCGCCGCCACGATCAGGCCCGCGCGCAGATTGCCAAGGCACAGAAACAAGACCACAACCACCAACAGAGCCCCAGCCAGCAGGTTCTCCCGGACCGTGTGGATCACGTTCTCAACCAACTCCGTCCGGTCGTACATCACCTCGACCTTCACGTCCGCCGGCAACGACTTCTGCACATCGGCGAGCTTCGCCTTCAACGCGCGTGTCACGACCGCGCTGTTCTCGCCCATCAACATGAATCCAAGGCCAAGCACCACTTCGCCCTTGCCGTCCGCTGTCGTTGCGCCCCGTCGTATTTCATGATCAACTTTCACTGTCGCCACGTCGCGCACGCGCACGGGCACACCGTCGTGCGCCGCGAGGACGATGTTGCCGATCTGTTCGGTATCGGTCGTCAGGCCGATACCCTGCACCAGCAACGCCTCGCCACTGCGCGTGATCTGGCCGCCGCCGACGTTCTGGTTGTTGGATTGCAACGCCTCGACGAGTTTCTCGAACGTCAACCCGTACTTGATGAGGCGGTCTGTCCCCACCACAACATGGTACTGTTTCTCGAAACCGCCCCACGAATTCACTTCCGCCACGCCGGGAACCTTGCGTAGTTCCGGTTTCACCACCCAATCCTGAAACTCGCGCAGTTCCGTCAACGTCCGCTTCGGGTTGTCGGAGCGCACGACGTAGTGGAACACTTCGCCCAGTCCCGTGGCAATCGGCCCAAGCTGCGGACGCTCGATACCTTCCGGCAACTCGACTTCCTGCAAGCGTTCCATCACAAGCTGACGCGCGGTGAGGATCGGCGTCTTGTCGTTGAACGTCGCCACCACTTGCGACAAACCGAACTTCGAGATCGAACGGACATTGACCAGTCCCGGCAATCCGCCGACCGCCAACTCGACTGGCACGGTGAGTTGCGCTTCGGTTTCCTCCGGGCTGAGTGCCGGCGCGACGGTGTTGATTTGCACCTGCACCGGTGTCGTGTCCGGAAACGCGTCAATCGGCAGCACCGTCAACGTCCGCGCGCCGACGATGATGAGCGCGATGCCAAACAAACAGACCAGCAGACGGTTTCTGAGCGAGAAATCAATAAGGTAGTTCAACATAATGTTTCAACTTCCAACGCTGTCATCCTGAGCGAAGCGAAGGACCTCTCAATCGCATTTGGTTCAGAGATTCTTCGCTCCGCTCAGAATGACAAACAGGATTAATCATCCCCGCACCCCGCCCCCAGCCGCGACATCAACAGTTGCGACTTCAACGCAAAACTGCGCGCGACCACGACGATTTCGTCCGGCTTCAATCCGTCGAGGACCTCCAGCGCGCCGTTGTGCCTCGCGCCGAGCCGAACAGCGCGCGCCTCGAACAGGTCCTCCGCTTGCTTCACAAACACGAGCGGATGGCCCTCCACCTTCTGAATCGCGTTGGCCGGCACCAACAATGCCTTGTCGGCTTGGCGCGTCAGAATACGGGCGCGGGCAAACATCTTGTCGCGCAGCAAGCCGTCCGGGTTCGGCACCTCGGCGCGTGCCAACGCGAGCCGTGTGCGGTCGTTGACCTGCGCCGCAATCCACGTCAGCTTGCCGGTAAACGTTTTGCCGGGCAGCGCGTCCACCATCAGTTCCACCGTCTGGCCAATCTGCACGCGGGACAACTGCGCTTCGGGAATATTGAGCATCGCCCACATTGTCGAGCGGTCCACTTCCGTGAACAGCGGCTTGCCGGCTTCGATCTGCGCGCCGCGCACGGCGTTGCGTTCGATGATCTCGCCGTCGAACAGCGCACGAATTTCGAGATAGACCGGCTCGTCGCTGCACGAGCGCATCGCGTCAATGTCTCCCTCGCTGAATCCGAGCGTCCGCGCCTGCTGGCAGGCTGCGCGGTGCGCCGCCTCGGCTTCCTGCAAGTCCTTCGCCGGCGCGATGCCGCCTTCGCGAAGCTTGCGTTCGCGCTCCAAGGTCTGGTGCGACAACACCGCTTTCGCCACGGTCTCCGAGATGGAGGCCGACCAGATCCGCGCGACCGGTTGCCGCTCCTTCACCTGCGTGCCGAGGTCAACCTCGACGCTCTGGATGATGCCGCTCACCGGCGCGACAAGCTGCGCCAACTTGTTTTGGTTGAACGCCAACTCAGCCGTGCACTCGATGCTCTCTGCTGCCGTGCCCACGGTTGGCGTGGCGGTCTCCACGCCAACGATCTTCGTGGACTCCTTCGAGGGCAACCGCACCTCCAATCCCTCTCCCGGCTTTAACTTGGCGATCTTGTCCGGATTGCAGATGCCGCATTTCTCCTCCAACACCCCGTGTTCGCCGCACATGCCGGGCTTGGGCTTGTTGTCTTTGCATCCATGATCGCTACACCCGGCGTGTTCGTCCTTCGTCGCCTTGCTGCAACCGACACAGAGTGCCGCCAGCAACAAGGTAGGGACGAGCCGCCGGCTCGTCCGCCATTGCGTCATGACGCGGGCGACCCGGCGGGTCGCCCCTACCAACGATTTTGTTCCGATGATTTTCATGTCATTGCTCCTTGCTGAGATTGCCCGTCAACGCTTCGAGGTCGGCGAGGGCGAGATTGAGTTCGAGAAGTTTGTCACAATACGTCAGCCGCACCTCTGTGGCGGTGCGTTGCGTGTCCACAAGATCAAGAAAACTGAACTTGCCGGCTGCGTACCCGGCTTGGGCCAGCTTCAACGCCGCATCCGCGCGCGGCAGAATGCGCGAACGATACGCTTCCACCTGTTCGCCCGCCGACCGCAGACGGGCAGCCACGTGTCGCAGTTCATTCAAAAGTTGTTGCTCGGTAGTGGTCGCGTCGTGACGGGCCGCGGCGGCCAGCGCCTGCGTCTCGCGTTTCTTGCCTTGAGCGCGATCAAACAACGGCAGCGGCACCGACACGCGAAACTCCATCATCGTTTCGCGCTCCGCGAAATGGCGTCCCCCGGCCATTCCCAGCGTCACATCCGGCAACGGATCGAGTTTCGCCCGCTTCCATTCGAGTTCCGCCCGGTTCCGCGCTGCCGCCGTCCCGCGCAACGTCGGATGTTGCGCCAACATCTTCGCGCCCACCGCATCCGTGTCCACGACCGGCGCCTGCGCCCGCAACTCGCCCGCAAGAGTGCCGAGCGGCTCACGCGGACGGCCCAGCGCCCCGGCCAACGCCTGCCGCGCCTCGGCCAGATCGCGTTGCGCCGCGGTCACCTCGACGCTGGCGCGTTCCTGTTCGATCTCCGCCCGCAACCGTTCCTGTTCGCCCGCCGCGCCGGCGGCGATCCGCTGGCGCGCGACCTCGACAAGCGAACGATTCAACGCAACGAGTTCGCCGGCGACGCCGGCCTTTTTCTGCGATGCCAACGCGCGGCAGAACGCGGTCTGCACGGCGCGCACTATTTCGCGTTCACGAGACAGGTACTCCAGTTGCGCGGCGCTGATTTCCTGGCGGCCAATCTGCGCGTCCAATCCTTTCTTACCGGGATACGGGACCGTCTGCGAGACGCCGATCATGTTCTGGGCGCTGGAAATCCCACCGCGGTTGGGCGGGAAATCTTCCGAGAACAGTTCCAGTTCCGGGTTCGGCCACAAGCGCGCCTGCTCGGCGCGTCCGCCGGCGGCCTCGATGCGCTGGCGGGCGGCGGCAAGCGCGGGATGGTTCGTGCGCGCCAGCGCCACGGCTTCCTCCAGCGTCAACGCCGGCGCCGTTGTGACGACTGCCAATAGAATGATTCCAAGACACCAATGCATAGTTCATCTCCAGTTTGAGTTTATGAAACGACAGTTCTCCGACCGACAGTAAGAAGAATTACGCTCGGGGAGGCTGGAAGATGGAATCGGCGAACAAGAGAAGTTTCAGGTGCTTCTCCAACAGCGGGCAGGCAACAACCAGATCAGGGGGCGGAACAACGGCAGCAGCCGGCAGGCACACGCCATGACAGACGCAGTGCAATCCACAGTGATCGCTGCCCACCGTCGCGGCGTCACGATGACAATCATCATCCAGGCACGCCAGACAACAGATGACCAACGCCGCGCAAAACATCACCATCATCAGCGCCGAGAACAATCGTTGGTTGCGTCGTATCATTACGGCATCAGGCTAACAGAAGCTAAACGCAAGTCAAGCGCGCCTCGGTAGACGCGTTTCGGAAATTGACCTTACTAGGATCCCTCCATACGGGGGAAAGGATTTGCGGACTACTATTTCAACGTACACTGTCTGCTTCAATGGCTGGTACCTTGGCACCGCCTGTAAAGGCACAAAGTCGGCATGGTCACAGCTTTCGTAAGCGCGCACGGAGAGTTGTGGCGGAAGCACTGAGCGAGAATCAAAGGAGAGCCTGATCAGAAAGGAAGTTCGTGTTCGAGCCATGCAGGGTTTGAGTCAGCCGCCTGTGTCAGAACAGCGTTTGCTAATGAACCGAGTACTGAATCCTGTTCCGCAAGCACGACGCCTTTAAGCCAATCTAAGGCGCTAGGGTCCTCATGTGCACTGCGAGATGCCTCGTTAAGTGCGTGATATGCTAGAGCAGCGCCCTGGTAATATTTTACACGCTCTTTGAGCCATGGAAGGAGTTCTGGGGCTGTACGGTAATAGCGAACGAGTACTTGCGCTGCACTGAATCGCACACGTAAGTCGCGGTCTGTCTTGCCGAGAGTCGATATCCAGTTGAAAGCTTCCTTCGGATGCTTCTCATTTCTTGCCACTTCGCGAATAGCAGTCACGCGTACCACACCAGATTCATGGTTCGTTGCAAGGAACTTCAAAAACGAATTGATTTTGGGATCACTTCGCCAACCTCTTGCCAAGTCTTCCAAAACTGCAACGTAAAGTTCCGGAGGAGTTAGAAAAGGGGCGCGCATATCTAGTAGAGAATGAAACCAGTCCTTTATCTCCGGCCGGCCAGGCCAACAAGCCGCAATAGCATGTACGGCTTCTGTGGATATCAATATTAGCGCACGCTGTCTCCTGCTATGGTGCAAATGACGAGTCGAGAGGTCTTGCCGTACGGTTTTGGCAGACAGTCGAGGATTTCGAGGACGAAGACGTCGAGTAACGAGCCCTTTGAGGCGATTCTCCAAAACAACGCTTACGCCTGAGAGGGCTGCTTTATTTCTGACATTGGCGAAACACTTCGCAGCAAGAAGCAAGGGCCTGTGCATATTCTTTGGGTCTTTCTTACGTAAGAGATCGCTAATGAACCGGCCGGCAAATTCCGGTTCAACTCGGGCAACGATTAGAGTAAGAACTTCGTGCCACTTCTCGTCTTGCCAATGTGCTTCAAATGTCTGCGCATATAATTCATCGCATGTGACTATTTTCTGGCTTTCAAATTTCCTGACCCATGCCCAAGCAACAAAGAACTCCAAAAACGTTCTATGGATAAATGAGAAATACTCACTGCCCAGGAGACATAGAATGAAATTTCGTTCGCGGAGTTGCTGAATGAGTCGAACGGCTATCGGTCGGGGGTTCATATACCCTTGCTCCTGTAGGTATGCGACCAACGTCAGTTGTAGCTGCTCTTCAGGGATGAGATTACCCGCAAGACCATGTTTGCTGTCTTGTATTCGAGAAGCGACAGCGCGAAGCATGGCTTGCTTATCTTTGTAATCAAAACTCTGTTGTGCAAGTAAAGGATCGGCGCGCAGTGCTTTGGAGGCATCCCATTGCTGCAACATCAGCTTCGAAGCTTGCTCATAAAGTTCGTGGCGATCGCGTGGTAACTCCTGATGACGGTTAAGCAAGGACATCAACGTAAGCAGAAGCGGATTGCGCGCAAGTTCTTTAATGGCAGCGCTGCTAATTATCGCATCGCGTAGGAGAGCGCATTTCTGCTCCCGAACGGCGGCGTCCTCATATGCTAATTCGTGCCATCGTGTAATAAATTGAGCCTGTTGGTTCTGGTCAAGGTCCTGTAAAAGGAAATGGTGAAATCCGCAATTGCGAAGAACATCAGCGACGAGTTCGTATCCAACAAAACGGGACGTTAAGATAAAACGCACCTTAGGATAACGTGTGACATATCGAACAATGTCAAGGGCGACTTGTTGTCGTGTAATAGAATCGAATATTTCATCCAGACCATCGAGTAGAAATATTGCATCTCCGCGCTCTAAAATGGTGTGGGCTTCAGTCTGATCCACATGGGCTAAAGCACCAGAGCCGTGATCAAAGAACTCAAGGAAGCTATGACACGTATTGGTCGCCAGATTCTCCGCATAGGTTCGTAACTCAATAAGCAAAGGTAAGGGGCTGGCTGTACGCTTTACAGGAGACAGTTCTGCCCATCTCATTGTTATGTAATCCAGCAAGACTGACTTTCCGGAGCCGGGGTCACCCAAGATAACGAATAGCCTTTTGTTGGGGTCATTTAGTGCGGTGAGAACTGGAATAGGCTGCTGCTGCAAGAACGATTCGCGCTGAGGACCATACCATCCGTAGTGATGAGAACGGTACTCAATAGGCAGCTCATGAATCTTGTGACTAAAAGATTGACTGGAACGGACTGTCTGTTCGACAAACACCTTAGTAAGTGCAATTCTTTGGTGATGTGGATTAGCATCAAGAGTTTCGAGTTTGAGATAGGAATAGCGAGCAATGAGCCCTTGGGCATAGCGGGCAGTATCGAATCCTGCAGGGGGAGCTACTGTTCGCTGTAGCGTGTCAACTGTTGCAGAGTGATTTTGGGCATCAATAATAGTTCGCAGACTTGGTAGCTCGCGCAGGATCGAGGCCGTCTTGTTCTGGTATCGACGAGAGAGTTTGACCCAGTCAAACCCATCTGGCAGCTTTGCAAGCTGCAAAGCCTCCCACTTGCGCGACAACAGAGCATAATCTACCATGGCGTGCGGAGCTACGAGTACGAGCCCTAAAGCTTGACGAACCTCTGGTATTTCAGTGAATCGTGCAACAGATGGAGTGTAAGCATGAATTGACAATTCAGTTTCACCAGCCCCTATTAACTCTTGTTCGAATTGTTCGAGAAACGTATTAAGGGCTCTGCCAGTAGCTATTCGCCATTCATTCTGTCCATGAAGAACGTGATTAAGCGACCCCTTGCAAAAGTCCTTTGCAAAATCCAGCACAGCGCCTGTCGCGATCTTCTCAAGGAGCGGCCGAAAAACAGAGTTACCAACATCCCAAGCTAGAAGCCAGTCAATCATAGAAGTATGATGTTCCAGTTATGTTGAATAAGTGTATGCCATGATTTCTGGAGATTGGCAAGCATACTGAGTTCGCGTTCATCGATATTCCGTGAGTTGAGCAGTAGCGCGAGGCAGCCGCAATCAAGCAGATTCGTTCTTAGCTTACGATCCCCCACTCCGTGTCGGGGTGGATTCCTTCAGGAAAGCAGTCTGAGATTCCTCGCAGGCTCAGAGATGACAAAGAATAGGAGACTGTCTGCCAGAATACACGCAAAGATGTATGATTTCGCGAAGAAAGACCAAACGACTCGTGTCTGGCCATTTCCAATTGGAAATGGGCTAGGCGATTGCCGTTTACCACCATGTCAGGTCGTTTCTGGACAAAAGTTGAATCCTCGACCGCATGGTCGAATCGGATATGGGTTTTGTCTTTGTCCTTTCCAGCAGTTCCCGTCCGTAGCCCCCAAAACCAGCCTTCGCCAGCACCACAAACATGCGTTTTCCCGACGCAACTCGCATTTTCTTTCCAGACGGAGGGCAGATACACGCCTTTGCACTCAGCAAAAGCACTGTCGGGATGTCCGGAAGCGGTTTTGCCGACAAAAAAAGTGCTGTCGGAACGTCCCGATGCAGTTTTTTTGACAGAAACAGTCCCATCGAGAAGCCCGTAAGCGGTTTCGGTGACAGAGAAAGCATGGTCGGAAAGCCCGGGGGCGGTATTTTTGTCAGTAAAACCACTTCCTTGAGTCGTTTCTGGACAACAGCAGACTGCCAAACCGCTGCCTCGTTTCGGAGCGGCTTCCGGACATTGGTAGGGACGACCCGCCGGGTCGTCCGCCGCCGTTCCCCCTTCTCCCTGCGGTCGAGCCGGCGGCTCGACCCTACCTCGGAATACCGGAACACAGGACAAGGGAACCCTTACCGGTGGCTACTTACTACTTGCGACTACCAGTTGCCGGTTTTCAAATACTCATCAATCGCCTTCGCGGCTTTCCGTCCGGCACCCATTGCCAGAATCACCGTCGCGCCGCCCGTGACGATGTCGCCGGCGGCGAAGACGCCTTGCTTGCTCGTCTTCAATGTGTCGGGGTTGGTCTGGATGTAGCCGCCTTTGCGGGTCTTGAGATCGGGCGTGCTGGATTGAACCAGCGGATTGCTGCTCGTGCCGACCGCGATGATCGCAACGTCGAGCGGCAACTCGTACTCGGAACCTTTGATCGGCACAGGACGCCGGCGGCCACTGTCGTCTGGCGGGCCGAGTTCCATCTTGATGACGCGGGCGGCGCGGAGCCAGCCGCGTTCGTCGCCAAGGAACTCGACGGGATTGTTCAACAACAGAAATTGGATGCCTTCTTCCTTGGCGTGCTTGATTTCCTCGCGTCGCGCCGGCATCTCGGTCTCGCTGCGGCGGTAGATGACATAGGCGTTTTGGGCGCCGAGCCGCAACGCGCTGCGGATGCCGTCCATCGCGGTGTTGCCGCCGCCGACCACCGCCACGTTCTTGCCGCGGCAATCGTAAATCGGCCCGTCGTACTCCGGGAACTTGTACGCTTTCATCAGGTTGACGCGCGTGAGGAATTCGTTGGCGGAATAGACGCCGCACAAATCCTCGCCGGGGATGCCGAGGAATTGCGGAAGACCCGCGCCGGTGGCGACGAGGACGGCGCTGTAGCCTTCTTCGTTGAGGAGTTCGTCAACGGTCACGGTCTTGCCAACAACCACGTTGGTCTCGAACTCGACGCCCATCTTCTTCATGTTCTCGACTTCCTGTCGGACGATTTCCTTTGGTAGGCGAAATTCGGGGATGCCATAGACGAGGACGCCGCCGATTTCGTGGAGCGCCTCGAAGACGGTGACTTTGTGTCCTTTCTGGATGAGGTCGCCCGCGGCGCTGAGGCCGGCAGGACCGCTGCCGACGATGGCGACCTTCTTGCCGGTGGGAGGCGCGATGGGCGGCATGCCAATCTTGCCGGTCTGGCGTTCGTAGTCGGCGACAAAGCGTTCAAGATACCCGATGCCGACGGGACCGAACTTCTTGCTCATCACGCAGGCGCCTTCGCATTGGTCCTCCTGCGGACAAACGCGGCCGGTGATGGCGGGCAACACGTCGTCCTCGCGCACTTTTGCGGCGGCGGCGAGGTAGTCGCCCTTGAGGATCAGTTCGATGAAATCCTTGACCTTCACGCCGACAGGACAGCCGTCCGTGCATTTCGGATTCGCACACGCGAGGCACCGGAGCGCCTCCTGTTTTGTGATGTCGAAATCGAAACCGAGATTGACTTCGGTAAAATTCCTCGCGCGTTCCGCCGCTTCCTGCTCCGGCATATGTTGTCGGGGGATTGCGGTGCGCTCTTTGGGAGTGAGTGGATTCGCGGCCATGTTATTTCCCTCCCCCAAGCTTGCAACTGTGCTTCTGAAACTCGATCAGCGAGTGCTTTTCCATATCGCGATACAGGGCATTGCGTTTCGTGAGGCCGGCGAAGTCCACCTCGTGCGCATCGAACTCCGGGCCGTCCACGCAGGCAAACTGGCTCTTGCCGCCGACAAGCACGCGGCAACCGCCGCACATCCCGGTGCCGTCCACCATGATCGGGTTGAGGCTGACAACGGTCTTAATGCCGAGCGGACGGGTAACGTCGGCCACGGCACGCATCATCGGGATCGGCCCGATCGCGAGGACAAAATCAATCTTGCGCCCATCAGCGATCATCTTCTTGAGCGGATCAATCACCAAGCCTTTTTCGCCATAGCTTCCATCGTCGGTGGTGATGAACAATTCATCGCTCACTTCGCGCGCCTCGTTCTCAAGGATGACGAGCGACTTCGTGCGGCCGCCGATAATGGCGACGACGCGGTTGCCGGCGTCGTGGAGCGCCTTGGCGGTCGGGTACGCGATGGCGGTGCCGACTCCGCCGCCGATGACGACACAGGTGCCGAACTTCTCGACATGCGACGCTTTGCCAAGCGGCCCGACCACGTCAAGAATCACATCGCCGGCGTTGAGAGTGTTGAGGTGTTTGGTGGTCTTCCCGATGCCCTGGACGATGATGGTAATTGTGCCGGCGACGGGGTCAGAGGCGGCGATGGTCAGTGGGATGCGTTCACCCTGTTCGTGCACGCGCAGGATGACGAACTGGCCGGGTTTTTGTTTGCGCGCGATGCGCGGCGCGAGGATCCGGAACAACTTCACGTCGGTCGCGAGAAAATGCGCTTCTTGAATCTTGAATGGTTGGGTTGACATGGGGAAAACGTGGCGATTACTACTCGTTCTTGGGGGGCTTTGCAAGTGCGCGCTCGCGCTTCTCGGAAAGACGCGCAATGACGGTCGTGTCGGCGGTGTGTTCCAACGCTTGCTGGTAGGCGCGCGCGGCGTCTTCGCCTTGCTGGAGATCGCCAAGTTTCTCGTACAGCACGGCGCTGCGAAGTTCCGCCGCCTTGTCGCGGCACAACTTCAACGCTTCGACCTGCGCCGAGAGATTCACTTTCCGCAACCACGCCCATTCGAGTTCGGGGCGATTCTCCGCCTTCAACAGAGCGATCTGCTCGTCCAACGACTTCGCAAACGGCCGGTACAACGGGTCGCCGACAAACGTCGTTTGCCAGCTCAATGATGGATCCGCGGTGCTCGCCGCTTCGACGAAGCTCCATCCCTCCAACAGTCGCCGGAAAAACATGTCCACGTGCGGTGTCATCGGAAGGTATGGCTCAAACACGCTGCCCATGCTGGCTGCTGCCCCTTTCAGGAGCATCGGCCCGACCCAGCCGGCGACCTGCGTCCGCACACTGTGCGCACTACCCGAGTGAATGTGATACGCGATCGCGCCAGGACGAAAACAAAACTCTGGCCGCACAAACGGCCCCGCCATGTTCGACGCGTACCAGCCGGCATAGGCGGCCACATCAGACATCGGGTAGTTCTCCTCGAAGATCGCCTCGCGTTCATCGAGTTCGCACTCAAAGCCGGCGGCGCGAAACGCCGCGCAGGCACCCTTGATCCAGACGTCGCCCGCACGGTAACCCTCGTCCTGAATGCCGCGCGCGTCGAAATACGCCCGGCCGTGCAAGCCATAGCGTTCCACCATCAACGCATCATCAATCATCCGCCGGACACTGCGCGCATCCGGGCCGTCAATACGGGCGACGAGCAGCATATTTCGGTTCTGGGGCGCTGCGAATCTGGCGGTGCTTCGGAAGAATGCATTTCGCAATGGTCCCGAAACCGGCAAACCGTGCGTCGGCAACAACGCCAGCTCGCTATCCACCGATGCCTCGTTGCGGGTCATTTCCGGGCGCGCGCCTTTGGTGTAGGACGTTTCCTGAATGCTTTCGTCGCGCTCGATACGCAACGGCACGCCATAGAGCAGCGCCAAACAGGAAACCTGGCTCGCGATGGTGTCCACGCGCGGCCTGCCCTCGACGATCCGTGGTTGCTGCGAAAACAGCCCGCGACTGAGTATGAACCGGAGAATCGGTTCGCGCACCTCCTCGTTGAACTCGCGCCGCGTGATCGTCTCGGCGGGCCGGGCTTGGATGGCGCAGAGCAGGTTTGTCGAGATGCCTCGGCGCTGCGCGTAGTACTCAGCCAGCGGACGGCTCTCCGGGTCGCGCTCGTTATAGACGATCACGACTTGTCGCATCCAGTCTTCAGCGGCGCCGACGCGGCAGATTATCAGCAAGATGACGAACATCCGAAACATGTCCGCATCATCGGCGAGCCGCCCGCCGCGGTCAAGGCAACGATATTGCAGTTGTCTCACCCGCACGAATCGGTACACTGCCGACATGAACCGACGCGAATTCCTGAAACGTGCCGCCATCGCCGTTATTGGTTTCCCGACCGTCATCCCCTCCTCCGCGCTTGGCATCGGCAGTCGGCCCGCGCCCAGCAACCGCCTGACGCTGGCCTGCGTTGGCCTCGGCACGCAGGGTATGGCCAACATGGGCAGTTTCCTTGGCAAACCCGACGTCCAGGTCGTCGCCGTCTGCGACGTGAACCAGCTTGGAAGCACGTATGGCTACACAAACTCCTCGCTCGGCGGACGCGAGCACGGCAAATCTATCGTCGAGAGATCTTATGGCACGCAGGGCTGCGCGATGTACGAGGACTTCCGCGAACTGTTTTCGCGCGGCGACCTCGACGCCGCGATGATCGCGGTGCCGGACCACTGGCACGCGTTGATCGGCACGGCGGCGGCGAAAGCGGGCATTGATGTCTTCGGCGAGAAACCGCTGGCCCGTTCGATCCACGATTGCCACGCCATCCGCAACGCCGTCCGCAGGTACGGGCGCATCTGGCAGACCGACACATGGCAGCGCTCGACAAAGAACTTTCTCCACGCCTGCGAACTCGTCGTGAACGGTCGCATTGGGAAGCTACAACGAATTGAAGTCGGCCTCCCGAAAGGCAACGTTGACTTCGGCATGGCGAACCAGACGACGGTCCAGCCGGTGCCCGACGGCTTCAATTACGATTTCTGGCTTGGTCCTGCTCCCGTCGCGCCGTACTGCCCGGCGCGTTGCCATTTGCACTGGCGATGGATTCACGATTACGGCGCGGGAATGCTCTCCGACTGGGGCGCACACCACATTGACATCGCGCACTGGGGCGCCGGCTTCGATTACACCGCGCCCGTCGAAGTCAGCGCAACCGGCGATTTCCCAAACGATGTCCTGTTCACCACGCCGGCGACGTTTGACGCGACGGCGAAATATCCGAACGGCTTGGAGATTCGATTCACGACGCAGTTGGAGAACGGCACCAAGTTCATCGGCGACAACGGCTGGGTCTTCACGACGCGCGGTCGCAACGCCGCGGAGCCAGCCAGCCTGCTCAAGGAAACCATCGGCGCCTCCGAGACACGGCTCTACGCCAGCGACGATCACACGCAGAACTTCATTGATTGCGTCAAGGCTCGCCGTCCGACGATTTGTCCCGCTGAACTGTCGTACAACTCGATTCTGCCGGCGTTACTGGCGGAGATTTCGATGCTGGTTGGACGGAAGGTTCGCTGGGACGCCGCGAAGGAAGAAATCATCGGCGACGACGCGGCCAATCGCCTGCTCGGCTGGGCGTATCGTGCGCCGTGGTCGTTATGAAAGCACTTTGCTGAAGGTCAGCCGCCGGCGGGTAGATCAACGTTCCCGACGTGAACGCCAGTCATGAGATCGTCGAATCCGTTCTTGGAGTTGACGAGGATGTGACCGTCATCGTCGCGGCCGACGACGCGGGCGGTGTGGACAATTGCGCCTTTAAGATTGCGGTACACAGCGACATCCCCTCGCCTGACGCGCCGTTCATGAAGCGGCGCCCAGTCATTGTCATTGAGGACCTGTTCAATCTGTGGTCCCATCAACCAGTAGTCGCCGGCGAGGAAAGTATAGCCATGGCAATTGCTCTTGTGGCGTTGGCGTCGGCTGGGGGTTTCCTGATAGACGACGATCGGGTTGCCTTTCTGAGTCTTGAGCATGTAGCCTTGATAGACCGACTGGGTACTGCGGGCGTGGATATTGGTGCCAGTCGGCGTGATAATGAGATCGCCGTTCGCATCCTTCAGAAATGAATCGTAGGGATCCAACGTATTCAACGGGGGACTGCTGTGTTCCGCAGCTCGATAATAGGTAATCGTGAAATCGCGCACCCGCACCGGTGGCACGCTGGAGTCCATCCAAAAGAACAGATTCTCGCTGAAACTGACGGAAAACGCTGTTACAAGCACCAAAACCACCACAAGTGCGACTTGGCACTGTACTGATTTCCTTTGGAAGGGCATTCTCACAATCCAGTTCCCAATACTTGGAAAGCTGGAATCATGCCCATTCCAAGCGGCATCGCATGCGGGGTAACAGTATCCGAGATTGACCACGACTCGCGCCGCCGCTATAACACGGAGGCATGACAACCCAAGCTTTTCCCAAGATCACGAACATCAAGTTCGAAGGACCGAAGTCGAAGAATCCCCTCGCCTTCAAGCACTACAATGCCGACGAGAAAGTAGATGGCAAAAAGATGCGCGACCATCTCCGCTTTGGTGTCGCCTACTGGCACACGTTCCGCGGCACCGGCGGCGACCCATTCGGCCCCGGCACCGCGATCCGTCCGTGGGACGATGGCTCGAATTCCGTCGAGAACGCCCAGCGCCGGGCGCGCGTGGCGTTCGAGTTCATGGAGAAACTCGGCGCGCCGTTCTATTGTTTCCACGACCGCGACGTGGCGCCCGAAGGCAAGACATTGAAAGAGTCGAATGCAAACCTCGATGCCGTCGTGAAGGTCTTGAAACGCGAACAACGCCGGACCGGCATCAAGCTGCTCTGGGGCACGGCGAATCTTTTCTCGAACCCGCGCTATGTTCACGGCGCGTCCACAAGCTGCAACGCCGACGTGTTCGCGTTTGCCGCGGCGCAGGTGAAGAAGGCGCTCGAAGTCACCAAGGAACTCGGCGGCCAGGGCTACGTGTTCTGGGGCGGTCGCGAAGGCTACTCGACGTTGTTGAACACCGACATGAAACGCGAGCTTGATCACCTCGCGACGCTCCTGCACATGGCGGTGGATTACAAAAAGAAAATCGGATTCAAAGGCCAGTTCTACATCGAGCCGAAACCGAAGGAGCCGACCAAACATCAGTACGACTCCGACGCCGCTGCCTGCCTGAATTTCCTGCGCCAGTACGACCTGCTCGACGATTTCAAGCTGAACATCGAGACCAACCACGCCACGCTCGCGGGGCACACCGTCCAACATGATTTATTGACCGCCGCGGCGGCGGGCGCGCTCGGTTCGGTGGACGCCAACGTCGGCGACCCGATGCTGGGCTGGGACACCGACCAGTTCCCAACGGACATTTATCTGACGACGCAGATCATGTTGGTCGTGCTCGGCATGGGCGGCTTCAAGACGGGCGGCCTGAACTTCGACGCGAAGGTGCGCCGGGAGAGTTTCGAGCCGGTGGATTTGTTCCATGCGCACATTGGCGGGATGGACGCCTTTGCGCGCGGCCTGAAGATCGCCGCGAAGATTCGCAAGGACGGACGCCTCGCGAAGTTTGTCGCGAAACGGTACGCGTCGTGGGACAGTGGGATTGGCGCGAAGATCGAGAAGGGCAAGATGAACTTCCGCGCGCTGGAAGCGTACATGCTACAAAAAGGCGAAGCCGACAAGTGCGCCAGTGGCCGGCAGGAGATGCTGGAGAATCTGATCAACGAGTTCATTTAGCCGTACCCTTTATGGGTGCGCTGCGAACACAGGCGTTGTAGGCTGCGTCACCTGACGCGACGGTGTTGAACAGGCGTCTCGCCTGTTCTCCTTGCGGTCTCCATGACGGAACAGGCGGGACGCCTGTTCAACTCGGATTTTCAAACACGCACGTACTTCTGCCTTCCTCCGTTCCTACCGCACGATGATGGTGGCGGGATCGCTCCAGAAGCCGGTGCCGTTGGGGGCCGATGGCGCGGACGCGCACCCAGATGCGCGTCAGTGACGGCATTTTACCAGTGATTGTCCGGAACATCAGGCAGCAAAACGCGTCTGAGACAGATGCGGAAGAAAACGGAACAGCACGACGCGAAATGATCAAAACGAAGCCTTCAACGATGAGTCTTTACGACTGGCCCGTGAATCCTAAAGACTGGCGACTGGGTCTTGAACACGCATCGTTGAGTGTTCAACACTCGGCATTGAGTCCGAAACACTCATCGTCGAGTCCTGAAGACTGACGGCTGAGTCCTCAAGACTCTCGGATGAGTGATCACCACTCATCGTTGAGTGGTAAAGACTCATCGTTGAGTCCTAATCACTCAACCACCAGTCATCTAACCTCTTTATTTCCAGTGGATTATCCAAAACCAAGGGCACCTTGACCGTAGGGAGGTCAAGACGCCCTGTTGTACGGCTACCGGAGCGCTTCAGGCACCGACGGAAATGGCTAGGCGGGCGGTGGCGTGGGCGGGGTTTTGCTGGCTTTCTGGAACCGCTCGCCCAATTGCTGGACGACCGGCTTCAAGCCCGGCGTGCTGGCGGCGGCAGCCTTGACGTAGGTATAGATTTGGCCGGCTTCCTTCATCGCTTCGCCGCCGATGGCCAATCGGGTGTCATTCACATCGGAAGCGAGTTGCGCGACCACGGTATTGACTTCCGTCAACACGCTGAACAGGTTCGCGTCGTTCTCGAAAAAGGTGGTGCTGAAGTTCGACGGCACGACGGAGGGGTTATCCTTGGCGGCCTGCAAACTGTTTTGGACAAACGAAAGGCTGTCGGGTCCGAGTTTGAAGGTCCGCTTGCGGTCCTGCACGGTCAGGCTGATCAAGAACGGCAGTTTCGTACGAATGGTGGCGACGGCGTCCTTGATGGCTTGGACATCGGCGGGGGAGACTTGGGCATCAATGTTACCGTAAGGCATAGAGTTCCTTTCCGGGAGGTTACCGTTCCACGTGAGACCCGGCGTATTCCACTTCACGCCCGGCAGATTCCAAGTGAGCGGTGTTCCCATGTGTTGCCCCGATTCAACCAAACCATCCCGCCCGGTTTAAGCGAAAAACATAGGGGGAACTCCGGTAACTCCATTTTCGATTGCCGAGGTTGTAGGCCGCTTCTGCGAAGCGGCGGTTTTGTTGAGGATTTCGCCGACTCGCAGAGTCGGCCTACAACAAATCTGGTTTTGGAGAGTTATCGCAGGTACCCATAGGATGGCAGCGTAGCGATTGGATTGCGCTTGTTGTCCTCTCGTGTTTCTTATCGCGATGATCGTGGTTTACCTGCGCCCTTGACAGTCCTCGATGCTCGGCGTAGAAGCCGTGAAGTGGAATGCAACTCTATTACAATAGGGCACCTCCGGTAACTCGGCAACCATTGTAGGCCGACTTTGTAAGTCGGTGGTTCCTCGAAGGATTTCGCCGCTTCGCAGAAGCGGCCTACAGCATAACACCAGTTACCGGAGGTTCCCAATAGACGGAACGCAGTAAAGTAATGTGTTAGCCGAACAGATATAGAAAGGTGCTAGGCGGAATGCATCATATTGTAATAGGTGGAATGCAGTAAAGCACACTGATAGGCGAAGTGAGTTTATGACGCTCATTGAGATGGTGATCTACGTCGGCTGGCCCGCATGTCTTGCCTTTTGTTTCGTGTTTCCGGTACACGGTGCGTTTCGCTTGGCTTTCCTGATCGGAGTTGGCACTGGTTTCGGCTCTTTCCTCGGCGCTCTTGTCGTCGGCGGTTTGTTTCAGCTTGTGCCGAAGTGGCGTTCCGTTGCCTTCTTCCCTGTGTGGTCCGTCATTGCCCTCACATCGGCTGCCGTAGCTGGCTTTTGTTTTGCCCGGTCGTCACATCTTTCCCTGTTGGGCATACCGGCTTTTGTCGCTGCTCTTGTTGCCGCTTCCGGCCCGGAGCGTTGGCGCAGAGCCGGTATCATTTGTTTTGCGGCGGCTTTGGTTCTTGCTATTGTTTTGCGCGTGTTCGCGACGGACGCGCGCCTATCCATGCGGTCGAGCGAACCGCCATCCGCTGGCGCGGCTGGCGGTCGCTCACCTTAGACGTTAGGCTGCATCGCACCTCACCATGAAATCGCGCATCATGTATATCGAAGACAAGAGCGGTGGTCTTGTCGGGCCGGCGCGCATTGGTCGTGTCACATTCTCCAAGACCGGACGTAGCATTTACTATCAGGGCCGGACTTTTCAGAGTTTGAAGGGACTTGGCTTCAAGGCCAATTACTACGACTTGGAGACAGGAGAGCACTTTTGGATTTCCGGGCCGAAGCGTGCCGGTGGAGATGCGTTGTATGGCGGGAGCACTCCGATTGAGATTGATGAGGATGTGCGAGAGGAGTATTGGAGAGACATCCGAAGACAGCCAGAAAGAGTGCATGAAAGGGCAGCCTAACAAGTGCGCTGCACCGAACGCGGGCGGGCGACGCCAGTTTCCAGTTCGGACGTCACGGGCCGCCCGCGTCGGTGAGCTTGGGTCGTTCTGCGCGCACTTGACTCCGCGCCCGTGTCGGGCGTACAAGGGCGGGCAAGCCCGCCGACGCTTCATGACGAGCATCTGTGGCCGCGAGCCTGCTCGCGGTGGATCGGCAGTGCGTCAGGCAACAAAGGCCGCGAGCAGGCTCGCGGCTACAATCAAAGGAGACACGCCATGCCATTCGATCCGAACGTACCGCAGCCGTTCCAAGACCTCGACGCGAACGTCGTCCGCAACCAACTCAACAGCCTCAAATCTCTCATTGATGGCGCTTATAGCGCCATAAACGCTGTTCCGGCCGGCCCGCCCGGTCCTCCCGGGCCGCAAGGCATCGCCGGCGATCCCGGGCCGCAGGGCATGACCGGCCCACAGGGCGAACAGGGGCTGACGGCCAATGGGATCGCCAACGTCTATGACGATGGCAGCGGACGGGCTGTGGTGCAGATGAGCGACGGTACAATCTATGGCCCGTTCACGATCGCCAGCGGTCCACAAGGAGTCCCGGGGCCGATGGGGATGCCAGGCGATGTGGGTCCCGAAGGCCCGAGCGGTCCCCAAGGCTACACCGGCAATCCGGGACCATCAGGCGTCGGCATCGGCAACGTGACCGACAACGGCAGTGGTCTCGCCATCGTCCACACCACAGACGGCAACAGCTACGGCCCGTTCATCATCGCGAGTGGCCCGCAAGGTTCGCCGGGCGATCCCGGCCCGCAAGGTCCGATGGGCGAAGTGAGCGCGCAGCAATTGAGCGCCGCCATCGCCGACACCGCGAACAACGTCAACGCCATCGCGGCGCTTGATCCCAGCGAGACCGATGTACCGACCATCGTGGCCAAGCTCAACGAATTGCTCAACGCGTTGAAGCGTTGGTAGGGACGCGCCGCCGGCGCGTCCGCAACCAATCCCACGGTCGAGCCGGCGGCTCGACCCTACCAAAGCCGGACCCGTCCGCCTTCGCAAGCGGAGATGCAAGCAGTCGTGGACAAGTTGAACAGGCGTCCCGCCTGTTTCTTCTGCGTTCCCTCGGATACGAACAGGCGAGCCGAGTCCGCGAGACGCCGCACGCTGTACTCCCGCGGCAAACCCTGTTCAACTAACCTGCCGTACCCACACGAATTGATTAACGCGTTGAAGAGAATGTAGGCCGCGTCCCCTGACGCGGCGATGGTGATTCGCCACGTGGGGGTTTATCCGCCTGCGGCGGACAAGCGTGGCCTACAGGATGACGGAACTACCGTTTGTGGCGCGGGAGTTCGTCGGCGAAAGGCTTTTCTTCCTTCTTGCCGAAGGGCCACCACCAGCGCGACTTCTTTTTTTCCGGCGCAGGCGGCGCGGACGGGTTCATTTCGGCGTCGGTCAGGATGCGCTCCATCTTCGGATAAATCTGTTCGCCGCCGGCGACGGTGATGATGCCTTTGTTGTTCACCAAACGCGGCCGACTCATGAAGTCCGAGAAGGCAGCGCGCTGGATGATCTTGGCGCGCGGGTCCACCTCGACGTAGCCAAAGGAGCGCGGGCCGTTCTGGAAAACCACATGCAGATGGGCGTCTTGGTCAATTTCAGCAGTCGGCATCACGGTCGGCAGGAACATGCCAAGCGACAGCACTCCATAGACGATTTGCAGTGGGTTGTCTTTGACGCTGACGTAGAGGCGATCCTCCAGCGCGGCGCGGTGCGCAAGCAGCGAATAGACGCGGTATTCGTCCTTGTCGTTGCCAAACGACGGGACTCCGACGGATTGGCGCCAGAGTTCGCGGCCTTCGAGGATGGTGAAGCGCAACTGGTTGGAGGCGGCCGTGATGCCGGCCAGGTTGATGCCGGCTTGGACGCGGAAGTTGCCGCGGCCGCGCAGTTCGTAGAGCGTGACGATGTCCACGGTGCGATTGACCGTCTGCCCGGCGGGGATAAGAACGGTCTGAGCGGTGTTGACCCGTCCCACGGGAGGAACGGACGTGCCGTCCTCGGCGTTGACGAGAAAGGTCAGCCAAGGTTTGTCGCTGGTGCCCTCCAGTTGAATCGTGCGACCGGAGTCGTTGTGCAGCGAAACCACGACCGGGATGCTTTCGTAGAGGAGAAAGAAATCCTTCTCCAATTGCAGACGGACGCTGATCTGGGCGTGCACGCTGCCTGTCGCGACGATCAGGACCAACAGCAATCTCGTAAACCAGTTCATCAGACCACAGCCTTGAGGAATTCCTTGTTCGTCTTGAATTTCGAGAGGCCCGTGAGCAGACGCGGCAGGGCGTCCACTGGCTCCAGTTCACTCAACGCGCGCCGCATCCGGGCGATGGCTTCGAGTTCCTTCGGCGGAATCAAAAGCTCTTCGCGACGGGTGCCGCTGGCGTTGATGTCAACGGCAGGCCAGTAGCGTTGCTCGGCGATCTTGCGGGCGAGGACGAGTTCGCTGTTGCCGGTGCCCTTGAACTCCTGGAAGATCAACTCGTCCATGCGCGAGCCGGTTTCGATGAGGGCCGTGGCGACGATGGTGAGCGAGCCGCCCTCCTCGGCTTTGCGCGCCGAAGCGAAAATCCGGCGCGGCTGTTCCATCGCGCGGGCATCAAGGCCGCCGCTCATGGTGCGACCGGTCGAGCCGATGTAGTTGTTGAAGGCGCGCGCGAGGCGCGTGATGGAGTCGAGCACCATGAACACATCCTTGCCGCACTCGACAAGACGACGGGCGCGCTCGGTCGCCATGCGTGCGGTGCGGACGTGGTCCTCGATGGTCTGGTCGTTGGTCGAGGCGATGACTTCGCCACCCTTGATGGAACGCCGGAAATCGGTTGTCTCTTCCGGACGCTCGTCCACGAGCAGGACGATGACGTGTGCTTCCGGATGATTCGTCAGGACGGCGTCGGCCATGTGGTGGAGCAACGTCGTCTTGCCGGTGCGCGGTGCGGCGACAATCAGGCCGCGGGTGCCTTTGCCGATGGGTGCGATCAGATCCACGATGCGCGTGGTCATGCGGTCGGACACGGTTTCCAAGTTGTAGCGTTGATTTGGATTGATGCTGGTCAGGTCGTCGAACTTCTTGAGCGATGTGAATTTTTCCGGCGGCTGGCCGTTGATGGTGCGGATTTGGACGAGTTGCGGGCTGCCCTTGCGGGGGGGCATGGCGCGGCCTTCGATTTCAATGCCGGCGCGCAAACGGAAGCGGCGGATCATGTCGGGGGACACGTAGATGTCGTTCGGGCTTACCTGATAACTGCGAGCCGGGTTGCGGAGGAAGCCGAAACCCTTCTCGCCGACTTCGAGGACGCCGCGAGCGGGCAGTTCCTGCGGGGGAGGAGGTTTGGGTGGTTCCGGCGATGGAGATGGCTGGTTCTCCGCAACTGGAACGGTCGGGGTCTGCTGTTGTTCTTTCTCGTCTATCATTCCAATCAATCTAGTGTTCCCATGCTTGTAGAATCCCGTGGATTTCCTGCATAACCGCGATACAAACAAAACAAGCGTTGATTATCGGGCGATTCCGCGCTCAGACTTACGACAGAAGTCGATGAAATGCTCGATCTCTTTGCTGGGCGGAACTTCGGCGCGCACTTTATCCAAGGCGTTGCCAACTGTCAACCCTGACCTGAAAACTATTTTATAGGCGTCCCGCAAGGCTCGTTGGACCTCGTCGGCGAGGCCGTTGCGTTCGATGCCGACTTTGTTGATGCCGCGGACGACGGCGGGGTTGCCATCGGCAATCGTGTAGGGCGGCACGTCTTGCACCACCTTGGCACAGCCACCAATGATCGCCATGGCGCCGATGCGGCAGAACTGATGGACGGCAGCCAACCCGCCAATTACGGCGCAGTCCTCCACCGTGACGTGGCCTGCCAAGGTGCCATTGTTGCTGAAAATGACGTGGTTTCCCACCCGGCAATCATGGGCGACATGGGAATAGGCCAGGAAGTTGTTGTGCGAACCGATGCGGGTCGCATCGCCGTCCCCCGTGGCCGTGTGAACAGTAACATGCTCACGGAACACGTTGTCGGAGCCAATCTCCAGGTGGCAGTTGCCGCCTTTCCATTTCAGGTCTTGGGTTTTTAACCCGACACAGGCAAACGGATAGAACTCACAACGCGGCCCTATACTGGTCGCCCCATCAAGAACTGCGTGTGAGTGCAAACGGCAAGCGTCGCCGAGTTGTACGCGTGGGCCGACAATGCAGTACGGACCGACTTGGCAACCCGCGCCAAGTTGGGCGGATGGATGGACAATGGCAGTTGGATGAATTTGTTCAGAAGGCATGGTGCGCTTGACTTGTACACAATCCGCTCGCGCGGGTCAACGAAAGCCTTGCATTCGGCTTCTTGCGGCGTATAGTGCGGATAACGGTCGGTGCCAAGACGTCCAGAAATCCGTTGTGTTACGGTTGTTACAGAAATGCAGAATCAATGATTGTCTCGCGTTCCAGTAGCTGGCCCCGCAAGCAGATCATGCTGGCGGCGGCTGATGGTGTCTGTGCTGCCTTGGCTGTCGTCTTGGCGGTCACGCTACGTTTGGGGTTGATGGAGGGTTTTACGTACTTGGAGGCGCATTGGTCCCCGATCCTGATTGCGTGGACGCTCTACATCATCTCCTTCTACATCTGCGGCCTGTATGAATCGGCGCCATTGCAACGCACCGGCCGCATGCTCACGACGGCGATGTTGGCGGTGGCGCTCGGCTCGGTCCTGACGACGTCAGTCTTCTACGCAACGTTCTCACTCGAGATGGGACGCGGCATTTTTCTTGGATTTGCGGGGTTCGTGTTTGCGGTCGTCGTCGCCAACCGTCTGTTTTACATCAGCGCGAACCGTCGCGGATTCCTTGCGCAACGATGTCTGATTATCGGAACCAATGGCGAAGCCCGCAAAACGATCCAACTGATTCAACGCCACCCGCATTACGGCCTTCGGATTCTCGGTTTGATCCACTGTGGGCCTACACGCGAAAGGGTTGGCCAGTTCCTCGAAGATTATCCCGTGCTGGGTACGCTCGATTCGCTCGAAAAGTTTGTGGATCTCTACGATGTCGAACGCCTGATCTTGGCGGCTACGGCGGACGAAGAGCATTTGCTGCTGAAACGCCTTCGCGCGTTGCGGTATCGCGGCCTGGCGATTGTTGATTTTGTCACGCTGTATGAGGAACTCGCCCAGGAGATCCCCCTCGATCACATCAACGACGAATGGCTCTTCCTTGCCTCGCTGAACAACTCCCGCATTCACATTCGCCGACTCAAACACCTCACCGATGTGGTTGTCGCTTTCATCGGCCTCGTCGTTACCGCACCCGTGACCAGCCTCACCGCGCTCTTGATCAAACTCTTCTCCCCCGGGCCTGTTTTATACCGACAAGAACGTCTAGGACGCGACAGCCTCCCGTTCATGTTGTTGAAGTTTCGCACGATGATCGCAGATGCCGAAAGCGGCACCGGACCAGTGTGGGCTGCAGACAACGACCCGCGCATTACCCCCATCGGCAAGTTCCTCCGCAAGTCACGCATTGACGAAATCCCGCAACTCATCAATGTCCTTCGCGGCGAGATGAGCTTGGTCGGGCCACGCCCCGAACGCGCCATCTTTATCCAGAAACTCTCCGAGAAAATCCCGTTCTACGCCGAACGACTTCTCGTGCCACCGGGCATCACCGGCTGGGCACAGGTCATGGCACCGTATGCCGCCTCCGTCGAGGACACCCGCCGCAAACTCCAATACGACCTTTACTACATCAAACACATGTCCTTTTTCCTCGACACCTTCATCTTCCTCAAGACCATCAAAACGATCCTCTTTGGCCGCGAGCGCAAGAAAGCCAACGCCAAGCAACCCGCCGACCTTCAGCAGGAGGAGATCAGCACCGAAACACTTTTCCTCGACACTGCGAAACCGGACGACAACACCGGCTCGAAACGCCAACTGGCGTAAAGCGTGAAAGAATATCTCGACCTCGTTCGGCTTGTATTAAAACACGGCACATGGAAACCCAGCCGCACCGGCGTGGACACCATCTCGTGGTTTGGCGCATTTTACCGGGTTGATCTCGCCAAAGGTCTTCCGCTGCTCACCACCAAGGAAGTGAATTTCGCCTCCATGCTCCGCGAACTCCTCTGGTATCTCAGCGGCGACGATCATATCCGAAACCTCCGCCAATACACCAAAATCTGGGACGCATGGGCCGACGAACACGGCAACCTCGAAACCGCTTACGGTCGTTACTGGCGACGCTTCCCGCATCCCTACCAAGACGACGCCGGCGACTGGCGCGTACGCGAGGTGGACCAAATTCAGTATGTCATTGACACTTTGAAAAAGGAACCTACCAGCCGTCGCCTCGTCGTCACCGCGTGGGAACCCGGCAACGCCGAAAGCAGCAAACTTCCGCCCTGCCACTACAGCTTCGTCTTCAATGTCCAAGACAACCGCCTCAACTGTCACCTCACCCAGCGCAGCGGCGACATTGCCCTCGGCATCCCGTTCAACCTTGCCTGCTATGCCACCCTTACCCAGATGATCGCCCAAGAGACCGGCTTGCAAGTTGGTTACTTCGCCCACACCATCGTTGATGCCCACATTTACACCGCACGACCCGGCAGCGGCATGGAAGAATACGATCACGTCCCCGGCCTCAAAGAGCAACTCACGCGCGAACCACGTCCCCTACCCCGCCTCGTCATCGCCAACAAACCCTTCAACGACCTGCGCTTCGAAGACTTTCGTGTCGAAGACTACGACCCACACCCCAAGATCAAGTTCAAGGTGGCCGTGTGAGCGTCACCATCATTGCAGCAATCGCTCCTGACGGTACCATCGGCCATCAAGGACGGCTCCCTTGGCATCTTCGCGAAGACCTTCAGTATTTCAAGGCGGTTACCATGGGACACCCCATTATCATGGGACGCAAGACCTATGAGTCCATCGGCAAACCACTCCCCGGCCGACGTAACATCGTCCTCACGCGCGGTCCTGTTGTTGTTGGCGTCGAATGCTTTTCGGACCTTGATGCCGCCTTGAAAACCTGTGGTGATGTTTTCATCATTGGTGGAGCGGACGTTTACCGACAAGCATTACTGCTTGCTGACAAACTGTTACTTACCGAGATTCATGCCCGACACAGCGGCGACACAAAGTTCCCCGCCTATGACCGCACTCAGTGGCAAGAAACCGCGCGTGTTACTGGTGCCGACTGTGACTTTGTTGAGTATCAGCGCATAGCCCGCTGACTGCCCCAAACGATTACTCCAATTCAATCCGCTAGAAACTGAACGCCTCATCCAGGTTCTTCTCGGACAACTTGCTCAGGATCTCCCACAACTTGTCATTGGACGTGTGTCCCATAATGACTTTGCCTTCCTTGTCTTCGACCGCATACACATAACCGTAGCACCTGTCGCCATGCATCACGGGAGGATGATCGTCAAACAACAACTCGACTTCTTGGGATTCCCACTGTGTCCGTTGTGCGTGAGGAACGTCAAGTTTGTGTTCTTGCTTGATAATGAGTTTGTACTTGCCTTTTTTTCCCATGTCTTCTGCCAGCACGTAGAGGTATCCGATCATACCTGTGTAATCCTGTGAGGTGCTGCGGTTATGTGTGGAAATGGTGATCTTGACTAACTGCCTTTTGTGATAGGTGTTGCTCGGGTCCACTTGTGTGCGCCGCGCGTAGTCAACCGACAGATCAATCATCATGAGGCGCGGTGGCTTGGGAGGGCGTTTCTCGTGTTTGCCGAAGACCAACGGCGCGATGGCCAACGTCCAACAAACTATTAGCAAGTAGATTCGCGGCATGGCGGCTTACTCCTGTTGTTGACTTCTTGGTCGCGAGTGTAGAACTTCCCTACCCGAAGTCAATACCGATTCCGGTTCCTGTTCCATCATTACAGCAGACGGTCAGAGCCACCGCCAGAAAACCTTTGTCAGCAAACGATCTAACCACGGCCGCCGGTCTTTGCCGCCGTGCTTGCCCCTTCTCCTGCGGTGGTCGGGACGATTGTGGGCAATGGCGATGATGACACACAGAGCCGCGATGGCTCCGAATACCACCATGAACAACATTCGATCATCCATTCCGAACATGGTGGTACTGTACAAACACACCCGCCTCTTGGCAACTCCTGAGCCGTTTTGTCAGCAGCCAATTGTTTTTTATCATGCGGGCACATGAGCGATACGATCACGTTTCTCGGAACCGCGGACGGGCGTGCGAATGCAAGACGCAATCACGCTTCGCTTCTCGCGCGCATCGCGGGTAAGACCATTCTGCTCGACACCGGACAGCCTTGCAGCCAGACGTTGAAACGGCTCGGCGTCGGGTTCAATGAACTCGATGGCATCCTCATCACGCACACGCACACCGACCACGTCGGCGGGCTGGCAATGCTGATTCAGGCGATGTGGCTCGACGGACGGCGGCGCACGTTGCCGATCTGGCTTCCGAGACAAGGCATCCGTCCGTTCGCGGCTGGCTCGATGCCTGTCACCTGTTCGCACCGCGTCTCAGCTTCCTCATTCGCCGGTTGGCGATCACACAACCAATCCGTATCGGTAGTGTTTGCATCTGGGCGATTCGCAACTCTCACGTGGCCGCCACTCGCGCAAAGTTCGGCAAACGTTACCCAAGGGTCGCAGACGACACCTTCTCGTTGCTCATCGAAAACGGGGTTAAAATCGTGCCTTGACAAGTTAGTCTCGCTGTTATTTATTGCGTTCAGTGTTTACTAAACGCACATGCCGACAACCATCCCATCCAACTTGCAATTGACACGACGCCGCTTCCTTGAGGCTGGCGGAAATACCACTCAATCACTCGGTTTTGGGCGAATCATAGGACAGATTTATTCTCTTTTGTACTTGAACCCCAAGCCGATGTGCTTGGATGAAATCGTCGCTGAACTCAGCGTCAGTAAGGCCAGTGTTAGCATCTCCATACGGCAGTTAGAGACTTGGTCAGCAGTCAAAAGAGTATGGGTTAAGGGTGATCGCAAGGATTACTACGAGGCAGAAACCAACTTCAACAACCTGCTCCGCAATGGGCTCCTAGAGATTATCCGCAAGAAACTCGATACCGCAGGCGGGCATCTCGCTATTGCGGAAACGTCGCTGGCACAGGCTTTGGCTGAGACCAATGGCGATGACCGCGAGGAGTTGGAGGCAGTGGCGGTGCGTTTGCGGCAAGCCAAACAATTTCACGGCCGGGTCAGTGGGTTGTTGAGCAACCCGCTGGTGGACCGGCTTTTGTAAGGGGTAACCGGGCAGGATGGTCGGCTGACCATCCACAGGACAACATGAACGTTCGCTTCCAGTCAAGCGATCACAGGGCCGGCGACAGATCAAAACTCTGTCCGGCACCTGAAGGGCGGCAGCTTGTTTTGATTCCGTGAACTGGTACGCCATCCATACCAAACCGCGCCAAGAGGAACTCGCACAAACCAGCCTGCAACGGGAAGGAATCGATACATTCTATCCCAAACTGCGGCGTCGTCGAACCATCCGCCGGGTGCGGCGCTGGACGACGGGACCGTTATTCCCCTGCTACATCTTTGCGAGATTCGATCCAAACGTTTCGCGCCGACTGGTGCGCTACGCCAACGGAGTGACCAACGTCGTCAGTTTCGGCGGGCAGCCGGCCGTGGTGGATGACGCCGTCGTGCAAGCGATCACGGCACACGCCGAGGACGATGTGGTCACGGTGGCGCCGCCGAAGTTCCATGTCGGCGACATGGTGGAGATCCAAGATGGGCCGTTGCGGGGATTCCAAGGGATTTTCGAGCGCGCGATGAGTGATTCGGAGCGCGTGGTGGTGTTGCTGCAAACCATCGCCTCCGCCGCGCGTGTGCAGGTCACCCGGGACCAAATTGCCAAAGTCTGACATGAACACGACTTCAGTGACGATTATCTCCGCGGAGCGGCACGAGCGGATCCGCCAGTTTTTGCAGGACTTGTGGGAGTACCGTGAGTTGTTTTACACCTTCCTCGAACGAGACCTGAAGGTGCGTTACAAACAGACGGCGCTCGGCGTGATTTGGGTGGTTCTGCAACCGTTGGTGACGACATTTGCCTACGTGCTGGTGTTTGGCAAACTGGCGCGAATGCCGAGCGACGGCTTGTCGTACGTGTTGTTTTATTTTGCCGCCAATGTGCCGTGGAGCGCCTTTGCGCGCGAGTTGACCGGCTCGGCGCTGAGCGTCGAAAGCAACGCCCATCTCATCAGCAAGGTCTATTTCCCGCGTGTCGTCGTCCCCGGCGCGGTCGTGTGCGCCTCGCTGGTGGACTTCTCAATCGGCTGGGTGGCGCTCAATATGATCGCGCTCTGGATGAACTCGTGGCACTGGCAGTTGGTGGCGATCACGCCGCTGTTATTGCTTATTCAGTGGTGCACCGCGCTCGGATTTGGCTTGGCGCTGGCCGCGTTGAACGCCCAGTACCGCGACGTGAAACAGGTCATCGGCTTCTTCACGCAACTGTTCATGCTGGTGACGCCGGTGATTTATCCGTTCTCGCGTCTGCCTTGGTGGGCGCAAGCCTTCGCGTTCCTCAATCCGATGGCCGCCGTTGTGACTTCATACCGCACCGCGCTCCAAGGCGCCGCGTTCGACTGGCGGTTGATCGGTTTGTCGCTGACCACTGCCGTCCTTTACCTGGCACTCGGGTTTTCTTTCTTCCGCAAGCGCGAGGTTCGATTCGCCGACCTGCTGTAAGCCTTATGATCCCTGGCGCGCTGAAAAAAGCTCTGAACTGGCGTTGGACATTGCGAGAACGCGTCCGCCACTATTGGGCGGGGCTGAGCATGGCGTTCATGTATTGCACCGGTTGCATTCCGTCGCAGGCCCTGCGCAAGGCGATCTACCGGCGATTGTACGGGGCGCGCATTGCCAAGAGCGTTGTCCTCTACGGCGGCGCGGAAATCCGCGCGGCGCGCAAGCTCAGCATTGGCGAAGACACGACGATTGGGCATTGTGCCGTGCTTGACGCGCGCGGCGGTTTGACCATCGGCAAGAACGTCAACTTTTCCACGGGCGTCTGGATTTGGACCTTGCAACACGACCCACACGATCCTGCGTTCGGCCTCAAGATGGCGCCCGTCGTCGTTAAAGACTACGCTTGGCTGAGTTCCCGCACAGTGATTCTGCCAGGCGTGATCATCGGAGAAGGTGCCGTCGTCGCATCGGGGGCGGTTGTCACCAAGGATGTGCCTGACTACGCCATTGTGGGCGGAGTTCCCGCCAAGGTCATTGGCGAGCGCCCCCGCAACCTGAAGTACACACTTGGCAAAACGGCCGGGTATGCGCCTTTTGTCTGAACATGCCTGACATCGCGATTCGCATCGAAGGACTGGGCAAGCGTTATCGTTACGGTGGCGTGGCGCCGTTGAGTTCGAATCTTCGCGCGGATATCACCGACTGGGCCAAAGGCATGTTTCGGCGCGGACAGAAGAGCCACCGCACTCTTCAACAGGTGCACGAGCAGCACGTTGCCGAGTCGCCGGAGTTTTTCTGGGCGTTAAACGACATCAACATGGAGATCAACCGCGGCGAGGTCGTCGGCATCATCGGTCGCAACGGCGCCGGCAAGAGCACGTTGCTCAAGATCCTCTCGCGCATCACGCCGCCGACGCGCGGCAAGGTGGAGTATTTCGGCCGGATGGCGAGCCTATTGGAAGTCGGCACTGGGTTCCACCGCGAGTTGACCGGGCGCGAGAACATCTACCTGAACGGCTCAATCCTCGGCATGAAACGCGCCGAGATCGCCAAGAAGTTTGATGAAATCGTTGCGTTTGCGGAGGTGGAGAAGTTCATTGACACTCCCGTGAAATTCTACAGCAGCGGCATGTACGTGCGGCTCGCCTTCGCCGTGGCTGCCCATCTGGAACCGGAAATCCTGCTGGTGGACGAGGTGCTCGCTGTCGGTGATGCTGCGTTCCAGAAGAAGTGCCTCGGGAAAATGGGCGAGGTCGCCAAGCAAGGCAGGACCGTGCTGTTTGTGAGCCACAACATGCAGGCCATATCAACACTGACAGACAACTGCGCGCTGTTGTCGAGCGGACGGTGCGTGTCCCAAGGCTCGACGAACGAGGTCATCTCGGTGTATCTGCGGGAGGGTTGCAGCGACAGTCTGGTGTACACGGCCCCGCCATCGTCATCGGAACCACGGATCACGCGCGTGGCGCTCCAGACATCCGAACCCGCCAACACGCAGATTTGCGGCCAGCCGCTGGAGGTGCAGTTGGAAATCACTGCGCCGGGGCCGGTGGACGGCGCCTCGATTTCCTTTCAGGCGCGCAATTCCCTGTTTCAGCCGGTGCTGCATTTGTGGACATTCGACTCCGAGCGGCCGGTGTGTCGTGAAGCAGGAGTTTTCCGGTTGGTGTGTCGGATTCCCCGGCTGCGGCTGTACATGGGACGATACACGCTCGTGGTCCATTTTTCCGAGCGAGCCGGCGGCAGGAAATTCCAGACGATTGAAGACATCTGTCCGTTTGAGGTGGTCATGTTCGGCAAGCAACGCGAATTCGAATGGGTCTCCGGAACGTGCACGTACATGGAAGATTGCGAGTGGACAATTGACAAGATGAGTTCATGATGAGGAATCCACTGCGACGGCTATCGAGACTGCTCGCCGGGCAATCGCCTGCCACCGCAGCGCCGGCACGCCCACCGGAGTTGTCGCGCCTGGACTCGTATTCGATGTGTGGCCTACCCGTCCTGGAGAAACAATACCGCTTGGGGTGCGACGTTGTTGTCCGTAATATTGCCGGCGACTTCGTCGAGTGCGGCGTCTGTAACGGCGGTTCAGCCGCTGCGGTCGCACTGGCCATTCGCGATTCCGGTCGTCGCGCCTGGCTGTACGATTCCTTTCAAGGCATGCCGCAGCCCAAAGCGGTTGATGGTGAATTCGCCGAGCGGTACACGGGATTGTGCGTCGGCACGGAGCAAACCGTGCAGGATGCAATGGCGATCGCAGGCTTTCTGCCGGAGAACTGCGTTATACGGAAAGGATGGTTCCAAGACACGTTCAAGCTTCCCTTGCCGGATGCCGTCAGCTTCCTGCACATAGATGCTGATTGGTATGACAGCGTTTCGCTCTCCTTGAACACCTTCTATGACCGTGTCACCGAAGGAGGGATCATCATGCTCGATGATTTCGGACACTGGGAAGGATGCCGGGAAGCGTTTTACGACTTTGCCAACCGCCGCGGGCTGAAGCCCTTGCTGGAGCGGTTTGGATACGCGCAAGCGTTTTGGATCAAAGGCAGGATCCACAACCGCGACTTCAAGGGACAATTGGAGATTCCGTAACCACGTGTCCACCGCGGCGACAACTCGCGACTACTACGACGCATTGACGGGGCGATTGCTCCGGGACTACGTCCACGGCAATCCGCGAACGGAAGCGGCCATCGGGATGGTGGTCCAGCGGATTCCTGCCAGCGCAAAGTGCGTTCTGGACATTGGCTGCGGCATCGGCTGGTCGAGCGCCGAAATCAAAGGACACTTGTCTGATGCCGTCGTTTTCGGCGTGGACCTAAGCCCGAAGTTGATTGAGACAGCAACCCGCTTGTTTGGCGTCACTGGCTTGCAGTTTGCGGTCAAGGACATCACAAATGTGTCATCGCTCTGTCCAGACACCATGGACGCGGTCGTGCTGGTGGACTGCTACGAACACATTCCCAAGCCAGACCGTGCGCACGTGCACCGGCTGCTGAACCAGATTCTCTCGCCGCACGGGACGATCCTGCTGACATTTCCCAGCCACCTGCATCAAGCGCATTTGCGGGCCAACGCGCCTGATCGTCTCCAGCCGGTGGATGAAGACGTGGCGCTGGACGACATCCTGCGGCTGGCACACGATCTGCGCGGCGAAATCGTTCACTATCAGCACGTGAACATCTGGAATACCAACGACTACGTCCACGCTGTCATTCAGCGCGAGCCCACGTTCATCCCGCATAACCACCCCGCGGCGTGCCCGTCGTGTGCCGTCACGCTGGAGCCGACTGCGCAGCGCCGTCAACGCGTCGTGGCGCAGTTGAGCGTCCAAGTGAGCGAGGACGGCGTTGTAACGCCAGCGCAACAACGGTCCAAACGACTCCTCCGCACATTCCTTTCCCGTGCACGAACGCAGGTTTGATGAGTCATCGCTTTGCCATTTTTGTGCCGTCTGCCGGCGAACACTCCGAGACGTTCATCCGTCGGCATATCGAAGACCTGCTTCCCGACGAAACTGTGCTTGTCACCGGGACGAATACCGGCCATTGGGGCACTCGCTGTCCGACTCTCACATTGGATCAACTCCCTAGCCCCCGGCTTCGTCGCCGCCTTGCGACCGCCATGACCCAGAAACTTGGCTGGCGTCCCGATGATGCGCCCATGGCGGCCGTCCGACGGTTCCTGCGCGAACATCGCGTCGAGGTGGCGTTGGGGGAATACCTGGATGTTTCGCTCCAATGGTTGCCGCTGGCCGGGGAACTGGGAATCCGGTTTTTCGGCCACGCCCACGGCTACGATGTATCTGCGAATCTCCGCGAGGAGCGGTGGCGAAAGAACTACCTCCGTTACGCCGAGGCCGACGGGATTGTCACCATCAATGAGATCAGCCGCAAACGATTGCTCGAACTCGGGCTTCCGCCAGCCAAGGTCCACGTCGTGCACTATGGCGTTGACGTTCCTACCGCCCCACCCCGGCACGACGTCAACGCCACAGTTCGCTGCTTGGCGGTCGGGCGCATGGTATCCAAGAAAGCGCCCATCCTCCTTCTGGATGCCTTTCGACGGGCCAGCGAAGTTTTCCCCGCCATGCAACTTGACTACGTCGGGGACGGCCCTCTTTTTTCTGCGGCCCACGATTTTGTCCAGACCATGAAGTTGCAGGCAAAGATCACTTTGCACGGCGCCCGAGCGAACGGCGCTGTACAAAACCTCATGCGCGACGCCGACATGTTTCTCCAGCACAGCATCACCGATCCGGCCACCGGCGACGAAGAAGGACTGCCGGTGGCTGTTTTGGAAGCGATGGCCAACGCGTTGCCCGTGGTCGCCACCCGGCACGCCGGTATTCCCGAAGCCGTGCTTGAGGGTGCTACCGGCTATTTGGTGGACGAAGGCGACACGGCCTCAATGGCAGACCGCATCGTCGCCTTGGCTCGCGACGCTGACCGGCGCCGCAACATGGGCCGCGCCGGCTGGCAACGCGCCGGGGAAAACTTCTCGCGCGAGAAAGAACGCGCCGCGTTGCTGAACATTCTCGGCCTTCATCACTGATGCCGGCTCTTGTCTCCATCATCATTCCGACCAGGAACCGGCGCGATCTTTTGCTGGAAACGCTCGATTCGGTTCGCAAACAGACGTATTCGAATTGGGAAGCGATCGTCGTGGATGATGCCTCGACCGACGACACGGCACAGTGTGTGTCGGAGATTTCCGCCGCGGAACCGCGGATTCGATACCTGAAGCGTACAGGCGAGGTGGCCGGCGCCAACGCCTGCCGCAACCAAGGCGTCGCCGTCGCGCGCGGGGAGTACGTCATATTCCTTGACTCCGACGACCTACTCGCTCCGTTTTGCCTGGAGCAACGGGTGCCGGCGATGCAAGCCCGCCAACAACTCGGCTTCGCTGTTTTTCCTTGTGAATGTTTCCGAACGGTTCCCGGCGATCTCCGCGTTCCCCCGTGCGCCAGCACCGGTGAAGACGACTTGAACCGTTTTCTCACGCTGGACAATCCCTGGCAGATTCATCACGTGATTTGGCGCCAGCAATCTGTCAAACAGATCGGTCCGTGGGACGAATCCCTGCCGAGCTGGCAGGATTGGGATTTCCACGTCCGCGCATTAAGCATGGCTCTCCCGTACCAGCGACTCGGCTACCGTGACTGTTTCGTCCGTGTCCGACAACAACATGAGTCCATCGGGCTTGCGGAATGCCGGCCGGAGCATTTGCGGGCGCACCGGCAGTTGTTGGGCAAGACCGCCACGCTACTGCAAGAACGCGGCTTGTTGGACAAACACCGCCGACGGCTGTTCGCCGAGTTGTATTGCTTGTTGCTGGATCGTCTGTCGTGGTCGGATAACGTCTCGATGGCGGAGATGCTCGCTATGTGGCGAGACTGTCACGAACAACGGCATACGAACTGGTGCGAGCACGCAGCGGGTTTGTTGTACCTGCGATTGCGACATGCGCCGGTGCTGTGGCGGCTGCGCCGCCATCTGTGGCGTTATTTGACATCACCATGCGCCGCGAACAGTCCCTTGCTTGCGCAATGTCCAACGTCATGACCAATGACACTCCACCGCTCGTCAGTATTGTGATCCCCTGTTACAATCATGCGGACTTCCTGCGGGAGTGCCTTGAGAGTTTGCTGGCCCAAACACTCACGGATTGGGAAGCGATCGTGGTGGACGACGCTTCCACCGAGGGCAATCCCGGCGAAGTGGTTGTGCAAGTGGCAGACCCCCGCATTCGGGTGATCCGACACGACAACAATCGCGGCCTGGCTGCCTCTCGGAACACCGGTTTCCGCGCAGCGCGCGCCCACCTCGTCCTGCCGTTAGACGCCGATGACAAGCTGGATCCACACTATCTCGACGCCACCGTGGAGACGCTCCAGCGCAATGCCGACGCGGATTGTGTGTTCACTGATTTCCAACTTTTCGGCGCCGACACCGACACGTGGCGAGCGGCTGTCCACACGCCGCAAGCAATGCTCCACAACCAATGGATCCCCGGCGCAGGCGCTTTGATGCGGCGCGCGCTTTGGGAACGCGTCGGCGGCTATTGTGAAGCGGACGAACTTCGTTGCGGCAATGAAGACTGGGATTTCTGGTTGAGTGCCACCGCAGGGACTCTCCGCGCCCTTCACGTGCCGCAACCGCTCTATCAGTATCGCCAGCACACGACCTCGATGGTGTCCCGCTTGATGTACTTCGATTGCGCGACCCGCGAGTTCATCTACCAACGCCACCGCGCGCTCTTCGACCAACACAACGCCGGCCGATCGTTCCTGGCAGCCGGCTATCTCAACAGCGCCCGCGCCTCTTGGAAACGACGTGAACTGTGGCGAACCCTGCGGTTGTTGTGCCGCCATTGTCGTTTGTGTCCGAGCACTGCGGAGGCGATCTACCAAACGGTCAAAACATTCATCCCCTCTTTCCTCTGGCGCGCGCTCCGGAAAGGACGACGGCTGCTCACCCACAAGGGTGAACGCGCGGCCCTCTGGCAGAGCTTTCGCTACCGTTCTGCCGCCGGGCGAACCGGCTTCTGGGACAAGCAAGCCGAGGACATTGACTCGCGATGGGGCAAGTCTGAAGGTGACTACGCGATCCTGAAAGAAATTCTGACGCGACTCAATGTGCGACGGCTCTTGGACGTGGGTTGCGGCAGCGGACGGCTTTTCCCCCTGTATCAATCCCTCGGCATCGGGGAGATCGTCGGCCAGGACATCGCGCAACATGCGCTGGAGTTGGCCCGCAACCATCACCCCGACATCCCGGCGCGACTGCTGACGACGCCGATCACGGAACTGCCCTTCCCACCCTTCTCGTTTGACATCGCCATCTGCAACCGCGTTCTCCAACACATTCCCCCGTCCTCCATCGCGGAGACCATCGCGGCGCTTTGCCGGCTGTCCCGCCACGTCTATCTCAACGAGCTTTCCACATCGGATGGCTTGTCGGAAGCGTACTTCATGTTCAAACATGATTACCCGGCCTTGTTCGCCGCGTGCGGTTTTGCCATGACCCAGGAGGGACTCATGGGACGACAACACTGGCAACTATTCGCGAACCCCCAAAGGAGCAACTGATTCCACCATGATTGTTTTCGGAAATCCAATGATTGGCGAAGCCGAGATTGCCGAGGTTGTCGGGTGTTTGCGTTCCGGCTGGATTGGAACGGGACCGAAGGTGGCGCAATTTGAAAGCATGTTCCGCGACTATGCGGGCGCCCGTCATGCCGTGGCCGTCAACTCCTGCACGGCGGCGCTTCATCTCTCGATGCTGGTCAGCGGCATCGGCTCCGGCGACGAGGTGATCACCACCCCGATGACGTTTTGCGCCACGGCCAATGCCATCCTGCACACGGGCGCCAGACCGGTCTTCGTGGACGTTGATTTGCAGACGATGAATCTGGACCCAGCACAAATCAAGGCGGCCATCACCCCCCGGACGCGCGCCATTCTGCCGGTCCATCTGGCGGGCCGTCCCTGCGAGATGGATCGGATCGAAGCCGTTGCCCGCAAGCATGGCCTGCTTGTCATTGAGGACGCCGCCCACTGCATCGAAGGCCGTTATCATGGCCGCAAGATCGGCGCGATCAGTCCGTTGACGTGCTTCAGTTTTTACGTGACCAAGAACATCGTGACCGGCGAAGGCGGGATGGTGACGACCGACAATGACGAATGCGCGGCCAAGATCAAGATGTACGCCTTGCATGGAATGTCCGCCGACGCGTGGGCGCGGTTCTCCGACAAGGGTTACAAACACTACCAAGTCGTCTTTCCCGGCTTCAAGTACAACATGACCGACATGCAGGCGGCCTTGGGAATCCACCAACTGCCCCGCGTTGATCATCTGTTGCAGCGGCGGAATGAAATCTGGCGCCGATATGATCAGGCGCTTGCCGACCTCCCAATCACGCTGCCTGCACCCGCTGCCCCGGACACCGTACACGCCCGGCACCTCTACACGATCTTGATCGAACCCGAACATTGCGGCAAGTCACGCGATCAAGTCTTGCAAGAACTCCACAAGGCCGGCGTCGGAACGGGAGTGCACTACACGGCACTGCATTTGCACCCGTACTACCGCCAGCAATTCGGGTACAAGGAAGGCGATTTCCCGAATGCGGAGAAGATTGGAGCGAGCACGTTGTCGCTGCCGTTGTCGCCCAAACTGACTGACGCCGATGTCGAGACAGTTGTCAGCGCCCTGCGCAGGATACTTCCACAGGTTTAGCAGTGCGGGTTGTACTGATTACGTATCACACAATTGGCGGCGCCGGAAGCGCAGTGCTACGGCTCCACAATCGGCTGCGGGACTATGGTATTGATTCACAGTTGGTGCTGGCAACGAACCTCCACTACGCAGCCGTTCCTGCTCAACCGTCCTGGTTAAAACAGATTCGGCAGAAGTGCAGACGGAAGTTTGCGCGGGTTTACCGGCGATGTTTCCTGCGTGAGGATTACGAAAAGTACGCCTTCTTCTCCCCCAAGGAGCTTGAACCCATCAAAATCCTCAATTGCGGCGAACTCGTCAAAGATGGGGACGTGGTCATTTTCGGTTGGCTGGGACACATTATGAACAGCCGCAACATGCGGGAGATTCTTCAAGGGAAAAATGTAAAGGCCTATTGGTTTGCCTTCGACATGGCTCCCGTAACGGGTGGCTGTCATTATTTCTGGGATTGTCTCGGCTATCAGAAAGACTGCCGACACTGCCCGGCCGTTGCACAATTCGACTTCGCCGCAAGACAGTTGGCTTCCAAGAAGCGGACGCTGGCGGGACTGCAAATCGGATTGCTGGCATCCTCGGACACGGGGTTAAGGACATTCCGGAAAGCCTCGCTCCAGTTTTCGCCCTACCACAAGCTTCCGTATCCGATCAATGCGGAGGTGTTCACCCCCGCCGAGGTTCCCGTGAAGACCACCAGCGGGATCAATGTGCTGTTTAACGCGCAGGACCGGGACGTTGTTCGAAAAGGATTCAACCACGTTGTGCAATGCGCCAAGTTGTTGGACAAGATGCTGCCGCAGCACATGCGGGTCAACTTCATGACGGTCCATTACGCAGATCACCGGCCGCATTTTGAAGGATTGACACGGTGTCAATTATTGGATTGTGGCCCCCCGACGACCACGGACGCTGATTTGGCGAAATTATACCAGCAAGCGGACGTGTTGCTGTGTACGTCCATCGAGGATCTCTCACCCCTGATGGTAAACGAAGCGTTGCTCTGCGGGGTTCCCGTGATCGGTTTTGATAATTGCTCCAATTCGGAATACGTCCGAAACGGCGGGAACGGCTATTTGATCCCCCCCCTCGACGTGGCACAAATGGCGGAGGTCATCTCCGACTACTGTGTGGGGCGGCTGGTGTTCAACGACAAGAATGCCATCCGCCAGTCCGTGCTTGAACTTCATGCCAAAGAACACTGGCTGAAGTATTTCAAGGAACTTCTCTGACCGATGAACGCGACTGCCCAATGCTGTCTGGCCCTGGCGCTTGCGTTGTGCGCAACGGCAGACACCCCGTGGGCCGCCGAGCCTGCGCCGCAAACCGTCTTTTATGTGGCGTCCACTGGCGATGACAAGAATGAGGGCACGGTCGCCGCGCCATTCGCAACGTTGACACGCGCGCGTTCTGCGGTCCGCGACCTTGTCGCCACAGGACTGCGCAGGAACCTCACCGTTCTCATCCGTGGCGGACGATATGAGTTCTCCGAGCCTCTGGTGTTCGGTCCGCTGGACTCCGGAAGTTCACACTTCTCCATCACCTACGCAGCGTATCCCAACGAGAAGGTGCTCCTCAGCGGAGGACGCCAAATTACAGGCTGGCAAAAGACGGAAAACGATCTTTGGAAGACCGATGTTCCGGAAGTGAAATCCGGGAACTGGTATTTCCGCGACCTGTTCGTGAATGACAAACGCGCCACGCGCGCGCGAAAACCCAATTTGACTGACAAGGTTCCTTATTTCCAGATACTGAATTCCACGTTGAGTGACGATGGAAAATCGTGGGTGGTCACTCTTCCCAAGAACATCGCGGTGCCATGGAAGAATCTCAGCGATGTGGAACTGGTCGCGCTTCAAACGTTTTCGACGGTCCGCAAACTCCTGCACGACGTGAACACCGAAACCGGATCCCTGGTCCTGCAGCCGCCCCATTTGAAACTCCGACACAGCCACATCCTGCCCAGCGGGCGCAGCCAGTGTTACTTGGAAAACGCGCTGGCCTTTCTGGATCAGCCCGGCGAATGGTATCTCGACCGCGCAACAGGCGAGTTGCGATACTGGCCCCGAGAAGGCGAGGACTTGACCAAGGCCGTGACCGTCGCTTCCTGTATTTCCCACCTCATTGAGGTCAAAGGCGTCCCCGGTCGCCCTGTGCGTAACCTTCATTTCCGCAGCCTGGCATTTTCGCATACCGCTTGGCAAATGCCCCAAGTCGGCTACATGGGCGCCCAAGCGGCGTTTTTCAGCGGGGATAATTACCCGCAACCGCCGACGCCGGGTCGCGAAGCAAACCTCTGGGAACGCATGGACGCCGCGCTCTCGTTCGAACACGCAGATTCCTGCACCGTGCAAGACTGCGAGATTTCCCACACCGGCGCCACGGGCGTGCAGGTGCGACGCGGCTGCTCCCACATGGCGCTTCAAGGCAATCACGTCTTCGATACTGGCGGCAATGGAATCATGGTCGGAGAGGGACTGGACTGGTTCACAACGCCCGGCCAAGCCACCTCGGCGGACGGGGTGCTGAGAAACCGGGTCACAGACAACGTGATCCACGCTTGCGGCGCCGTTTACCCCGATGCGGTCGGCATCTGGGCAGGGATGGTCCAGGAGATATCAATCGAACACAATCTTGTGTTTGATCTTCCCTATTCCGGAATTTCCGTTGGCTGGGACTGGGGAAACAGAACCACCAGTTGCCGGAACAACCTGATCGCCAATAATCACATTCATCATGTCCTCAACCGTCTGACGGACGGCGGCGGCATCTACACCCTCGGAAAACAGCCGGGCACGGTCATCCGCGGCAATGTCATCCATGACATCGGCAACAGCTACTATCACGGCAACACCCGTTTTGCCCTGTATTTTGACGAAGGAGGCGCCAGCGAGAAGTTCTTGGTCCAGAGTAATTGCATCTACAACACCGGCGGCGGATTGCCTGTGAAGACCGCCTTCGCCCCGACATGGCGCGGGCCGCACATTTGGCGGGACAATATCCTTGCGAAGGTAAACACATTCCGACAAGGGATCCTCGGTTCCAGCATGCTGTTCACAACAGCCGACTACCTCGATGTGGATCACGATTCGAGCCTGGAACCCCCCCATCTCACCATCGAGGCATGGGTGTGGCTTGGGTATTTCCCCAAGGACCTCGACCCGACCATCTGGATCGTCAACAAAAACACCAATGAGTTCACCAATGGCCATTACGCGCTCGCCGTCAGCCATCAGAATGTCGGGGCCTACCTCAACATCGGCGGCGGACGCGCCGGTTGTTTTGCGGCCTGGAGCCAGAGCAATCCGATCCAGACCAATGTCTGGCAACATCTCGCCATGACCTACGACGGCAACCATCTGAAAGTCTATTGCGATGGCGTCCTTCAAAACGGCGTGGCCGTCAACCGTCCGCGAACCACCGGCACCGGCATCCTGCGCGTTGGCAAGCGCGCAGACAACCACGGTTGCGCCTATCACTGCCTGATGGACGAAATCCGGGTGTATAACCGCGCGCTTTCTGCCGAAGAAATCAGGAACCGGTTTTCCGTTCCCACTTCACCGGCGGCCAGCCTTGATCCCCAAGTGGAGCGCAGTGTGATCGTTTCCTGGCCATTCGACGACGTGCAACAGCGCATCGAACTCGGCCTGACCCAAGCAGGCCCCCGCGAGCCGTATCGCAGCCGTCTGGCGGGAAATGCGACAAGCGCACTCCTGCGACCAGAGAAGGCCCCGGCCGCCACCGAGATGGAACGGCCGGCAAGTTCACTCACAGCGCCCACTGTTGCCACCGCCCCGCATGCGAAAGAACCATTATTGACACAGGCTGTCCGACTGGCCGGTCCCGCCACTGAGCCGCCGGGTTCATTGTTTCTAAGCAGGGGCGACCGGATTGTTGCGTTTGGCGATTCCATCACTTACGCAGGGGGGTATCTGCGCTACATAGATGCGCTATTGAGTGAGCAGTTCGCGGAATTCGAAATCCCCCAAATCATCAACAAGGGCATCGGGGGACAGAAGGCGGAGAACCTCGTGGCGCGTTTCCAAAAGGATGTCCTGGACATCAAACCCGCGGTGGTCCTCATCAGCATCGGTATCAATGATGTCTGGCATCGCCTGAAAAGTCCGCATGATGAAACCGTGTTGCATGCCTATGAGAGGAATCTCAGGAAGATGGTGGATATGGCGCAAGCCGCCGGCATCAAGGTGGTGCTGTTGACGCCGACGATTATCATGGAAGATCGAATGGCCGAAGGCAACCTCCGTCTCCTGCAGTACGATCTGGCAATGAGAGAAATTGCGCTCGAAAAACAATGCCGCGTCGCAAACCTCCACACTCTGTTTTTGAATGCCCTCCGCCAAAAACCGCGCGAAATGAGCGCCAATTGCCTGACGAGCGACGGAGTCCACATGAAACCGCTCGGCAACGCGATCATGGCGCTCGGCGTCCTGCGCGCCTTGGGCATCCCCGAAGAGAAAATCGCCCGCGCCACATGGAGCGACCCGCAATGAAGGTCTTTCGGATCCATGCTCTTTCATTCCTGGGCGTACTTCATCTTTCTGCCGCGGCTTGGAAGCCGCGGATTTTGCCGACCGTGATCATCTCTCGCCCGCTGGCGCACAGAAGTTCAGCCGGTTCTTCTCGGACTGGCTCAAGCGGACACATCCGGAACTTGTGGAAAGCGTGCGCAACACATCACCAAGGAATTAGAATACAATGAAACAACTTCTTGTCACTGGATCGAACGGCCTCATCGGCTCTGAAATGGTGGCCCACTTTCACGGCCTTGGCTGGAACGTGCACGGCATGGATAACAACATGCGCGCCGACTTCTTCGGGCCGGGGGGCGACACCCGCTGGAACCAACAACGCCTCCAGCGTGACCTTCCCCACTTCACCCATCACGAACTCGACATTCGCAATCGTTCCGCGCTGCTGGCACTCGTGGGCGACATCCGGCCGAACGCCGTCATTCACACCGCGGCTCAGCCCAGCCATGATCTGGCGGCGAAGCGGCCGTTTGACGACTTCGACGTGAACGCCGTCGGCACTCTGAACCTGCTCGAGGCCATTCGCCAGGTTTGTCCCGAATTCCCTCTCGTCCACCTCTCAACCAACAAGGTCTATGGCGATGCCCCCAATCGCATTCGCCTCAAGGAATTGCCGACCCGCTGGGACTACGACGACCCTGCGTTCGCCAATGGCATCCCCGAAACCTTCAGCGTTGACCAATCCAAACACTCGCTCTTTGGCGCGTCCAAGCTCGCAGGAGACGTTCTCGTGCAGGAATACGGACGCTACTTCAACATGCCCACCTGCTGCTTGCGGGGCGGCTGCCTCACCGGTCCCGCGCACTCCGGCGTCGAGCTTCACGGTTTCCTCAGCTATCTCGTCAAGGTCAATGTCACCGGCGTCGCCTACAACGTCTATGGCTACAAGGGCAAACAAGTCCGCGATAACATCCATTCCCACGATGTCGCCCGCTTCGCCGAGGAATTCATCAAAGCGCCGCGTTGCGCCGAGGTCTATAACATCGGCGGCGGTCGCGAAAACTCCGTCTCGATCCTGGAAGCATTTGCACGTGTCGAATCGTTGTCCGGCAAGAAGATGAACTGGCAGTACGTGGACAAGGCGCGCGAGGGCGACCACATCTGCTACATCAGCGACCTCTCCAAAATGCGACGGCATTATCCGTCGTGGAACATCACCAAGACGCTTGACGACATCTTCAACGAGATCGTCGCTTCATGGATGAATCGCGTCCGCTGACATGCCGGCGCCGCTCGTTTCCATTTGCCTGCCGAATCTGAACACCCGCCCTTTCCTTGAGGAGCGCATGGAAACCATATTGGCGCAGACGCTCCCGGATTGGGAACTGATTATCTCTGACAACTATTCCGATGATGGCTCGTGGGAGTTCTTCCAGAAGTTCAAGAATGACAGCCGCATCAAGCTCTCACAGGCGCCCCGTGCCGGCATGTATGCCAACTGGAATGAATGTCTCCGTCGCGTCACTGGCACGTATTGTTACATGGCGACCAGCGATGATACGATGCAGCCAGACTGCCTGGAGAAGCTTCTCGCGCCACTGGAACAGTATCCGCAGATAAAACTGGCCTACAGCAACTACGAGAAGATTGACTCCAGCGGCAAAACTGTTGTCATCCAAAAGGATTGGCGACGCGAGTTTCTCGGTGATTGGATGGATGTCCCATCCATCCGCAGCGGCAAGACCGAGTTTCTCCTGCACTGCGCCTTGAACATCACATGGGTCACGATGACCAGTGTGTTGTTTCGCCATGATCTGTTGGAGCGCACCGGGTTGTTCCGCACGGACTGTTATTCCGGGGGCGACATGGAGTTCGCGCTGCGCGCCTCACTGGCCACTGACATCGCCTGCGTTCCCGGCAAGTTGTCCGGCTGGCGCACGCATGGCGAGCAAGGCACGCCCAAGTTTTTCGAGTGGCGATTCATGGGAAAAGTGCTCGAGATGTTTTACGCTGTGCTGGCCGATCCCAAGGCCGGAATCCCGACTGAGTGGAAGAGCGTTCCACAGTGGGAAAAGGAACTGACAGCTATCTGGGAATTGGAGTACGAGGACAGTTTTCATCTGGATCGCGGTTATGCGCGCCAGCAACCTCAGAAGTTCCTGCAAAACGCCTGGGCCGCCTTGTGCCAGCGACCCATGTTGCTCGCCCGCCAGGCCGCGCGAGGGTTTGCCTGGCCAGAGCAATTCAGTCCGGACAGGATGGTCGCCGCCAAGCGACTGTTTGAGTTGTTCCACCCACCGTGGCCTCCCAAACAGGTGTCATTTGACTAGCTCACGACCACTCGCCGACCGGATCCAGGTGGCAACAGACTGGCGTCTGGCATATCTGAGACGATTGGTTCGGGACCGAATCTACCACGCGCTCGGCTCCCTTGGCTCTCATGCCTTTGTCAGCCTCCGCTGGCCGTGGCCATTGAAAAAACCGTATCAAAGAAAACGGCTCCTGCTCCGTCCGCCGGGCGCCGGCATCGGCGACAACCTGATGTGCACACCGATCTTCCGGGAAATCAAACGCCGCAATCCGCATTGCCACATCAGCTTTGTCACCCGTCATCCGGAGTTATTCCGGGACAATCCGTTGCTCGACCAAGTGATCCGCCATTCCAATTCCAAACAAGACGACAGGGCGTTGCGACTTGGCTACGACCACATGGCGCCCCGGTTCACTGCGGACCGATTGCTGGCGGAAGGGATTGCCGCCTATCGGCGGGCAGCAAATGGACGACTGTATTTCGGCTACTCCCATCCAACGCCTCCCCCGCGTCCATTGATTCGCATCATGGCGGAATGCGTTGGCATGGAATTCTTCGACAACCAACTGGACTGCGCCGCGCCGGTTGTTTCCGAAGCATTCCGCAACCGTGTGGCGGCGATCCCCTCCCCTTACATCGTGATTCAACCACACGCCAGTGACTGGACCCCGAACAAGGAATGGCCGGCCGATTACTGCCGCGAACTGATCAACGCCTTGGTTGCCGATTATGACGTGGTGGAAGCCGGCACCCGTGCCGTCATCGGGCCGGAGTTTCAGCATCCGCGATTTCATTGTCTGGCGGGAGGCACGTCCGTGAGCGAATTCGTGTATTTGGTCAGCCGTGCGCATCTGTTTGTTGGTCCGGATTCGGGCGGGATGCATATCGCCAATGCGTTTCAGGTGCCGTCGGTGGTGGTTTTCGGCGGCTACAGTTCGCCGGAAAGCTTCGCGTATCCGCGCGTGTGCGCCTTCTATACCCCGGTTGACTGCGCGCCCTGCTGGCTGGCAACGCCCTGTCCGTATGATACGAAATGCCTCAAGATGATCACGCCACAACAGGTCCTGGAAGCTGTCCATCAAACACTCGGACGACACAACCCGCAGCCACAGTTGGCCCCGTTATGATCTTCCTCAAACGCTATCTGCAAAGTCTGCTCGGTTGTCTGTACTTCTTTCTGGGCGGTTGCCTGCTTCGAAAACACCGACGACTGCTGTACGAGTTGAGTGTGCGTTTCGGTTTTGAACCGGCCGAGCAGTTGCCGACGCCGCTGGTGCCAACAGCGGCGCTCAGCAAGTTCGTGCCTCCGCCGGCCTGCCCCGCCCTGTATGAGTTGGATGTCGCCAACGGCAACGTCACGGTCGCCGAGTTGGTGACCATTGCCAGCCTGGTCAAGCAGCAGGCGCCACAGGCATGTTTTGAAATCGGCACTTTTGATGGGCGCACGACATTGAACATCGCCGCCAACGCCCCGCCGACGGCCCGGGTGTTCACTTTGGATTTGCCACCGGCGGATATTCATCGCTCGTCGCTGCCGTTGGAGGCGGATGATTTGCAGTATATCGCAAAGGACGGTTCCGGCGCGCGTTTTGCCGGCGCCGCGTTTGCCGGACGGATTACGCAACTCCTCGGCGATTCGGCCACGTTCGACTACTCCGCCTATGAAGGGAAAATGGACTTCGTGTTTGTGGACGGCTCCCACTCCTACGAGTATGTCGTCTCCGACACCAAGACCGCATTGCGATTGCTCAAGCCCACGGGCGGCATCATCCTCTGGCACGACTACGCCACCGGCGCATGGCCAGGCGTCACGCAAGCGTTGAATGAGTTCTATCAGAAGGACCATCGCTTTCAAGGCTTGCGACGTATTCATGACACCAGCTTGTGCCTGCTCTGCATACCGCCTTCTTCAACGCCATGACACACACACGAAAATCGTTGTGGGATTCTCAACTGGTCCGGAATCTTTTGCGCAACCGGCTGGCGTCTGCCTGCTGGAGGCCATTCAGTCCGTTGTATAACGCGCTCTTGACACATGTTGTCTTTCGGCGTGGCGTCCGCAAGCAAATCGGACCCTACATCTTCCGCATCGGCGTCCAACACCGGCGATTGGCAACTGCGCACTACAGCGACGAGATCGAGTGGATGCTGCAATCGCTCAAATACGGCATGAGTGTGTTCGACATCGGCGCCAACATCGGAATCACCAGCCTGGTATTTGCGAAGGCTGTCGGTTCGCGAGGATCTGTGTTCTCATTTGAACCCAGTCCCGATTCATTCGCGTCGCTCCAAGAACAAATCCGACTCAACCGGATGGAGACGATTATCACACCGCTGGACTGCGCCGTGTCAAACCAGCCGGGCGACATGGATTTCTGGATGAACGAAGATCCTTATGATATGCAGCATGGCCCTGCGGGAGTCCCAGGTCAATCGCGCTGCAAGATTCAGGTAAAAACCGTCACAGTGGATTCGTTTTGCAGGGAACATCGTCTGCGGCCAGACGTAATCAAGATTGATGTCGAGGGGTTTGAACCATTTGTCCTGGAAGGGGCTGCCGAACTGATTCGCCAAACACCCGACATTACCCTGTTTGTCGAGCTGCATCCGTGGGTCTGGAACTCCATCGGTTACGATGAAACGAAAACGATCGAGTTGTTCAAGCAACTGGGGTTAACCGCCAAGACGCGAGACGGACAAACTCTGGCCAGGATCCCCGAACGTCTTCACGTCATTCTGAAGAGAATCTGAGTGCCCGACCGCCTGAGAATTCTCGTCGTAAGCGGTGAACCGCCGTATCCGCCAACGTATGGCGGTGCCCGTATCCGTTTGTTTCATTTGCTGAAACAGCTTTCCCCGCGTCATGACTTCACGCTGTTGACGCTCTTGGAAACACAGGAAGACCGCGGGTTCGTCAAACCCTTGGAGGATTATTGCCAAAGGGTTTTTTCATTTGACAGCCCACCGGCCACAACACGCCCGCGGTTGTGCGACAGGGTACGCGCCCCTGCTTATCGTTTGGCGTTCAGCCGGCAACTGGCAGAGGCGCTGAGCAATGAAGTGCGCCACGGGCGCTACGATCTGGTCCACATCGAAACCTCGCGAATGGCGGTTTATACCCCGCTGCTCGGCGGCTGTCGCAAGATTATTGACGCGGTTGATTCCTCGACATTACACCACCGCAATCAAGCTGCCTTGGCCCAAGGCGCTCGCGCCCGTCTGCGAGCCTGTTGTCTGCAATTCCTTGTCACCCGTTTCGAACGCGCGAATTTCCGGCACTACGATGCCGGGGTGACCGTGGCCGGACGCGATGCGGAGGTGATCCGCCAGTTGTGTCCGGCCCTGACGGTGCACGTCATTCCCAACGGAGTGAATCCTGACTTCTTCCAATTCAATGCCGATTCCCCGGAAGACCCGGCTCGGCTGATTTTCACCGGCACAATGGACTACGCGCCCAATGTGGATGCAGTCGTGTGGTTCACACAACAAATCCTGCCGCAGATTCGCCGCGCCGTTCCCGAAGTGCGATTCCATATTGTTGGCCGCAATCCGACGCCGCGAGTCCTCCAACTGGCCGGCGAGCACGGTGGTGTGGCAGTCGAGGGCTTCGCGCCTGATCTGCGGCCGCATCTCGCCCGGTCATCCGTTTATGTCTGTCCCCTGCGAACGGGCGCGGGAATGAAGAACAAAATGCTGGAAGCCATGGCCATCGGCAAAGCGATTGTGACCACCGCGGAAGGAGCCAGCGGAAACGACGGGCGGGACGGCGAGCATTTCCGGATCGCAACCTCACCACAGGATTTTGCCGAGGCCGTCACCACCCTGTTGCGTTCGCCAGAGAGACGCCACCGCATGGGAAGCGACGCCCGCGCATTTGTCCAACAGCATTATTCATGGGAGCATTCCGCTGCGCTCTTCGAGCAGCTTTATCTCGATGTGGCGCGGAATCGCTGATCTATGACACCCGTTCTCCTCGGCATCTACATCGCCATCATTCTCATCCGTCCGATGGATTGGTGGGCGCCGCTTCTCGGAATCGAGTTGTTGACCGTAATGGCGGTCGTGACATTTTTTACGGGTTTTCCGGCTGTTTTGGGACGTTTTCAACTCGTCTGGCAACGCGCGCCACAAGTGAAACTGGCGGTCGCGTTCCTTCTCGCTGCCATGCTTTCCTGGGCCGCGCGTTTCTGGTTCGCCGGCGCACAGACAGCGTTTACAGACGTGGGCAAGGTGATCTTCTTCTTTCTGCTGATCTTGCTCCTGACCAAAGATCGCCGGGCCTGTTATGTCTTGTTGTGGACATTCTTGCTCTGCATTGCGTGGATGGCGATCCATGCCATCCTCCAACAGCACACCGGCGCCGGCTTCGGCAATCAGGAGCCGCGTTACCACGGTCGCAATCCAGAGACTGGAGCATACATTCGACGGGCGGTAGCATTTGGCACCTTTCATGACCCGAACGACCTCTGCCTGATTCTGGTGGTGGGCATCCCGTTGTTTTTCGCCCAATACCAAATCGCCTCCAATCCCATCCGCAAGGCGATCGCCCTGACGGGCGCCGCGTTGTGCCTCTTTGGCGCATGGGCCACAAACTCGCGCGGCGGCGTGGTGGCCATTTTCGGAATGCTGACCGCCTACTCGTTGACCCGCATCAAGGGGATCAAACGATACCTGTTGGCTGCCGTTGCCATCAGCCTGGTGACCATTCTGGCGCCGACACGGTTTGCCGGCGGCTTGAAAGGAAAGGATCGTTCCACCCTCTGGGGCGAAGGCTTGGCGTACTTCAAGAGCAATCCTCTCTTCGGAATTGGATACAATGATTTTACCACCTACTCCACTGATCATCTTGTTGCTCATAACACCTACATTCACACCTTGGCGGAACTGGGGTTGGTGGGATATCTGCCGTTGTTCCTGATGCTCTACCTAACCATGATTCAATTGAGACGGCTCATTCGTCTGAAGGAACACGTCTCCACGCAGGACCACTTGTTGTTGTGCAGCATCTTCTCCGCCCTCGTGGGCTATCTCACCGGAATATATTTCATCTCGCGCCAGTACCAGCACATCCTCTACGTTCTCCTGGCCATTGCCATCACCACAACGCACATGATCTGCAACCAGTACAACCTGTATCAGCACCTCCGGAATTCGTTGCGCACGGACACCATTTACGGGCTGTTCTGGGGACTGGCCAGCGTCATCGTCATCTGGTTTACTGTTCGAGCTGCCAACGCCCTGAGCTAACATCGTGAGCCTCTACGGAAACTGTTACCGCAACCTCCTGTGGCCAACTTATGAGCTGTGCCGCGGCCGCCAGATGTGGCGTCTCTGCCGTCAGGCGCAACAACGCCAGTGGTGGCCGGCCCGCCGGCTCGCCGAATTCCAGTTTGCGGAACTTCGGCGCCTCTTGGACCACGCCTACGCGAATTGTCCCTGGTATGCCAGCCAATGGCAGAAGAACCGACTGACTCCCGACAAGATCCACTCCATTGATGATTTCTCACGGTTCCCTTCCATCAGCAAGGACGACATCCGTCAACATCGCCACGACATGCGCGCCACAGGCAACGTCTCTTCCATCTACGAACACCGCACGGGCGGTTCCACGGGCGTGCCACTCCGGTTCTTCATCAACCGCGCCAGCTACGAATGGCGCCAGGCGGTGTCCCAGCGGGGATACAGTTGGGCTGGCTGCCTCGATGGCGAGCGCCAATTTTACCTCTGGGGACAACCGATCGGCACCCCACCCCTGATTCAACGGCTGAAAACCAAACTCCACAACACCTTCCTCCGCCGCCATCTCGTCAGTTGTTTTTGCCTCAACGAGGCACTCCTCGCCGACTGCGCCCGGCAGATCAACACGTTTCGCCCGATTACCATCATCGGCTACACCAACGCCCTCCACACACTGGCCCGGTACATTCTCGATCGGCGTCTCTCCCTGCACCGACCCGGCGCGATCATCACGGCCGCCGAGGGCGTCAACTCGCTCCAGCGCGCCGCCATGGAACAGGCGTTCGGCGCGCCCGTGTTCGCCTCCTACGGCAGCCGCGAATTCATGTTGATCGCCATGGAGTGCGAACACCACCACGGCCTCCACATCAGCGCCGACAACCTCCTCGTTGAAGTCGTCCGCCCCGACGGTTCTCCCTGCGCAGAAGGCGAGACCGGAGAAATCCTCGTCACCGACCTGCACAACTACGGTATGCCATTCATCCGCTACAAGATCGGCGACCTCGGTGTTCCAACCGCGCGCGCCTGTCCGTGCGGACGCGGACTGCCCTTGTTGGAGCGCGTCGAAGGGCGCATCCTCGATATCATCCGCGCCGCCGATGGCCGCGCTGTGCCAGGCGAATTCTTTCCCCACCTCATCAAGGAGTTCCCGTCCGTCCGCCAATTCCAAGTCATCCAGAAACAACTCGACCGGCTCCATCTCAAGCTCGTCCTCGAACCGGGACAACACGACGACCAGTTGCGCCGGCTCCAGCAGGAAGTCCAACACGTCCTCGGCCACTCCGTCCGTCTCGACATCGAAGCCGTTCCCGAAATCCCACAGACCGCCTCCGGCAAGTTCCGCGTCACCGTCTCCGAACTCCCGCCTGCGTGAACTCGACCCGTGTCACCCACATCGTTCTCGGCTTGGAAGTCGGCGGCCTTGAACGCGTCGTCGTCAATCTCGCCCGCGGCCTCCAGCAATGCGGTTGTCAGAACACGGTGGTCTGTCTGGAACGTGAGGGGCCTTTCAACGCCGAACTTGAAGCCGCCGGGATTCCCGTGGTCGCGCTTGGCAAGAAAAACGGCCTGGACACGGGCGCTATCCGCCAACTCGCCACGTTGCTGCGACGGCGCCACGTGCAAATCATCCACACCCACAACCCGGCGCCGCATGCGCACGGCATCGCCGCCGCGCTCCTCGCCGGAGTGCCCGTGCGCGTGCACACCAAACACGGCCGCAACTATCCTCACATGCGGGGCCGCGTCCTGCTGAACCGGGCGCTCTCGTGGTTCACCGACGCCATCGTCGCTGTCTCCGACGACGCGCGCGACGTGGCCCTCCACATTGAGAAGGCCGCCCCTGCCAAGGTCCGCCGCATCTGGAACGGCGTGGACACCGATTCCTACAAACGCAACGCTCAACGCCCAACATCCAACACTCAACATCCAACGATTGGCACGGTTGCCCGGTTGTCCCCGGAGAAGGACCAGAACACGATGCTGGCGGCATTCAAGCTCGTGCAGGAGAAACTGCCGCAGGCGCGTCTCGTGTTCGTCGGCGACGGCCCAAGCGCCACCGGGCTGAAACAGACAGCGGCGGACCTCGGCATCGCCGCCAACGTGGATTTTCTCGGAATGCGCTCCGACGTGGCGGAGTTGCTGCACACATTCGACTTGTTCACCCTCAGTTCCATCTCCGAAGGCATCTCGATGACGCTGTTGGAAGCGATGGCCTGCGAAATCCCCGGCGTCGCCACCGACGTCGGCGGCAACCGCGAAATCCTCAATCCGCCCGAATGCGGCCTGATCGTGCCGGCGCGTGACCCGCGCTCGCTCGCCGACGCCTATCTTGAACTGCTCCGCGACCCGTCGCGTCGCGCCGCGATGGGCCGCGCCGCCCGGCAACGCGTCGTTGGCCACTTCAGCCTGCAAGCAATGGTCCGCCACTACCAGCAACTGTATGAGGAACTGCTGCGGACCAAGGGCGTGGCGGCATGAAAGTCCTTTTTGTCTCCAATCTGTTTCCCAACGCCAATGAGCCAGCACGTGGCGTCTTCAACCTCCACCAGATCCGCCACCTCGCCGCGTTGTGCGACGTTCGCGTGGTGGCGCCCATCGCGTGGCTGCCTTTTCGCGCGCCATTTCCCGCTGCCGAGCAGATTGACGGACTGCGCGTCGAACACCCGAAGCAGTTTTATCTTCCCAAAATCGGACGCCCGCTCAACGCCTGGCTGTACGCGCGGTCCGTTGCGCCGTCGTTGCAGCGACTGAAACCTTTCGATGTCATCCTCGTCAACTGGGCTTATCCCGACGCTTGCGGCATCGCAACCTTTGGCATCCCCTTTGTCGCCTCGATTTCGGGCAGCGATGCCAATCGCTATCTCACGTATCGATTTCGCCGGCGACAGATTCTCGCCATGCTCCGCGCCGCGCGCGCTGTCACCACCCGCAGCCGGGCGTTGAAAGAACTCCTTGTCAGCCACGGCGCCGACGCCGGCAAGATTCATGTCCTCTACAACGGCGTGGACAGCGGCCTGTTCCACCCATCACGCCTCGACCCGCAACCCGCGCCGCCGCGTCTCGTCTATGTGGGCCGGCTCTCGCCAGAAAAAGGCGTCGCCGATTTGGTTGCAGCTCTCGCACAACTTGACCAGCCTCCGCCGCTGCTGGTCATTGGCGACGGCCCGCAACGCGCGCCATTGCAGCAACAGGCGCGCTCCCTGCCGGTCACCTGGCTCGGCGCAAAACGCAATGACGAAATCGCGCCCTTGCTTCGCGCATCTGACATTGTCTGTCTGCCCAGCCACATGGAAGGCGTCCCCAACGCCGCTCTCGAAGCCTTCGCTTGCGGCCTGCCGGTGGTTGGCACGCGCGTCGGCGGCATCCCGGAGATCATCACCCCGCAAACCGGCATCCTCGCCGAGTCGAAGAATCCAACTTCACTCGCTGCCGCGCTGGGCGAGGCGTTGCGCCGCCGCTGGAACCGCGACGCCATCCTCGCGCACGCCGCACAGTTCGACTGGCACGTCAACGCCCGCACCTTGGCCGGCATCCTTCAGCAGGCCGCCGCGTGAACCAGCCCGCCGATATCATTGCCTTTTGCAAGGACTGGCATGAGCCGAAGACCTCCAACAACCACATTCTCGAAGAACTCGCCAAACGCCACCGCGTCCTCTGGGTCAACTCGATCACCACGCGCAGCCCGGATTTTGGCTCGACCAACGACCTCAAGAAAATCTGGCGCAAAATTCGCAGTTGGCTGGCGGGAGTCCAAGTCATCCATGAACGGTTGCGCGTGCTCACGCCGGTTGTGTTGCCCTTTCCGCGTTCCCGAGCCGCGCAACGTTTCAACCGCTGCCTCACGCGCGCGCTGGTCCGACGCACGGCGCGCCGCTGGGGGTTCCGCCAACCGCAACTCTGGATTTTCCCGCCGAACGCCGTGGACTACGTCGGCCAGTTCGGCGAATCGAAAGTCATCTACTACTGTGTGGACGAGTGGTCGCAATTCACACACTTGAACACCGAGTTTATCCTCCAGAAGGAACGCGAGTTGTTGGCGAAGGCCGATGCCGTCTTTGTTGTCTCACAGAAACTGCTCGCCAAGCATCCGGGCGCCCACTTGATCCCGCACGGGGTGAACTTCGACCTTTTTGCCGCATCAGGGCCAATCGCAACGGAACTGGCGTCGCTGCCGCACCCGATCATCGGCTTCTATGGCAATCTGTATGATTGGGTGGACCAGGAACTCATAGCGACACTCGCCACGCTCCGTCCGCACTGGTCGTTCGTCCTCGTCGGTAAAATCATGACCGATGTATCACAATTGCGTCTCCTCAACATTCATCTGCCCGGCCCGCGCCGCTACGAGGACTTGCCGTCGTATTGCCACGGGTTCGATGTCGGCATTATCCCCTACCGAATGAGCGATCCCCGGATGCAGAGCGTCAACCCGTTGAAGCTCCGTGAGTATTTGGCCGCCGGGCTGCCGGTGGTTTCGGTGAATCTGCCCGAAGCGCGGCCGTTGGCTAAGTACGTTCGTTTTGCGGCAACACCCGATGAGTTTGTTCAGCAAATTGAAGCGACCCTCGCGCAGGACACGCCGGCGCTGCGGCAACAACGCAGCGCCGCGATGCGCTCGGAATCATGGTCGGCTCGCGCCGAACAAGTCGAGCGGGTGCTCGCCGAACGCCCTGCCCCACAGAAAGGTCCCGTATGAATTGTGATCAACAACCGACCGCTTGCTTTTGGAAGAAGCAACTGCCGCCCCAGTGGCGACGACACATCTATCTTTTTGCGGTCGTTTCCGTCTTGCTTCCGCGATTGCTCTTTCTGGCCATAGCCCCGAATCGCATTGGCGGCAACGGGCCGGAATTCATACACGTTGCTGAGAATCTGGCAAACAGCAAGGGATTCGCACTGGAGGGTGGCACGCCCGACGCATACAACAGTCCCTTGTACATATTTTTTCTCGCCGCTTCTCGCAAGGTTTTTGGCAGTCAACTGATCCCCGTGAAGTTGTTCCAGATCGGTTTTGATGTTGTGCTTGTCTTGGTTCTGATGCGGCTCTGTCTGCGTTTTTTTTCCGGCGTTGCGACCGCGTTGTTTGTTCTGCTGTTCTCTTTTCATCCTTTGCTTCTCTATTACACCACTTACATCGCTGAGGAGCCTTTGTTAATCCTGTTTGTTGGTCTCGGTTTCTTCGCAATTTGCGCCGCAGTATATCAAGGTCGCTACCGGTACTTTGGCTTGGCTGGTGTTCTGTTTGGCATGGCCTCCCTCACCAAGGGAACGCCGATCGCGCTGCCCTTCCTTATCGCAGGAAGTTTGTGGCTGTTTCACCGTCAACCGAAACGACCAACTGCGTTGTCTTTACTGTTCTTCCTGCTGACTTACGCGGCAACCCTGTCACCGTGGGCACTTCGTAATTATACGCTGTTCGGCTACTTCAGTCTTACTGCCAAGGGATTTGGCAAGGCATTCTACTGGGGCTCGGACCCGCGCATGTTCGCAGAACCGTCAACGCCGATATGGGTGTCTGGGCACAAGGTCCAAAAGGAGGACTTTCCCGGGGATACCGAAGAACGAAAACTCAACTCACTCGTTTTCAAACGCGAAAAACAGTATTATGACCAAGGCGTAAAAAACTATCAGAAACTCCTCAAACAACCCGGTGCCCTTCTCAAGCTGTTGGTGCTGAAAGCAACCCGCAGTCTTTATGCGACAGAAGCCAATCGCCTTGCCGCAAATCTGGCTGTGTTGGCAGTACAACTTCCGCTAATCGTCTTCGGAGCCATCGGGATCGTGCGTCTGTTCCGCCGCGACGTGACGCGACCTTTGGCCCTGCTGCTTCTGATATATATGGGTTATTTCTATTTGGCGGTCACTGTTGGGTTGCCTATGGTACGCTATTTTGCCCCAGCCCTGCCAATGTTGTTCATCGCTGCAATGGCAGGTATCTCACGCCTGACCGTACGGGAGGATGCCGCGATGCCCGTAAGCCTGCAAAGTCCTCACAGATGAGATGTTGCTTCGTACTGTGTGCAGGGTAACAAACATTCCATGGATTACGACGGACTGCGCGAAGAACCATTGGGCACCCCCGGTAACTCGGCAACCATTGTAGGCCGACTTTGTAAGTCGGCGGTTCCCCGAAGGATTTCGCCGCTTCGCAGAAGCGGCCTACAGCATAACACCAGTTACCGGAGGTTCCCATTGTATTTGAGTCATTAACTGTTGCAGCCGCACAGGACTTGATGGCATATGTTAGATATGACTTACACACCATGAACCGCGACCAAGAGTTTCAGTTAGACCCCAACGATATTGTGCCTGAGTACAACTCAGCATTCTGGCCAGTTCGTCACCTTTTTCACCAACGCTTACGCACTGCGCTCCAGTTTACACACTGGAAGGGGGGGCGTGTATTGGACGCAGGTTGCGGATCTGCCTTACTGCTAAAGCTATTGTCTGCGAGAATCCCGCGCGATAAACTGTTTGGCATTGATCTGAACGAGAACCTCCCCAGGGTTCTAAAGTCAGGCGCTTTTGTGGTGATGCAGGCTGATATCCGTCACACACCATTTGCATCCGGATTCTTTGAAGTCGTCTATTGCCTTGATATCCTGGAACATATTGAGGACTTACCCAATGCGCTGCGCGAACTACGGCGAATACTAAAGCCCTCTGGGGTGCTGATCGTCTCCATCCCGATGGAGAATATCTTCTATAAGCTATGCCGCCTGATCCTGAAGGGCACTGTTTCCAGTGATGAAGGGCCATCGGCAGGAAAACACTATTGGGATGGCAGATCGTTGTTGGCAGAACTCAACTCGCTGTTTATTGTGGAAAACGTTGCCAATCTGCCGCTGCCGGGAATCTTCACACTCTTCAAAATCGTGAAGCTACGGAGTCGCCCTGCCGGGACTCTGCAGCCAGCCAAGAAAGTCTCGATTGTAATCCCCGTGTATAACGAGCAGGATACAATCCTCGCTCTGGTGGATCGTGTGCTTCGCGCCCCCCGATCAGAATTGGAATGCGAGGTGATCATTGTTAACGACTGCTCTTCGGATCGCACCGGCGTGATGCTGAAGCAGGTTAGTGATGATCGGGTCCGAGTCTTTCATCATGATATCAATCGCGGTAAAGGGGCAGCCCTCCGTACTGGCTTCGCCCATGTCACAGGTGACATCGTCATCGTACAAGATGCAGACTTGGAGTATTGTCCTGAGGAGTATCCGCTGCTGCTACAGCCCATAGTGGACGGTTGTGCGGATGTGGTGTACGGCTCGCGTTTCAAAGGTCGCAACCGCAGAGTTCACTCCAGTCTGGCCTTCTTTCTAGGCGGCCAACTCGTAACATGGGTGGCCAATATCTTGTACGGCCTGCGCCTCTCCGATGAACCCACGTGTTACAAAGTGTTTCGCGCCAACTTGCTCCGTGATCTCGACCTGAAGTGTGAGCGGTTCGAGTTTTGCCCGGAGATCACTGCCAAACTCGCGCGACTCAAATTCTCCATCCTCGAAGTGCCGATCTCTTACAAACCGCGTTCGCCTGAAGAAGGCAAGAAAATCAAGTGGCATGACGGTATCGAAGCCGTGTGGACGCTGTTGCGCTACCGCTTCTGGCGACCACGCAAACCCTCCTCGTAACGCCCTCTTATGAACAACTCAGATTGCATATTACCGCGGCCATGACCTTCTGTGTGTAAGATTCGCCACATCGGTCTTATCGGCGCTGGTTACGTCAGCAAGTTTCATTTGCTCGCGCTCCAGCGCCTCTCCAACGTCACGATCACCGGCGTCTGCGACCTCGACGTGGCCCGCGCACAGGCAACGGGTTGCCGCCCGTTTGCCTCGACTCGCGAACTCTATGCCGCCGGCGTGGATGTTGTCCACATCCTCACGCCGCCGGCGTCGCACGCCGCGCTCGCGATGGAAGCACTCGAACACGGCTGCCACGTGCTCGTCGAGAAACCGCTGGCCACCAGCGCGGAGGACTGCGACCGCATCGCCGCCGCTGCCGCGAAAGCTGGCCGTGTCGTCTGCGTCAATCACTCGCTGTTGTGCGATCCGTTCATCGTGCGCGCCTTGGCCATGGTGCGGGCGGGCGCTGTTGGAGACATTCTCACCGTGGATTACTTCCGCAGCTCTGACTACGCGCCGTGGCCCGGCGGACCGTTGCCGCCACAATACCGCGACGGCGGCTATCCGTTCCGCGACCTCGGTGTTCACGCGCTCTATCTGATGCAGGCGTTCCTCGGCGACATCGTGGATGTGCAAGCGCAGTTTCGCAGCGCCGGCCGCTTGAGCGCCGACCCGAACCTGCGCTACGACGAGTGGCGCGCGCTGGTCTCCTGTGAGAAAGGGACCGGCCAGATTCAACTTTCCTGGAGCGTCAAACCGATCCAGCATCAACTGTTCATCCAGGGGACAAAGGGCGCGTTGCGCGTGGATCTGTTCTCGATGTTCATCGCGCACCGGAGAAACACGCCGTTGCCAAAAGCCATCGAGCGCGCCGCCAACGCCATCGGAGAAGGCCGCAGCATTTGCACCCAAGTGATCGGCAACGCCGCGCGCTTCGTTCGCGGCAAACTAATGCCGTATCATGGCCTCCAGATGTTCGTCGCCGAGTTTTATCAACGGCTCCGTACCGGCCAGCCCGCGTTGGTCAACCTTGCCGATGCCCGGCACGTTGTGGATTGGACAGAGCGACTCGCTCGACCGGCGGACGAGGCCAAGCGTCAATGGCAGGGCCGGTTCCCGCAGCATCCCACCGCACCGGTGCTGGTCACGGGCGCCGGCGGGTTTATCGGACGCCATCTTCTGAAACGGTTGCTCGAACAACACGATCGCGTCCGCGTGCTGGTCCGTCGCGAAATGCCGGCTGACCCGCGCATCGAAATGATCGTCGGCGACTTGGGTGATCCCTCGGCCGTGGACCGCGCCGTCGCCGGCACCGAAATCGTCTATCACGTCGGCGCGGCCATGAGCGGAAGCCGGGAGGATTTCGAGCGCGGCACGGTGGCTGGCACTCGCAACATTCTGGACAGTATGCGCAAGCACGGGGTGCGGCAGTTGGTTTATGTCAGTTCGCTGAGCGTCTTGCACGCCGCGGCAGCCAAGCCGGGTGTGACGATCAAGGAGGACTGGCCTCTGGAACCGCGCGCCAGCGAGCGCGGTTTCTATACACAAACCAAGCTGGCCGCCGAACAACTCGTCCGCGAAGCCACCGACATTCCATCCGTCATCGTGCGGCCCGGCCAGGTCTTCGGACCGGGCGCGCCCGTCTTGACCGGCGCAGTGGCGCGCCACATTAAGGGACGATATGTGATTCTTGGCGACGGACAGTTGGTGTTGCCGTTGGTCTATGTCGAGGACGTGGTGGATGCGATTCTGCTGGCCGCCAAGCGCGGGACCGGGCTGTTCCAAATCGTGGACAACAGCCGCGTCACTCAGGAGCAACTCACCCGGCGTGTCGCCGGTGCCGACGCTCGAATCGTGAACGTCCCGCTGCCGGTGGTGTTCACGATGGCGTTTGGTATCGAGTTGCTCGGCAAGTTGCTGAAGCGCAGCGTGCCGCTGACCCGGTATCGGCTGCGGTCGGCGCTTGCGCCGGTCTCGTTCGATTGTTCGGCGGCGGAAACCGGTCTGGGGTGGAAACCGCGCGTTGGTGTCGAGGAAGGATTGCGGCGGACGCTGGCTTCATGATCTGGCCCATCTTGTTCTGGGTTTCGGCGGGCGCCTTGTTGTACGGTTACGCCTTGTACCCGCTGTTGCTGGCGCTCGTGCCGCGCCGGCGCGAGCCTCCTTGTTCCGACAATTCCGAGTGTCCTTCGGTTTCCATTCTTCTCAGCGCCTACAACGAGGAGAAACACATCGCCGCGCGTCTGGCGAACATCCTTGCGCAGGATTATCCGAAGGCAAAATTGCAGGTGCTCGTCGGCTCTGACGGTAGTACCGACGCCACGGACAGTCGCGTCCGCGATTGTGCCGACCCGCGTGTCTGTCTCTTCGATTTTCTGGAGCGCAGCGGCAAACCCAGCGTCCTCAAACGCCTCGTCCCTCACGCCACTGGTGAACTGCTGGCGTTCACTGATGCCAATACACAATGGCAGCCGGATGCGTTGAAGAAACTGGTCCGTCATTTTGCCGATGCCCGTGTTGGCGGCGTGTGCGGACGGCTGTTGTTCCACGGCAAGGACGTCGGCACCGACGAGGGTCCGTACTGGAAACTGGAGACGTACTTGAAGACTCGCGAAAGCGCGCTGGATTCCTGTCTTGGGGCCAACGGCGCCATCTACGCGATCCGACGCTCCGCTTGGCCGGAGATTCCCGACAACACGTTTGTGGACGATTTCGTCATTGGGATGCGCGTGCGTGAACAAGGGTTGCGCCTGCTCTACGACACTGAGGCGGTTGCGACCGAGGAGTTGCCAGTGAGCGTCGGCCACGAGATGACGCGCCGTATCCGCATCGGCGCGGGCGATTTTCAGGCGCTCGCGTTGTGCTGGCGGTCGCTGTTGCCGTGGCGCGGGCGTTACACGTGGTCGTTCTGGTCGCACAAGGTGCTGCGCTGGTGCGGCCCGTTTTTCATGATCGGCGCGCTGGTTGCGAATTACTTTCTTCTGCCGCGTCCGTTCTTCCTTCTCACGATGATCCTGCAACTGCTGTTTTATGCGCTGGCGGCGGCGGGAGTTCTCGTGAAACGCAAAATTGTTCTGTTCAGCGCGCCGCACTATTTTGCGGTGATCAATCTCGCACTGCTGTTCGGATTTTTCCGTTACCTGACCGGCACCCAGCGTGCCGCGTGGCAGCGCACCGCTCGCTGAACGCTTGCCGAAAGCGTCGCCCGCCATTAGGATGCTTCCCCATGTCCCCTGCGGATGCCATACCGTTGTGCGTTGATTTGGACGGCACCGTGATCAAGACGGATCTGCTCTGGGAGTCCATGCTCCGTCTGGTCGCGCGCAATCCGTTCTACTTATTTGTCCTGCCGTTCTGGTTCCTTCGCGGTCGCGCCCATTTGAAAAGCGAGATTGCACGGCGGATCGAGTTGAACCCTGCCTCGCTGCCCTGTCACACGGAGTTCGTGGAATTCCTCCGTGAACAACATGCGCACGGACGCCGCGTGGTGCTGGCCACCGCATCGAACCACTCACTGGCGGAGTGTGTCGCGGCGCATCTCGGGGTGTTTTCCGAGGTCATCGCTTCCGACCACCACACCAATCTCCGCAGCCGCGCCAAGGCTGCCCGCCTGGTCGAGCGATTCGGCCACCGCGGCTTCGACTACGCCGGCAACTCCAACGCTGACCGGGCCGTCTGGCGCGAGGCACGCCACGCCATCGTCGTCGGCGCCCCGCGTCGCGATTTACCTGATGCTCGTGTGTTTCCCGCGCCGGGGCGCATGGTTCCGAATTTGTTCCGGCTGCTGCGCCCGCATCATTGGACGAAGAACTTCATCATCTTCGCGCCACTGCTCACCGCGCATCAACTGGGCAACAGCGCGCATGTGCGTTCCGCCGCGCTGGCGTTTGTGGCATTCAGCCTCTGCGCATCGGCGCTGTATGTCCTCAACGACCTCCTCGATCTCGATGCCGACCGTCATCACGCCAACAAACGCGGCCGCCCCTTCGCCAGTGGCGCGCTGCCCATCCCGCTCGGGCTGGTCCTTGTGCCGCTGTTGCTCGCGGGCGCGGCAGCGTTTACCACGGCGTTGCCGGGACGTTTCGCGTTGGTGATCGCGGCGTACTTCGGTCTCACGACAGCTTACAGTTACTGGATCAAACGCCTTGCCTTGCTCGATGTATTTCTCCTGGCCGGGCTGTACACAATCCGTCTCGTCGCGGGGCACGAGGCAACCGGTGTGGCGTATTCGGCGTGGTTGCTGGTGTTCTCGATGTTCATCTTCCTGAGTCTGGCGCTGGTCAAACGCTTTCAGGAACTTAAAACCTACAACTCCCACAGCCCCGGCCGCGGCTACACGCCCGGTGACCTCGAATTGATCGCCTCCCTCGGCTCCAGTAGCGGCTACCTCTCCGTGCTCGTGCTCGCGCTCTACGTCAACAGCGAGCAAGTGCGCACACTGTATCATCATCCGTTGCTGCTGTTGTTAATCTGTCCGCTCTTCCTGTTCTGGATCAGCCGTATCTGGCTGCTGGCCCACCGCGGCCAACTCCACGATGACCCGGTCCTGTTCGCCCTTCGCGACCGCATGAGTTACCTCGTCGGCCTGCTCACGCTGTTGATTATCTGGATCGCCAGGTGATGATGAGCAGCTTCCGCTTCCACGACACCGTCTCCGCGCTCGCCTATTCGTTGGCGGCACCCCACGCTGACCGGCCCGGCCTCCAACCGCCGTACACCGATCTCACCGCCTTCATTCTCCGCCAGCATGCGCGCTTGCCCGATTACCTTCGCGCGCCGCTGTTGTGGGCCACGCTCGCATTCGACCTTGGAGGTTTTCACCACCGCTCACCGGCGACACGCGCGAAGAAAATCACTGCATGGAGGAATTCCCGTCTCGCCGCAGCGCGCGACCTCATTCGCTACCACGAAAGCCTCGCCACCTTTGCGCTCCACTCGCGCGACGAACCGCCCCCCACTCCACCGTCCAACGATAACCCTTCACCGCCGCTGCGCGAGCAGTGGTGTGACGTCGCCGTTATCGGCTCCGGCCCCGGCGGCAGCATCACCGCTTGTCTGTTGGCCGAAGCCGGTTGCACTGTGCTTCTGATCGAGGAAGGTCGCCTTTTCCCGACTGACTCCTGCGCTCCGTTTTCCCGCCAGGAAATGGAACTGAAATACCGGCACGGCGGCCAGACGGCGGCATTTGGCCAGGACAAAATCTCCTACGTCGAAGCCTGTTGTGCCGGCGGCGGCAGCGAGATCAACAGCGGCCTGTACCATCGCACGCCGCCCGAAATCCTCGAACACTGGCAGAAGCATTTCGATGTGGAGGAGTTGGATGAGGTCCACCTCCAGCCGCATTTCGAGGCCATCGAACGGACGTTGTCCGTGTCGCTGCTCGACCATCCCGCTCCTGTCGCATCGCTCAAACTCCACGACGGCGCCCGTCAACTCGGCTGGAACTCCATCGAAGTCCCTCGCTGGTTTCGCAACGGCGTCCGCCAGTCCATGTCCCGCACGTATTTGGCCCGTTTTCGTCGCAACGGCAGTTCTCTCCTTGCGCAGACCCGCGCCGTGCGTCTCTGCCGGGACGAACGCGGCTGGTTGGTGCACGCACACCATCCGTCCGGCCCCATTCGGATCCACGCGCGTTTCGTTTTCGTCTGCGGCGGCGCGGTGCAAACCCCGGCCTTGCTCCTGCGCAGCGGCATCAGCCGCAACATCGGTCGTTCCCTCGCCATGCACCCGACCATCAAGATCGCCGCACGATTCGCGGAACCAGTCAACTCTGCCGGCATGGGCGTGCCCGTTCATCAGGTCAAGGAATTCGCTCCCCGTTTGAGTTTCGGCTGTTCGATCAGCACCCCGTCGCATCTCGCGCTTGGCCTGCTCAATCATCCCGAACAGACCGCCGGCTGGCCGAACATGGCCAACTACTACGCCATGACCACACCGGAAGGCCGCGGCAGTATCCGTCTCCTGCCCGGCTTTCAATCACCATTTGTCCGCTACCGCCTCACTGCCAATGACCGCCGTAACCTCGACGATGGCCTTCGCAAACTCAGTGATATCCTCCACGCCGCCGGCGCTGTTGCCGTTTATCCAAACACCAACCTGATGACCATCCATCTGTTCAGTTCCTGCCCGATGGGCGAAAACAAATCGCGCTGTGCCACCGACTCCTTCGGGCGCGTCCACGGCTGCGCGAACCTCTACATCAACGACGCCAGCCTGCTGTGCACCGCGCCCGGCGTCAACCCGCAGGGCACCATCATGGCCATCGCGCGCCGCAACGCGCTGCGCTTCCTCACACGAGTCCTGTGAAACAAATCCTCGTCACCGGTTCGGCTGGCTGGCTCGGCTCGCGCCTGATGGAAATTCTCGCACGCGAGTTTCCCGACGCCTCCATCCGCGCCTTCTCCGGTGATCTTCGCAACTGCGACGACTGCATCAACTTCTGCGCAGGCGCCGCGGACGCTGTCCTCTTCCACACCGCCGGCCTCATCCATCCGCGCCGTGTCCGCGACCTCTATGATGTCAACGTCGAAGGCACGATGCGCCTGCTCGACGCCGCCGTCGCCGGGGGCGTCAGCCGCGCCGTCATCGTCTCCTCGAACTCGCCCTGCGGCTGCAATCCGCACCCCGACCATCTCTTCGATGAACACTCGCCGTATCATCCGTACATGAACTACGGCTACTCCAAGATGCTCATGGAAATGGCCGTCCAGAAACAACAGCAACGCGGCGACATCCAGACCGTCATCGTCCGCGCCCCGTGGTTTTACGGGCCGAACCAGCCACCGCGCCAGACGTTGTTCTTCCAGATGGTTCGCGACGGCAAAGTCCCGATTGTCGGCACCGGCGAGAACCTCCGCTCGATGGCATACCTCGACAACCTCAGTCAGGGTCTGCTGCTGGCCGCGACTGTCGAACGCGCCAACGGACAAACCTACTGGATCGCCGACGAACGTCCCTACTCCATGAATGAAATCGTGGACACTGTCGAACGGCTTCTCGAAGAGGAGTTCGGAGTCCGTTGTGCCCACAAGCGCTTTCGGCTGCCGAACCTTGCGAGTCAGATTGCGTTGCTGGCCGACGCGACGCTCCAAGCGTTTGGCCTCTACAACCAGAAGATTCATGTCCTTTCCGAGATGAACAAAAACATTGCCTGCTCCGTCGCCAAGGCTGCGAACGAACTCGGCTACAAACCGTCCATCGCCCTCGAAGAAGGCATGCGTCGCTCGCTCCAATGGTGCGCCGACAAGGGCATCACGTTCACCCCATAACCTCATGTCCACCCACCTCGTCAGCGGCGGCTCCGGATTCCTCGGCAACCTCATCGCCCGGCGCCTGCTGGCCCGCGGCGAACACGTAAGAATTCTCGACCTGTGGGAAGACCCCAGCCGTCCGAAGCAAATCGAGTTCATCCCCTGCGACATCCTCAACCGCGACGGCGTCGCCGCCGCGATGCGCGGCGTTGACATCGTCCATCACAACGTCGCGCTTGTCCCACTCACCAAATCCGGCGCCGACTTCTGGCGCGTCAACGCCGACGGCAGCCGCATCGCCGCCGAAGAAGCCGTCAAAGCCGGCGTGCAGGCGTTCATCCACATGAGTTCGTCCGCCATCTTCGGAGCACCCAAACAACATCCAATCACCGAAGCGACGCCATTGCAGCCTGTCGAGATTTACGGACGCGCCAAACTCGCCGGCGAACAAGCTGTCCGCGCTGTTTGCGAAGCGGCGAAGCTGCCGCTCATCGTCATCCGGCCGCGCACCATCCTCGGCGAAGGCCGTCTCGGCATCTTCCAGATTCTCTTCGAGTGGATCCGCGAGAATTACAACATCTTCGTCATCGGCGACGGCAACAACCAGTTCCAGTTCATCCACGCCCACGACCTGATGGACGCCTACATGCTCGCCCTGCAAGCACCGGGCACATACAATGTTGGCACCGACCGGTTCGGCACCGTGCGCGAAGCCTTGGAGAACCTGATCCGCTATGCGCATTCCACCTCCAAGGTCAAATCGCTACCGGCGGGTCTGACCATCGCCGCTCTCCGCAGCGCCGATGCGCTCGGCATCAGCCCGCTCGCGCCGTGGCACTACCTCACCTACCACAAACCATTTCACTTTGACGTTTCGAAGCTGCTCGCGATGGGCTGGCAACCGCGTTACTCAAACGACGAGATGTTTCGCGAAAGTTACGACTGGTTCTGCGCCAACTACGACCGCCTCGCCGCCGAGAAAGCCGGCTCGCCGCATCGCCGGCCCGTTCGTGAGGGATTGCTCTGGCTGCTCAAGAAGTTATGTTGAGAAATCTCCACCTCTGGCTGCCCGCTTATCTTCGCCAGCAACGCTCCGTGCCGGAGCACGCGCACATTTTATTCTGCTTCTGCGACCACTTCGAGCCGCTCTGGGGCAAGCCCAGCCGTGAGGTGGCGCTCCGCCGTGTCCAGCACTGGCTTGAGAATTATCCGCGCATGGCCGACCGATTTCGCGATGCGGATGGCCGTCCGCCGCAACACACATGGTTTTTCCCTGCCGAGGAGTACGCGACGGAGTTTCTCCAACCGCTCGCGCAACTCTGCCAACGCGGCTATGGCGAGGTCGAACTTCATCTCCACCATGACAACGACACGGCAGCGAACCTTCGGCGTACGATTGAGCAATTCAAGGCGAAACTCCAGTCGCATGGTTTCCTCAGCCAAGGCCGCTACGCCTTCATTCACGGCAACTGGTCGCTCGATAACTCACGCACGGATGGACGTTGGTGCGGTGTGAACAACGAACTCCAAGTTCTCCGCGAGACCGGCTGCTACGCCGATTTCACGTTGCCGAGCGCGCCAAGCGACACCCAGACACGCAAGATCAACTCGATCTACTACGCGACCGATGACCCGCTCTGCCCTAAGTCCCACGACACCGGCGTGGATGTTCGCGTCGGCGGCCAACCGACCGGCGATCTGTTGCTCGTGCAAGGTCCACTCGCGCTCGACTGGCACCGACGGAAGTGGGGATTGTTCCCACGCATCGAGAACGCCGATGTCTCCGCAGCGCATCCAGTCAGGCCGTCGCGTGTTGCCAATTGGATTCGCCAGCGCATCGGTGTCATCGGAAAGCCAGACTGGGTTTTTATCAAGGTTCACACCCACGGTTGTCAGGAAGCGAACTTTCCTGTTCTCTTCGATGGACGATTGCATGAGGCGCTCAAGCCGTTTCAACTGCACTACGTCACCGCACGCGAGCTGTACAACCTCGTCAAGGCCGCAGAGGCCGGGCAGGAGGGCCCGCCGGGACATTTCCGGAACTTTCTGCTGCCTCCGCCGCCGGTTTGTGGTAAAGTGCACGCCAATTCCTAATGAAAGCAAAGTCTGAACTGAGTTTTGAACAGGCCATTCAGAAGCTGGAGAAGATCGTCGCCGATATGGAAGTGGCGGAACTCCCGCTCGAAGATGTGCTGAAGAAGTACGAAGAAGGTACCCGTCTCGTGCGGTTTTGCAGCCAGAAACTCGAAGAAGCCGAGAAGAAGATCGAGTTGCTCACGCGCAAGGCCGACGGCACGGTCGAGACGAAGCCGTTTGAGCCGGAGACAGAAGACGCTGAGAGGTTGTTGTAATGGGTCGCTACCTCGACATGATCAATTCGCCGGCAGATTTGAAACTGCTGACGATGGAACAGCTCACCACGCTGGCCCAGGAAATCCGCGACGAACTCGTCAACGTCCTCAGCAAAACCGGCGGCCATCTCGGCCCGAATCTTGGCGTCGTCGAACTGACGCTGGCGATGCACCGCGTGTTCGACTCGCCCAAGGATCGTTTCGTCTGGGATGTCAGCCACCAAGTGTACGTCCACAAACTCATCACCGGCCGACGCGCGAACTTCTCGAAGATTCGCCAGACGGGCGGCCCGATGGGATTCGCCTTCCGCGCAGAAAGCGAACATGACTGTTTTGGTGCCGGGCACGCCGGGACGGCGCTCTCGGCGGCGCTCGGCATGGCGGCGGCGCGCGACAAGGTAAACTCCGGCGAGCACGTTGTCTGCGTCCTCGGCGACGCCGCGCTCACCAACGGCGTCACGCTGGAGGCGCTCAACAACGTCAAGCACAGCGCCAAGCGCCTCATCGTCATCCTCAATGACAACGAATACAGCATCGCCAAGAACGTGGGTGCTCTCAGCGACTATCTCAACCGCATCGTCACGAATCCACGTTACCAAGCCGCACACAAGAAGCTCGAACACGTTATGCAACGCCTTGGCCGCGACATTGCGCGGATCGAGCACAAAGTCGAGGAAGCCGTCAAGAGCATCCTTGTGCCGAGCGTTCTGTTCGAGGAGTTCGGACTCAGTTACCTCGGCCCGTTCAACGGCCACGATCTGCCGCGGCTGATCTCTATGCTCGAGTTTGCCAAGCGTCAGGATCGCCCGATCCTCCTCCACGTGCAGACCGTCAAAGGCAAAGGTTACGAGAAAGCCATCGAAGATCCGTCCACGTTCCACGGCGTCGGTCCTTTCGATATTGAAACAGGTAAACCGCTTCCAAAGAAACCCGGCGCGCCGCCGAATTATCAGGACGTCTTTGGCGAAGCCATGGTGCGCTTTGCCCAGCAGAATAAAAAGCTCATCGGCATTACCGCTGCCATGCCGAGCGGCACGAGCCTCGGTAAACTTCAGCAGGCTGTGCCCGACCAGTACTTCGATGTCGGCATTGCCGAGGAACACGCCGTCGTTTTCGCCGGCGGAATGGCCACCATGGGGTTCCATCCTGTCTGCGCCATTTACTCCACCTTCCTCCAACGCGCCTACGACTGCATCATGCAGGACGTAGCGTTACAAGGTGTGGATGTCGTCTTTGCGATTGATCGGGCCGGCCTTAGCGCCAACGATGGAGCGACACACCACGGCCTCTTCGACATCGCCTTTGGTCGGAGTGTCCCGCAATCCATTTGCATGGCCCCGAAAGACGAGGACGAACTCGTGGACATGCTTTGGACCGCGCTCCAACTGCACGGTCCGGTCCTCATTCGGTACCCGCGCGGCTCCGGCGAAGGCGTTCCCATCAAGACGCATCCCGCCGTCCTGCCTCTCGGCAAAGCGGAACTCATCCAGCACGGCACCGATGTCGCCATCATTTACTACGGCGCGGTCCAGTCCATCGCCAAGCAAACGCTTGCCGCCCTCCAAGCCGACGGACTGTCGGTCGCCTTAATTAACGCGCGTTTTGCCAAGCCGGTGGATCGCGAGATGTTGGAGAAATACGGACGCATCTCACAACTGATCTGCACCATCGAAGACCACGCTCTCATGGGCGGCTTCGGCAGCGCTATTCTCGAAACTCTCTCCGACCTGCGCATTGACATACCCGTCGTCCGCGTCGGCTGGCCCGACCAGTTTATCGAGCACGCTAGCACCAACAAGGATCTTCAGGACAAGTACGGCCTCAATGCCGCCACCGCGGTCGCCAAGGTCAAGGACGCTCTCGCCGACGCCAAACGCAAGGCCGAGGGTCAGAAGTTCCGGGTCGTCAACGGTCATGCGGGAGCGGCTTGATACGCGGCTCGTCGCGCTCGGCCTCGCCGCCAGCCGCGAAAAGGCACAGCGCCTGATTCTCGCCGGTTCTGTCCGCGTCAACGGGCAACTCGCCCACAAACCCAGCGAGCAGATTAACGAATCTGCCGCCATCCTCGTCGAGGCCGCTGAGAAATTCGTCAGCCGCGGCGGACACAAACTTGACGCCGCCCTCGACGCCTTCGCAATTCCCATCCAAAACGCCATCTGCGTTGACATTGGCGCTTCCACCGGCGGATTCACCGATTGCCTTCTCCAACGCGGCGCCGTCCGCGTTCACGCTGTGGATGTGGGCAAAGGGCAACTCGACTGGAAACTCCGCAACGACTCGCACGTCGTCATCCACGACGAAGTCAATGCCCGCCATCTTACCGCCGCCGACATCGGCGAACCTGCCGACATCGTTACCGTGGATGTCGCGTTCATCTCGCTGACGAAAATCCTTCCTGCTGCCGTCACTGTGCTGAAACCCGGCGGTATTCTCGTCGCCCTCATCAAGCCGCAGTTCGAAGCCGGCAAAAAAGACGTGAAAAAAGGCGGCGTTGTGCGAAACTCTGCGGTGCACGATCGCGTGAAAGAGGAGATTTCCAACTTTGCCGCACAGACACTCGGTCTGCGCCCGTTGGGCGCAGTCATCGAGTCGCCGTTGCTCGGCCCCGCCGGCAACAAGGAGTTTCTCGCGGCGTGGCGCAAACCATGAAACAGAAACCGCCCAAAGTTATCGGCATCGCCGTCAACTTCGACAAGCCGCAGGCAAAAGCGCGCCTGGCCGAGTTGGTGCGCTTGCTCGAACAGCACGGCGTCCGCGTCGTGCTGGAGCGGCCTCGCACAATGCCGATTCGCCGCATCGCCAAGAAAGCTGACATGCTCATCGTTCTCGGCGGTGACGGAACGATCTTGCGTGTCGTGCGCGACCTCGAAGGCGCGCCAACTCCCATCCTCGGTATCAATCTCGGCCTCCTCGGTTTTCTCACCAGCGTTCGTAGCGACGAAATGGAAATCGTCACTGACCAGATTTTGCGCGGCGCGTACAACATCAGTCAGCGCCACACCTTGCAAGCCACGCTCTGGCGACGCGGTCGCCGGCTGGAAACGCACCACGCGCTCAACGACGCCGTGATTTCTCGCGCCGCATCCACGCGCGTCGCGCGGTTGCGCGTCTCCATTGACGATGAATGGTTGACAGAATACGTCTGCGACGGCATCATCTGCGCCACTGCCACCGGCTCGACGGCGTATTCGTTGAGCGCTGGTGGGCCGATCCTGTTGCCAAGCGCGCGGGCATGCGTGTTGACGCCGATTTGTCCGCACGTGGTGAGCAACCGATCGTTGATCACCGACGAACAGGCTGTGCTGCGCTGCCAGGTGACCAGTGCGGCGGGCAGTTTGTTGTTTACGGTGGATGGGCAGGTGCAACGGCCAATGCAGGTCGGCGACGAAATGGAAGTGCACGCGGGGTCGCGTGTCGTGTGTCTCGTGGCGCCTGAAGGGCATGAGTATTTTGAAGTGTTGCGTCAGAAATTGAAATGGAGTGGTTCGCATGTCTAAGCCAACAAAACCGGTCGGCCTCGCCGACCTGCTGAAGCCGGAAGCCATCAACCTGAACATTCAGGCGCGGCAGAAGACCGCCGCCCTGCGTGAGGTGGCGTCGTTGCTGCTTCAGAACAAATCGGTGACAAGTTTCGACGCTTTCTTCCACGAGATCCTCGAACGCGAACGCATCAGCAACACCGCCCTCGGCCACGATGTCGCCATCCCGCACGCCCGCACCGACCAATGCACCGAAATTCTCATCGCCGTCGGACGCAACTCGAACGGCATTGATTTCGAATCGCGCGACAACGGCCCTGTGCGCCTTATCTTCCTGATTGGCACTCCCAAGCAAATGGTGACGGAGTATCTACGCGTCGTCGGCAACCTCGCCCGCCTCCTGCGCCGCGATGAGATCCGCGAGCAACTCCTCCAAGCTCCCGACGCCGGCGCGTTCATCCGCATCATCGCGGAAGCTGAAGCCGCCGTCACCTAACGGCGAAGTTCGTACACGAACAACGTCTGCCCGATCCTCGCGATCGGTTTGCGTTGCTCATCCAACCACCGCCAGTCCGGCTTCATCAACGCCGACGCCGAAATCACCAGCAATCCTTCCTTCGCTTGCCGCATTTTGTCCGGTGATGCCGGTTCGTAGCGGATGCCGTAGTGTTGGATCGCCTTGCCCGAACCAAAGAACCGCAGATAGACTTTCGGATTGCCGCGCTCTGCGAGCCACGCCTGCAATCGTTTTGCGTCCTGCCGCCAATCGT
>Ga0233425_10000458_pt1 | contig 106172 bp, 98 predicted proteins | sample Watercolumn_Towu_2_FD_181712 | JGI IMG/M metagenome (GOLD analysis project Ga0233425, IMG submission 181712) | Freshwater microbial communities from Lake Towuti, South Sulawesi, Indonesia - Watercolumn_Towuti2014_140_MG | ecosystem: Environmental > Aquatic > Freshwater > Lake | place... | reverse complement strand
TGCGCAAGACATGCGCTGACGTCAGCAAGATGAAGCGGATGCTCAAGGTGAGGAAGATAATAGGGTTCGAGGAAGGCCTCGATCGGACGGTCGAGTGGTTCAGGTCAAGATGAAGAAGACGGTTCTGATCACAGGCGGGGCCGGGTTCATAGGATCGCACCTTTGCGATCTTTTTATTGCAAAGGGATATAAGGTCGTCTGCATGGACAACCTTATTACCGGCAAGATGGACAATATACGGCACCATTTTAAGAACAAAGATTTTAAATTTATAAAACATAATGTGTCGGAATATATCGACGTCAAAGGGCGCGTAGACTATATAATGCACTTTGCGTCGCCCGCAAGCCCCATCGATTATCTGAAATATCCCATACAGACGCTCAAGGTCGGCTCCCTCGGCACGCATAATGCGCTCGGCCTGGCCAAGAAGAAGAAGGCGCGTTTTCTGCTCGCTTCGACCAGCGAAGTTTACGGAGACCCGCTGGTCAACCCTCAGCCCGAAGAATACTGGGGCAATGTAAATCCCGTCGGTCCAAGGGGTGTTTATGACGAAGCCAAGCGATTCTCCGAGGCGATGACCATGGCGTATTACCGCGTGCATAAGGTCGACGCCAAGATAGTGCGCATCTTCAATACCTATGGCGAGCGGATGAGGGAGGAGGACGGCCGCGCTATACCGAACTTTATAAGCCAGGCCCTCAGGGACCGTCCGATCACTGTTTACGGCACGGGCAAACAGACCAGGAGTTTTTGTTATGTCTCCGACCTCATCGCAGGCATATATAAACTGCTGATGTCCGATACGAACTATCCTGTAAATATAGGCAATCCGAGCGAAATGACTCTATTGGAATTGGCTCGGGCCATTATCAAGCTGACCGGATGCAAGAGCAGGATCGTTCATAAAGGATTACCTGTAGACGACCCGAAGGTAAGACGCCCCGATATCGCGAAAGCGAAAAGACTTCTCGGATGGGCTCCTGAAGTGGGCCTGGAGACCGGATTGTCCAGGACCATCAAATATTTTGAATCCCTCAATAAGACCAGAAAGCCGTGAAGGTCACATTCATCTATCCGGCTATAGCGCTCTCCGGTTTCAACGACCCTCCCAAAGACATGTCCATGCGCAATATACACCACGGCCTTTGCTATCTTTCTGCATGCGCCAAGAGGGCCGGTTTTGCGACGGAGCTGATCGATCTGAGTATCCTGTCCGGCTGGGACGACCTGCGTGACAAGCTCAGGAAAGAGCCGGTAGAGATCGCCGCCGTATCCATAATGAGCCCCGACTATCCGTACGCGGTGAGAGCCGCCCGTATCATCAAAGAGTGCTGTCCGAGCGCTGTTGTCATCGCCGGCGGCATCCACCCTACGATAGCTCCCGATGAGTTATCGGCAAATCCGGATTTCGACTACATTGTGCGTTGCGAAGGGGAGGAGGCTTTCGTCTCGCTCCTGCAGAAGCTGAGCGCAGGCGCTCGCGCTGAACGCGTGATAACGGGAAGGTCGGTCCCTATGGACAGCCTGCCTTTTATAGACAGGCACCTCTTTAACTGCCTCGAATACCCATGGGATTTTTTCCTGCCGATGCCGTTCTTCACGATCATGGCAGGCAGGGGCTGCAGCTATAACTGCAAGTTCTGCGCGCCGGCAACAAAGACCGTCCACGGTAAAGGGTCCCGCCGTCGTTCCGTGGCGAATTTTCTGGCGGAGCTGAAATCGTTGCAGGATGAATACGGCATGCGGAGCTTTATGCTGAACGACGACTGTTTTACGGAGGAGAAGAAGTGGGTCGCGGAGTTCTGCGATGCCTATAAAGCCGCGGGATTCAGGCAGAAATTCATATGCCAGACACGGGCGGATATTATCTGTAAGAATCCCGACATGATAAGGCGCCTGGCGAAGATAGGCCTGAAACTCGTTATGATAGGGTTCGAGAGCGGTAACGACCGCGTTCTGAAGTTCATCAATAAGGGCGTAACGCTGAAACAAAATCTGGAAGCCGCCAGGATTTGCCGCGCCAACGGCATCAGGATATTCGCGAATTATATGCTGGGCCTGCCGACCGAGACAAAAGAAGAGGCTATGGACACGATCAGGATGATAAAGAAGATACGGCCGTACCGCGCTTCCGCGGCCTTTTTTACGCCGATGCCGGGCAGCTACCTGTACGATTACTGCAAAGATAACGGCATGATACTGATAGGCGATCATGATAATGCCGTGCGGCTTCCGGAGGACGACAAGCCGAAGATAAAAGGGGCCGACTACGAGTATCTGAAGAGATGTGTCCGCGAGACGAGAAAACCGACGCTGGAAACGCGTTTTATCGCAAGGCTAGACAGGATCTTCTCGAACAGGACCAACAGGCATTTCATCAAACTTTTCAGGCGCGTTGAGCGCGAACATCCGGAGATGCACAGAGTGGACATATTGCGCCTCATACATAAAGAAAAGATCCATGCCTAAAGTAAGCGTGATCCTTCCCACATACAACTGCGCCCGCTATCTTCAGGAATCTATAGACAGCGTGCTGTCCCAGGACCTTAAGGACAAGGAGCTGATAGTCGTTGACGACGGTTCGACCGATGATACCAAGCAGGCCGTTTCCCGCTACTCGGCGCACCCGGAGGTCGTTTATCTGCATCAGGAGCACGGCGGATTACCGGCGGCCAGGAACGCCGGGCTAAAAAGAGCCGCCGGCGAGCACATCTCTTTTATAGATGCCGACGACATATATCTGCCCGGCAGGTTATCAAGGCAGGCGGCTATCCTCGATTCGGACCGCAGAACGGATATCGTTTATACGGCATGGAGGTATTTTTACGACGGCGACAAGGACCACGGCATGTCATCGCCGTACGCTAAATTATCCGGTGATATATTATTTTTTCTTAAGCGCAGCAATTTCATACCTATAGTCACGGCAATGGTAAGGAGATCATCTTTAGGCGACGTCAGGTTTGATGATACTCTTAAGAGCCACGAGGACTGGGACCTGTGGCTTAAGCTGGCCGGGAAGGGGAAGACCTTCCGCTGTATCGACGAAGAGTTGACGATGATCAGGGTCCGCAAGAGCAGTATGACCTATGAGCGCTCGGTAATGGACGCCTCGCGCAATATAGTGGGCCAACGGGCACGCGATATATGGAGGGAGACAAAGAGGGCCGATCTTCTGCGTTATATGAAGTTGAGGGCCGCAGCCTTTATTATAAATTTTCCTGCCGGACCGGAATTTAACAAAGCATTGCCATTCGATAAAGGACCAACCGACAATCCTCCCTGTACGGAATGCGCATCACATTAGTGCGCAACGGCTTACACTAATACCCCGCTAATATGACCCGGCAAATTCGTTGACACCCAATTTCAAATATGGTAATATTTCAACTCCTACACTCCTTAATATAACAATAATACCATAACAATAAGGAACGCCTGTATGGATAGATATGTGCTTACAAAAAAGCAGGAGAATGTGTACAATTATATACGGACATACATGGAAAAGAACTCCTTTTCCCCGTATATAAGGGAGATACAGGAGGGGTGCAGTATACAGTCGTATAAGTCGGCTGTAGATAAGCTGCTTGCGCTTGAAAAGAAAGGTTATATAAAAAGATCTCTAAATAAACATCGCAGTATAGTTTTGAGCGAGATCACGGGAGGGAAGTAATGTCTACGCCGACAAGTAATTTGCCTAAAGGGAGGATGTCGATGAAAGTGCCGTTGCTTGACCTGAAAAAACAGTACCAATCCATCAGGACCGAAGTTGAGGCCGTCCTCGGGAAAGTGATAAAAGACCAGGACTTCATATTGGGTGAAGAGGTAAAGTCTTTCGAAGCGGAAGCGGCCGCATACTGCGGCTGCAGATACGGCGTTGGCGTAGCTTCCGGCACGGATGCCCTGATCCTCGCCCTGAAAGCGCTGGGCATCGGGTCCGGCGATGAGGTAATAACCAGCTCGTTCACTTTTTTTGCTACAGCCGAGGCGGTATCAATAGTCGGGGCCAAGCCCGTCTTTGTAGATATAGAGCCGCTCACTTATAATATAGATACGTCCCTTATCGAGAAGGCTGTCACAAGCCGTACGAAGGCCGTGATCCCCGTACATCTTTACGGCCAGTGCGCGGATATGGACGCGATAACGGCTATAGCCAATAAGCACAAGCTTAAAGTGATAGAAGATACGGCGCAGGCCATAGGCGCTTCCTACAAGGGTAGGAAGGCCGCTTCTATGGGCGACGTCAGCGCTTTGAGTTTCTTCCCGAGCAAGAATCTCGGCGGTTTCGGTGACGCCGGCATGGTCGTCACCAATGATAAGGATATCGCGGAAAAGATAAGAATGCTCAGGGTCCACGGAAGTGCGCAGAGGTATATACATTCGGAAATAGGGATGAATTCCAGGCTGGACAATCTGCAGGCGGCTGTATTGCGCGTAAAACTAAAACACCTAGACAGCTGGCTTGAGACAAGGCGCTGCAACGCGGCTTATTATAACGAACGTCTCAAAGGTACGGACGTCGCTACGCCGTTCGTGCCGTCTTATAATGTGCATACTTACCACCAGTATGTCCTAAGGGTGAAGTCGGGCCTAGACGGCCTTATTAAGCATCTTAATGACAACGGCATCGAGGCCAGGACTTATTATCCTGTGCCGCTCCATCTGCAGGATTGCTACAAGGGTCTCGGATACGCGAAGGGCAGCCTGAAGCAATCCGAGGCAGCTTCAGGCGGGACCCTGGCGATAGCCGTTTATCCCGAACTGGAGAAGGCCGGGATGGATCACATCATAAGTAATATACGGGAATATCTTGACAGATAAGGCAAGTACTATGAAGTGCGTCGTTTGCTCAAAAGACGGCAGCGTTTTGACGGCGTCGTATGGATCAGCGGGCGCGGGAGTTTACCGTGCCTACAGATGTCCGGAATGTTCGGTATCGTTCTCTGATCCGATGAAACCGATGACCGCCGAAGAATACCAGGCATTGCCGTTCGAGGGATATTACGCCGACAGATGGGAGTTCGGAAAGGCGCTTCGCTTCCTTAAGGGGTGCAAAACTATATTGGAAGTGGGATGCGGCGACGGACGATTCCTTAGCATTGCCCGCAAGCAAGGCTTGCAGGTCGTCGGTCTGGACCTGAACACCGAGGCCGTGAATATCGCTAAGCAGCGGTCCGGATCGGACAGGGTGTATGGCTGGTCGATCGAGAGGTTCGCTAAAACCTTTCCGCATGAAAAGTTCGACGCCGTCTGCGCTTTTCACATAGTGGAACATCTGGAAGATCCGGCGGGTTTCATGCGCATAGCTTCCGCCGTATTGAATCCCCGGGGATTGTTCGTCGCGGCGGTGCCTAACCAGAAGCGGCAATCTCTTTTTTACGGAGAAAGGGAAACGTGGGACTGCCCGCCGCATCACCTGACCTGGTGGAATAAGAAGAGCCTGGGTAGGCTTATGGAATTGTCCGGATTTGATATGATCGCCGGCATCGACGAGCCTGTTACAGCAAAGCGAACCGTAGAGGTCATGATCAACAGGATAAGGTTCGGCGCTATTACGGGCATTAAGAAGAGCCTGGCAGGTAAGAGGCATGATGCGGACGTTCCAGCCGGCAGGAACGCGGATCTGGCTTCAGGAATATTGGCGGATTGCAAGAGAGTGGCCTTCTATCCGGCCGCCATCATCTGGGCGTTAGCCGACAGATGCCGCGGTTTGACCGGACGGAATATGCTTATAGCGGCGAGAAAGAAAGATTGATATATGTGCGGCATAGCAGGCATACTTGATCTTAACGGCAGGGCCGTGGCCGAAGGCGATCTGAGACGAATGGTAATGGCCGAACGTCACAGAGGGCCTGACGATACCGGTTTTTACGTGAAAGGGTCTGCAGGTCTGGGCCATGCCAGATTGTCAATAATAGACCTTTCGCACGACGCGTCCCAGCCTATGTCCAGCGCGGACGGGCGCCATGTGATCGTGCATAACGGTGAAGTATATAATTATCTTGAACTGCGCGACGAACTTCTTCAGCTGGGCTGCGCCTTCAAGTCAAAAAGTGACACAGAGGTTATCCTTAACGCGTACCGCCAGTGGGGAGAGGGTTGTCTGAACCGTTTTAACGGCATGTGGTCATTCGCCATCCTGGACCTGGCCAAAAACGAGCTATTTTGCTCCAGGGACAGGTTCGGCGTAAAGCCGTTCTACTATTATTATGACGGCAAGATATTTGCTTTCGCGTCGGAGATCAAGGCTCTGCTGGCGCATCCCGCCATTAAGGCGGCGCCGAACGACAGCACGATATTTAAATATCTGGCATCCGGCTACGGATATATGGACATATCTGACGACACATTCTTTGCCGGGATCAAGCAGCTCAAAGCCGGGCATTATATAAAGTTCGATATAGGCGCAAAAAGATTTTCGCAGGCCGGCTACTGGAGTCCCGATCCGCGGAAAAAGGCCGCTTTCAGAAACGAGGAAGAGGCGTGCCGCAGATTTTGCGATATCTTTGAAGATTCAATACGCCTGAGACTCAGAAGTGATGTGCCGCTGGGGATATCGCTGAGCGGCGGCCTTGATTCCTCGTCCCTAGCCTGCGTCGCGGCCGGTCTTATGAAAGGTTCGCGGCTCGAGGCGTTCTCGTCCTGCTTCGAGACGGAGACGGAATGCGATGAGCGAAGATTTATCCAGCCTGTCCTTGACAGGACCGGGGCTTACGCCAACTTCATATTCTCAAAACCGGAGAGTCTCTTCGACGAGATCGAAAAGATATTATGGCATCAGGATGAGCCGTACAGCACGCTTAGTATATTCCCTCAATGGTACGTGATGAAGCTGGCGCGGGAAAAAGGCGTGAAGGTCCTTCTTACGGGCCAAGGCGGAGACGAAACGCTCGCCGGATACCGGAAATATTATCTATATCTATTTGCGGATCTCATCAGGTCCGGCAGGTGGGCTGCCGCCGCCAGGGAGATGGCTTGCTATAAAGAGTTTGGGGGTAGCGGCGATATGGCCGGACCCGTGGCCAGGATCGTATTGTCTCACATGGTCCCGAACCGGCTTAAGGCGATTGTGGGCGCAGGCGCCGTAAGGCTGGCCCCGGCATACCTGAATAAAGATTTTATCGCGGCCAGCTACAGTGGGGTATCGCCTGAGAAGCTTTACGCGGGAATATTGAACAATGAGCTTTATAACGCGTTCAAGATATCTCCGCTTCCATCGCTTTTGCATGTGGATGACCGTTCGAGTATGGCGCATTCAGTGGAGTCCAGGGCGCCGTTCCTCGATTACAGGCTTGTGGAATTCCTTTTCTCTTTAGGGCCTGAGTATAAGATACGGGACGGCGTGACAAAATATATACTGCGCCGCGCTTTAAAAGATACGCTGCCGGCCGAGGTAAGGGACCGCAGAGACAAGATGGGTTTCGCGGCGCCGCTGGCTCGGTGGTTCAGCACAAGCCTGAAAGACAAAGTGTACGGGATCCTTTCGTCTAAAGAGTTCGCGCTCCGGCCTTATTTTGACCAGCTGGGCGTATTGGAGACATTCAGGCGCTTTACCGAAGGCAAAGCGCCTGACGCGTATTCTGCCATATGGAGCTGGGTGAACCTGGAGCTATGGATGAGGAAATTCATAGATAAGAGCGCATGATGAGAACGATAAAAGATATGGCCAGAGTGCTCGCGAAGGACCTGTCCTTTTCGCAGAAGTATAACTATATAAAATACAGCTTGTCGCCGCGCAGCGAGGTCCTGGGATACGATCCGGTTACGATATCGATCGTAGCCACTTCACGCTGCACGCTGTCGTGCGATATGTGTCCTACGCATTCCGCGCGCATACCCAAAACTTATCCGTACATACAGGATTCGACCTGCGACATGACGCTGGAGATGTTCCGCAGGATAATAGACCGGTATTATAACGCGATAGCCGTCCAGATAATAGGCTCCGGAGAGCCGATGCTCAACAAGGATTTTTTCGGGATGGTGGATTACGCGGTATCGAGGAAGATGACAGTTAAGACATTCTCGAACGGCACGACCGTAGCGGCTAATATAGACGCTATCCTGGCCTCCGGCTTGCAGGGAATTACCGTAAGCCTGAACGGCCATAACGCGCAGGAGTTCAAAAGGATGACCGGTATGCCGGAGAAGACCTATTACGATGTGTATGACGCAACTAAGCGGCTTATACAGGAGCGTAACCGGAAGAGCTCTCCTGTCCGCGTGAAGTTGTCCTACATCATAGACAAGCAAAACTATATTTTTATGCCGGAGATGGCGAAGGTATCGGCTGAGCTGGGCGCGGATTTCACGTTCTTCTGCAATTTTCTTGCCTGCCCTTATGAAGGATTCACCGCCGACGAGCGGTCGCTCGAAACCGGAGAAGCGATAACCAAAGAGATACAGGGTTTTATACGGTCCCTGCCTCTTTCGCAAAGACGAAAGTTCGACTTTCCGCAGCTCATAGACAGGAATGCGAAGAGATTCAGCTGCAGATCCCATTTTTCACAGATACGGTTTGACGGCGCCGGTAACGTTTCGAGCTGCTCCATGATGCTCCTGGATATGGGCAAGAAGGGCAACTTCATGGACCCAGACGCTTGGAATAACGAATTTTTCCGCTCCATGAGAAGAGGCTTCCTTTCCGGTGAAAGGAGTGCTTTGCACGACCCGTGCCTGTGGTGTCCGGATAACGTCGGGGTAACGCCGTGGGAATGAAGAAAGCGCTTATCATAACTTACATGTGGCCGCCCATGGAAGGCGTCGGGGTCACGAGGGCGCTGAAATTCGCGAAGTACCTGCCGCTTTATGGCTGGCATCCGGTCATTTTAACCGTAAAGCCGGATCGTCCGATGCCGGAATGCGGTAATGCGGATGTTGTCAGGACGGATTACCGCGATGTCATAGGTTCTTTAAGGGGCATGATGCCAGGCAGGCGTGAGTCATCCGGTGCGGCAGGCCTTAGTAACAGTAGTCCTGCGTCCGGCGGACAGGACGGAAGAGCTTCTTTATTGCGAGAGATCGTTGCGATGCCGGACGACCAGATAGGATGGTATGGTTTTGCGGTCAGGGACGGCATAAAACTGCTGGAAACGGAAAAGATAGATATCATATTCAGTACTTCTCCTCCGGAGACAGCGCATCTTATCGCGAGAAAGCTGAAAAAGGCCTGCGGGATACCGTGGGTAGCGGACCTGCGCGACCTGTGGGCTGACGACCATTTCAGGGACAGGCCATTTGTAAAGAAGGCGGCCCTGAAGTTCCTGGAAAGGAAGGTGCTGGCAGACGCGGACTCAGTGGTGACCGTGTCGAAACCTTGGGCGAAGAGGCTCGAGATGTCATTAGGCGGCGGGAAGGGTATCGTTAAAGTGGTGGAGAACGGTTTCGATGACGAAGATTTCAGGTACGGCCCTGTCGTCAGGAATGAAAAATTTACCATAAGCTATACAGGTAAACTGCACAAGCACCATCAGCCTGTAACGCAGTTCTTCGGCGCTTTGCGGGATCTGTTGAATGAAGGCCGGATAGACAGGCGTAAGATAGAAGTGAATTTTTACGTCTTCGGATACGACAAACCGGACATGACCGGCATGGCAAAGAGTTTTGGCGTGGAAGATGTTGTCAAAGAACTGGGCCGGGTATCTTATGAAAGGTCTCTGGAGATACAGAGGGCATCGGACGCTCTGCTCTTCGTTCAATGGCGCGGCGAAGGCGGTGACGGATGGTACTCAGCTAAGATATACGATTATATAGGGTCAAGGAGGCGCATACTGGCGCTGGCGGACGGGGGCGGGATAACCGCAGAACTTATCCGGAATACCGGCAGTGGCATTATAGCCGATGATGAGCCCGGCGTAAAGAAGGCGCTGCTGTCGCTCTACGGAGAATTTACAGGACATGGTGGAGCAGGTATTAACCCCGATAACGCGGCAACGGGAGCTCTCACGAGGAAGAATAGGACCGGAGAGCTTGCGCGGATATTCGACTCCATATGCAGCGAAGGACGGCGATGACCAGGATAATTAAATTACTGGACGTTATTGCGTTCGCGCTCTTCGGCGCGGTGTTTGCCGCCGCCATAACAACGGTGGTCGGAATATCGTCGCTATTCGGGCGGCGCCGTTTTTGCCGCAAACGCGTCAACAGGCTCTCTTTCGCGATATGCGACCTTATGAACAACAGGTATGACGGCATGCTTGGGGACGTGTTGCTTGGCGATTATATATCGAAGGACTATTATATCTATCTCGATTACAATAACGCCCGGGACAGGTACGCAGATATAAGCGGCAGGATATTTTTCCATAGTATCGCGGCGCATCCCGAAGGCACGCTTTATTCGGCCGGTTTCCGCAAGACCAATATGCTGATGGTAGAGGTCAGGATGCTGGCGCGGGCCTTCAGTATAGCCCGGAATAAAGGCATATCTTTCGTCAAGTCGCATGACCCGCACCTGTTGGGGCTTAACGCGTTTATCGTCGCCAGGTTATTCCGCATTCCGTACATCCTGCATCTGAATTCCGACTTTGATATGAAATATAAAGGATTGGGCAGGACCTCGTCCCCGGTATTCTTGTCGAGATCCATCGAGCGTATCTTCGAACGGGCTATAATAATGTCGGCCGATATGATCATGGCGGACAGGATGCTGTACAGGAACTCAAGGAGCCTGCCGGAAAGCCGTAAGGGTAGATACAGGCCTTTCGGCGTGCGGGTTGCCGAAAGGCATTACGGCGATCTATCTTCAAGGAAGAACCTCGCGAAGGAGCTTGGCGTCGAGGGAAGGAAGATAGTATTTTATGCCGGAAGGCTGCACCCGGTGAAATATCCGGAAGATGTGCTGGCGGCTATGTCTATAATAAAGAAGTCGGTCGAAGGCGCCGTGCTTGTGATGGCGGGGGGCGGGCCAATGAGGGCTGTGCTGGAAGATATGGCGCGTAGCATGGGGCTGGGCGGCAGCGTTATATTCCTGGGCCCCAGGAGCAACGACGAGCTGGCCGATCTGCTTTACACGGCGGATGTGTTCCTGGCGCCTCACGGCGGTGTTACTCTGGTAGAGGCGGCTCTCGCAGCTGCGCCTATAGTCGCGTACGATTTCGACTGGCATTCAGAATTTATAGAATCGGGCAAGATGGGATACCTCGTCCCGTTCAGGGATGCTGCAGGGATGGCTAAAAAAGCGATAGAGATCCTGACCGACGATCCTTTAAGAAAATATATGGCGGACAATTGCAGGAAGACGGCGCTGGAGAAGTGTTCCCGCAAGAGTTCGATCGCGAACGAGCGTAAAGTCTATGAAGAGCTGCTCGGGTGCGCCGCAAATTGACCAAGGTATACGATGAAGAAGATAGTTAAAGCCACTTCTATACTTGGAGTGTCGACCCTTATGAAGGTCTTCTCCGGACTTGTGCGCGCGAAGTTCCTGGCCTGGCAGCTGGGGCCGATCGGGCTCGGTATAACCGGGCAGGCTACCATGTATTCCGTATTCACGACGCAGTTGTGCTCGCTGAATATGGGCATGGGAATAATCAAGGACGTCTCCGAGAAGGTGGCCGGAAAGGACGAGGACGGAGCGCGATCCGTAGTGAATATAGCGGGCAACCTGCAGATGATCATGTCTCTGGTCTTCATCGCGGCGGCGCTGCCATTTTCATGGTGGATGTCGAAGGCGCTGTTTGCGGACAGCAGGTACTGGATATATTTCGCCGGCATCACGATAGTGACCCCGCTGGCGCTGTATCCTGTCGCCTTCGCGAGCCCGGTATTTTACGGATTCAGGAAGATCCACGAATACACAAAGGCGACGATCATTTACACTCTGCTCGGCCTTGCGCTTCTTGCCGGGCTGGTGTGGTTCTATAAAGTGGACGGGATGTTCCTGCAGATAATAATTTTGTCGATAGCGGGGTTCGCGATATTTCTCGGTTCGATGAAAATGAATATCGGGATCTCTCCTAAGTTTGACATCGGCATGTTCCGGAACAGGCAGACGAGAGCGGCTTCAGCGGAACTCTTTAAATTCAGCCTTATATCATTCGTCCCCGGCACGATCAATATCGCTGTCTTGATGTTCCTTCGGGGCATATTGATGAAGCAGTACGGCATAGAAGCCAACGGATATTTTCAGGTGGCGTACGCGCTCAGTTCGTATTACCTGCCGTTCGTAACGAACGGCCTCTGGGGCCATTTCTATCCGGAGATGTGCGCCTTGCAGGATGATGACGCCGTGAATGGGGAGCTCAATCAGTTCGTCCGATTTACGCTTATAGCGTCGACCGCTATAGCGGCGGGCTGTATAACATTCAGAAAGTACATAATCTACGTACTGTTTTCAGGTGAGTTCATGAAGGCCTATGACCTGCTGGCCATCCAGGCGGTAGGTGATATCTTCTTCGTGTTATTCAGCATGTTCAGCACATCTCTCATGGCGCGCAGGAAGTTTGCCGGTGTAATAACCATATCCACAGCGGGATATAATCTGGTACTCCTCGGGTCGTATTTCCTGCTCGGGCGTTTTTTGCATTTAGGGTTCAGGAATTTGAATGTCGCCATAACCGTTACGAACGTGATCATGGTCGCCGTCTTTCTGATACATTCGCGCAAAGAGACGGGGTTTACCGTGAGCGCCGGGAATCTGGCGCTGTCGGCAAAGTGCGCGGCGCTGATATCGTTGCTCATACTGGTGCCGGACTCAGGTATGATGTTCACGGCCATCAAGATATTATGCGCATGCGCATGGCTCGGGATATCTTTGACACGAAACGAAATATCGGGCGGAGTAACGGCGGCCGTATCGTTCTTTAAGCGCAGGTCCGGCCAATGAAGACATCTCTTGTCATTCCGCTGAAGAACGAATCGCGAACGCTTAAAAGGCTGCTCAGTTCCATATCGGCCCAGACGAGGCTTCCCGACGAGGTCGTCTTTGTAGACGCCGGATCCTCAGATGATACGCGCGCGATAGTCGAGACCTTCGCGGATAACAGGTTCAAGACCTGCCTTGTAAAGGCCGGCGAGGTTAACCCGGGCACGGCCAGGAATCTAGGGGCGGAGAAAGCGGCGCATGAAATACTTGCGTTTACCGACGGAGGGATAGAGCTGGACAAGGACTGGCTCATGGAGCTGAGCGGCACCATGGAGCGCTCTCCGGATACTGACGTCGTTTACGGTCATTACACACCCAGGACGGATACTCTCTTCAGGGAGTGCCTGGCGCTTGCCATGATGCAGCCGCTGGTTATGGTCGGCGGCAGGCGGATGAGGATCAGGTCGATAGCATCATCTCTTATGAAGAGATCGGTCTGGAGATCGGCCGGCGGATTCCCCGGCTGGAGAGCCGGAGAGGACAGGGCATTTATGGAGGCCGTCGATAGAGGGAATTTCAAGATCGATTACAATCCGGCAGCGGTCATGGTATGGGACATACCGGGCGATCTGCACGGAATGCTAAAGAGATTTTCAAGTTATTCATATCATAATGCCGCCAGCGGCAGGACGGCAGGCTGGCACAAGCCGGTGCTCAGGATGTACATTGCGGCGTTAGTGCTGACCATGCTGGGCATATTCGTTTCACCGGCATTCTTTATAGCTTTGGCGCTATTTGCCGCATTGAGGACCTCTAAGAAGGTCTTTGCCGGAAGGCACGAGACGTTCTTCAGGTCACGGCGCATTCCGGCATATCTTGTGATCACCGGAGGTTTGATGTTATTTATAGATATGGCGATGTTTGTCGGATGGGCGGGATACATGGTCCGGAGGCAGGAAGTGCTCAGGCGGAAGGGCCCGGCATGAATGTGAAGAGATGGCTGTTGCTGTCGTTCATGGCGGTGCCGCTGGGCGTGCTCGGATATTTCATGAGTGGGACGATCTTCATCCTTTTGATATTCGGCGGGATATGCTATGCCATATACCGTAATACCGCGACGGGGGACAGGGATTTTGTCATAATAACTCTTGTTACAGGATTCGCGGTAAGGGCGATCCTTGCCGTAGCGCTGCACGCGTATTTTTATACCAAAGGATTCTACAGTATTTCGGGAGACGACCTGCTGTATACGACCAGGGCGTGGGCCCTTGTGTATGAATGGGAAGGAAAGCCTTATGGCTGGGCGTTGGAGATAATAAGCAGGACAAAGACATACGGGCTGAACCCGTTCACATATATCCTGGCGGCGTTCTTCAAGATATTCGGATATCATCCGGTGGCCAGTAAACTGATAAACTGTATTATAGGTTCGCTTATCGGCTGGATGGCTTATATGACTGCCAAAGAGATGTTCGGGCGAAAGACGGCTATGATATCTATGGCCGTCACGACATTCTATCCATCCCTGATACGCTGGTCCGTAGCGAACCTTAAGGACCCCTTTACGACATGCCTGTTCATTTGCTGCATGTACATACTTATTAAATTCATACATGGCGGGGCGAAGATATATCACGCAGTCCTTTTCTTTATCTGCCTCCTGTTGCAGTACTTTTTTGTTCAAATATTGTTCTTCTTCCTTATCATAGGTATGGCAATTATAGCTTTGGCTGTGCGATCGATCGGCAGGATAAAAAGACGGACTATTATCATAGGGCTGGCCTCGATATTGCTACTGGCCTCAGCCGCCGGGGCTTATTATCTGTGCGTTATAAAACCCGCGTACCTTATAGATTTCTTATATATGTGCGAGGAGAAGCAGATCGGTGTGGCCGGGTTCGACAGAGCCGGCTACAAAATATTTCCGGGGCACTTTTTGCAAGAGCTGAGCAGGGGGCATGTCCCGGTTTCGGATATGCTGCTTATACTGTCCCGCAGCGTATCGCTATTCATGCTGGCGCCGTTCCCATGGGCTATATCTTCGCTCAGTCAGGTTCCCGCGGTACCCCAGCTGATACTATGGTATGCGCTGCTGGTTATGGCCGTTTTCGGTTTTATCCATCTGATGTTGTCAAGACCGTCAGACGCCGTATTGATAGGCATTATGCTGGCCGCCGGCATAATCACCATCTCCCTGGTGGAGGGAAACGTAGGAGCGGCATTCAGGCACAGGGACATATTCGCGCCGTTCATTATAATTCTTGCATCGGCGGCCATCGTTGATATGCGAAGGGGTGCGACATGAACGTTACATTGATATATCCTCTCCTTTCCAGGCGCCGCAGCCAAGTGGACGAGAACAAGCAGTTCTGGCCTCCGCTGGGACTGGCATACATAGCCAGCGTCCTGGAGCGTGGCGCACACAAGGTCCAGATAATCGACAGGGACCTTCTGTTGCGAAAGAACGAAATGGATTTCGATAAGGTGGACGCGGCAACGGCTGCGCTGATAAAAGATTTTGATACAGGGGTAGTGGGCATAAGCGCCACCACGCCGAACATGTCGGACGTTGGCCATATATCGCAGTTCATCAAGAAGAGCTGCGGAGATGTTCCGATAGTCCTGGGAGGGCCGCATCCATCCGGCGAGCCGATTCTCAGTATGGAGGAGAATAGCGCGGTCGATATAGTGGCGAAAGGGGAGGGCGAGTTCACGATGCTCGATATCGCCGACGGCCTTCCGCCGGATAATATCGCCGGGATAAATTTCAGGAAGGACGGCCGGATAATATCGAATGCCATGCGCGACAGCATATCCGACATAGACGCACTGCCTATGCCAGCGCGACACCTTCTGGATATGAAATTCTATGTAAGGCCCAGCAGGTTCACCTCCAGGAACCTGAGCCTCAAGACGACTTCCATCTTCACGGCCCGCGGTTGTCCGTACAGGTGCAATTTTTGCGCCGGCCCGCTTGTATTTAACGGTAAAGTGCGGTTCCATTCCCCCGGCCGCGTCATAGCGGAGATAGAAGAGCTTGTGTCGGCGTACGGTGTGGAGGCGTTATATTTTGCGGAAGACATGTTCCTCAGCTCGAAGAAGAGGGCGGAGGAGCTGCTCGGGTTGTTTATAGAAAAAGGCATCAATAAAAGGATACGGTGGATGGCGCAGGCCAAGGCGAGTATCATAACCGAAGAGCTGCTGGAGCTTATGAAGGACGCCGGATGTGTCGGCATCGAGTACGGGTTCGAGTCGGGTTCGCAGCGCGTGCTCGACCTTATGAATAAGCGGCTGGATATCGCTGAGAGCCTGCGCGCTGCGGCGCTGACCCGCAAAGCGCGTCTGAGGTTCCAGGCGAATATAATCGTCGGATATCCTGGGGAGCGGGATGATGATTTTAAGAAGACGGTCGAGTTCATAAAGAAGGTCGGGCCGAATATGGTAGGCTTCAATCTATTTATGCCGCTTCCCGGCACTCCCAGTTATGATAAACTCAAGCGCGAAGGTAGGCAGCTGCCAAAGTGGGACGATATAGGCGATCCTGAAGCTCCTCAGATGAACTTTGCCGACATGCCAAGAGAGACTTTTGAGCGGCTGTATCTTGAGACGCGGCTGAAGGTTATACTTCCTATGAACCTGCGGGCATTCCTCTCGGACAATATCCGCAACCCTCTGCGTCTTGTGCGGATAGCCCTTACGCAATTTAGCGGCGTGATGGTAAAGACATTCCGCTCATTCCTGAAGCTGAGGACGTTAAAGAGGGCGCCGAATGCAAAATAAGCCGGTGATATTATTCTTGTCCTACAACGGTCTCCTTGAGCCCATCCTTCCTTCGCAAGCGCTGCCTTACATGAAGAGGCTTGCAGCCTCGGGCTACAGGTTCATACTTCTCACCTTCGAGAAGAAGGCGGACCTGCGCCGTACAGGAAGGCATGGCCTGGCCGCCGTAAGGAACGAGTTGAATGCCTGCGGGATAGAGTGGCGATATTTGAAGTATCATAAGAACCCGCCTGTGATATCGACAGTCTTCGATCTTTTGCGGGGTGCGATTGTAAGCCTCTATCTTGCAGTCAGCAGGCGCGTAAATATTTTACATGTCAGGGGGGTGACGCCCGGCATTATCACTATACTCATATCGGGTATGATCAAAGCCAAGATAGTCTTCGATATGCGCGGCCTGCTGGCTGAAGAATATGTGGGAGGCGGACTATGGAAAGAGGGAGGCATGTCGTTCAATCTGGTCAAGAGAGCCGAGAAGAGGATGCTTGAGATATCTGATGCCGTGGTTGTCCTGACGAACAAGCACCTAGAGCTCAACAGGACTTTAGGCGTGGCCGGAAGAGACGTACCGATGGAGGTGGTTCCGTGCTGTGTCGATACTGACAGGTTCAGGCGGATGCCCGAAGAGGCCGCGAGGCTCAGAAGAGAACTGGGGCTGGGCGGCGCATTCGTTCTTATGTATCCGGGAAAGATAGGGACATTTTATCTGGTGAAAGAGATGGTAGATTTTTTCAAGGTCTTCGCCGCAGACGTGCCGGATGCCGTTCTTCTTATAGTCACAAATGACGATGCCGGGCCAATGACCGAGCATGCCGTGTCCATCGGGGTAGATGCCAGGTGCATGCGGGTTCTGAAAGGCGTGCCATTTGAAGATATGCCGAGGTACACGAACATCGCTGATGCCGGTTTATTCTTCATCAATCCGTATAAGAAGATAGGGTCGTCGCCTATAAAGTTGGGCGAGTTTCTGGCCTGCGGCGTTCCGGTGATGATAAATCCCGGGGTCGGTGATACGGAAGAGATCGTCAGGAGCGGCAGGGCAGGCGTAGTCGTAAATGATCTGAGCGACGGGAGCTATCGTAAGGCATCAGCCGAACTGGCGGATATGATGAAAGAGGGCGAAGGCCTGAAAGAGCGCTGCAGGCAGACGGCAAAAAAGTATCTTTCTCTGGAGATTGCCGTAGAAAAATATGCTAAAATATATGATGTTTTATCGGGGATAAGATGAAAAGGACTTGGATGTCTATCGCTCTGGCGATCGCCTATTCGGGGCTTTCGGTAGCATATTTTTCTTTCGCCGATAGCACGTCCTACGCGAAGAACCTTTTCAACTGCGGCATAGCGATCCCGATGCCGTTGTTTTACGCGGCACTTACGGTAACATATATATCGCTCTATGCATATTTAACGAAGCAGGGCAGCGCGCTCGCCTATCCCGCTGTGGCTATGGCCGCCCTGCTGCCGTTATTCTATCTTCTGATCGAGATGAAGATCGGTATCGGTGCGCACGATCCGTTCAGGGGAGCCAGGGGAATATACGGGCTATATGCGTCGGCGTACTTTTTTATCGTTATATCGTCGGCAGCGGCCGCGTGCGGCCTGGCGTATCGCAGACTGATCAAGACCGGTATCGACGGCGCCATATTTCATCTGCCTTTGCTCATATTCCTGATCTATTGTTCGCTGAGGCTTGTGTCGTACGGGCATACGAATTTCGCTCTCTTCGCCGCAGCGGCGTTCCTGGTTTGTTTTTCGTTTGAAGCGCCGGCCGTTATTCTCAAAGATGCGGTGAAACTCATCGCCGGGCTTGTGAAGAACGAAAAATTCTTACTTGTGTTGTTGTTCGCAGCGGCTCTTCTGATCAGGTATTACTGGGGCATGCGGTTATTGGGGCTTACCGGGGCCAGGTATGTGGCAGCCAGCGATGACGGCCCGGCGTACGACATCTTTGCCGCGACGATATCCGGCGGCGGCGTTTTTGAAAAAGGGACCGTCTACGTGATGAGCGGTTTCGGATACTGGTATGCGCTGGCCGCTATTTACAAAATATTCGGTTTACATAATTATGCCGCTGTCATAACTGTCCAGTCCTTTATCGGAGCTTTCGTACCGGTCTTCACTTACATTATAGCGAAGAAGGTCTTTGACAGTAATATCGTCGCGGCTGTGGCCGGAGTTATTACGGCAGTAGACATGACCCTGGTATTCCTGTCTACAGTGATCGGAATGGAGGCCTTATACATTCCGCTCGTCCTTATGGCGCTGGCCATCTCAGCCGATCTCTTATGCCGGAAGGCGCCCGGAACCGGAAAGCCTTTTCTGGCAGGCTGCGCTATCGGCCTTGCATATAATACCAGGCCGCCTGAGCTGCTATTCTTTCCGGCGTTGTTGGCTACCATAATGCTGATAGCCATGAAAGGAAAGACCGAAGGCAGGAATATCGTTTCAGCTGTAACAGCTCTTTTTGCCGGCTTTCTTATTCTGGCGTCGGTCCAGTATGTGAGCAATTACGCTGTTTACGGAGAGAAACCGCGCCTTCAAGGCGCGGCCGCAGCAAGTTTTCATGCCGACGGTGTCGGAGGGGATGAGAATAAACTGCTGGGCGAGATGGGATTCAGCCCGTTCGAAGATGCCCGCGGCTCGCTGAAGGTATTTGTCGGCCGGCCATACACCGTTTCAAGGCTTATAGTCACCGGTTTTTTAAAGCGCCTGGTTCTGTTGTACATGATGCCGAATTTCGGCGTATTCGATCCGGTCTATCTGGTAAATCCGGCAAGCGGATATTTCTTCGGCTATGCGGCGTACATGCAGCTTTACGGATATATCCTGACCGCGCTGGGTGTTTTAGCGGCTCTACGCCTGCGGCATAATAGGGCAGCTGCCATCGCCCTGATCATGTTTGTATGCTATATATCGTTCAGGATCGCCCTGTTTTATGTGCTGAACTCAAGGTACAGAGGTGTGCTGATACCGGTCTTTGCTATATTCTTCGCGTACGGATTGAATCTCTTCTGCAGAAACGTAAGAGACGCTTACAGAAAAGGAGCCCTGGCGCATGCCGGCTAAAGACAGAAAGATAATGAAATACGATGTTGTGATCATCGGCGGATTGGGCCATGTCGGTCTTCCCCTGGGACTGGTCTTTGCTAAGAAGGGGTTGAAGGTCTGTCTTAACGACATAGACGATGATAAGGCCGCTCTGGTCAGGAGCGGGCGGATGCCGTTCCTGGAATACGGCGCCGAGCCGATCCTGAAAGAGGTCCTGGCAGCCCGACGGTTGCACGTATCGACAGATATCAGGGACGTCGCCCGCACCAGGCACGTCATAATAGCCATAGGAACGCCTATGGATGAATATGCAAATCCCAGGATACGTTCATTCCTGGAGGTCTTCGGGCAGATCAAGGAACATCTGCGCGACGATCAGACCATAATAGTTCGCAGCACCGTATATCCGCATACGTGCGCCCAGATGCTGGGCATACTCGGAGGCGGTAAGAGATGGCGCATAGCATATTGTCCCGAGAGGATAGTCCAGGGATACGCCGTAAAAGAGATAGGCGAGCTGCCGCAGATCGTCGCGGGTCTCAGTAAGGATGCGGTTGACTCAGCGGCGCGGTTATTCGGTAAAATATCACCCAGAATAATCAGGGCTTCCATGGCCGAGGCTGAGCTGATAAAACTGTTCACCAACGCCTGGCGTTATATACAATTCGCGGTGACAAACCAGTTCTACATGATCGCGCACAATAGCGGCGTGGACTATGACCGGCTCAGGAAGATAATGGTCGAGGAGTACGGCCGCGCGGCCAGCCTGCCCGGCGCTGGTTTCGCCGCGGGCCCGTGCCTTCTCAAGGATACGATGCAGCTCGTCTCTTTTTACGGCAATAATTTCCAGCTCGGGCACGCGGCTATGATGGTAAATGAGGGCCTTCCGGGGTTCATAGTCGAGGACCTGAGGAAGAAGTATGACCTGGGCAAGAAGACCGTCGGTATTCTAGGCATGACGTTCAAGGCGGATATAGACGATACCAGGGATTCCCTGTCCTATAAGCTGGGCAAGATACTGAGGTTCTACGGCGCTACGGTGTTTTATTCCGATGAGTACGCGAAGGACCCGACATTCGTTGCCAGGGATAAGCTTATCGAGCAAAGCGACATCATAATAATCGGCGTGCCGCATTCGCGTTATAAAGGCATCGCCATACCCAGGAAGAAGATAGTCATAGACCTTTGGGGCGTTACCAGGGGAGGGGTTAAGCGGTGAAGCCGATAATATCGGGCAATTGCAGGATAAGGCATCCTGAATATTTTTCCGTCGGAGAGCACTCGATAGTCGACGACTACTCCTACTTCTCCACCAAGGTAAGGATAGGCCGGTGTTCGCATATCGCCGCCTGCTGCACTGTCGCGGGCGGCAAGAAGATGTCGTTCACTCTTGGGAATTATTGCAGTGTATCGTCGGGCGTAAGGATATGGTGCGCCAGCGACGATTTTGTAAATGACATCGTTACGATCGTCCCGGAGGGATCCGGAGGTATAAAAGACCATCTGATAACAGGGGACGTATCCATAGCGGATATGTGCGCTGTCGGATCGAATGCCGTTATAATGCCCGGCAACTCTATTCCGGAAGGCACGGTGATAGGGGCGCTCAGTTTTGTCCCGCCGGGTTTCAAGTTCAAGTCCTGGTCCGTTTACGCCGGGATACCGGTAAAACGCATAGGGAGCAGGAACAGGAAGAATGTTCTGAGACAGGCGGCTCTTCTCGAGCGGCGGATGCGTGAAAGAAAACTGAAATGAAGAAAGCGAAAGCTATACGCTGGTGGGTGCCGCAGATAGGCGCCAAAGAGGGCGGATACATCAGGCGGGTTCTCGACAACGATTTCCCGAACGAGGGCGAGCTCACGACCCTGTTCGAGGACAGGGTCGCCCGGCTGCTCTGCGCCAGGCATGCGGTGGCCGTGACAAGCGGCACCGCCGCGATGTTCCTGGCGCTCAAAGCTCTCGGGATCGGTCATGGCGACGAGGTCATTGTACCGGACATGACGTTCATAGCCACCGCGAACGCCGTAGAGATGTGCGGCGCGAAGCCGGTCCTGGCCGATATAGACCCGGTGACGATGAATATATCCGCAGCGGCGGTCGAGCGTGCTGTGACGAACAGGACCAGGGCGGTCATGCCGGTGCATGTCAGCGGCAGGGCGGCGGACATGGCGGCGATATCGGGCCTTGCCCGGCGACGAGGTATAGAGATCATCGAGGACGCGGCCGAAGCTTTCATGTCGAAACATAAAGGCAGGCATCTCGGCACTTACGGGCGGTTCGGATGTTTCTCATTTTCGCCGCATAAGACTATCACTACAGGGCAGGGCGGCATGGTCGTTACGAACGACGAACGCATGTATGTCCGGCTTCGCGAACTGAAGGACCAGGGCCGGCCTGTGCGCGGCACCGGCGGCGACGACAGGCACGATGTGATCGGCTATAATTTTAAGTTTACGGACCTGCAGGCCGCCGTAGGCCTGGGACAGCTTGAATATCTTTCCGCCAGGGTGCGCCGGATGAAGGCGATATGCAAACTGTATCACAGGAACCTTAAAGATGTGAACGGCATCAAGTTCTTCGATGTAGATGACGGAGAGGTGCCGCAATGGACCGACTGTCTGGTCGAACGCAGGAGGGAACTGGATGCATATCTTGCGGCGCTGAATATAAGCTGCCGCAGGTTCTGGTTCCCTATCCATACCCAGGTCCCTTACAAGGCGCCAGATGCCGATTTTCCGCATAGCACCAAGATGTCGGCCAGGGCACTCTGGCTGCCGTCGGCGTTCACCATGACCGATGGAGAAGTAGACCGCGTTTCGGAAAGTATAAAGAAATTTTACGGCGGACGGAGGTAGGGATGGGCGAACTCAAGCTTTCCATACTGATGCCTGTCCGCAATGAAGGCGTTAATATAAAGATCATGCTGAAGATATTGAAAGCGGTGGTCGAGGTACCGCATGAGGTATTGATCGTTCATGATGATCCGGCGGACGATGCCGTACCTACGGTAAAAGCCCTGCAGGCTCAGTATCCGGACGCGAGGCTCGTACATAACACCATCGGAAAAGGCGTTCTTAACGCCATCAGGTCGGGCGTAGCGGCTTCGCGGGGCGAATATATACTTCTCTTCGCGGTCGACGAGGTCGGTCCGGTCCTGGCCATCGAGGACATGATAGCGCTTATGGATGAAGGCTGCGACCTGGTCAGCTGTACCCGATATGCCTATGGCGGCAGGCGCCTCGGCGGATCTCCCGTAGGAGGGATGCTTTCGCGCGCGGCAAACAGCCTGTTCCATGCTTTATCCGGCGCGTCTTTTACGGACGGCACGACCGGGATCAAGATGTTCAAAAAAGAACTTTTTGACAGGCTGGCACTTGAGTCCAGGCCGGTCGGATGGGCCGTTGTGTTCGAGATGGCCGTAAAGGCGCAGATGGCGCTTGCCAGGTTCGGCGAGGTCCCGATAGTGTCCATAGACCGTCTCTACGGCGGCAAGTCGACTTTTTCATTGGGGCCGTGGTTTAAAGAGTATCTGAGATGGTTCTTCTGGGGTATAAAGAACCTGCGTTCATGCCGCGGGATAAAGCCGGCAACCGTCAGGATACCGAAGAACATAACGCGGTAGGAGTTATGAAGAATAGATATCTTGTAACGGGCGGAGACGGATTCATAGGAAGCGCGCTTGTTCGCCGCCTGATCGCCGACGGTCATAAGGTGAGAGTCCTGGATAATGACCTGCGCGGTTCTTTTCGCCGCCTGAAAGATGTCAGTAGCAATATCGAGGCCGTCCGCGCCGATATCAGGGACCACAAGGCCGTGCTCAGGGCGTGTGCGGGCGTCGACGTCATATGCCATCTTGCCTTCCTGAACGGCACCGAGTTCTTTTACAATAAGCCGGAGCTTGTGCTGGATATCGGCGTCAAGGGGATGGTCAATATAATCGACGGCGCTATCGCAGAGGGCGTGCCGGAGCTTATGCTGATGTCAAGCTCCGAGGTTTACCAGACGCCTTTGCATGTTCCGACCGATGAGACCGCAGCGTTGTCGGTTCCGGACCCGATGAACCCGCGTTACTCTTACGGAGGGGGCAAGATAATAAGCGAGCTCATGGCCATTAACTACGGCAGAAGATATTTTAAGAGGGTCACCATAGTCCGTCCGCACAATGTCTACGGGCCGGACATGGGCTGGGAGCATGTCATACCGCAGTTCGCGGTAAGGATGAAGCGGCTCTGTAAAGACGGCGGAAGCGTCGTAAGGTTCCCGATACAGGGCAGCGGCAGGGAGACCCGCGCATTTGTGTATATAGATGATTTCATCGACGGCCTCATTCGAGTGCTGAAGCGCGGCGAGCATCTGGGCATTTATCACATAGGCTCGGACCAGGAGACGACGATCGCGCGGGTGGCCGATGAGGTCGGACGGTACTTCGGTAAGAAGGTCCGACTGGTACCGGGTAAGGCCGCTCCGGGCGGGACGCTGAGAAGATGCCCGGACATATCTAAGATGAGCCGGCTCGGCTATGTTCCGCGCATCCGGTTCGCGGAGGGGCTGCGCAGGACCGTCGAGTGGTATGACCGGAATGCCGATCTTCAGCCGGCTAAAGCGTTGAAAGGACATTTATGGGCCGAGATGCGGTAGCGACATTTAAGACCGGAACGAGCGTCGTGGTCGATCGGTGCCAGATATGCGATCACGATAAGCTGGAACCTGTACTATTCCTGGGCTACCTGCCTCCGGTAAATAAGATGCGCGCGGTAGGCTCCAAACTTTGCGAAGAGACGGCGTATCCGGCGCAGATGCTGTATTGTCCGCGCTGCCATCTGGCGCAGCTGGGATTGATAGTCGACTCCGCGATACTCTTCCCGCCGGAGTATCCGTATACGAGCAGCACGACCAGGATACTGCGGGAAAACTTTGCCGAACTGTATTCCGAGTGCCTTCCGATAACAGGATTGTCTAAGGACGACCTGGTCGTCGACATAGGTTCTAACGACGGCAATCTGCTCAGCAATTTTAAGGATCACCACAGGGTCCTGGGCGTCACGCCGGAGGATATAGGCAGGATTGCCATAGAACGCGGCATCCCGACCGTACTGGATTATTTCACAAAGGATGTGGTTAGAGGCATAGTGTCGGAACATGGTAAGGCCAAAGTAATCACCGCCACAAATGTATTCGCGCATATCGAGAATGTGAATGACATTGTGGATAGCGTGCTGGAACTGTTGCAGGATGACGGCGTATTCATTTCAGAGTCCCACTATCTGCTTCCACTTATAGAAACGCTGCAATACGACACGATCTACCATGAGCACCTGAGATACTATTCTTTGCACAGCCTTCGGTACCTTTTGGATAGGCACGGACTGGAGATAATTCACGCCAAGCGCATCCCCACGCACGGCGGATCCGTCCGGGTCTATGCTTCCAGGGCGGGAAAACATTCGGCAAGGGATACCGTCGCAAAGCTGCTTAAGGAAGAGGAGCCTATAGTCATAGGTAAGGAGCGGCTGCTTGAATTCGCAAAGAAGGTAGCTGAGTCAAAGATAGGGCTATACGATATATTCAATAAAGTAAAATCGAAAGGTGCCAGGATATACGGTATCAGCGCTCCGTCGAGGGCGAGCACTCTGATAAACTACGTCGGCATAGACGACGGGATCATGGATTGTGTTCTCGAGATAAAAGGATCGCACAAGATAGGCAAATATATGCCAGGCACGATCATTCCGGTTATAGAAGAGGCGAAGCTGTACAGAGATAATCCTGAGTACGCGCTTATCCTGTCATGGCATATCGCTGGTGAGCTTGCGCCAAAACTGAAAGCGAACGGCTTCGAAGGAGATTTTATAATACCGTTGCCCAAGCCGCGCATTCTGCGGAATTCACAGGTATGAAGATGTCAGCAGCGCGAAAGCGACTTGCCCTGATATGCGTCGCGGCGCTGGTCACCGTGATAGTGTGTAACTATCCGTGCACATACCGGGTCGGGGTCAACGGTAAGGTGTCGACGAAGAAGATACCGTTGTACGCCAAGGCGTGCGGATTCCTTTACAGGGACTGGGCGTACAGAGATGTGGTCAGCAGCGTAATAGGTCCCGGCCGAAAGAACGATACCGAGAAGGCCCTCGCCATATTGAAGTGGACGAACGACAATGTTATGAGCCGCGTGCCGGACGGCGTAAAGGTGGTCGACGATCATCCTCTCAATATCATCATACGCCAATACGGTGCCGGAGACCAGGTAGAGGACGTCTTCACCATACTCTGCTCGTATGCCGGCATGCCGGCCGGCATGGTGAGGTGTTATAATGCCGCGCGAAACGCGTCCAGGAATCTTTCGGTGGTCCTTGTGGACGGCAGATGGCTCATATTCAACGCAGGTAAAGGAAAGTACTTTCTCAATAAGGCGGGGCGTATAGGCAGTATCGAAGATTATAAGAACGGCCAGATCGAGCTCTCCGCGCAGGACGAAGCGGTTTACAAAGAGTATCTCGATGACCTGAAGACGCTCGACCCGGATTCTTTTACACGTCCGGATGAGCAGATGCCGATGCGCCGGATACCGGCAGAGATTCGTAAGGCCATCTACAGGTTTCGCGGGAAGTGACCGCCGGCGCATTGTCGAGAACGGCGGAAACGCATAGAATAGACAGGAGAATACGATGCTAAAAGTCGGTGTCGTTGGATACGGATACTGGGGACCCAACATCGTGCGGAATTTTTGCGCGATCGACGGAGTGGGTGTCGCGGCTATATGTGACAAGAGCGCGGACGCGCTGAAGCGGGCCGGTAAGGCCTGCCCGGGAGCGGACCTGTCAAAAGACCACAGGCGCGTTACGAAAGGGACCGACATAGATATCGCGGCGATCGTGACGCCCGTTTCCACGCATTACAGCCTGGCCAAAGAGGCCCTGGAGAACGGCAAACACGTCTTCGTGGAAAAACCGTTCACCTCGAGCGTCAGGGAGGCGGAGGCACTGATAAGGCTGGCCGCCAGGAAACGCCTGAAGATAATGGTCGACCATACGTTCCTGTTCACGTCCGCGGTCCGGAAGATAAAGGATCTGGTGGACGGAAATAAGCTGGGGGACATATATTATTACGATTCGACGCGCGTGAACCTGGGCCTGTTCCAGCATGATGTAAATGTGATATGGGACCTGGCCCCGCATGATCTGTCGATCATGGATTATGTGCTTAAGCAGAAGCCCTCGGCGATATCGGCCACGGGCACCGGACATTTCAATAAGGCCCTTGAGAATATAGCTTACATAACAGCCCACTTCGACAATAATATTATCGCGCACTTCAACGTCAACTGGCTCTCTCCCGTCAAGATCCGCACGACCCTGATAGGCGGGCGCAAGAAGATGCTGGTGTGGAACGATCTGGAGACGGACGAGAAGATAAAGATCTACGACAAAGGCGTCAAGGTCAGGGATAAGGAAGGCGTGTATGACCTGCTCGTGGAGTACAGGTCCGGCGATATGCTGGCGCCGAGGATAGGCCATACGGAGGCGCTTACCGTCGAGCTGGGATATTTTATAGATTGCATAAAGAACGGCAGTACGCCGGTCAATGACGGACACGCGGGCCTGAGGGTCGTCAGGATGCTGGAGGCCTCGGACAGGTCGCTTAAGAGAAGGGGCGCATTGATAAAACTATGAACGACTATCTATCCATATCCGGCGATGTTAAACTCGGCAAGAGGGTAAAGCTGGCGAAGTTCATAAATCTGTACGGATGCTCTATAGGCGACGATACCAAGATCGGCGCTTTTGTCGAGGTGCAGAAGAACTCGGCCGTCGGCAGGAAGTGCAAGATATCGTCGCACACGTTCATATGCGAGGGCGTCACTATCGGCGACAACTGCTTCGTAGGCCACGGCGTGGTGTTCATAAATGACAACCATCCCAGGTCGGTCAATGATAATGGCGCGATGGAGTCCGATAAGGACTGGGCCGGAAGACTGGTGATGACAAAAGTATGCGACGGCGCCGCTATAGGCAGTAATGCCACCATCCTGGGCGGCATATCTATAGGGAAGAATGCGGTCATAGGCGCGGGCAGCGTCGTGACAAAGAGCGTTCCCGCCGGCCAGACGTGGGCCGGAAATCCCGCGAGAAAGATGAAGGCCTGAGCCGATGGAATTGAAGGGGCTGAGCGTTCTGGTTACCGGAGGGGCGGGTTTTATAGGCTCGCACCTGGTCGATAAGCTTATCGCCGAAGGCTGCCGGGTAAATGTTATAGATAATCTGGCCAACGGCAAAGAGATCAATCTGAGCCGCCATTCCAAGAATCCGGCGTTCAGGTTATATAAAGGCGATATAAACGATCACGCTGCGCTGGATGCCGCCGCCAAAGGCGTCGATATCGTCTTCCATCTGGCCTGTCTGGGCGTGCGCCATTCGATAAAGCATCCTTTAGAGAATCATAAAGTGAACGCCGAGGGGACTCTGAATGTGCTCGAGCGGTCGCGGCGGTCCGGCATAAAGAGGTTCGTCTATTGCTCGTCATCGGAAGTGTACGGCACGGCCGAGACGGTGCCGATGAAGGAGACTCACCGTACATATCCGTGCACCGTTTATGGCGCAAGCAAACTGGCCGGAGAGTCGTACACAAGGGCGTACTTCACGACATATGCCATGGAGACGGTCGTAATCCGGCCGTTCAACACCTTCGGCCCGAGGTCCCATCACGAAGGCGACGCAGGCGAGCTCATACCGAAATCGATAGTCCGTGCGCTTAACGGCAAGCCCATCCTCGTATTCGGTGACGGAAGACAGACCCGCGATTTCACATACGTCGAAGACACGGCTTCCGGCATAGCTGCCCTGGCTACGCGCGACGACGCCGTAGGGCAGACGTTCAATATGGGGTCCGACTTTGAGATATCGATCAAAGAAGTGTGCGAGATGATAGCAGGTCTTATAGCCTCCGCCGCCGGAATCGAGTACGTTAAGGACAGACCGGGAGATGTTCTGCGCCTCTATGCGGATTCAGCCAAGTTCAGGCTTCTGACGGGCTGGCGCCCATCGGTGCCGTTCAGGGCCGGGCTGATCAAGACTATAGAATGGTTCAAATCGTATCCTTCGGGAGTATCCGCACTGCTTGCGCAGGAAAGCGGCGTGAACTGGGAGTGAGAATGATACCCATAACTAGGCCGGACATCGGAGAGAAGGAAGCGCGGGCGGCGCGCAAGGTGATACTCTCCGGCTGGGTGACGCAGGGGCCCAAAGTTAAAGAGTTTGAAGAGGCTTTCGCTTCATATGTGGGAGCGAAATACGCTTGCGCGGTCTCCAGCTGCACAACGGCGCTGCATCTCTCATTGCTGGCGGCGGGAGTCGAGCCCGGTGATGCAGTGATAACCGTCAGTCACTCTTTTATTGCCACGGCGAACAGCGTCCGCCATTGCGGCGCAGAGCCTGTTTTCATAGATATCGATCTCCGCACTTATAACATGTCGCCGGCGCTGTTAGAAGAATTCCTGGCCTATGCTTGCGAGAGACGGGGCGGAGCGCTCTATTACAAAAAACCCTCCGGACTGACATCCGGTGAATCGCCGCTAAGGTGCTATAAAGGGAGACGAACGGCAGGCCGTATCGGCGCTATAATTCCCGTCCATCAGATGGGCATGCCTTGCGATATAGCGTCGATAGTCGCTATTGCGCGCAGATACCGTATTCCTGTGGTGGAAGACGCCGCATGCGCTATCGGCAGTGAGGTCTCGCGTGAGAAGGTCGGCAAACCGCATGGCGATATAGCCTGTTTCAGTTTCCATCCCAGGAAGGTCATAACTACCGGCGACGGTGGCATGATAACGACCAACAATATTTCATACGACAGAAAGGTGTGGCTGCTGCGCCATCACGGCATGGGGACCTCCGATGTCGCCAGGCATAGCGCAAAGAAGGTGACATTTGAAAAATATCTTACCACGGGTTATAATTTCCGGATGACCGATATACAGGCCGCAGTAGGTATAGAACAGCTGCGCAAGGTGCCTCGTATAGTCAGAGAGCGCAGGTCTGCGGCAGCGCTCTACGGAGAGTATCTTAACGGCATATCCTGGATAACTGCGCCTGGTGAGCCTGCTTATTGCAGGAGCAATTGGCAGAGCTACGCGGTTCGGGTACTCGACGGTAGCCCGCTTAGCCGGAACGGTCTCATGCAGAAGCTCCTCGACGCGGGTGTCGCGACCCGCAGGGGAATAATGAATGCTCATCAGGAGAGACCTTATAATAACGGAAGATGGAATCTGAAGAATTCGGAACTTGCCAGGGACTCTGCGATACTGTTGCCGATATTCCCAGGCCTGAAGGTTCCGGATATAAAGAAGATATCGAGGCTTATAAGATATGCGTAAAGAACTGATAATATTCCCGTTCGGCGGAAATGGCAGGGAAGCGCTGCTATCCGTCCTGGCTTGCAACATGCTGAAGAAAGGCTGGGACGTGCTGGGGTTCATCGACGACGACAAGTCCACTCACGGCAAAGAGTGCTGCGGCGTCAAGGTCCTCGGAGGGAGGGATATGCTTAAGAGACATCCGGGATCTTCTGTACTTGCTGTGCCGGGCAGTCCCGAAAGCTACCTTAAGCGCAAGTCTATCATAGAAGGCCTTTTACCGGAGCGCGGGAGGTTCGCTACGGTCATCCATCCGTCGGCCGTCATCGCGCCGGACGCCGTTATCGGAAGCAATACTGTCATCATGGCCAACGTCGTCATAAGCTGCGGTGTAAAGATCGGTGAAAATTGCGTCATCCTGCCTAATACGGTGATCTCCCACGACAGCATCGTGGGCGCATACTCATGCGTCGGTTCCAACGTTACCATTTCAGGCGGTGATATCATAGGTTCAGAGTGTTATATAGGCTCCGGTGTCAGGATACGCGAGAGGATAAAGGTAGGCGACCGCAGTCTCGCGGGGATGGGGGCCAATATCGTTTCCGATGTCGGAGAGGGCGTCGTTGTCGTAGGCAATCCGGCGCGCCCAATACGAAAGGCGGCTGCATGAAACTGTCGATAGTCATTCCCGCACTGAATGAAAAAGAGAATATCGGCTCTACTATAGAGGAGATCTTAAAGTCGTTAGGTCCATCAGGCGATATTACCGGCAGGGAAGTTATCGTGGTCGACGACCATTCGACCGACGGCACTTTCGATGCCGTCATGCGTTTGGGTATGCCTGAGGTCAGATGCGTGCGCCTGAGCAGGCGCTGCGGCAGCCATACAGCGCTCCGCGCCGGCATTAAAGAAGCCTCCGGGGACGCTGTGTTATGCATATCTGCCGACGGGCAGGACGATCCTGCGTGCATCAGGCAGATGGTCGATAAATGGAAGTCCGGCGCCCGTGTGGTGTGGGCCCTGCGCAAGAGCCGTGCTAACGAGCCGTGGTATATACGCAAACCCGCCCAGGCTTTCTACAGGCTGCTCACGTGGCTGGGAGGAGTGGACCGTACCGATATAGACATATCCCGCGCGAGCTTCTGTCTTCTCGATTCCGCCGTTGCCGCGGCGGTTAACGCGTGCGCGGAGCGCAATACGTCGCTCTTCGGGCTTATACTATGGCTGGGGTTCGATCATGACTGCGTAGAATATGAACGTCGTATGCGCAGGTCCGGTACATCGAGGTGGCGGTTTAAACAGTATGTAGGCCTCGCAAAAGACTGGCTGATAGGATTTTCAGGTTTGCCGCTGACGCTTATGTCGGTAGCGGGTGTCCTGGTCACTCTGGCAGGAGCCGTTTACGCATTGGGCCTGGTAATAGGCTCGATGTCGGGAAATGAAGTGAGCGGCTGGTCGATGGTGATGACGGCCGTCCTGCTGCTCGGAGGCATACAGATGGTCATGTTCGGCGTCATGGGCGAATACATATGGCGCAATCTCGACGAATCCAGGCGCCGGCCGTTATTTTTCATAGAAAAAAGATCATCAACAGATACGAAGAAAGGGAACACCTGATGAGCGTTACCAATTTTCTTATGAGCTGGGGCATGCTGCTATTGGGCGTGGTCATGAATATAGGCGGCATCTATATTATAAAGATGAGGATAAATTCTCTGGGGGCGGTCCAGTTCGATTCCGTGAAATCTGTCGTAATGTTCTTTGTATCGATACTTACGTCGCCTTTGGCCGTGTTCGGCGGAATCATAACTGTATTGGCCTGCCTGCCGTACGCTATCGCCATATCCAAGCTCGAGCTGTCGATCGCGTATCCTTTATCGGTCGCGCTCAGCTGCCTTATCGTAGTTCCCCTGACCGCCATCTATTTCGGCGAAGGAATAACGGCCAATAAGATGATCGGTATCGCGATGATACTGGGCAGCCTTTATTTCCTGTACAAATAATACAAGGTTTACATCCATGGGCAAGCGTATCAAAGTGGGAATGGGGCAGTTGCTGGTAGAGGGCGGCGAACCGGATCGCAATCTGAAACGCGCCGAAGAGATGATGGAAGAGGCGAAGAAGAAGGGCTGCGACATAGTGCTTCTTCCGGAATGCCTCGACCTGGCATGGACCCATCCGAGCGCCAAGACCGAAGCCCAGCCTATACCCGGGCCTTACAGCGACAGGCTCTGCGCGAAGGCGGCAAGCCTCGGCATCTATCTGTGCGCCGGCCTTACCGAAAAGAAGGGCGAGAAGGTATATAATACCGCCATATTCGTCGATCCCTCAGGGAAGATCCTGCTAAAGTACCATAAGATCAATCTCCTTACCGTCGAACAGGAATTCTACGCCGTAGGCGACCATATGTCGGTGATAGATACGCCATTCGGCGTCGTCGGGGTGAATATCTGCGCCGACAATTATATAGACTCCCTGGACCTCGGGCACGCAATGGCCCGCATGGGCCCGCAGCTTATATTGTCGCCCTCTTCCTGGACGGTAGATTACCACATCGTCGAGGGCACCGACCCTTATGGCGAGAAATGGTTCAAGCCGTACTTTACGCTAGCCAATCTTTATAACATGGTCATAGTTAGCGCTACTAGCGTAGGGTATATAGTGGGCGGGCCGTATGAAGGCAAAAAGAGCGTGGGCTGTTCGCTTGCGGTGGGCAAGGACGGTATAATAGCAAAAGGTATGCATAACGAATTCGCCGGCGAACTTGTCGTGGCCGATATAAATATACCGGACAGGAAAGAGAAGGGCACGCAGATCGGGGAGATGCTCAAGCGAAAAGGCTATGTCAAAGATGGAATATAAGATCTGCTCCCGTTGCATAATAGATACCACGGTGCCCGGCGTCCGGTTCGACGATAAAGGAGAGTGTAACTTCTGCAGGCTGCACGATAAGCTGGAAAAAGACTACCCGCTTACCGGGGAAGGCGCCGCAAGGCTCGACGTCCTGGTAAAGAAGATAAAGGCTTCCGGCAAAGGAAAAAAATACGACTGCGTTGCCGGAGTAAGCGGAGGCCGCGACAGTATCTACACGCTTTATCTGCTGAAGAAGATGGGTCTCAGGCCGCTGGCTGTACATTTCAACGACGGCTTCGGCAACCCAGTGGCGGGGGAGAATATGAAGAAGGCGGCCAGGGCGCTCGATATCGACCTGCGCACAGTATCGTCCGATTGGCGTGAATCAAAAGATATAAAGATCGCTTTTCTCAAAGCGTCGACGCCCGACATGGAGGAGGGGACGGATATCGGGATAGCCACGGCCCTTTACGGCTCCGCGCACAGAGAGAACGTCAAATATGTTCTTATAGGCCAGTCATTCAGGACCGAAGGTATCGCGCCGCTTGAATGGAATTACCTGGACGGTAATTATCTCAAGAACGTCCACAGGATGTTCGGCACGATAAAGCTGCGCAAGTGGCGGCCGGACGATCCGGGTTTCAACCTCACCGCTTTTAACCTGTTCTACTATACGGTGATGCGCGGCATCAGGACTATTCCCATACTGTATTATGTCAGGTACGTCAGAAGAGAAGCTGAAGAGATAATCAAGAAAGAGCTGGGGTGGGTCTATCCCGGCGCGCATTATTATGACGATCTGTACCAGAGCCTGATGTCGTATATATACAGGATAAAGTTCAATATCGACAGGCGTATATTCAACTATTCGGCGCTCGTCCGGTCCGGACAGATGCCGCGTGACGAGGCCCTGGCCCGGGTCAAGGAAGTCTACGCGATAGAAGATCCGAAGGTCATCGACCTCTGCATAAAACGCCTCGGCATTACCCGGCAGGAGCTGGACAGCTATATCGCGCTGCCGCCGAAGACATTCAGGAATTACCCCACCATGTATTCTTATGTCCGGCATATGAAGCTGCCGATCAAGATATTGTCCCGGCTCGACCTGCTGCCCGCCGTGACATACGACAAATACTTCAATTGCGGATAGAGAGCCCTTACCATATGGCGGGACAGGACAGAACGGACAGATGGCTGCTACCGGCCTACCTATTCCTTATAGTATACCTCGTTATAAATACCGGCGTCGTATCTGACGATCTTGAGGCGATGATGCGCGTCAAGGCGGGCAGTTTTGCCGGATCGCTCGTGCCCAAGGGGAATTTTTATTTCATCTCGACCCCTCTGCAGTACTACACGCAGTATATCTGGTACCGTTTCTTCGATATATACAACAATACCGGCCTGAATATCCTGAAGATATTCTACATGCTCATTTCGTTCGTGATGATAGCGCGGTTCTTCGCCATCTTCACGGCGAAGAGGACCGCTTACCTCATATCGTTCCTCTTCATATTCTTTCAGTCGCACGACTCCACCGTATACTGGTTCATGGGCCAGTACCTGACATTCTCGATCGCGTCTTACCTATACGCTTTCTATCTCGCGCACAGGGGTAGGCTTGTGGCTGCATTCCTGTTTGCCCTGGCAGCGTCGTTCATGTCCTACGGTTCCACGCCCGTAGCGATATCGCTCTTCATGTTATTTGCCTTCAGGAGACGTCTGCGTGAAGGACTGGTCCTGCTGGTCCCGAACGTTCTATATATCGCATATTATCTGTTGATTTCCAAAGTCACCGCGCTCGGAGTGGACAGGATAAGCGGCGCATCCAGCGCCGCGGTCGTATTCAAGCAGTTCATATTGCAGGCGGTCACATTCTTCGACGCGACTTTAGGCCCGTCGGCATGGCTCAAGATATACTATTCATTCGGACATCTCACCCCGATCTCGGTATTGATAGGCTGCACGTTCGCCGCTATCATTTATATTTCGTACAGCGGCGATGAGAAGCCGGATCCGGGATTGACCGCAAGTCTTTCGATGCTGATGGTGGCGTCCCTGGCGATGTTCGCCGCGACGGGCTACTATCCGCAGATGGCTTTCAATCTGGGCAACAGGGTGACGATATTCGGATCGCTGCTGCTCGCGTATCTTATAATGACGGTCCCGTCGCCTAAAGCGGTCCGGATGGGCCTGGTCGTCGTTATGTTATTAGCCGCGCTCGGCATATCTGATCACTGGAAGCTGTGGAGCGCCCGCCAGCAGCAAATATTTAAGAATATAGCCAATAGCGCCTGTGTCAGGAACCATCCCGACGACAGGATGCTTTACGTCTCGGGCAATCAGTATTCTAAGTACGGGCCGTTCAGCCATATAGAATTTCTGTCGGAAAGTTTTGTCACGGAGCCGGCATTCCGCCTGGCGACCGGAAGAGGCTTTACGACTCTGTCTTTGAACAGGAACCACAAGTATGTCGATGGATATATCGTCGATATGAGGAACGGCACGAAGACCAAGGCGGATGGTTACATAGACGTCTACGATTCAGAGAAAGACGCATGTACCAGGTTAGTGCCGGGCGATATAAACGGTTACATAGACGGCACTCCCGTTTATCTGCGCCATTGGGCGCAGATGCCGCAGGCGGCCTTCTTTAAGAAGGCCGCGATAAGGCTTATGCCGCGGCTCGGGCATGTGCTTTGATCTGTGATGATGCTTAAACAAGGAGCGGAGGAAGAAGTGGCCACTTCAGCCAAGGAAATTTATGATGGATATATGTTCAAGAACGACGACCCCGGGTATTATAAAGTTACACGTCATAATCAGGATTCGTACGAAGATAATTTCGGGCCGCTTTTACCACCGGATAAGAACGCCGGGATACTGGAGATCGGATGCGGCGCCGGACAGCTGCTGTACTATATCAGGTCGAAGGGGTACAGGTCGCTCGTCGGGGTTGATCTCGGAGAGGAGCAGGTCGGGTATCTTACGCGTATGGGCATAGAGGGCCATGTCATCTCGTCGATCTCCGGCTTTCTGGAGAAAAGACATGGCTCATACGATCTTATTATAATGAACCAGGTCATGGAACACCTCAGGAAGGATACCATGCTGCGCGACCTCAGATCGATCCATGCCGCCCTGCGCCCCGGAGGCGCTTTAGTCTTCATGACCCCTAACATGGCGTGCCTTTCCGGGACATTCCAGAGATACATAGACCTTACCCACGAGATAGGCTTTACCGAGCGGAGCGCTTTCCAGGCGCTGAGCGTCGCAGGTTTCAAAGATATCGCGATACGCGGGGAGAGGGTGAGGTTTTCGCTAAACCCCAAACGGGCCGCTTGGTGCCTCTCGGGCATTATCTGGAGAGCCGTTCTGGGCCTGATATATACGATAGAGCGCGGCTCCGACAGGCCGCGGGTGCTTCACAGGAATCTGATAGCTGTCGGAAAGAAATAATAACAAATCATGTTACATTAAATCATCCCATAGCCTATGCTATTTAACTCGCTAGAGTTTTACATATTTTTTCCCACAGTAACTATTTTATATTTCCTCCTTCCATATAGGTACAGATGCGCTTTGCTATTGATGGCAAGCTGCATATTCTACATGGCGTTTGTGCCGGCCTTTATATTAATCTTAGGCGCTACCATCTTGGTCGATTATTTTGCCGGCATATGGATTGAAAAATCCACCGGGAAGACACGACGTGCGTTCCTTCTTGCCAGCATAATTGTCAATGTTGGTTTTCTCGCTTTTTTTAAATATTTTAATTTTGCTAACGAAAACATAGCGTTTCTCGCAAAGTTTCTTCACTGGAATTATCCTATCCAGGCTCTCTCTGTTATTCTTCCTATAGGATTATCGTTTCACACATTCCAGGCGATGAGTTATACCATAGAAGTATACAGGGGGAACCAGAAAGCAGAAAGAGATCCCGGCGTATATGCTTTATATGTAATGTTCTACCCTCAGCTTGTAGCCGGCCCCATAGAACGGCCTCAGCATCTGATTCACCAATTTTATGAAAAACATGATTTTGATTATGACAGGGTGACGAACGGGCTGAAATTGATGGGATGGGGCTTATTCAAAAAAACGGTAATAGCCGACAGGCTAGCGCTCGTTGTGAACCAGGTATATAATTGCCCGAATTATTATGAAGGACTGCCGCTGGTGCTGGCAACCGTATTCTTTGCGTTTCAGATCTACTGCGATTTTTCGGGCTATACGGATATCGCAATCGGCGCGGCGGAAGTAATGGGCTTCAGGCTTATGAGGAATTTTAACCGCCCGTATTTTTCGAAATCGATCCCAGAGTTCTGGCAGCGATGGCACATATCGCTTTCTACGTGGTTCAGGGATTATGTCTATATCCCGATGGGTGGCAACAGAGTATCAAAAAAGAGATGGCGTTTTAATATAATGATTACGTTTTTTTTGAGCGGCCTTTGGCATGGGGCGAATTGGACATATATTATCTGGGGATGCCTCAACGGTTTTTACATGATATGTTCGTATTGGACGAACGGGGTGAGGGTTCGCTGGTCGGACGCTATCGGTTTAAGCAAGCGTCCGGGGCTTCACAGGATCATTCGGCTATTATTAACGTTCGTTTTGACATGTTTTGCATGGATATTCTTCAGGGCACGGAACACAAAAGAAGCCTTTTATGTTGTTTCGCACATCTTTCGGGGACTTCCCGATTTTTTTAATGCCAAATCGATTAAAGACAGCTTATTTGGTCTGGGCTTGGGTAGCTCAGGGCCATTGATCGCGTTCTTGATTATCTTATTAATGGGTGTTCATATGATCCAACGTTCGGGCAGTGGGCGGCAGATATTATCTAAAAAGCCTGCCTGGATTAGGTGGGCAGTATATTATGGAATAATATTTGGCATTCTGCTTTTCGGTATAACCGATAAATCTCAGTTCATATATTTTCAATTTTAACAGATCGGCAAATAATGCGAGAATTTATTAAAAAGATAGCTATTCTTCTGGCCTTGCCTGCAGTCGTGGTATGTTGTGTTAATTATTTTGTTGATCCTGCCAAATTATACAGGAACGTCCGGAATGAGGGCGAGATTGCCAGGCACCTCTTGGAAGGCTCGAATGTCGCCAGCGTGGCAAATTATGATGAGAGATTGATCCAGAAGCACTATATAGACGGTCTTTCTAAAAAGAAAGATATTGTTGTTTTGGGCTCAAGTCGTTCGAAGATGATAGGGTCGGAGCTTTTTCACACGGTCGACTTCTTTAATAATTCTGTTTCAGCAGCCTCACTCGAAGATTATATGGCACTGTATTGGATGTACCGCAAGCGAGGCATTGTGCCGTCTAATATTATCATAGGGCTGGATCCATGGATACTTAACAGGAACAATAATCCCACTGGATATAAGTCTATTGAAGCTGATTACAGAGAAATACTTAAGGCCATCGGATCTTCAGCACCCGGGAGTTCAAGATTGTTGCCGGTCGGTTTTTTCCATGAAAAATATACCTCATTAATATCGCCGAGTTATTTTCAGATATCCGTTTCTGAATCATTGAGAAGGCTTGGCGGGAAGAAGAGCAAAAAGAAGGATTATTATACGACTAAGAACATGTTTGAAAAGGAAGGCGTGCTGCTCTCGGATGGATCACTGACCGATACTGAGGAGATAAGGAGCCTAAGCGTGCCGGAAAGCGATGCAAAAGCCATAGAGTATGCTAATGTAGACCCAGTTTACTGCCTGGGTAATTTTACGAGACTTGATCCGGAGGCCATCGAAAGGCTTAGTAAGTTTATTGATTTATTGCAAAGGGACGGCATAGAAGTGCTGTTTTACCTGCCGCCATATCATCCTAGGGCATATGATATTCTGACCCATTCCGATAAGTACAATATAATTTCTGATGCGCAGAGATGCTTTGAAAACATGGCCCGTTACAAAATGTTACGACTGGTCGGGTCTTATAACCCTATTGAGTGTAATCTTGCCGATAGTGATTTCTATGATGGGATGCATCTTAAGCGCGAATCTGTTGGCAAGGTAATAAATGGCACAATTCTGTTGACAAAATAAGGGCGTTTTGTTATATATAATATGTTCAAAACGTACTAAACGTATCATATCTATTGAAATAAATGACAAATATATAGCAAAATAATAGGAGGCTTATACAATAATGAGCGAAGATATCATTAAGGCGCAGGATGTTTTCTTAGGAAATATAAATCGGCTATGCAGTAAGTTTGGGCTAAACAACATTATGGCTCAGATTTATGCGTTACTTTATTTAAGCGGTAAACCTCTTTCTTTGAACGATATGGTTGAGCGGCTCAAAATAAGCAAAGGTAGCGCCAGCGTTAATATTCGAGAACTCGAACGATATGGCGCCGTAAGGCATATATGGGTAAAGGGCTCGCGTAAAGATTATTATGAGGCTGAGAGCGATATTAAGCAGGTTATTCTAGAGAGAGCAAAATCGATGATTGGAAAAAGGCTCGGAGAGCTTGAAGACCTGATTAATTCATCATCGGTTATGTTGTCCACATTTAATATAGAGGAGGACGAAGGAAAACAGTCAGAAAAGATATTTAAAGACCGGCTCCAAAATTTGCGATCCCTCCACGAACAAGCGTGCGCCTTATTTAATCTGTTTAATGCTACGTTCTCAAGCGGCGATTTTATGAAAACACATGCGGGCAAAGGTGAGTCTTACAATGGTGCTGCCGTGGTTGAAAATTCACCAGAGAGATAAGGGAGAATACATGGATATATTTAAAAAGAAGGTGGTATTGGTTACGGGAGGGACAGGTTCTTTCGGGAAAAAATTTATCCGGACCGTTCTAGAGAAGCATCAACCTAAGCGGCTTATTGTATATAGCCGGGATGAGTTCAAACAGTTCGAGATGCAGCAGCAGATCCCGGATCCCGGCAATATCATGCGGTATTTTATCGGCGATGTCAGGGATAAGGGGCGGCTTAAGATGGCCCTGCGCGGTGTCGATTACGTCGTCCATGCAGCCGCACTCAAGCAGGTGCCTATCCTTGAGTATAATCCGAGCGAAGCGATCAAGACAAACGTTGTCGGTGCGATGAACGTCATCGAGGCTGCTATCGAATGCCGCGTCAGGAAGGTGATCGCGCTCAGTAGCGACAAAGCCTGCAACCCCGTCAACCTATACGGAGCAACAAAGCTCTGCTCCGACAAGCTTTTTGTCGACGGTAACTTCTACGCCGGGCACGGCGGTACGCAGTTCTCGGTCGTCAGGTACGGTAATGTGCTTGCCAGCCGTGGCAGTGTCATCGGATTTTTTGGCCAGAAACGCGCGGATGGCGTTTTACCCGTGACCGACCGGCGCATGACGCGCTTCTGGATAACGCTGGAGCAAGCAGTCCAGTTCGTCATCAAAAATTTCGAACGGATGCAGGGCGGGGAGATCTTTGTGCCGAAGATACCGAGCATGGCGATTATCGACCTGGCTAAGGCGATCGCGCCTGAGTGCAAGGTCAGGATCGTGGGCATTCGTCCCGGCGAAAAACTCCATGAAGTCATGATATCCGAAGATGATTCCCGCAATACGACCGAACTAAAAGATTGCTACATAATCCGACCGTCGTTTTATCATACCGATGAAAAGTATCAGCGTGGCAAGGGCGTGCCCGACGGTTTTCGTTATTCAAGCGATTCGAACACATGGTGGCTTTCCGCACGCGACCTGAAAGCCCTTATACAGGAACGGTAGATGGGATACAAGACAGGCATTGTCATACAGGCCCGCATGGGCTCAACGCGTCTTCCCGGCAAAGCGATGCTCTCGATCGGCGGTAAGCCGATGCTGTATATCCTGATCGAGCGGCTCAAGCGCTGCCAGACGGTCGATGAGATCGTTGTCGCGACGACCAGGAATGAGAGAGACGAGCCGATCGTTGCATGCGCCCGCGCGCTGGATGCACGTGTCTATCGCGGCGATGAGAACGACGTCCTGTCGCGCTATTATGAAGCGGCGTGTGAATACGCGCTCGATACGATCGTACGGATAACGTCCGACTGTCCGCTTTCCGACCCATTCATAATAGATGAGATGGTACGCGCGTTCCGGGCGGCACCGAACGTGCCGTATCTTTCAAATACCGTGACGAGAACGTTTCCGCGCGGATTTGACGCGGAGGTCTTCGCCTTTAAGGTGCTGGAAGAGGCGCACCGGAATGCTAAAGAGGACTACGAGCGCGAACATGTAACGCCGTATATATACCGGACCATGGCGGTTCAGGCATATCGAGCCGGGGATGACGCATCGACGTTCCGGGTGACGGTTGATACGGCCGAAGATTTCCGTCTCGTCTCAGAGGTTTTTAGCACGCTTGGCAGGCTACCTTTTATCAGGGTCTCCGATGTCATCGCGCTCTTACGTTCCCGTCCTGACCTGGTTGAGATCAACCGCCATGTCCAACAGAAAGCGGCTGTCTAGCATGAAACAGCGAGTGCTTATAACAGGCGGATCCGGGATGCTCGGCACTAGCCTGATACAGGCGTTGGCCGGTGTGTATGAAACGATAAGCGTTTCACGGTACCCCGGCAGGCAGGTCTCCGACTCATCAGTAGCCGTAGACCTTGCCGACCGATCAGCGGCGCACTCAGTGGTCGAAACGGTCCGGCCTGATATTATCATCCATTGCGCGGCCCTTGCCGATGTCGACGCGTGCGAAAATGATTATGCCAGCGCGTATGCTATACATGCTGACGCGACAGCGTATTTGGCCGAAGCGCTTGGTACGTGCGGGCGGTTCATCTATATGTCGACAGATTCGGTATTTGACGGCCGCCGGGGGATGTACCGCGAAGATGACAAGCCGAACCCGCTCAATAACTATGCCAGGACGAAACTTGAAGGAGAGCGCGCGGTCAGCTCGAGGCTTAAGAATCATCTTATCGTGCGGGCAAATATGATCGGTCACCGTCCGGCCGGCGGAGGATCGCTGGCGGAGTGGGTGGTCGGAAATCTGCGCTCGGGTACGCCTATATGTATGTTTACCGATGTCTTATTCTCACCGCTCGACATGACGACGCTCGCGGCCTTGATCATGCGGCTTGTCGGGTCCGATGTGACGGGGTGTATCCATCTCGGATCCCGGGATGGCGTAAGCAAGTATGACCTCGGATGCCGGCTGGCGGAACGCATGGGGCTTGATACGTCGCTTATAACGCCGGTGAGTGTTTCGTCGGCAAATTTTCGGGCACCGCGTCCGTTGGACACCACGCTCAATGTTTCGAAGGCGCAGCGAATACTGGGCGCGTTCCCGGCCGTTTACGACGAGCTTGGCTGCTGGTGTGACCAGGAGCGGGTGCGGAGGCCGGTCTTATGAAAGTCGCGATCTTGACTGAAGGCAGCGCCGAAATAGGGTTCGGTCATATCACCCGATGCAGCGCCCTTTACGAAACGTTTGAAGCTCACGGCGATGAACCGTTACTTATTTTAAACGGCGACCAGATCGCCGCGGACCTGGTGGCCGATAAGCGATCGCAGGTTTTTGACTGGATGAAAGACGATGCCAGATTTTTTCAATGCGCCGCCGGCGCTGAAATGGTTATCATCGATTCGTACTTGGCGGGTCCGGAATTTTACCGCGCGTTATCGGAACGCGTGCCGTGCGCGGTTTACGTGGACGATATACAACGGCTTTCGTATCCGAAGGGGATCGTGTTGAACGGCTCTATCCTGAGCGAGCGCCTGGACTATCCGAAAAAGGAGGGCGTGCGTTACCTGTGCGGAGCCGATTATGCGTTTTTGCGAAAGGAGTTCCGGGACGCCACTGAGAAGTATATAGCGCCTGCCGTTAAGACGATCCTCGTTACCTTCGGCGGAGAGGATATCAGGCAGATGACCGGGCTTGTCGTCGCGGCGATCGGCGCGGCGTACCCGGCCGTGGCGCTTTCGGTTGTCATTGGAAAAGGGTTTAAAGGCGCAGATACTATGACGTATGCTACGGGAGGCATGGTGACGATGGCGCGTTTCCCAGACGCCTCGTGTATGAGGAACCTTATGGAGCAAGCGGACATAGCGATCTCTGCCGGCGGCCAGACGCTGTATGAGCTGGCGCGCATTGGCGTCCCGACGGTCGGCATCGGCGTAGCCGAAAACCAGAAGACGAACCTGGCTGGTTGGGCCGATTCGGGATTCATGAGATTTGCCGGATGGTATGACGATCCGCGTATCGTGCCGAACATATGCGCCGCTGTAAAAGAGCTGATTCCGCCGGAGGTTCGCAGACGGTGCTCGGCGGCCGGACAGCGGATCATGGATGGAAAGAGTCACGAGCGCCTTTACAGGATCCTCGTTGGAGAGATGCTATCACGAAGCAAGGAGACGATGCGGTGAACATACTCGGGATAAGTTACCTGTCGGATGCAGGCGCGTGTATTATAAAGAACGGAAAACTTGTAAGCGTTATAAATGAGGAGCGTCTGAACAGGGTCAAGCTCTTCTACGGCATTCCGGAGCGTTCCATTGAATGGGTGCTTTATGACGCGGGTATGGATCTTAAAGACGTCGATGTTGTTGTAACGCAGGGATACTGCTCTGACGAGGCTGGAATCGAGTTTATCGATCAAGGGCTTGGCGTGGCCATCGGTCGCATGCAGGAAAAATTCGCGTATGTCGAAGAGAAGATCCGTGCCTCGCGTCTTCCGAAAAATATAAAGGAATTCAAGCTGAGCGAGATCCGGGAGCGCCACAAACATGAACGCCATGTCATATTTGAGCGCAATATCGGTATCGTGAGACAGTTCAAGAAGTTTAAGCGGCCCGTCAAGTTGGTGGAGCATCACCTTGCGCACGCGGCGTCGGCTTACTATCTAAGTGGCTGGGACGATTGTTACGTCATGACCGCGGATGGATGGGGTGAGATGGAGTCGAATATCCTGTGTCGAGGCCTGAATGGCCGCCTTGAAAAGATCGCAACGTCAAACTCATTCGACTCGCTCGGCTATTTCTACGGCAGCGTGACCAAAGCGCTCGGGTTCATTCCTCACCGACACGAAGGAAAGGTCCTGGGGTTGGCAGCTCTTGGAGACGCCCGAAGAGCTCTTCCGTGGATGCGGGAGATGGTGCGGTACAACAGAGACCGCAAGACTTTTGAGGGAGGGTTCGAGGCTGGCCTTTACGCGGCTAAGTTTGAAAACCCTGCCCTCGAGAAGGTTGTTAAGAAATACAGGCGCGAAGATGTTGCGGCTGCGGTACAGCGCGTTCTCGAAGACGTAGTTCTTGAGTATGTCAATGATCTTATCCCTGCCGGTGCGAAGGTGGCCGTTGCCGGCGGCATATTTGCAAACGTCCTCCTGAACCAAAAGATGCGCGAGAAGACCGGTGTCAGAGACCTGTTTGTTTGCCCGCAAATGGGAGACGGTGGTATCTCTGTCGGCGGCGCTCTCTATTATTACGGTCGCACGAAGAAGCTTGCGCCGCAAAGGATCAAGTCGCTTTATCGCGGTCCGGGTTTCACGAACAAGGAAGTTCGTGCTGAGGTCAATCGTTTTGGATATCCGTGTAAATATTACGCGAATATCGAAGCGAAGATCGCCGAATTGCTGAAAAAAGACAATTGCATCATGCGCTTTGCCGGCAAAATGGAGTACGGGCCGCGCGCGCTTGGTAACAGGACGATTCTGTATGGGACGATTGATAAGACCGTTAACGACTGGCTTAACAAAGCGCTCAGGCGCAGCGAGTTCATGCCGTTTGCGCCCGCGACGTTGTGGGAAGAGGCCGAGAAATGTTACGTGAATATCGACAGATATAAAGAGCAAGCCCTCTTCATGACGACGACCTTTAATTGCACGCCCTGGATGAGGAAAAACTCGCCGGGGGTTGTTCATGTTGACGGAACGGCGCGGCCGCAGCTCGTCTCCCGCGCGTCGAACCCATCATTTCACAGCATCCTGACCAATTATCATCGTTTGACGGGCAACCCGAGCCTCATCAATACGAGTTTTAACATGCACGAAGAACCGATTGTCTGCACGCCGCACGATGCGCTTCGGGCGTTCCAGGACAGCGGGTTGAAATACCTAGCTATAGAGAACTATCTTGTCTTTAATGATAAAGACGACGTCTTGTCGTCGTAGCGTGACGGATGATAATGATATGAAGAAGAATACGCAAAAAACGCTGATCATAGCCGAGATATCGGCCAACCATGGTCAGGACCTGGACAGGGCTATTCGGCTCATACGCTCCGCCAAACGCTGTGGTGTCGATGTCGTCAAGTTCCAGACCTATACGCCTGATACGCTGACTATGGACCATAGGGGGGCGTGCTTCACGATCCGTCATCCGAAGTGGGGAGGACAGACGCTTTACGAGTTATACCGGCAGGCGTATACGCCCTGGCGCTGGTTCAAGAGACTGAAGGGCATCGCCGATCGTGAGGGACTCGGTTTCTTTTCGACAGCCTTTGATCCGTCGTCCGTCGATTTCCTGGAGGATCTCGGTGTTTCGACGCATAAGATAGCGTCTTTCGAGCTTGTCGATATTCCGCTGATCGAATATATGGCCGCGACCGGCAAACCGCTCATCATGTCGACGGGGATGGCGAGCCGTAAGGAGATAGGCAGGGCTATGTCGGCTGCACGATCGCATGGCGCGGGGGAGATAACGCTGCTCAAATGTGTCAGCAGTTATCCGGCTGTTCCTGAGGAGATGAATCTTAGAACGATACCTGACATGGGGCGCCGTTTTGGCTGCCCCGTAGGACTTTCCGATCACAGCCTCAGTTCCGCCGTGCCGGTTGCCGCCGTTGCGCTTGGCGCGTCGGTCATCGAAAAGCATTTTACACTCTCGCGCACGATCAAGACACCCGACAGCTTCTTTTCGCTTGAGCCCGCGGAGATGGAGCGCCTGGTCCAGGACGTGCGCAATGCCGAAAAGGCGCTCGGGGCCGTCTCGTATGCGCTGACCGGGGGAGAGCGGAAGAACAGCATATTCCGTAGGTCGCTCTTTGTCGTGAAGGATATCGAAAAAGGCGAGCGTATTACAGGGGAGCATATACGGTCGATACGGCCAGCGCACGGTATCGAGCCGCGCTTTACGAAGTCCGTTATCGGAAAGGTTGCCAGAAGAAAACTGCGCCGCGGCACTCCGCTTGCTTTCGCGGACCTCGGCCGGCGCAGAGGGCGTCCATGATAGGCGTTATTGACTATACGATGGGTAATGTGCAGTCGGTCATGAATGCGTTTGAGTATATCGGAGCACGTGCACGCGTCGTTGAGCGTCCGGAAGACCTCGCCGCCTGTAGCAAGGTGGTCCTTCCGGGAGTCGGCGCATTCGGACTCGGGATGGAGGCTTTGCGTTCGCGGGGATTCATCGACGCGCTTGAGCGGGACGTTATCGTAGAGAGGAAACCGTTCCTGGGGATCTGTCTCGGTATGCAGCTTATCTGTAAAGAGAGCTTTGAGTTTGGTCGTCATGACGGTCTAGGCTGGATAGATGCGGTGGTGCGCCGTATTCCTGACGGTGATGACGTTCGTGTGCCGCATATCGGGTGGAATGACATCACGGTCAAGCGGGAGAACCGCCTTATCGGCACGGATGACAGGCCCGATATGTATTTTGTGCACAGTTTTTATGTCGACCTTGGTGATGATGGGATTCCAACTGCGACCTGCAGGTACGGGATAGAGTTTGCTGTGATGCTCGAGCAGGAGAATATCTATGCGGTGCAGTTCCATCCCGAAAAGAGCCAGAAGGCCGGTCTCGACATACTGAGACGGTTTGTGGAGATCCCGACATATGCTTAAACGGCGTCTTATACCGGTGCTTTTTTTGAAGAACGGGCTTATCGTCAGGAGCGAGACGTTCAGCTATCATCAGAATCTTGGCAATCCGCTTGCCGAGGCCAAGCGGTACAGCGAGTGGAATGTGGATGAGCTTATTTATATCGATATAAGCGCCGAGAAGTACTATGATCTGCGGCGCGACGATCTGCGGGTGATCGGTAAGGCAACCATCCTCGATATCATCCGAGAAGTGTCAAAAGTATGTTTTGTGCCGCTTACCTTCGGTGGAGGCATCAGGACTGTCGACGATGTGCGCGACCGAATCAGGCACGGCGCCGATAAGGTCACGATCAATACGGCGGCCATCGACGATCCGTCGTTTATCACAAAGTGCGCGGAGGTTTTTGGTTCTCAGTGCATTGTTGTATCGATCGACGTGAAGACCGTGGCCGGGAAGCGAAAGGTCTTTAAAGGCGGGATGATTGCGACCGAGCGCGATCCTGTCGAATGGGCCCTGCAGGCGGAGTCGTGCGGCGCCGGCGAGATATTCCTTAATTCGATCGACAGGGACGGAATGGGGAGCGGGTACGACATAGACCTTATCCGTATGGTGGCAGAAGCCGTCAAGATCCCGGTGATCGCGTGCGGTGGAGCCGGAACGTTCTACGATTTTATAGAGGTGGCGCGCCAGGCAAGCGTATCGGCCGTTGCCGCCGGCAATATATTTCATTTTACCGAATTAGCGTATCCGCGTGCCAAGGAGAGCATGCGAAAAAGCGATATTAATGTGAGGGCGTAGAGACCGATGAAGAGACCTCCTAAGATGCGATGGTGCAGGAAGTGTGTTTATCCTGCCTCCTCGGCCGTGCCGCTGGCTTTCGATGGTAACGGCATCTGCAGTGGGTGTCGGACTGCCGGCGAACGCATTCAGGTCGATTGGGCGCGGCGGAAAAAGATGTTTGAGCAGATGATAGAGGAGTACCGGTCGAAAGACGGGAGTAATTACGATTGCATCATTCCGGTAAGCGGGGGCAAAGACAGCTATTATCAGATCCACCTCATCAAAAAAGTGTACGGCCTAAATCCGCTTCTCGTCACGTACCATGGCAATAATTATACGCAGGCCGGTCTGGATAACGTTGAAAATATGCGCCGTGTATTTGGCGTCGACCACATATTTTTCACGCCGAGCATCGACGTCCTTATCAAGCTCAATAGGATAGGATTCAGGCTTATGGGAGACATGAATTGGCACGCCCACGCGGGTATCTTCACGTACCCTATCCGCGTTGCGATCCAAATGAATATCCCGCTTATGGTGTGGGGTGAGCACGGTTTTATGGATCTGGGCGGCATGCATTCATATAAGGACCTCGTCGAGTTTACTTACCGGTATCGGCACGAGCACTGTCTGCGTGGTTACGAATGGTATGACATGACCGATGAAGGATTGCGGAAGCTCGGCAGGCCAGAACTTGCCGAAGGGCTGACCGCCTCCAATCTCATCCCGTGGGCCTATCCTTCCGACGAGGAGATCAGGCGTGTCGACGTGCGTGGTGTGTATGTTTCCAACTTCTTCCCATGGGAGGCAAATGAGCACGGCAAACTCGTTGTCGAACAATACGGTTTCAAGCCTGCTCCCGAGCCGTTTGAGCGGACATACAGGCGCCTGTCGAACCTGGACGATATGCATGAGAACGGGATCCATGATTATATGAAATATGTAAAGTTCGGTTATGGGCGGGCGACCGACCATAGCTGCAAGGATATCAGGGCGGGGATCATGACGCGGGGTGAAGCTATCGATGTGGTACGGAAGATGGACCATATTAAATCAAAGGACCTTTACCGGTGGCTTGCGTATGTCGGGATGACAGAGGATGAGTTTGACCGGACCGCCGATATGTTCAGGGACCAGCGGGTATGGTGGAAAGACGAAAGCGGCAGCTGGGTAAAAGACAATATATGGGAAGAGATGCAAGCATGAGAACCGGAAAACAATGGAAGCAGTTCAAATATACCAGAGATCCGGATGCTATGGTCGCTAAAGTGCTGGGCGCTCCGTACCGCGCTTACCGGTCCCTGTGGCGCAGGGCCAGCGGCTGCAAGGTTGTCCAGGACTACCCGATCCATATTGACTTTGAGCTGTCGGCCGCATGCAACTTACGGTGCCCTCAGTGTATATTGCAGGTAAATCCGGCCGAGCTGGAGGCGTTCCACCCGTACCATCCGACCAACCGGCACAAGTGCATCGATTTTAAGAAGTTCAAAGAGATAATCGATGAGGGGGTCGCGCATGGCCTGCGCTCGGTCACATTCGGGGTCAATAACGAGTCGTTGCTCATTCCGGATATCGCCCGGTATGTCGCGTATGCCCGCAACGCAGGCATCCTCGATGTCATACTTATTACCAACGGTATGCTTCTGACAAAGCAGCGCTCAGCCGAGTTGATCGATGCAGGATTGACGAAGCTCTATTTTTCGATCGATGCCGCTACCGAATCAACGTATCGTGTTGTTCGTAAGGGCGGCGACCTGAAGAAGGTCGTTGCCAACATTCAGTCGCTGCTTGATCTGAGGCGGCTCACGGGCAGCTTTTTGCCGGTCACGCGCGTATCGTTCGTAAAGAGCAAGGTAAACCGCGACGAGCTTGACGCGTTCGTTGAATACTGGAAGGACAAGGTCGATTTTATCTCTATCCAGGCATATATCAATCCCGCGCATGGGTATCCCAGCAGGAAGACACAGGAGGAGATGTTCTACATGGAGAGCGGCGACCTGAAGGAAGCCGGGCCATGCCCACAACCGTATCAGCGCCTGACTATATACAGTGATGGCTCGATCCATCCTTGCTGCCATTGGTACGGTGCTACGATAATCTTGGGAAACATCCATAAGGACTCTGTGTACAAGATATGGAATTCGGATAAGATGCGGGAGCTTAGGAAATCTGTAAATGCTAATGATTCTACCACCCCCCGGGGATGCAGAATATGCAGAGAGGCTGTGTTTGGTGAGCTATAAAGCGAAAAAGCGTCAGCTTATAATGCTAGTAGGCCATGCTGAAGCAGATTTTGTTGATAAGAAGCTGTTGGAGGATTCAGATGTATACGCTTTGACCCCTTCGGCAATGCTTGCATGCGAAAAGATGGGGATACCTCATCTGACAGATGAGGACCTGTACTCATTTCATTTGTTCCGGAAAGAGAACGAAGAAATTAGGACTGCGGTTGAGGAACTTTTTTCAAGGCTCGATAGCCTGTATGCTGATATCGTTAATTTTCGCAGAGCATTTACCGCTAACATTTATTGGTTCTCTATCCTGTTCTCAGATCTATTCTACGTTACCAGGATCTGCGCAGAGATAAACAGGATGTATGCAAAAGTATATATCGTGGGAGAAAGGACCTGCAGAGGGCCTCTCAGGTTTGACTATAGAATCTCTGCGAGCGGTTTTATCCCGCGCTTTGCAACTCTCGAGAATAAGGTTAGGATGTTTGCCACATGTTTATCCGGCAGAAGCATCTTTATCGAGACTAAGAAAGCCCGGCGCCTTTCTGCGCTGCCGGACATGCGCTACCTTCCGTTTGCGCTAGAAAGGATTGCCGGAGCTGTTATTTCTAGGATGCGAAAAATGCAAGAGGCGAAAGATAGCAGGGATGGAAAGAAAATAATATTTGTACTACAGGATGGGTATGAAGTAAATATATTTAGACGACGTTTTAAAGAGAGCTATATCTGCATCAACATTCTGGAGGAGATAGATAAGGGGCTTGTCATATCCAGCGCCGCAGGAAATAGTATAAAGAAGTTGTATGATAAAGAAGTCGCTGATTTCACGAAGAGGTACTTCTCTGCATTTGCCAAAGATGTGGAAAAGCTATTCGATATCTATTTAGAAAAGATTGTTTCCAGGATCGAGGTTGTTCGCCAGGCGCTGCGCCGATCGGTAGATGCATATAAGCCTGTCGCCTTTTTCTATTCGCAGGGCTCAAATACTGTTTACGAAGAACTTGCAGCATCGATTGCAATGGATCGTGATATCCCTATATATTATTTTCAACATGGCAGCTCGGTGCAAGTGTTCCATAATGATCCTTACCAGAAATATCATGAGCATAATCAGAATGTTCGCAAGATTCAAGTGCTGCATTCTCAGATGGAAAAGAGGATGTATGATGAAGTATATGATATGGAGGGAGGAGAGGCTCTTGGATCTATGAAGCTATATAATGTATTCTCCAGGCAGGCTGGGAAGAAGATGACTTCTACAAAAGTATTGTATTGCCCAGCATGCTTTAACTACCATGCCCATAAGCAAGTCCTGTACACAGTACCGGACAAAGAGATGTTCGAGGCAGGGAAAGATATTCTCAGATGCGCCGGCAATTCTGGCTTGGGTATGGATATAAAGACACATCCTGGGCAAGAGTCTTATCAGCGAGAATATTTCTCCGAGATGATAAGGGCCTATAGGTTGAATAATATGAAAGTATTATGGAAGTTACCCGCGGAAAGGATAATAGATAATTACGGATTACTGGTTCTGGATTATATCAGCACTGTGCTCATTCCGGTATCATTCGTCTATAATATACCAGTGATCATGTATCTTAAAGACGTTTCGATATTAAATCCGTATACTGCCGGCGATCTTGCAGAACGTTACCATCTGGTCCGCAACAGGGAGGAGCTGAATCGCAGCATGGAGCTTTTTAAACATGGCAAGCTGCCAACAAAATTTTCAATGAAGGCCGTGGATCGATATGTATTTCCTGTGAAAAACGGAGATCCCGCCCTGCGGATCTTGGACCATATAGCTTGCGAGTCGTACAGAATAAAATTTGATCGGAATAAAGCGCTGTCAGAAAGAGCGCCTGTTGGCTGACAAGGAGATAAGACATGAATAGAGTATTGATAACAGGCGGTGCCGGATACATCGGATCCGTTCTAGCGAATGCGTGCATTGGAAGAGGCTATAAGGTTCGGGTGGTGGACACATTGTCGTTCGATTATAAAACCCCTTTGAATAATCTGAGCCATCCGTCATATGAATTTTGCCGTGGAGATATCTGTGACGCATCTATCTATGATAGGATTCTTGAGGAGGTTGACTTTATCGTCCACACAGCTGCGATAGTTGGGGAGCCTGCGAGCAATAAATATGCAGCCCTGACCAGGCATGTCAATGTAGACGCATCGATAAAATTGATAGAAAAGGCAAAAAGCCTGAAGAAGAAATTCATTTTTTTCTCAACGTGTTCAAATTACGGGATTGCGGATGGGATGGCGGACGAAAACACTCCGCCGACCCCTCTATCTCTTTATTCAGAAACGAAGATCGATGTCGAGAAGTATCTGTTGGAGAAATGCAATGGGCTTGAGTGGGTCATATGCCGCCTATCCACCGCGTACGGCGCATCTCCCAGGATGCGGTTCGACCTTACCGTAAATGACTTTTCTATTCAAGCATTGACCGGAAAACGTCTCGAAATCTTTTTGCCGTATAGCTACCGGCCGTATGCCCATGTTTACGATATAGCTCAGGTTGTCTGCGCTCTTATTGAGAATTTCAACAAGGTTAAAAACAACGTCTTCAACGTCGGATTTGAAGGCGAAAATTATCAGAAGATCCAGATTGCGGATGTGATAAAGAAATATATACCTGATCTTGAGATAAAAGTCGTTGAATCGAATGCTGACATGCGTGATTATCGGGTCGATTTTACCAAGCTTTCCAAGGCGGTTTCTATAAAAAAGACGTATTCCATCGATGATGGCGTCAGGCAGGTTATTACCATGTTCAACGAAGGCTTAATAGCGGACTATAAAGCGCCTGAATATTATAACACTTCACCGAAACTATCTGAGGTCAATGTAGTCAAGTAGAGGGGCTGTATGCAAAATAATAAGATAAAGAATAGGCTTATACCGCTTTCTAATCCTGTTTTAAAAGGACGTGAGTGGAAATATGTAAAAGACTGTTTAGACACAGGATGGGTCTCTTCGGTAGGCGAGTATGTAACGCGTTTTGAGGAGGCGGTGGCTAGTTACTTGGATGTAAAGTATGCCGTGGCGGTCGTTAATGGAACCTCGGCTTTACACATAAGCCTTGTCGCCTGCGGAGTGCGCCATGGTGATGAAGTGATCGTTCCGGCACTGACATTTATTGCTACGGCAAATGCCGTAACTTACTGTGGCGCGTCCCCGATATTTATGGATTGCGATATACATTCAATAGGCATGGACCATGACAAATTAGAAAACTTTATGAAAAAAAGAGTGGTTAAGGGGCGCGATGGTGGCGCATATAATAAACAGACCGGACGGCGCATCAAGGCTATCATACCGGTCCACGTATTCGGGCATCCTGTCGACATGGAAAAAGTATTAAAGGTGTGTGCCGAATACGGTATAACAGTTATCGAAGACGCGGCTGAGAGCATAGGCTCGGAGTATAGGGGGAAGAAGACAGCGACTCTGGGTGATGTTGGATGCCTCTCTTTTAACGGAAACAAGATAATTACTACCGGAGGCGGTGGAATGGTTGTTACCGACAGCAAACCCGTATCTTCGAGGGTACGGCATTTGACTACCCAGGCTCGCTCTGAAGCATTTGAATACAACCATGATGATATCGGATATAATTACCGCCTGACGAACGTATTGGCTGCGATGGGGGTAGCGCAGATGGAGCAGCTGGATGGTTTTATAAATATCAAGAGACTTAATGCTACTCTATACAGGAGCCTTCTTAGCGGTATAAATAACGTAGAGTTCTTATGGGAATCGCCATGGGCGCGATCGAACTTCTGGTTTTACACCCTTAAGGTTCCGGCAAAGTCAAAGAACAGCCTTATGAGCTTCCTTTTAGATAAAAGCATCCAAGTCAGGCCAGTCTGGAAGCCCATGACATCTTTACCGATGTATAAAAAGTCTCAGTCGTATCATATTGAAAATGCGGTGACTATATATAATACCTGTATCAACCTTCCTTGTTCAGTCGATCTGCGTAAGGACGAAATTATGCGCGTTGCCGATAGTATAAAGATGTATTTTGGAAAACGGGGGAGGGCATGAAAAAGCTAGTACTTGTGGGAGGCGGTGGTCATGCAAAGGTTATTATAGACGCGCTCAGGGGATCGAAGAAATTTACCGTTATTGGCCTGGTTGATATTGCAATGGCTAAAGGCGATGACTTATTAGGGGTTAAGGTTCTTGGATCAGACGATGAGTTGCCGTTATTATTTAAGGAAGGCGTGCGGCATGCTTTTATTGGAGTCGGATCGATAGGCGACTGTGCTACAAGGAAGAAGATAGATATAAATTTGAGACGCATTGGATTTGAGATACCGGTAATAGTACATCCGAAGGCTATTATCGCAAGCGATGCAGTGCTTGGAGACGGAACATTTGTTGCGGCAGCCGCTGTCATTAATCCAGGGGTTAGGACAGGCAGGAATGTTATCATTAATACTTCCTCATCGGTGGATCACGATTGCATACTAGGAGATTTTGTTCATATAGCTCCCGGCGTAACACTAAGCGGTGGAGTGAAAGTGGGGGATGATACGCATGTCGGAACAGGTGCAAAGATAATACAATGCCTGAATATTGGTAAAAGGTGCATGATAGGGGCAGGGGCAACGGTGCGCCACGACATGGCAGATAATACGAAAAGCTATATACAATCCGCAGAAGCATATGAAAAATAATAGAGACATATTTATTATAGCTGAGGCAGGTGTAAACCATAACGGCAAATTGCCTTTAGCAAAGAAGCTGGTCGATGCCGCATGTAAAGCAGGAGCAGACGCGGTAAAATTTCAGACATTCAAGGCTGGGCGCATCGTCAGCCGGTCTGCTCCCAAGGCTGCTTATCAGAAAGAGACGACAGCTGCAGACGAAACGCAGCTTGCCATGATAAAGAGGCTCGAGCTCAGCTATGAGGCACATACAGAGCTGTTTAAATATTGCCGCAGAAAGAAAATATTGTATCTATCGACTCCATTTGACCTGGAGAGCATAGATTTCCTCGATAGGCTAGGGGTGACGCTGTTTAAGTTACCGTCAGGAGAGATAACGAATATGCCGTATCTCAGCCGTATCGGTTGTCTCAAAAAAAGAGTGCTACTTTCGACCGGCATGGCCACTATGCGCGAAGTTGAGAACGCGGTGAAAATATTAGTGGCCGCCGGGACGCCCAGGAACAAAATAACTCTTCTGCAATGTACGAGCGAGTACCCTGCTCCATATGAAGACGTGAACCTCAAAGCAATGAAGTCGATGCACGATAAGACAGGGCTCGACGTCGGATATTCCGATCATACGCTAGGGATAGAAGCCTCCATCGCCGCAGCTGCTCTTGGTGCGGTTGTTATCGAAAAGCACTTTACTCTTGATAGAAAGATGCCCGGGCCTGACCATAAGGCTTCCATCAGTGTCAAAGAGCTTGTTGCTATGGTTCGCGCTATCCGCAATGTTGAACGAGCTCTCGGCAATGGGGTGAAGAGACCTGCTGATGCTGAACTTGGGAATCGGAAGGTAGCTCGTAAGAGCATAGTTGCGGCTAGACGTATAGAAAAGGGCGAGGTGTTTACTGCCGAAAATCTCGATATAAAACGACCCGGTACAGGTGTAAGCCCAATGAGATGGAGTAGCGTAATAGGTCGACGGGCCAGAAGGTCCTTTGATGAAGATGAGCTTATATGGTTATAAGGATACTCTTTACATGAAGAAAAGAGTTGTATGTATCTTTACAGGTTCGCGTGCTGAATATGGATTGTTGAGGCCGCTTATAGAGAAGCTTGCGAAGGATCCGGCCGTCACCCTGCGCCTTATCGTTTCCGGCATGCATATGGAGACGGAGTTTGGGGCTACTTACAAAGAGATTCAAAAGGACGGATTTCATATCGACGAAAAGATAAAGACCTTAACGTGCTCAGATACGCCCCAGGCTATAGCGAAGTCAATCGCTCTCGGTATAACCGGATGTGCCGATGCCTTTAAGAGAATACGACCAGATATTACTGTTATTTTGGGCGATAGATCCGAGGCGCTGGGCGCCGCCATAGCCTCTATGATCTGTCGGATACCGATTGCGCATATATCCGGTGGTGAGGCGACGTTCGGGATGATTGATGAGGCCGCTAGGCACTCGATAACGAAGATGAGCCACCTCCACTTTGTCTCGACAGAGGTTTACAGAAGACGTGTTATTCAGCTTGGCGAAGAGCCGCGCCGTGTTTTTAATGTCGGGGCATTGGGACTGGACAATATAAGGACCATGGAGCTCCTATCGAAAGAAGCGCTTGAGAATGACCTTGGGTTTTTGTTTGGCAAAAAAAACCTTCTCGTCACATTTCATCCAGTTACCCTTGATAATAATGCAGCCGGGTTACAGTTCCAAACGCTCCTTAACGTGCTTTCATCGCTTAAAGAAACGCGCATTATATTTACGAAAGCGAATGCGGATACAGGCGGCAGGATAATCAATGCTATGATAGACCGATATGCTGCGCGTCAACCGGACAGATGCATAGCATTTGCGTCTTTAGGGCAGCTTCGATATCTATCTATGCTGAAATATGTGGATGCTGTCCTAGGGAACTCCTCAAGCGGAATAATTGAAGCTCCGAGCTTTAGGATCGGTACAATAAACATAGGTGACCGGCAAGACGGGCGAATACGCGCGACCAGTGTTATTGATTGCAAACCTGTGCATAGTGAGATAATGACGGCTATCAAAAAGTTATACTCAGAACCATTTCAGGCAAAACTCATGCGCGTAGTTAATACCTACGGCGATGGGCGCACGAGTAGGCGGATAAAGAACGTATTGACGCATCACGATCTTGGGCGTCTTCTCAAGAAGAGGTTCTACGATGCCGATTTTAAATATTAGGATAAAAACCTATGCTTAAGAAGATGAGTATCCTGGCAGTCATCCCTGCCCGCGGTGGTTCGAAGGGGATTCCCGGTAAGAATATTAAGAAACTGTCGGGCAAGCCTCTTATAGCTTATACCATTGAGCAGGCCCGTGCCTCAAAGTATATAGATCGAATTGTCGTTTCGACCGATGATGATGCTATCGCAAATGTCGCGCGGCGCTATGGCGCAGAAGTGCCTTTTATGAGACCCAAGTCTTTGGCGCGTGATACGAGCGGTATGATGGGTGTATTGATACACGCTCTTACTTGGGCTGAGCAGCGCGAGAATAGATTTTATGATATGGTCGTGCTTCTGCAGCCGACTTCTCCATTGCGAACGGCCGATGACATTGATAAATGTGTCAAATTACTGGCGAACGGCAGCTCTGGTAATGTTTTTGCCGTTACTGAGCCATCTACAAATCCATACTATGCTATTGTTGAAAAGGACGCTCGCGGGAATATTAGGAAGATGAAGAAGGGGGCTTTCGTGACCAGGCAATCCGCGCCGCAGGTTTTTGCTATAAACGGCGCTGTTTATGTATGGCGGACCAGCTTGTTCAGGAAAAGGCCAGCCGTTGTTTTGCCGAACAGCACGCTCTATTTTATGCCAAAATCCCGGTCTATAGATATTGATGATGATATTGATCTTAAATTGGCAGAGCTATTGCTACGGGAAAAAAGGAGCTATGGCAAAAAACGTTAGGATAATTCCTCGTCTCGATATAAAAGGGCCGGATCTTGTGAAAGGGGTACACCTCGAAGGCTTGCGCGCTCTCGGAAAGCCCGAGCAGTATGCGCGGTACTATTATGAGCAAGGGGCCGATGAGCTTATATATATGGACATTGTCGCTAGTCTATATAACCGGAATAGTCTTCATGATATCATTACAAAGACTGCGCGGGAGATATTCATTCCCTTGACGGTCGGCGGAGGCTTGCGCACGATAGATGATATCCGAACGGTTTTGCGTGCCGGAGCCGATAAAGTCGCGCTTAATACGGCTGCAATCCGCAACCCGGACATTATACGCGAGGCATCAAGGATGTTCGGATCATCGACTATAGTCATCACAATCGAGGCTATCAGGCAGGATAGCGGTAATTATCTGGCATATACCGATAATGGCAGGGAATACACCGGTATTAATGCCATTGACTGGTCTAGACGGGCCGAAGAGCTCGGGGCCGGCGAAATACTTATAACTTCGGTAGATCGGGAAGGCACGGGGAAAGGATATGATATAGAGCTTATACGGCAAGTCTCTTCGGCTGTCTCAATACCTGTAGTAGCTCATGGCGGTGGCGGTACCCTCTCTCATATAGCCGAGTGTCTTGGCGATGGCTGCGCAGATGCTGTTGCGATATCGTCAATGCTTCATTATGGCTTAATCAAGGAATATTCGAGCGATTATACAACCGGGGTCGAAGGTAACACCGAGTTCCTGAAGAAAGGAATTTCGTTTTCTAAGGTACAACCTACGAATTTAGATACGATAAAATCATATCTGGCTGAGCGCGGTGTTATATGCCGGCCTCATAAGGTTGCGAAGAAGGCGGTGGGCAGTGAAAGCTAGCTATAAGCCGAAGGTAGCCATTATAGACTACGGTATGGGCAACCTATTTAGTGTTACGCTTGCATGCCGTAATGTTGGTCTCGAGCCGTATGTTACACACGATCCGACAGAGCTTGCCGCATCGGATGCCGCTATCCTTCCCGGCGTGGGGGCATTCGGCGATGCAATCGATAGTTTGAAACGACGTGGACTTGTTGATGCCATCGACACATTTATCTCCGGACGCAAGCCGTTTATGGGAATCTGCCTCGGTATGCAACTCCTATTCAGCCGCAGTGAAGAGTTCGGTCGTCACGATGGTCTAGGTATCATACCAGGGTGCGTGGTAAAGTTTCCCGCTATCGGCCAGGACAGAAGGAAAATTCGCGTGCCGCACGTAGGGTGGAGTCGTATATGTATTCCGACTCAAGCCGGGGCGAAAGATTGGGCGGATACCCCCCTTAATTTTGTAGGAGATGGGCAATATATGTATTTCGTTCATTCTTATTATGTAGTACCTGAACTAAAAGATGATATATTGTCTGTTAGTGAGTATGACGGTGTGCAGTATTGCTCTAGTATTTATCGCGACAATATATTCGCATGTCAGTTCCATCCTGAGCGCAGTGCTGATGGTGGAATAGAGATCTATAGAGGGTGGGCAGAGTCGATAAGAAATAAGGAGACGTATTCATGGGGCAGGTAGCGGAAGCCAAATATGGATTGCCAACAGACGTGATCTTTTGCAAAAGATGCGTAATGTCAAATCAAAGACCGGCATCTTCTCAGGAATTTAAACACACGACCAAGATGACCTATAAGACGCTCAATATAAATGAGGATGGAATTTGCGATGCCTGTCGTTATGCTGAGCAGAAAGAACGAATTGACTGGAAGAAGCGTGAAGAAGAGCTTTGCCGTCTTCTTGATTTACACCGAAGGGATGACGGCAGATACGACTGTGTAGTGCCGGGTAGCGGTGGCAAAGACAGTGCTTTTGCCGCGCACGTTCTTAAATATAAGTACGGCATGCATCCGCTTACCGTTACGTGGCCGCCGCTTATGTATACAGATTACGGATATCGTAATTTTCGCAACTGGATAGAGGTCGGAGGGTTTGACAACATATCCTTTAAGCCGAATGGTAAAGTGCACAAGCTCTTGACGCGTCTTTCAATAGACAATCTGTTACATCCATTTCAAACGTTTATTCTTGGGCAGAAGTATCTCCCGCCGAAGATTGCTATTGAACATGAAATCCCCCTTATCTTTTACGGGGAGAATGAAGCGGAATATGGTAATCCGATCGCAGATAATTCATCGTCATTGCGTGATAAATCTTATTATGCCTTTCAGCATCGTGACGATATTTGCATAGCGGGTGCTCCTATACGTCAACTGCGGGAGAAGTATCACCTCACTATGAATGATCTTTCGCCGTTTTTGCCAGTCGGCCATCATCAGCTTGAGCGGTCGAGCGTAGAGGTGAGGTATCTTGGATACTATCTTAAATGGACCCCTCAAGAGAGTTACTACTATGCCGTAGAGCATACGGGTTTTCAGGCCAGACCGTTTAGGTCGCAGGGTACCTACAGTAAGTATTCCGGGATCGACGATAAGATCGACGATCTTCACTTCTATACGACCTATATCAAATTTGGTATCGGACGTGCAACGTACGATGCGTCTCAGGAAATACGTAATAAGCATTTGACTCGAGAAGAAGGAGTGCAGCTTGTGCATAGATTTGACGGTGAATTTCCCGACCGGTACTTTAAAGAGGCGATGGAATTTCTCGACATGACGCCTGATCATTTTTTCGAATTATGCGATAAATTCCGATCGCCTCATCTTTGGCATAAGGTAGATGGCAAATGGCAGGTGCGGCATAAGGTAATATAGCGGACGGAGCGTAAGATGCGGGTGTTGCTGGTAGTGTACGATAATGGGTCATATATACATTGGTTCCCTCAGGGACTCGGTTCGATTGCGGCTGTTTTGCGTGCAAAAGGCCATGAGGTATTGGTTTATAACCAGGACATGCACCATTATGAGGCCTCGCATCTGACCGATTATCTCGATCATAATAACTTCGATGTTATCGGGGTAAGCGTTATAGCGGGATACTACCAGCACAAGAAGCTGCTGGAGATATCCGAAGCTATTAATAAGTCGAAACATAGGCCGCTGTATATCATCGGTGGCCATGGACCGTCACCGGAACCAGAATACTTTTTACGTAAGACTGGTGCTGACCTGGTAGTTATGGGGGAGGGCGAAGAGACGATACTCGAAGTGATGGGCCGCTATGAATTGCGCCAGGCATTTGATGGAGTGCGGGGGATAGCCTATCGTCAAGGTGATGGGATCGTGGTAAATCAGCGCCGACCGCTTATCAGGGATATTGATTCGCTCCCGCTTCCGGCCTACGATCTATTTCCTATCGAGTATTACCGTCTGCTTCGTATGCCACATACGACCAACGATGATTTTGCAATCCCGGTCTTGTCCGGGCGAGGATGTACATTTAACTGCACTTTCTGCTACCGCATGGATGATGGGTTTCGCCCTCGCTCATCGACGGCAATAGTCGATGAGATACGCTATCTTAAGAAGAAATACAGGATCTCGTATATTGCTTTTTCCGATGAGTTACTCATGTCATCGACCGGAAGAACTCGTGAGCTGTGCGAGGCTTTTCTTGCTGCAGACCTCGGCATCAAGTGGTGCTGTAATGGTCGGCTCAATTATGCCGTATCGGACATACTTCATCTTATGAAACGAGCAGGATGTGTTTTTATCAACTATGGCATCGAAGCATTCGATGACAGCGTGCTTCGGAAGATGAACAAAGCCCTTACTACCAAGCAGATAGTTGAAGGCATAGAGGCGACCCTTAGGGAAGGTCTGAGTCCGGGGTTCAATATAATATTCGGGAACATTGGCGACACCAGGCAGACATTACAGAAAGGGGTCGACTTTCTCCTCAAATATGACGATGGCGCGCAGATGCGCACTATCCGGCCAGTGACTCCATATCCGGGGTCGCCTTTATATTATTATGCGATAGAGAAAGGGCTCCTCGGAGGCATTGGAGATTTTTACGAAAAGAAGCATTTAAATTCCGATCTGGTGAGCGTCAATTTTACCGACATGACGGATCAGGAATTTCATAATGCGCTTTACAAGGCAAACAGCGTATTGCTGAATAACTATTTCAATAAGTCTAAACAGCGAATGAATGTTCAGATGAATAAGCTATACACAGAAAATGACAGTTCGTTTCGCGGATTTCGTCAAAGTTAATATCTTTAACATAATTTATAAGGAGAAGTATGGATAGCGATGCGTATATATTTGAAAATCAGTCGATTCGAGAAGCCCTGAGAAAACTTAACAAATCAGAGACGCGGGTCCTTATTGTAATAAATCATAAGCGGGAACTTCTAGGCACGTTGGGAGACGGGGACATACGCAGGCATATCCTTAAAGGCAAAGGTGTTAGCGTAAGCATCCGGAGTGCATACCGCAGAAATCCTACGGTTATTTATGAAGATGCATATTCTCCTGCACGCGCCAAGGAGCTTTTGTTCAGGACAAAAACGTTACTTATACCAGTTCTCGACCGACAAGGAAAAGTTACAAGATTTGTTACCTGGAATGAGATATTCTCGAAAGATGATATTATTACTTCGCCTAAAAAGAAGCTTGATATTCCGGTTATCGTCATGGCAGGAGGCAAGGGCACCAGGCTCGACCCTCTCACCAATATCATTCCGAAATCTCTCATTCCGATAGGCGATAAGCCGATAATCGAGGTTATTATAGACGAGTTCAGGCGGTTCGGGGTAGATAAATTTTACCTGACACTGAATTATAAGCGTGAGATACTCGAATCTTATTTTAACAGTATAGAAAAAGAGTATTCCTTAAGATATATTCGTGAAAAAGATTATCTTGGTACTGCGGGTAGCCTCAAGCTTATAAAGCAGAAGCTGGGGAATATTTTTATCGTTTCGAACTGTGACATTATAGTTCGCGCCGATTATGATGAGGTCATTCGTTTTCATGAGGAGCACGGCGCCTCACTTACGGTCCTCTCCGCCATACAGCACTACCGCATTCCATATGGCGTGGTAAAGTTTCGTCAGCATGGAGAGGTGAGTGAAATAGTTGAAAAGCCCGAATACACATTTTCGGTAAACGCGGGTGTATATGTGTTGAGCAATGACTGCCTCAAAAAGATCCCATCCGGGAAATGCTTCGATATGACAGATCTTATAAAGGCGTTGTTGCGTGATGGTAAAAAGGTATTGACATATCCTGTAAGCGAAAATGACTATACTGATATTGGCCAATGGGAAGAATATAAAAAGGCGGTCGAAAAGATACATGGTATATAGCACGAACGACAAAAAGAAGCGCGCGGTCAGGTATGACTGTGCCGTTGGATTCCATAATGCTTTCAGGACTTTGTATCTGCAGGCCTACATAATTTGCACTGGTAGGAGCGTATGTTTCTATAATACATTTTTTTGTCCAAAAGGAGCCATAAATGGCTGGTTCCTGCGTAATAAACGAGTTGTTTTTAAAGGTACTGGGGTTGGCCAGGAAAAGGCACGCTACTATAGCATACAAGACGAAGCCAAAGATGCGACCGATGTATTCTTTCATCGCTTTGGTGCGAATACTTTTTTTGTTCGATATCTTAAAAGATTTTTTAAAACCGAGAGGATCGGATGGTATGTTAAGAAAAAGACCGCTTTCAGTTTTTTTGAGGTTCTGTGCGGGCTCTATTTAGCAAAAAAAAATGCGTGTGATGACGTGATACTGCTGCTGGATACACCAGATAACAGGTTCATCACTGAGTGGTTCCAGAATAAGGAAAAGACTGTGCTGAACCTGCGGTGGCTTAGCCCGTTGCCTGTCCTATTATGCCAGATAATGGCGTATTATGCGTTTGTGTTGAAGAGCCTTGTGACCAGAGGTGTTACGATTAAAAAATTTGAGAGTGCGAAATTGTATAAAGAGGCGGTCTGGGGTATTTCGCGGCCTACAATGAGAGATGACGCTGTAGTTGATGGAATGAATTTTAGAAAAGAGGACGTGTTTTTCTATTCTCGTTATTACGATGAAGCGCGACAGAGGTCAAGCCGTGAAATTATCAAAGCAGGATATCGTTTAGTCGATATTAATAAGTGTCCGGTTAATATAGCTTTTAGGACCATAGACTTTATCCGTATTTTTTTTGTTCAGCCATTTATTCTGTTCCTCAGCAGTATTGTAAGGAAAGACGAGCGTTTTATTGAACATACACGTTTTTACAGGGATATATTTTCTCATTATGCATTTTTAAGCACGCATGATGTAAAATGTCACATAGCGTCTATAGATTATGATGAAGTGGCTGAGACTATAATAATGAATTGGTTTGGAACGAAGAACGTTTTATATCAATGGAGCGATTGGACATCCGGCAGGGATGTGTTTAATTCTTTCACAGCTTTTAATAATTATTATGTGTGGGGATTTATCCATGGCCGCGCGCAAGAATCTAATTGTTTCTGTGATAAAGAAGAAGAGGTAGGATGCATATTTCTTAAAACTTATTTTGATTCATTACGAAAACGATGCTCGCGTGGCTCCGCAAGCGTTGTGAAGAATATTCTGTTATGTGACAGCGGATTCAGTAACGCAATATTCGGGACCGAATCGGCATATCTGGATTTTCTCGACCTCGCTATAAACTTGCTTGAAGAATGTAAAGACACGAAAGTTGTTTTCAAGCTTAAATTACCGCTTCGCGATGTCGAGATCCGTTTTATTGATGAAGAAAACAGGCTGTTGTACAAGCGGAAGGTCGAGCGCCTGGTTGCCGATAGTAGATTTACTTTTGTAGATCCATATCAATCTCAGTCAGAGCCGTTGATGGCGGAGGCGGATATAGTGATTACTATGGGGATAGGTTCGTCTTCATCCATAGCTCTTATGGGGAGGAAAGAGGCGATTTATTATGACAAGGCAGGGAATAGTAAACATCCGATGTGTCTTTATAAAAACAAGGTTGTTTTTACGGATAGTGGCAGGCTGATAGATTTCGTCAAAGATGTGCTGGGTGGCAGAGAGTCGGTATTCAGCTATATTGATGGCGATGTATTGAAGAGATACGATCCTTTTGGAGATGGAATGGCCTTGGAGAGATTGACCGCATCTCTTGCAAAAGAGTGCTTGCCTATGGCGGCCCATTTATGAAGATTATTATTGTTGCGTTTAAATATTTGAAACAGTATCCGGCCTTAGCGGCAATGGCTTTGGGGTCGATGATAGCTGCTTCATTCTTTGAAGGTATTAGTTTTGGCATGCTCGTTCCGCTCATCCAGAGCATGATCAGCACAGAGTCGGGATCAGTGAGCGCTCTAGTATTTATTCAGCGCTTAGTCCCAGTTAATATCGCCTCATCTCCAAATATGGCAATAACTACTATCTTCATAGGCTTATTCATGATTCTCTGCCTGAAGAACTCGTTCTTGTATATATCATCGATGCTTATCGCAAGGCTCCGACTGACGGTAACACGGGATTTGTCAGTCAACCTTATGGATCGTCTTATTAGATATGATATATCATACTTTGATCAGGCAAAGACGGGGCATCTATTGACGCATATAGATGCAGAGACTAATCGTATCGGGACTTTTATCCTAAACGTGCTCAACTTTATTTCTCTGGCTATAAGGGTTGCTGCTTATGTGTGCGTCCTGATCGTTATCTCATGGCAGGCGAGCGCTATACTCTTTATTTTGGTTATAATTGTGCTATTGCCTCTTGAGCTGGTTATGAAGCGCCTCGCCGTTCTTAGCGAGAAATTATCTCAGGCGTTAGCAGGCTTCAATTTTAAGATGCTCGAGATACTTCAGGGCATACGTCTTATAAAAGAACGGGGGACAGAAAAACAAGAGAGCGCTAATTTTCGTGCTGTGGCCGAAGAGATGTATCAATGTCATTATAGTGTCAATCGGTATACTAGCATGCTGGTTCCTTTGTCAGAGACAGTGATTGTGGGGCTGATAACAGTGCTATTTGTCGGACTGCTACGATATTCACAGGTCAATACTGCTGCGTCATTCCCTTTTGTCGCTGCATATATGGCTATACTTACAAAAGCGCTCACACAGCTGAATCAGATGAATACGACACGATCGACAGCCCTGGCTAACGTTGCGGCGCTAACGAATTATGAAAAGATGTATGATGAACGCGGCAAAAAGACGATCATGTCTTGTGGCATAGAGGTTCGGGCGCTATCCGGGTCAATCGATTTCGAGGGAGTTTCTTTCTGTTATGAGCCTGGTAAGCCAGTATTTTCGGGAATCTCGTTTGTCATACCATATGGGAAAGTTCTTGCTATAGTTGGACCATCTGGCGCAGGCAAAACTACACTCGTGAACCTAATTATGCGGTTCTATGACCCTGTAGAGGGCAGGATCCTTGCAGATGGTATTGAGCTGAAACAACTAGATGTTATTGCATGGAGGCGGCGTATAGGTTTCGTTTCACAGAACCTTTTCCTATTCAACGCGAGCGTTAAGCAAAATATCGCATATGGAGTTGCTGGCGCCACGGATGAACAGATACTGACGGCCGCAACTATTGCCCATGCGGATGAGTTTATACAGAAACTTCCGCAGAAGTACGATACAATTATCGGTGAGCGTGGTGTGCAACTTTCTGGCGGTCAGCGGCAGAGACTATCGATAGCACGTGCAGTGGTAGAAAACCCAGAGATTCTTATACTTGACGAAGCTACGAGCTCTCTCGACTCGGAAACGGAGTTATGTATAAAGGACGCCCTTGACGCTGTGATGGCGAACCGCACGGTCATCGCGATTGCGCATCGCTTGGCTACGATAAATCGTGCTGACAAGATCATTGTTATGGATAACGGCGCCATTGTTGCACAAGGCGCACACGCTGAGCTTATTAAGTCTAGCGCTCTCTACAGAAAACTTTATAATACGCAGTTCGATAACCGATAGTAATTAAGGGGGATAATATGGGCTTAAAGGCAGGTCTACGTATGCGTAAAATGCTTACAGGGTCATGGATTACAATGGGTGACGGATCGATTGCTGAGATTATGGCTCAGTCCGGATTTGACTGGCTCGTAGTAGATATGGAGCATTCGGCTATTACTCTTGACATAGCGCAGTCACTTATTCGCGTTATCGATTCGGCAGACGTCGTGCCATTAGTACGTGTTGGTGAGAACGACGCCACACTTATTAAACGGGTCATGGACGCCGGTGCACATGGAGTAATTGTTCCGATGGTAAACTCGCGTTCGGATGCCGAAAACGCGGTTCGCGCAGTGCGCTATCCGCCTGATGGTATACGTGGCGTGGGCTTAACGCGCGCACAAGGTTACGGGTTCTGTTTCAATGAATATAAAAAGTGGGCGAAAAAAAACGCAATAGTAATTGTCCAGATAGAGCATATTGATGCCATAAAGAATCTAGAATCTATCCTGAATGTCGATGGTGTTGACGGGTCAATTATTGGTCCATATGATCTTTCCGGTTCCTTAGGTTATCCCGGAGAATTCGACAGGCCTATTGTAAAAAACGCTATTGCCAGGTATGAGCTTGTATGCAAGAAACTTGGCAAACCAATGGGATTTCATGTGGTTCAACCGGATGTAGGAAAAGCCAAAGCGTATAAAAAGAAAGGGTACTCGTTTCTAGCCGTAGGGCTCGACACGCTCTATCTTGGTATAAAGGCGCGGGAGGTGCTGAGTGAGGTGTGTCGATGAAGAGGAGGGGAAGCGATTTTATAGTAGGCGTCATACCCGCGCGGATGGGTTCGTCCAGGTTTTCCGGCAAGCCATTGGCAAAGATATGCGGGATCCCGATGATAGGGCACGTGTATATGCGCAGCAAGATGTCGAAGCTTCTTGACGATGTATTCGTCGCGACGTGCGACAAGGAGATTGCCGATTACATGAGCACGATCGGCCGGGACGCGATAATGACATCGGCGTCGCACGAAAGGGCGTCGGACCGGTCGGCGGAAGCGATCGATAAGGTGGAGAAGATGACCGGGCGGAAGGTAACCATAGCCGTTATGATACAGGGCGACGAGCCGATGATCCGTCCGGAGATGATAGACAGGGCCGTAGAGCCGCTCCTCGGGGACCGGTCGATCGAAGTCGTGAACCTGATGTCGCTTATTGGGACCAGGGAAGAAGAAGACGACCCCAACGAGGTAAAGGTGGTCTGCGACAGGAAAGGTTTTGCGTTATATTTCTCGCGCGAGCCCATACCGTCGCGCAAAAAAGGCGCCCGGGACGTGCGTATCATGAAGCAGGTCTGTGTAATACCGTTCCGCAGGGATTTCCTGGAGAAGTTCAACAGATTACCGCAGACGCCGCTGGAAATAGCGGAGTCCGTGGATATGCTTCGCGTCCTCGAGCACGGCTACAAGGTAAAGATGGTCGAGGTCGACGATGTGACGTACAGCGTCGATACGCCCGAGGACCTCAAAGATGTCGAGGCCGCTATGAAAGGCGACGAGCTTTTGAAAGATTACCGAAAGAGCAAATGGCTGAAGAAAAGAGCCTGATATGTCCGTTGTGCGCCTCGCGCGTTGACAGGTCATCCATTGCCGGGGACTTCGTGTACGGCGGTTCTGCCGCCCAGAAGTTCTATGGCTGCGAGGTATGCGGCGTAGCCTTCCTGTCGCCCGCTATGAGCGCGGACGATGAGAAACGGTTCTACGCCAAAGAGTTCGAGAAGTTCATGGAGAACCGCTCCGGCAAAGATCTTGACTGGAGCGGCCCCGAGGCGCATATCCGCTCGAACGAAAAGCAGTATGAGCGCAGGATCAGGTTCTTCCGGGACCTTATAGCGCCCGGGAAACGTGTCCTTGAACTGGGCTGCTCTTCCGGGTTCATGCTTCTGCCGGTCCGCGAGCTGGGCGCCAGTGTCGCTGGAGTTGAGCCTTCCGGCGGGTTCACATCGTTCTTAAGGTCCAAAGGGGTTGCGGTATACGATTCGATAGAGTCGATGAATAGGACCGGAAAAGAAGCGCCGTTCGACCTCGTCCTGCATTTCTTCGTGCTGGAGCATATGCGCGATCCCGCGGGTTTCCTGCGCGACGCGCTCTCTTGCGTTTCCGACGGCGGGTCGATGGTATTCGAGGTGCCGTCAAGGGACGATCCTCTTATAACTATATATGACATACCGGCGTTCAGGAAATTTTACTGGTCGGTCGCGCACCATTACTATTTCAACAGGCGTTCACTGGAATATCTGCTCGGCAAAGTAGGGGCAGAGTACGAGATATTTCCGGAACAGCGGTATGACATCTCGAACCATTTTACCTGGGCAATAGAAGGCAAGCCGGGAGGGCAGGGAAAATATTCGCAGGCGTTCACGAAAGAGGCCGAAGCGGCATACCGCGACAGCATGATCCGGACCGGCCACTGCGATACGCTCGTTGTGCGTATGAGAAAGGCTTAAGAGGATGAGGACGGCGGTCGTTACGGGAGGAGCAGGATTCATAGGGTCGCATCTGGCGAGAAGGCTCGTAAGCGAAGGCTGGAAGGTCATCGTTATAGATAACCTTTCGACGGGTTTTAAGGAGAATATCCCGCCCGAAGCCGAGTTCATATCGGCCGATATATCCGATAAGGGATTTATAGCTAATCTCAAGCCGGTCAGATGCGACGTGATCTTTCATCTCGCGGCGCAGTCTTCGGGCGAGATATCGTTCGACGATCCGGTGTATGACCTGAATACGAACTGCATGAGCACGATACTTCTTCTTGACTGGTGCCGTAAGAACGGCGTCAAGCGGTTCATATACACCAGCTCGATGTCGATATACGGCGATCAGGAGGTGCAGCCGGTGGCCGAGACGGCGGTGCCGCATCCGAAGTCATTCTACGGCGCCGGTAAGCTCGCGTCCGAGGCGTATATATCCATATATTCCAAGATGGGCCTGGACACCACATCGCTCAGACTCTTCAACGTCTACGGCCCCGGGCAGAATATGGGAAATATGAGGCAGGGGATGGTGAGCATATATATGGCGTACCTGCTCGACAGGAAGGAGCTTCACGTAAAGGGTTCCGCCGACAGGTACCGCGATATTATCTACATAGATGATGTGATAAATGCGTACATGAAGTGCATAGACCGGACGGAGACATTCGGAAAATCGTACAATATAGCGACCGGCAGGAAGACTACCGTCGGAGAGCTCGTCTCCGGACTGCTTAAGGCATTCGGATACGATAAGTCAGGTTATCCCGTCAGGTATAGCGGCTCGACGCCGGGCGATACGTTCGGCATATACGCCGATATCGGTTCGTTCATGCATGACACCGGATGGAAGCCGTCCGTAAAGTTAGAGGACGGCATAAAGATAATGGTCGAATGGGCCAGGGGGAGGGCCGGTCGATGAGTATTTCGCGCGCGCTGACCGTTATGACGGAAGAGGCAGATCTGTGGGTGAGGACGTTATTCGTGCGGGACATCCCGGGCAGGATAGGATTGGCGGTCCGTCGGATATATTGGAGGGGCAGGTTCAAAGAGGCTGAGGCCTTCTCGATATATCCCGGGTGCGAGATAAGCTCACCCGAAAATATATCCATTGGATATGGTTGCGTGTTCTTCGAAGACTGCAGGCTGGCTGCGCAGGGAAACGGGCAGATAACCATAGGCGGCGGCTGCGTATTCAATAGCGACGTATATCTTAACGCGGCCGAAGGCGGCAGGATAGTTATCGGGAAGAATGTCATCGTGGGCCCGCGCGTAACTATGCGCGCCTCGAACCACAAGTACGCCGACCGGAACCGTCCCATCAAGGAGCAGGGGCATGACCCGGACGAGATCGTGATAGGCACCGATGTCTGGATAGGCGCGCACGCGGTCATATTGCCCGGCGCCCATATCGGCGACGGTGCCGTGATCGCGGCGGGCGCTGTCGTGTCGGGTGATATACCTGAATACGCAATGGCCGGCGGGGTGCCGGCGAAGGTTATAAGGGAGAATTGCAGGAACTAAAGGTGGCGGACCAGTCAAGTATGAAGAACAGGCAGTTCACGGTATTGTTCGTATATTCAAACAAGATGCTCGAAACGCTCATTTCGATCAACCTTTCGGCCCTTTCGGCCGTCCTGAAGGAGCGTGGTTTCGAGGTCAAACTTTTCGATACGACATACTATCGCACTGAAGAGAAGAGCGGGTATGATGTCCGCGTCGAGAATCTACAGCTGAGGAGCTTCGACCTTTCGAAATACGGCGTCTCGTACAGGGATACCGATATGTACGGCGACTTCCGTGCTCTCGTAAAGGACCTGAAGCCGGATATCATAGGCCTCACCGCCGTAGAGGATACCTACGAGATGGGGATGTCGCTCCTGAGATCTGTCAGGGATCTGGGCGTGCCCTCAATAGTGGGAGGCGTGCATGCGGTGATATCTCCCGACGAGGTCATAGCCGACCCGTCCGTAGATATGGTATGTACGGGCGAGGGAGAGAACGCGTTTGCCGAATTATGCGAAAAGATGCGCGATGGGAAAGACTTCACGGATGTGCGCGGGATATGGTTCAAAAAGGGCGGCGCTGTAATCAAGAACCGCAGCGCCGAACTTACGGACATAAACACGATGCCGCATCTGGACTTCACGATATACGAAAAGGAACGTTTTTACCGTCCTATGCAGGGGAAGGTCTACCGCATGCTGCCGGTCGAGGTCAGCCGCGGATGCCCGTTCTCATGCACCTACTGCGCTGCGCCGAAACTGCGGGAGATATATAAGGCCAGCGGCACGTATTATCGCAAGAAGAGCATCGAGCGTGTCATAGATGAGATAAAGTTCTACAGGGACAGGTACGGAATGGATTACGTATATTTTACGGCCGAGACGTTCCTGTCGATGAACGATGCGGACTTCAGGAAGTTCGTGGAGCTGTATAAGGATATAAAGATACCGTTCTGGGGGCAGACCAGGCCCGAGACCGTGACCGCCGAACGCATCAAGGCTCTTGAGGGCATCGGATGCGACAGGCTTACGGTAGGTATCGAGAGCGGGAATGAGCGCGTGCGGCGTAAGATACTGAACCGTAATGTCTCGAACGATTCGATAATCCGCGCGTTCGATATACTGGCCGGTTCGTCCATACCGGTCAGCGTCAATAACGTCATAGGGATCCCGGACGAAACGAGGGAAGAGATATTCGACACAATAGAGCTGAACAGGAGGGTCGGGTCCGACAGTACCAGCGTATTCATATTCACACCGTACCGCGGGACCGCGCTGCGCCAGCATTGCATCGACAAGGGCTATATGGACTCGGATGATTCGTATCACGCGGATATCAGGAAGAAGTCTATATTGAAGATGCCGACGCTCTCCGACGCCGAGATACGCGGGCTTTTGCGCACCTTTCCGCTCTATGTAAAATTCCCGAAGTCGGAGTACGATGCCATACGGGCCGCCGAGAAGTTCGACGAGCAGGGCGATCTCGCATTCCGTAAATTGAGCGAGCGTTACAGAAAGGAATATTTCAAGCAATGAAGATAGCTATCTCGACCACCACATTTGGCGCTGAAGATCCGTCGCCTCTTGAGTATTTAAAAAAGAAGGGTTACGTAGCGGTGCTGAACCCGCATAAGCGGCAGGTGACATCCGACGAGCTGGTCGTGCTCGCGCAGGGTGCCTGCGGGCTGATAGCCGGGACTGAGAAGATCACCGACGCCGCGATGGCGCAGCTGCCTTCGCTTAAGGTCATATCGCGCTGCGGCGCGGGAGGCGATAACGTCGACGCCGCGGCCGCGCGCAAACGCGGCATAAAGGTATTCACGACGCCCGACGCGCCTACGACGGCCGTTGCGGAGCTTACGGCGGGCCTCATACTCGGCCTGGCCAGGGCGATACCGCTGGCCGATCGCCTCGTGCGGTCCGGGGCATGGAAGAAGCATATGGGATCGCTCGTTTCCGGTAAGCGTGCCGGGATCATCGGCTACGGCCGGATAGGCAAAAAGGTCGGAGAGCTGTTGTCGTCGCTGGGTTGCGATGTGGTCTATTGTGATATAAATATGACGGCCGGGAACGATATCGCCGGCAAGGCCAGACGCATAAGCTGCGAAGAGCTTCTAAAGACGTGCGACATAGTTACGATACACGCCTCAGGGACAGGCGGTGCCGCTATATTGGACGATAGGGCGATAGCGCTTATGAAGAGAGGCGCCTTTCTGGTAAATACGTCCCGCGGCACGGCGATAGACGAAACGGCTCTTTATCGCGCGCTTAAGGACGGCCGCCTGGCAGGCGCTGCGCTCGACGTATTCGGCAGAGAGCCGTACGACGGACCTTTGAAAGAGCTGGACAATGTGATACTTACCCCACATGTAGGTTCCTACGCCCGCGAGGCTAGGATCGCCATGGAGATGGAAGCTGCTGCCAACCTGGTGCATGGACTGGAGGAGAGATAATGAAAGCTATAGTGTTCGGTGGTTCAGGTTTTCTGGGAAGTCATGTCGCCGATGCCCTTGACGACGCAGGGTATAAGGTGACGGTATTCGATATAAAACCTTCGCCGTACCTGAGAGATACCCAGCGGATGGTCGTGGGCGACATACTCGACGAAGACAAGGTCCTCGCCGTCGTGAAAGGCAATGACGTAGTCTACAATTTCGCCGGGATAGCGGATATAGACGAGGCCAGGGAGCGTCCGCTCGATTCGGCCAGGATAAACATAATAGGGAACTCCGTAATACTCGAAGCCGCACGCAAATGTAAGGTCAAAAGGTTCGTGTTCGCCAGCTCGCTTTACGTGTACAGCAAGTCAGGCTCGTTCTACAGGAGCACGAAGCAGGCGTGTGAGCTGATAATCGAGAATTACCGGGAGCGCTTCGGATTGCCTTATACCATCCTGCGTTACGGCTCGCTCTACGGGCCGCGCTCGAACGAACACAACTTCATATATCGTGTCATCAGGCAGGCGTTATCGGAAGGCCGTATTACACGACTGGGAGACGGCGACGAATTGCGCGAATACATCCATGTTGCCGATGCCGCTAAGGGGAGCGTGGATATACTGGACGGTGAGTTCGCGGACCATTGTGTGACGCTTACGGGCAACCAGCAGATGAGGATAAAGGACCTGTTTGTTATGATAAGCGAGATGCTCGATAAGAAGGTCAAGGTCGACTTCCTCCCGCCGGGTAATACCGTGCATTATGAGATAACGCCTTATTCTTTCATGCCGCGGGTCGGCAGGAGGCTCGTCAGCCGCACATACAGGGACTTCAGCGAAGGGGTCCTGGAGACGATATGCGAGGTGCATAAGAATATGAACGGCAAAGCCGACGGACGCAGGGCGCGGCCAGCGCGCCGGGTGAAATGAGATACCGGTTCCTTTCCTATACGATAGAAGAACGCATGCCGGTGTACGGAGGACGGGCATCCGTATCGATAACCCCTGTGCGGTCCATTGCGCGTAAAGATACCGCCAACGTCTCTTCCATATCATTAAATAATCATTGGGGAACGCACATTGACCTTCCGCGTCATTTCTTCAACAAGGGCGCATCTGTTTGCGATCATCCTGCAGATTTCTGGCGTTTCAGCGCACCGTGCGTCATAAACCTGAAGCTAAAGCCGTCCGAACTGCTGCGGTGGGGCGATTGGGCCGGGCCGCTGCGCAAAGCGCATGACATCATTCTATTCAGGTCCGGATGGGGACGCCGCCGCGCCCGGAAAGAGTACGGCACGTCTAATCCCGGCGTGCATCCGGAAGTCGCGGATATTCTGCGCGTCGGATTTCCAAATGCGCGGGCCATAGGTATAGACTGGGTTTCAGTGTCTCCTTACAAAGACCGCGCGATAGGCCGGATGTCGCACAGCGCATTCCTTGATCCGGATGGCGCAGGAAGGCCGGTAGCGATAATCGAAGATATGGACCTTTCCGCGCCGATGGCCCGCCTGTCGGAGGTCACGGTTCTTCCGCTGCGGGTAGAAGGTATCGATAGTGCGCCGGTCACGGTGCTGGGGGCTTTCCGTGATTAAAGCGATAATATTCGATTTTGACGGCGTCCTGGCCGAGTCCTTTGATATAAAGACCAGGGCATTTGCCCGGACATTTGAAGATGAAGGGGAGGATGCCGTTAAAAAGGTCGTCGCCTACCATGTGGCAAACGGAGGACTGTCGCGTTTTGAGAAGTTCAGATATATATACCGCACTATCCTGAAGCGGGAATTGACCGACGAGATATTCCGGGATCTTTGCCGCAGGTTCGAGCAGTTCGTCGTTGAAGAGGTTGTGAATGCGCCGTCCGTCCGCGGAGCGGATGAATTCCTGAAAAATACACGCGGCCGTTATGCAATGTTCATCTGCTCAGGCACACCACAGGACGAGATCAGGATGATAGCCGAAAAGCGCGGCATCGCGCAGTACTTTTCATCTATATATGGTTCTCCGGCAGGCAAGGACGAGATCGTCAAGAGGATCATCAGGGAGAACGGATTACAACCCGGGGATGTCCTGTATATCGGAGACGCCATGAGCGATTATGAGGCTGCCGTTGCGAACGGTCTGGTCTTCATAGGGCGCACCATCCCGGGCAACGATGTGCTGGGGGGCAGATGCGATATGATCGCGGATCTGACAGGGCTTGATGCCGTGATCGCGCGTGTTGACATGGCGAAGAGTGGTGGTCGATGAATCCCTCCTCATATGAAGAACGGCTTGGGGAAGCCCGCGGGGTATTATCGGCCGCCCTGGAAGCTGCGTATCACGACGAATTCCTGCTTTCGAACCAGGTCCTGGGCAGGAGCCCGTTCAGCAACGATTATCTGGAGCTATTTTTGTCCGGAGAAGAAAAAAGCGCATCACCGCTCCTGATTGCGCGTTCGCTGCTGTTATATTACGCGAAGAGCTCGATCCATTACGCTCTTTACCTGGTAAAGAAGGCGTTACATGCGATCTCCGGTCAGCGGGCAAAGACCTTCGAATCCGGAAAGGATGCGGTACTTGTAGACGTCGTATTCCTCGTCGACAGTATCAGGGCGGCAGGCAGATTCGATGAGCGGTATTTTTTCCCCGGGCTGAGCGCATTTCTGAAGGATAATAATATCCGATACGCCTATCTGCCGTTCTTTTACAGCGGATCCTATCAACGCAAGCCGTTCGAGCTATTTAAGGTCTTCCGCATACTGAAGGCGCAGGACGAGCCCGTCCTGACAGAATTTCAGCTGCTGAATATCATCGACATCTTAAGGATAAGCCTCTTCATACTCGCATACCCGTTCCACGTTCTCAGGTTCCGCAAGACGCTCGGCGCCGCGACGTTCGGGAACAGGATTTTGCGATATGAGCTTGTCCGCGCGCTCGATCACGTGACGTTCTATAGCTATATCCGGTATCTCGTCGGCAGGCGTATCGCCGCTCTGCCGTTCAGTTCGCTCAAGGTTATCAGCTGGTATGAGAACCAGCCGATGAACAAGAACCTGTATAAAGGACTGCGTTCGGGTGCGGGATCGGTCGCGGTCTACGGCGCACAGCTATTTCCTCACTCGCTAGACTACCATTACATGATGCCGGACGCAAACGAACGGTCTTACGGTCTGTCGCCCGACGTTGTGGTCGTAGGCGGCTCGCGATATATTCATGATGACGGCGCTGTGCCGTATAGAGTCGGGCCGTCGTTGCGCAACGCCCGTTTATTCGCTCAGACCTCGCCAAAAACAAAAACCCCCGACAAGGACATCGTAGTATTCCTCCATCTTTTTCGGGAAGATACGACGCATCTCCTGCGCCTGCTGCGCGACCCGGCTCTTGAGGAATTCAAATTTTTGCTCAAGCCACACCCCGGATTGCCTATAGACGGGCTGGGTTCACTTGTGCCGGGCAATTGCAGGATCACAGACGAAGACCTTTATACCTTGCTTGGCCATGCGTGCGTTGCGATAGGAGGCGGCAGCGGCAGTCTGGTCGAATCTGTCGCGCTGGGAGTCCCGGTAATATGCGTAAAGAGCAAAAGACGTTTCGATTACAATAGGGGATTCTTCGATGCTGGGGAGGGTGTCATATGGAGCGAGGTTGCAACTGCCGGCGAGCTTCAAAAAGAGCTCGGGCGGATAGGTATGATGAGCGGCAGCGCTGCGATAGCGGAATTGGCGGCTGGCTACCGGAACCGTTGCTTCGTAGAGCCGACCGACGAAGCCATACGTAAGGCCTTTGATTTTTAATACTGTTATGCCTGATTTATATGCTACAATTAACAGTTTGTATTGTGTTGTTAGGCTGACCACAACCCATGCGGAGGCTGCTTATGGCCGTTGGAAAGTCAAAGATATCGCTGGTATTCCCAGTTTATAACGAGTCGGACAACCTGCCGGAATTATATTCGCAGGTGAGACGCGCTTGCGAGAGCGTGGGAGTCGATTACGAGATGATCTTCGTGAACGACGGCTCTACTGACAGTTCTCTCCATGCCATCAGAAAGCTGAAGGCGGACGACGACAAGGTCAGGTACCTGTCGCTTTCGCGTAATTTCGGGCACCAAAACGCTATATTCGCCGGCATGTCGCATGCAAAAGGCGATTGTGTCATAACGATGGACGCGGACCTGCAGCATCCGCCGTCGATGATTGGCACTATGGTCAAGATGTGGCGCGACGGCGCGGAGGTGGTTTATACTACAAAAAAGAGTACTCACCTGTCGGTATTAGATCATGCGTTGTTCAGGGCTTTTTACTGGTTCATATCCAAAGTGTCACGCGTAGAACTTGAGTTCGGCCAGTCGGATTTCCGGCTTCTCGACAGGAAAGTGGTCGATGTTATCCTGAGGATACCGGAGTATCACAAGTTCCTGCGGGGCCAGGTAAAATGGATAGGCTTCAAACAGGCCGGGTTATCCTATGATGTAGACAGGCGTTATGAAGGCAAGACGAAGATGTCTTATCGCCGTCGCCTTTCATTTGCTATGGACGGTATATTTGCGTTCTCCAGATACCCCCTGCACCTTATAATGCTAATAGGTATTACCGTTCTGATAGGATCATCCATGTTCATTCTGGTAGTGCTATATTTCTGGCTTTTAAGGATATTGAACATACCAAGTCATATGTCTATACCTCCGGGCTTCGCTACGCTGGCGATAGGGATATTCTTCCTGGGCAGCGTCCAATTGATAGCTATAGGACTAATGGGTGAGTATGTAGGACGCATATATGACCAGACGAAAGGACGTCCGGTATTCATTGTCAGTGAATCGTCGGATCAGGGAGAAGGAGCATGACGATGCATCCTTGCGCGATATGCCGGCTCGACAAGCAGACGGCGCTTGAGTCCGCAGAACTCGGACTTTACAGATGCGGCTCCTGCGGGCACGTCTTCAAGTCCGCGTCCGGAAAGTCCAATGAAAAATACGGCGAGGAATATTTTACAAAGGAGCATAAGAACTGGTTCGCCAATCTTGACTATCCGTTGTTCGAGTTTATCCGCGCAGAGATAGTTCGGCTGAAAGGTGATAAAGGTATCAAGGTGCTGGACATAGGATGCGGTAAGGGAGATCTTCTCAAGTATCTTAAGGCAAGGGATTCAAGGCTGGAGCTTTACGGCATAGATCTGAGCGCTAATCGGCACCCGGATATCAATTTCGTTCAGGGCGACATATTGAAGCTGGACCTCGGAGTGAAATTTGACGTTGTTTGCAGCATCGCTTCTATAGAGCATGTCGATTCTCCGTTGGAATTTGCATGCAGGATAAAAGATCTTCTTCTTCCCGGAGGCATAGCGTTTATCGTGACGGACAATGACGACGGGATGATATATGCGGCTGCGAGATTGCTGAGGAAGGTCGGGATAAGGGCCCCTTACGACAGGCTGTATATGGCTCACCACCTGCAGTGTTTCTCACGCAAATCGTTGCGGATGTTGGTAGAGAATTGCGGATTGCGCGTAATATCGCATAAGGACCACAACCATCCGGTGGCCGCGGTCGATTATCCGGATGCGGATATTATCCTTAAAGCCATATACGCTGCAGCGGTCCGGATCATATTCGGCCTATCGGGACTGTTTCGGACCGGTATATTACAGGTTGTGGTATGCCGGAAAGACTAAGGAGCGGTAAGGCCTTGGGCGAATGCGGCTTGCATAGCGGAAAGAGACTTATAGTAAGCGCGGATGATTTTGGCCTGCACCCGTCCGTCAACGAGGCCGTTGAGAGCGCTTACCGTAACGGCATATTGACCAGTGCATCCCTCGCGGTAAACGGTGAGTCCTTCTCTCATGCAGTCGAGATCGCCGGCAGGAACGCCCGTCTTGGTGTCGGGATACATATAACGCTAACGGGCGAAAGGCCCGTTGCCGACCCCGCGTCCATATCCTCGATAGTCGACAGTAACGGCATGCTGCCGACCGATCATCGTGCGCTCTTCGCAGGAATTATTACCGGTAAGGTCAGGATGGATCATGTCTCTATCGAATGCGAGGCGCAGGTGGCGAAATTCATTAGCTCCGGACTGGTGCCTACTCATGCAGACAGCCACCAGCATCTGCATCTTTTCGGGCCGGTGTTTGCCGCTCTCGAGCCTATATTGAGGAAATATAAAATTAAAAAATTGCGGTCGCTAAATATACCGTTCTCGGATTATAGGATCGATCCGCTAAAGATCGCTTTTTCTTTATATTCAAGATTCGCAGGCATTCTTAAAGGATACAGTACGCCGGACCATTTTTACGGATTTTTCCGCAGCGGCGAAATGGATGCCGGTTATGTGAAGAAGGTTCTGTCCGGGCTGATCTTGGGCGTATCCGAGATATCCTTCCACCCCGGGATAGATAATATATCGATAGGCGAGCGATACGGGTTATCGCGCGGACACAGAGGCTGGAGATGCGATTGGGCCGCGGAGCACAGCCTGCTTATTGACCCGTTATTCAGGAATGCGATAGATTCTATGGGTATAAAATTGATCAACTATGGTGATTTGTAAAGTTTCATCGACGGGAGTGATTATGGATTCCGATGTTTATAATCAGATATACGAGTACGAGAGAAAGCACTGGTGGAGCAGGGGTATGTCGGCGCTTTGTAACGACCTAATTAACAAGCATGTCCCTGCTAGCGGCGCCGCAAGCAGAGTGATATTAGATGTCGGGTGCGGTACCGGGCTGTGGGCCCAGCAGCTCCTTGGCAGGGGGCGAGTTATTGCGATGGATAACGCTACCGAGTCTCTGGATATATGCAGGAGGCGCGGATTGAGAAATATAGTCAAGTGTGACGCGGAGTCGCTGGCGATAGCGGGATATAGTTGTGATCTGGTGACGGCGTTAGGCGTAGCGGAGCATCTCGACGACGACGCGGCTCTTTTGCGCGAAATAGCGCGCGTTCTTAAGAGCGGCGGATATGCGGTCTTCCTGACATCGGCGTACATGTTCCTGTGGAGCGAGCACGACGAGGCCGCTCATCACAAGCGGCGCTATACGCGCGAGCAGCTTAAGACGGCGGTGTCCGGCTCAGGGCTTGAGGTAGTAAGGATAAGTTATGTCAACTTCTTCTTATTTCTGCCGATATTGGTTGCGCGCCTATTGAAGTCGTTGGCAGGCAGGCGAGGCGCCCCGAGCAAAGGATCGCCCGATATATTCCTGCCCCCGCCGTTTCTTAACGGTCTTCTTTACGCGGTGCTGCGCTTCGAGTCATGGTTGCTTAATTTTTCGGATCTCCCTTTTGGCGTCGGTCTTTTTGCTGTGGTAAGAAAAAAGTAAGGAATAGAGATGCTTCTTATTAATCCAGGTGTCGACAAGGTCTCCCAGCCAGCTATGGTCAGGAAGTTCACATACGCATGCTTTCCCACCGCATTGGGTTTCCTGGCGGCCTATCTCAGACAGAAGAATAATGACGATGTGCGGATACTCGATGAGCAGATAACGGAAATAACTCCGTCGGTACTGGAACGTGAGATGGCCGCCCTGAGCCATCCCAGGATCGTCGGTATAACCAACCTTACCATTACAACGCGGCGTGTCATACAACTTACTGAAGAGATCAAAAAGCTGGATCCCGGGATAACGGTCATTCTCGGGGGCATACATCCGACGGTTCTCCCGGAGCAGATGCTTGCCAGGTCTTCGGCGGATATCGTGGTCAGGAAAGAGGGCGAGATCACGCTGAGCGAACTGTACGATCATATCAAGAACGGTACGGACTACACCGCGACGAAAGGTATATCTTATCGCAAGGACGGCAAGATATTTAACAATCCGGACCGCGAATTGATCAAGAATATAGACGATATACCGCCGTTCCCATACGAGATGTTTGAAAATAATATAGGTAAATACCGGGACTTCGGCACCATAGTCAGCTCTCGCGGGTGTCCATTCGATTGCATATTCTGCTCGCAGCGGGCCATATCAGGTAAGGGCTACCGGTTCTCTTCCGTAGAACGCATAGTCGGCGACATCAAGAAGCTGGTCGACCGTTACGGTCAGAAAAAGATATGGTTTATCGAAGACAGTCTTACCATCCATAAACAGCGTTTGTACGATCTTCTGGACGGCATAATGGCCAGCGGCTATCATAAGAAAGTCGCGTTTATAGGGGTTTCCCGCGGGAAAGACCTTACATACGAGATGTTGGAACGCATGAAGGCCTGCAACTTCGTATCGTTGGCGTTCGGCGTTGAGACCGGGTCGGACCGCCTTATGGAGGTTATAGACAAGAAAGAGCTTGTAGAGGATAACGTCAGGGCCATTAAGATGTGTCGTGAGGTCGGGATAATGTCCGACGCGTCGCTTATATTCGGTCTGCCTACCGAGACGCGCAAAGACAGATATGATACTCTAAAACTCATGTGCAAGCTTCCTCTTGACGGGGTCCGGTTCAATATAGCCGTACCTTTTCCCGGCACGCGTCTGTATAAGATGGCAGAGGCCGAAGGACGTCTGCATATCCACAAGGACTGGACCAATTGCTCGAACCAGAATTATATGGAAGGCAACGATCTGCCGTACGTCCCGGTCGGCACGACAGGCGCCGAACTGGTCTTCGATACTATGTATGCCAACCTGGCGTTCTACCTTCGCCCGAGCGTGCTATATCGTACGTTATTCAAGTCGCCTCTCTCCGGAGGGGGGGTATTGTCATTGCCGAAACGATGGTATGTGAAGCCAGATGTCCTTATGTCGCTCGCGCAGTTTTTCTACATGGTATTTTCGAGATTGGTAACGGTCTCTATCAGGGCGTTCTGGTACGGCATAACGAAAAAAGAAGAAGTGCGTACGAATAAGATAGAGATATGACCGGTATACTGAATATAGCGGATAACATAAAAAAGTTATGGTCCGTAGCTATCCTCGCGGCGATATGCGCCGCCACGCTGGTCTTAGCCCTGCCCACAATAACGGACAACATCAACGACCCGGAGCTTATCGTATATTTCAACGCCGACGAAGGCGGCCTGATGGACACCGCCTGGACTTACTTCAGCGGAGTCAAGCGGGACACTTTTCAATGGGACTATGACCACGGACTGGAGCTTTCGTATGTCGCGGATATCGCGCGTCTTACGATAGCGAAGTTTACGCGGGTTACCGCCGGCACTATTGTGCTTATCCTTAGGATAATCCATCTGAGCGCATGGATACTGTCTCTCATCGCTCTCTGGGTTATGATAGGCCGACACTTCGGCAAAGGTTTTCAGCAGGTCCTTTGCGTGCTGCTCCTTGCTACCAGGCCCGCGCTGCCGTATCTTCTCTCCAGTTTAAAACCCGAACCGCTGATATTGCTTATCATGATAGTCGGTTTTGACTACTGCCTGCGCATACTGGATGAGCGTTCTATCAAGAACGTGTGTATCGCCGCGGCCGTCGCTTCACTGGCATACATATTCAAATTTGCCGGACTGTTCCTCATTCCGACCATAATAGCCGCGCTCTATGCTTCAAAGCGTCTTCACGGCGAAAGTGAGGACTGTTTTCCGCCCATAAGCGTGTCATGGATAGTTCCGGCTGCGATCGGAATGGCTATGGCTATATTTCCGTTGCCTTTGCTGTTTTTCTATGTACGCAAGTCATCCGGCATGACCTGGTGCGGCGAATACGGACTGTGGGGCAGCGCCGTGCGTAATAAACTTGTGCTGTTTATCTGGGCGGCCGCGCTGATATGCATTGGCGCGTCTTTCGCTATCCTTCTTTTGAGAAAGGCCGGAGGGCGTATTCTAAAGGCGGTTAGCGGATTTATCGACGAGATAGACTCGTACGCTATGCGGGTCGGAGCTATCTTCGTCGGTTTTACCGTCCTATTAGGCTTCAGATGGCTAATATCACCGGAGAGGTTCATTTCGACATATGCGCAGCTTGGGCCTATATCGTCAAGAGAGGCTATTATTGGAGAGGTTGTTCGCCGCAGCGGCATGGCGCACTACTTCTTTGTCAATCTTATGGAACGGATCATCGAAGCCGATCCGGTCATTCTAGCGCTATTGGTAGCGTACGGAATAGCCGAAGCGGTCAATTGGCGGGAAAATACCGCCTCCGACCGAACCAGGGTATACAAACGCATGGTGTTGGCCGTGTTCGCAGCCCCGTTCCTTGCGGTAATAATCTCTCCCTTCAAGATAGCCCAGCATAATATGCTTCCGTTCTTTTCCGTTGCGGCCATACTCGGTACGTCCATAATCGATTGCGTCCGTGCGGGGTATAACTACAATATCAGGCGACTTACTATTTGTATGGTCGCGGTCCTTTGCCTGTTCGATGCGGCATATAACGGAATGTTTGTTGCTAAGGAGCGTATATATAAATGGCATCAGCGGGAGGACATAGTCTTCGATACCATAAAATGGTGGCGTGAAAACATACCGGCCGATGCAGTTATAGTGGCCGACATATATAACTGCGTGTATATTCCGGCCGAATATAAGAACGTCAAGCGGCTTCGATGGAATGATGCCGGTAACGCCGCAGCCCTGCGAGATCTGATAGAACAATATAAGCCCCGGTACGTCTATTACAACCAGACTCCCCAGCGTGATGTCTCGTTCGGGACGCTTGAGACTATCGCTCCGGATGTCCGGGCGCGGCTGGTCAAAGTGTTCGACGCCAAGGACAGGCCCTATAAGCGTCGTGTGATGGACAGGCTGCTTCTCTACGAGATACAGAAGGACTGATATGCACCGAAAGATCGCGCGGTTTGCGGCGACACGATTACCGGTCATGGTAAAGAGCGCCCTTGCCGGCCTGGCGCCGGCGCTCTATCCGCTCATAAGCATGCGGGCGACCTCATGCACACTGATCATCACAAATCGCTGCAATTTACGATGTGTCATGTGCCGGCAATGGCGCGAAGAGGCTAAAGAGGAACTGTCGACAGTACGCTGGAAGGCGATAATCGACGACCTTCATGATAACGGTATAAGGAACATCCATTTCACAGGGGGAGAGCCTCTACTGCGCAGCGATCTGCCGGAGCTCATCGCGTATTGCGCGGCCAGAGGCATAACGACCGGCATGACGACGAACGGCATCCTTCTGGATAGGGCCGTACTGACGAAGCTTGCAGATTCCGGGCTCGCGTCCGTTGTGGTATCGATAGACGCCGTCGGGGAGGCGTATGATAAGATCCGCGGTGTCGCGCGCGTCTTCGACAAGGTGAAGAGATCGGCAGGCCTGATCGCCGGGATGAAGAAGTCGAGAGGAATGGACGCTTCGATAAATTTCACCCTTATGAAAGATACGATAAAGGAGTTTGAACCGCTTAAGTCGTTTGCCGACGAGTTAGGGCTGTCGGTATCTATCTGTCTGCTTGACGACTCTCCGGCGCTTTTTAAGGTGGAGACCAATAAAGATGAACATTGGATCGCCGGCGAAGAAGATATGAATGAGCTGAAGAAACTGCTGGGCAGGCTGCGGCGATATAAGGCAGGGAGGAACGGCTCTATACTCATTAACTTCGAAGGGATAGAGTATATCGGAAGATATTTTAACGACCCGCTGCAGAAGAAGATCCCGTGCGCCATATCGCAGGAACGGATAATACTGGACCCGTACGGCAATCTCTTCGGCGGCTGCATGTCCATGGGTACCTACGGCAATGTTGCCGAGGCAGGGGTGCGCAAGCTTACCGGAGATCCTAAATACAGGGCCGCGCAGCGCAATATGTTCTATAAGCGATGTCCCGGATGCTCTTGCGGATATATGTTCAATATACGATCTTCGCCGGTACACGCCCTGAAGAATATTGCCGCTGCGATGAAGTACGCAGTTACAGGGGCGTGATATGGCGAAAGAACGCTTAGCTATTATAGTAGCTACGAAGGACAGACATGAAGACCTGCGGCGCCTCTTTAACAGCATATTACTTCAGGACACCAGGCCCGAGCAGATAATCGTAGTGGACGGCGGCGATGTGCCGGTTCTCCCGGTTATTGAAGAGTTCAAGGATCTGGCAGTATCTTACGTACGAAAGATGCCCGCTTCACTGACGGCCCAGCGCAATGCTGGCATCAGGATGCTGTCCGGCGACATAACCCTGGCCGCGTTCCTCGACGACGATATCATCCTGGAAGACGGCAGCCTCAGGAGGATGGTCGAGTTCTTTGAGAGCTCATCGGCCGATGTCGCGGCCGCGTCTTTCAACAACATGGGCGACAGGTACAAGCGGGCGAATTTAGCGGAGAAGATATTTCTCGTGAATGCGGATGTCCCGGGCAGGATAATGCGATCGGGGTTCCAGAGTAAGCTGTGCTCGCTCGATGCCGACACCGCCGTCGAATGGCTGGTCGGGTGCGCTATGCTATACCGCCGCGGCATATTCGCCGAATTCATGTTCGACGAATGGTTCGCCGGGTATGCGCGATATGAGGATGTCGATTTCAGCTACAGGGTGGGGAAGCGGTATAGAATGTATGTGGTCGCCGGCGCGAAGGTGCGGCATCCGAACAGGCCGGAAGACCTGTCGTTCAGCCGTAAGCTGGGCGAGATGGAGGTCATTAACAGGCTGTATTTTGTAAAAAAGAACAAAGACCTGTCGGTGCCGTTGTGCTATTGGGCCCTTTTCGGGATATTGCTCAATAATATTTTAAAAGGGGTGCTCCTGCTGAATAAAAGGAATCGTCTCAGGGCGGCTGGTAATATCGCCGGCCTTGCGCGATCGCTGACGCGATGAAGATACTGTTCATATATAAGAACGAATACGTAGAGCCTCTGGGCATAATGCACCTGTCGGCATATATGAAGAGGCACGGCCATGAATGCGACTTCATAGATATAAGGTTCGAAAAAGACCTCTACGGAGAAGTGGCGAGGGTCGCCCCGCAGATCATCGCCTATTCAGTCACGACCGGGACGCACAGGTCGTACCAGAAACTGAATATGGACCTCAGGAAGAGGTTCCGGTTCTTCGCGGTCTTCGGCGGGCCGCACTGCACATTCTTCCCGGAGTTCATCGAAGAGGAAGGCGTCGACGCGATATGCAGGGGCGAGGGGGAGCTGCCGCTCCTCGAGCTGGCTGAGGCTCTCGGACACGGGCTGGGTATCACCGGCATAAAGAACCTGTGGGTCAAGACGCCTGACAAGATATACCGTAACGACGTAAGGGACCTGATAGACGATCTCGACACCCTGCCGTTCGCCGACAGGGAACTCGTCAACAAATATAACCATTACCGGAAGATGCACAGACGCAGCGTGATGACCTCGAGGGGCTGCCCGTATCAGTGCACATATTGCTTCAACCATTCCTATAACGCCTTATATAAAGATAAGGGCAGGGTCGTCAGGCGCAGGAGCATAGAAAATGTAATGCTGGAACTCAAAACTATAAAGCAGGAACATGCGCCCAGGCGTTTCCATTTCTGGGACGACACCTTCAATCTGGACCATAAATGGACCGCCGAATTCTGCAGGCGCTACAAGGACGAGATAGGCCTGCCGTTCCTGGTGAACGTCAGGATGAATATGGTGAACGAAGATTTCGTCAGGGCCATTAAGGATGCCGGATGCATAACGGTAGTTACAGCTATCGAGAGCGGAAACGAGCATATCCGCAACGGGGTCCTGAAACGCGGCATATCCGAAAAACAGATGGTCGACTCGTGCGCGCTCTTCAATAAATATAAACTGAACATATACATCGGGAATATGACCGGGCTGCCCGACGAAACGCTGGACATGGCATTCGAGACATTGGCTCTTAACATCGCATGCAAGCCTTCCTATTCGATGATATGCATATATACACCTTATCCCAGGACAGAGCTATGCGAGTATTCTAAGGAGAAAGGGTACTATAACGGCGATATGGATTCCATCGAAGCGTCCTATTTTTCGAAGAGCGTCATGAAGATAAAAGATCTCGACAAACTCGTCCGTTTTCATCATCTCTTTTCGCTTGGGGCGGCGTTCCCGGCCGCCATTCCACTGATAAAGCTGCTGATACGCCTGCCGCTGGACAGGATCTATCTGTCTTTATGGCACCTCCATAGGGCGTGGTGCTACTTCTTCAAAGTCCGCTACATAGATATCTCGGAAATCTTCATCAGGGAATAGGCAAACTCAGTAATAGGTATAGAAGTCATATTATGGTATAATATGATGCTATGTATCCGGTGAAAAATGCTTAAAAACGAAGACATAATCTGCATATCCAGCATAGATTGGGACTTTATCTGGCAGGGCCATCAGGAGATAATGACGCGCCTTGCCAGGAACGGCAACAGGGTCCTGTATATAGAGAATACCGGTGTGCGCGCTCCAAGGATGAGCGACATAGGCAGGATACGCAAACGTATCGCCAACTGGAGAAAAGGCGTTCACGGCATCCGGAAGATAGAGGACGGGCTTTACGTATATTCCCCGATAATCCTGCCTTTTCCGTACCTGAGGCTCGCCAGGATAATCAATAAGAAGCTTATATTTTCCGTTCTCTTCAAATGGCTTAAGACGGTAGGCTTTTCTGAGCCTATAGTCTGGACGTTCCTGCCCACAGGATTGACCATAGATCTTATAGATAAGATCGAGCCGAAGGCCATAGTCTATTATTGCATCGACTCGTTCAAGGCCAGCTCTGCCGACGCTTCAAAGATCAAGCGGACCGAAGAGGCCCTGCTGAAGAAGGCCGATCTCGTCTTCGCGACCAGCGAAGAGCTGCTCAGGTATTGCCGGCAGCACAATGACAATGTCCATCTTTTCCCGTTCGGCGTAAGTATAGAAAATTTTCAAAAGGCGCTGCGCGAAGACGGCGGGATGCCGTCCGATATGCGGGATATCAGCAGGCCTATAGCGGGTTACATCGGCGGCATACATAAGTGGATAGACTTTGACCTTGTTGAGAGCCTCGCGCGTTCCAACGATAGGATATCATTCGTCTTCTGCGGGCCTGTCCAGTCGGACGTGAGCCGGTTCGCCGGAATTAAGAATGTTATATTCCTAGGCCAAAAGAAGGCCGAAGAGCTTCCGATGTACGTGAAACAATTCGACGTAGCCATGATCCCTTACAGGATAACCGAGTATACCAACAACGTCTATCCGACAAAGCTGAACGAGTACCTCTCTATAGGCAAACGTGTCGTTTCCACCGGACTTATAGAGGTGAAGAAGTTCAACAATGAGAACGGGAATATCGTTAGCATCGCCGGCGATGCCGGCGCATTCTCGGATAGCGTAAGGCGCGCCGTTAAGGACGCTCCGGACCCCGGAGAGCGGGATGCGGCTATGCGCGCGGCGGGGAAGAACTCGTGGACCGTGAGGCTCGAGGATATGTCCCGCATGCTCGAAGCTGTCGTGGCTGAAAAAGCCATCGCCAGGGAAAGGTCGTGGAAGACCAATCTGGCTTATATGTACAAGAAGACGGCCGGCAAGCTCGCTCCTGCTATAGCGGCCATAGCCCTGGGATATATAGTCATATTCCATACGCCGCTTATCTGGTCCATAGCGAAACCGCTGGAGCTCAAAGATGCGCCGAGACCTGCCGATGTGATAGCGGTCCTGGGCGGCGGCGTCGGCGAATCCGGAAAAGCCGGGGACGGATATCAGGAGCGCGTCCACAGTGCGGTCAAAATGTACAACGAGAAGCTCTCGAGCAACATATTGTACATGAGCGGGTATATGTATTTCATGAAAGAGGCGTATGTAATGAGGACGTTATCGGTCGACATGGGCGTAAAACCGGATGATATCATTATCGATGATACGCCGGTCAGTACTTACGACATGGTGATGGACTTAAAGAAGCTGATCCGCAGCCATAATTGGAAGTCGGCTATTCTGATAAGCTCGCCTTATCATATGCTCCGACTGAAGCTGTTGTGCGATAAACAGCTGTCCGGGGTCAGGATATATTATGTGCCGGTAGAAAGTTCCAGTTACTATGCCAGAGGGTCGTCTGTCAGCCTTAAGCAAATGACGGGTATTATTAAAGAATACGTGGCGATATTGTATTACAAGTTGAAACGATACATGTAGTTACACACTAGTACAAAAGCGGAGTGACGAATGAAGTTTATAGATGATAAGGGAAGGCTTTTCGGCGTTGTGAACATTTTCGATATGCTGGTGCTTTTTATAATATTGGCGTCCGCGTTACTGGCTGTCAAGTGGGCCCGGGTCGCCGAAGATCCTTCATGGATGAAGGTTAAGATATGCCGCGCCCGGTGCATCGGTCTTATACAGTTGCCTGCCTATGTCGCCGAGCTGGTTAAGGAAGGTGACGAGATCAGGGATCCTGACGGTCTAGTGCAGGCAAAGATATCCAGGATAATCAGCGCAGATTACGATATTACCGGCTCGACAAAGATCACCTACGCATCCAAGGACGGGGAGAAGATATTTCTTGAGACCGAAAATAACGACAAGTACAGCAGCAATATAAAATCTATAACCGTCCTTGTGGATCTTGCCGCATACGAAAGGAAGGGAGACGTATACCTTTCCAGCACCAATGTACCTTTCAGGGTTGGCGACAGCATCAGTTTTATGACGAAAAAATACGCGACCCAGATATCGGTCCGCAAGATACTGAGTGACGGGTGTGAAAAATGATGACGGATGCATTGAAAAACAGTTTTTCTTACAGAGCCGTCAGTTTCTTTATGAATTGCGTGTTGTTGAGCGTAACAGCCCGTATATTATGCGGTGTCGTGGCGGGTACAGTATCGATCATAAGTAATTCTTATGCTTCATCCGGGACCAGAAGGGTCATGGAACTTTTCAGGCCGGTCCGGCAGAAAGATATTTATATCCCGCACCTTTTGTCAGGCCGGATCCGCGCGACCGTCAGGAACTCGTTCGTATTTCGTATATTGAATACAAAGATATGATCGGCAGGGCGGAATGGTGAAAGTTCTCAGGGTTATAGCAAGGCTTAATGTGGGCGGTCCTGCCATACACACGATACTTCTGTCGAGCGAGCTTAACAAAGGCGGCCGGTTCTCCGATGTGCTGGTTTGCGGGAATGTGAGTGAGTCGGAAGGGGATATGTCGTATCTGGCAAAAGAGAAGGGCGTTAAGCCTGTAGTGGTAAATTCGCTCGGGAGGGACATATCGTTCGCGAAAGACATCAAGGCGTTCCTCGAGATATTTTCGGTGATACGGAGGGAGCGGCCCGATATAGTACATACTCACACGGCGAAGGCCGGCGCTCTCGGAAGGCTGGCGGCTATAATTGCTGGCGTTCCGGTAAAGGTGCATACATTTCACGGCCATGTATTTGACGGATATTTCAGCCCGGCGAAAGCCCGGGCCTTCATATCGATAGAGAAGGTCCTCGGATATTTTACCGATAAGGTGATCACGGTCAGCGAACGGGTAAAAGAGGATGTGATAGACAGGCTGAAAGTGGTCGGCGCAGAAAAGAGCGCGGTCATCCCGCTAGGGCTTGAGCTCGATCAGTTCCGGGGATGCGAAGCACGAAAGGGCGAACTAAGAAAAAAGCTCGGCCTTTCGGCTGACGTGCTTCTGGTCGGTATCGTGGGAAGGCTGGTCCCGATAAAAAATCACAAGATGTTCCTGGAAGTGGCTGCCAAGGTAGTGGGGCTAAAACCTGATATTGATGTAAGATTCCTGATAGTAGGGGACGGTGAGCTCAGAGTCGGGCTTGAGGAGTATGCGGCGAAACTCGGTTTAAAAGAACGCGTTATGTTTACAGGCTGGGCAGAGGACCTCCCTTCGGTATATTCCGACCTGGATATTGTCGCCATGACATCCCTTAACGAAGGCACGCCCGTCTCTATCATAGAGGCGCTCGCGGCAGGCCGGGCCGTCGTATCTACCGATGTGGGCGGCGTGGGGGATCTTTTGACGGATGGAGTGAACGGGGCCCTGGTCAAAGCAAATGACGTCGAGGCTTTTGCAGACAAGCTGCTGGAGCTTATGAAAGACAAGACGGCGCGCGCGGCTTTGGGAAACAGGGGTAGGGAGTTTGTACGCCAGAGGTACTCTAAGGCGCGGCTTGTAAAGGATGTCACGGAACTGTATGAAGAATGTCTTAGGAAAAAGAACGTCAAAACAGGAAGATCAGCGTGAGCTTTAAATGCGTCCTTGTAAATCCTGTGCAGCTGGTATGTCCGCCTTTCGGGCTTCTTTCAATAGGGGCGGTCCTCGAATCCGAGGGATGCAAGGTCTCGGTGAAGGAGCTTCCGTCCAGGCAGACGGCAAACTATCAGGATCATGTTACTGCGCTTATCCGCGATATTAAAGAAAGCGAGCCAGACATTATAGGCATAACATGTATGGCGGCCCAGCGTTCCGAGGTTATGGGCATTATCGGAGATATTAAGAAGGCACCGCTGCGCGGCAGAGTTATAGTGGGCGGGGTCCACGCCTCATTTATGCCGGAGGAGATAATGTCCTGGGGGGCGGATCACGTAGTGGTGTATGAAGGGGAAGAGACGATAGTCGAGCTGCTCGACGCTGTTAACGGAAAAAGGCCTCTCTCATCCGTGAAGGGAATATATTACAGAGATGCAGGCGTTGTGAAATTCACCGGGATACGGGGTCCTGTCGAGGACCTGAGCAAACTGCCGTTACCCGCCTACCATCTGGTCGACCGCAGCAGGTTCACCACAAGAAGAAGCGAGATACGCGGGCGCTGGTCGAAGAGCGGATGGGTCATGACCTCCAGAGGATGCCCGTCGAGCTGTACGTTCTGCTCGGCCCACCGGATGTTCGGCAAGCGCGTAAGGTACAGAAAGATCGACCATGTTTTCGCGGAGATAGACCTTCTGGTAAAGAATTACGATATCGAGACGCTTGTACTGATGGATGATACTTTCACGGTAAGCCGGAGCTATGTGGCGGAATTCTGCAAACGGGTGAAGATAGACCATCCCCGCATATTGTGGGACTGCCAGGCGCGCGTCAATTTCTTCGATGAAGAGTATGCCAAGGTCCTGAAGGAGTCCGGATGCATCCAGGTCGACTTCGGGGTGGAGTCCGGTTCTCAGAAAGTCCTTGATAGGCTGAAGAAAGGGATCAAAGTTGAGCAGACGATAAAGGCTTTTGATATATGCAGAAAGTACGGATTGCGGACCGTGGCCACCATAATGGTAGGCAACCCCGGCGAGGGGGTCGAGGACCTTGAGCTGACCGGAAAACTGCTGAAGCGCATACGTCCGGATTTTTATGCGGCTTATTATACGACCCCGTTCCCCGGAACGGACCTGTACGAAGAAGCCAGGAGTGGAGGTCTTATCCCCGGAACGGACAGATACTGGCATCAGGATGCGACTCCCGTATCATTGTCCGGCATCGATATCAAGACGCTGGAGAGCTATGTCAGGCGCTTCACGCGCCTGAACATATTAAAGAATTACGTTATGAATCCGGCATTCGTTTACGATATGCTCTGTTTCAGCGCGCTCAATCCGGGACTTGCGTCGCGCGTGGCATATAATCTCTTCACCGGTAATTCCAAGAGAGCGCTCTCTCTCATAACGAATTCCGTTTATTTTAATAAGCAAGGATAGTGTGGAAGCTTGAAGATACTATTGGTCAATCCGAACTCCCAGTTCCTGATAAGCGAAAAGGTCTTTCCGTCGCTGGGGTTGCTGTATTTGAGCAGTTACCTTAAAGAGCACGGATATAAGGACGTCAGGCTTTTGGATATGAACGACGAACTGCCGCTGCCGGGCAATATCGAAGCCGACATCGTCGGCATATATTCGAACACGCCGCAATATCCGACCGCGGTAAGTCTTCTGCATAAGATACGGGAGATCAACGTTATCCGGGACGCCGTTTATGCCATGGGCGGGCCGCACGTATCCGGCAAGCCCGAGGACGCGGCAGGGGAAGCGGATGTTGTCGTCATCGGCGAAGGCGAGAGGGCGCTGCTCGATATAGTCCGCCGCAGGGAGTCGGGCCTGCCGCATGAGAAGATCGTGCGCTGCGAATATATGCACGACCTGGACGCCATCCCGTATCCCGACAGGGATATCATAGATATAAAGAGCTACAAATATTATCTCGATGGGCGGCTGACGACCACGCTGATCACGTCACGCGGCTGTCCGTTCGGATGCAACTTCTGCGCGAACAACGCGTGGGGCAAGAGCCTGCGCCTGGCGAGCGCCGAGAAGGTTTACGGCGAGGTCAAGCTGCTCAGGGACAAGTACGGATATAAGGCCTTCATGTTCTTCGACGATACCATGACCGTAAACCGGCGCAGGATGCTCGATATCTGCGGATTACTAAAAAAGCTCGATATCATATACAGATGTTTCATACGTTCGGATACCGTAGACATGGAAGTGCTGAAGGCTATGCGCGGATCGGGATGCGTAGAGGTGGGCATAGGTCTTGAATCCGGGTCGCCCAGGATACTCAAGATAGTCAATAAAGGCGAGACGGTCGAGAAGAACCTGCAGGCCGTCAAGATGTGCCACTCGGTTGGCATACGCGTAAAAGGTTTTCTGATAGTCGGCCTGCCCGGAGAGAATAAAGAATCCGTTGCCGAGACGATGGCGTTCCTGGACAAGGCCCAGCTCGATGATATGGACATATCGATATATACGCCGTACCCAGGCTCGTATATTTACAGGCACAGGGAAGATTTTGATATAAAGTTCAATGACGATTACGAGCACGCATGGTATAAAGGGAAGCCGGGTGAATACCGGTCGCTGGTATCCACGTCGAGCCTGAGCTCCGCGGATATACTGGCTATAAGGAACAGGATAGAGGCCGAATACAAGAACAAGGACCTCTTGGATGTACCGGCCTCATGATAATACCGGTTACTCAAGGATGAGATGAAGATACTTCTTGTAAACCCATCACAGGAAAAAGTATACGGGATGAAGATGTCCCCGGCGTATCCGCCGCTGGGCATACTTTATGTGGGCACTGTGCTGGAGCTCGACGGACATCATGTGAGGTTCGTCGATATAGATACCGAGGGCCTTGACGAGGCGGGCTTCGAGCGGATCTTCAGGGAATTCGATCCGGACGCGGTAGGCCTTTCATGCGTGACGCCTACGTTCAAGAACGCCGTAAAATTTGCCGGCATATCCAAACGGATAAAACCGGTGCCCGTCGTGCTGGGCGGAATACACGCGACGATAGCGCCGGAAGAGGCGCTGCAGGAAAGCGTTATCGATATCGCGGTGGTCGGAGAAGGGGAAAGCACCGCGCGGGAACTATTCTTAGAGCTATCCAAAAGAGCGCCTGCGCTAGACCTTGTAAACGGCATATGTTTCAAACGCGGCGGGAATATGGTCAGGACGGCTATGCGGCAGTTCATAGGGGACCTCGATTCCATACCTTTCCCCGACCGGAAGCTGCTGAAGAATCCCGAAGCGTATATGCCCCCGGACGCGCAGACCCTGCCGGCAATGACGGTAATAACCTCGAGGGGATGCCCGGGAAGCTGCACATTCTGCTGCACAAAGCATATATTCTCAAAAAGTTTCCGCATGAGGAGCGTGGCAAATATCATTGCCGAGATAGAGGAACTGGTCCGGCGCCACGGCGTAAGGGAGATCCATATAGCCGATGACATATTCACTCTAAATAAGAAACGCGCTCTCGAGTTCTGCGAGGAGATAAAGAAGCGCAAGTTCGGCGTCGGCTTCCAGTTCATGAACGGCCTCCGCGCCGACTGCGTCGACAGGCAGATATTGACGGCGCTGAAGGAGATCGGCATAAAGACCGTCGGCTTCGGCGTGGAGAGCGGCAATGACGCTATCCTCAAGCGGATTAAGAAGAACATCTCGCTGGAAACTACGCGCAATGCTTTCAAGCTGTCTAAAGAGCTTGGTTTCGAGACCTGGGCGTTCCTAATATTCGGACTGCCGGGTGAGACGGAAGATACGATCAGAGAGACAATCAGGTTCACGAAGGAGCTTGATCCGGACTTCGCCAAGTTCCTAATACTGAAACCTTATCCCGGCAGTGATGTCCACGCGGAGCTGGCCAGGGAAGGTCTTATAATGGATACGGATTACGACAAATACGGCGTATACACGGAGCCTGTACACAAGCTTCCCGGGCTCGGACCGGAAAAGATGCTCTACTGGCAGAAACGGGCGTTCAGAGAGTTCTACCTGAGACCCGGGAAGATGCTGGCGCATTTACGGCGCATACGTTCGGCCCAACAGGTCAAACTTATGGTGAACGGCGCGGTTTTCGCGCTATACTGCATGTTTAAGAAGGACAAATCAAAGCGATGATACATTATTCGGTTCCGTACATAGACAAAGAGGAAGAGGCGGCAGTAGCTTGCGCGGTCTCGGACGGATGTATAAACGGCGAGGGTAGGATATGCAAGGCTGCGGAAGCCAAGCTGGTCTCCATCATGGGCGCCCGTCATGTGTACCTTACTACCTCAGGCACTCACGCGCTGGAACTTGCCCTGATGGCCCTTGATATAAAAAAGGGCGATGAGGTCATATGCCCGAGCTTTACGTTCGTCTCTACCGCCAACGCTATATTGCGACAAGGCGCCACTCCGGTTTTCGCCGAGATAGAAGAGGATACCCTGAATATCGACATCGACGACGCGATGGAGAAAGTCACTAAGAGGACACGCGCCATCATCCCGGTCCATTACGGCGGGTTCTCGTGCGATATGACGCGGCTCGTTAAAGAGGCGTCCCGTAAGGGCATCCATGTAGTAGAGGACGCGGCACAGGCTATCGGCGCTGAGTTTGATGGTAAAGCCCTAGGCACGTTCGGGGAGCTCGGCTGTTTAAGTTTCCACAGCACAAAGAACATAACGTGCGGCGAAGGTGGGGCCGCGGTCGTTAACCGGGGCGGCGGACTGGCAGGCGCCATACAGGTGAAACGTGAAAAGGGGACCAACCGGTTCCTTTTTCTCGAGCACAAGATAGCCAAATATACGTGGATAGATATAGGTTCCAGCTTTGTGGTATCGGATGTCCTGGCGGCAATGCTGTTGGCGCAGCTTAACAAGCTGGAAGAGATAACGGATCGCCGCCGTGCTATATGCGAAATATACAACAGCGCCTTTTCTCCTTTTGCAAAGAATGGATGCGTGTCGCTGTGTGCGCCGGACAGGCGGTCCCGCGGGAACGGGCACATATTCTGGATGTTGCTCGACAAGCGTTATTCGCGCAGGGAATTTCTGGAATGCATGAAAGGACGCGATATAGAATGTACGCACCACTACGTGCCTTTACACAGTTCTCCGTTCGGGACGAAGGTCCTGGGATACAAGAAGACGGATCTGCCGCTTACGGAAGACGTCTCCGCACGGCTCGTACGCCTTCCGGTTTACGCGTCCCTGGCCGATAGAGACGCAGACCGTGTCATAGATGCAGCGACAGAACTCCTACGAAAGGGCGCCCAATGCCGGAAAAAATAGACTTAAGCCTTGTCCTGGCCTGTTATAACGACGCCGAGTATCTCGAGGACAGCGTAAACGAGATATTCAAAGTGCTGGACCTTACGAAGCTGGAATATGAGGTGATATTCGTATATGACTGCGGCACAGACAACTCGATGGCAGTGATCGATAAGATCGCCGACAAGTACAAGAATGTCAAGAGAATAAAGAAGATCGTACACACTAGGAACGAAGGACGCGGCAAGTCTGTCCGGGACGGTTTCTGTGTAGCTTCCGGCGACGTCATAGGATACATAGATGTGGATCTCGACGTGCACCCGAGGCACATACCGTACATGTACAGCACTATAATCGACGACAAATATGATGTCGCTACAGCTTTCCGGTATTACAAGGTCACGATGAGCCCGATATTCATACTGCGCCACGTCATGAGCCACGGATACAGGTTCATATCGAGGATGCTGCTGCACGAAAGCCTTATGGACTCCGAATCCGGATACAAGTTCTTCCGCAGGGAAAAGGTCATGCCGCTCGTGAATATATCGCGTTACGACGGTTGGTTCTGGGACACGGAGATAATGGCTTATTCTATATACGGCGGCCTTCGCATAAAGGAGATAGCCTGCGTATTCGACAGGAGGGGCGATAAGAAGAGCTCTGTGCGCATATTCGACACAGTCTTCTCATATTTTAAAGCGCTCGTAGAATTCAAAATATATCTGATGAGGCACGAAAAGGAATTACTGGAGAAGATAAAGACGGACAACACTGCGGTGATAAAGGAAAGGCGTTGATATAGTGAGGCAGGTGCCGGAGCAAGACAGTTACTGGGAGCCGTACTGGAAGCTCAAGAGCATGGATTACACCGCCAGGAAACTGAGGGCGGATAAAGAAGGCGCAGCCGGGCCGCATGGCGTCATCGGCAGGTTCTTCTTTGATCATGCCGTACAGAATTACCACGACTATATCATGTGGAACGTCATATATAAAAAGTTCATGCCTAAGAAGAGCGGCCTTAAGATCCTCGAGATAGGAAGCGCACCCGGACATCATCTGGTGAGATTGCGCAAAGAGTTCGGATATACGCCTTACGGCGTCGAGTGCTCCGCACGCGGCGCAGAGATCAACAGGCAGGTATTCAGGGAGTTCTCTGTAGATCCCGACGGCGTGATATGCGAAGACTTCTTTTCGGAAAAGTTCCAAAAAGATAATAAAGGTAAATTCGATATAGTCATATCCAGGGGGTTCATCGAAGATTTCAAGGACGCGGACGTTTCCGGCGTTATAGATAAACATCTCGACCTGCTGCGCCCTGGCGGCTATCTTTTCGTGGTCATCCCGAATTTCCGGGGTATATACGGCATAGGGTTGTCGGTGCTGTGCGGTGAATTGAAGGACGAGGTCAACTTCGAGATCATGAAGAAAGAGAATATGGAGAAGGCCTTCTCCGGTAAAAATGTGCAGACACTTTTCTGCGGTTATTTCGGTACGTTCAATTGCGGTGACAGATATAGTCCTAGAAAGGATGCAGCCGCGCGCGCTTTGCTAGCCGTATGCAACGGCGTTCAGCGCTCTCTCAATGTCATTTTCAGGACCATCCTAAGGGACAGGGGCGCTGAGAGCGCCTTTCTCAGTCCATATATTGCTTTCGTGGGGGTGAAGAACGGCTAATATGGCAGATCTTTCGAACGACAAAAGATCCAGCATGAAGAGCTACTTCGACAGCGTTCTCGACCCGTTCAATATCCGCCCCGCGGAAAGAGTGCCGCGCGACATTACTGTCGAACATGCGGTCCTGTGGTACGGTGATTCCAGCGTCAGGTATGCGCACAAATGCATGGGCGACTTGAAAGGGAAGGCGGTGCTCGACGTAGGCTGCGGTACCGGGGCGCACCTGATATGGCTGGCTCGCCAGGGCGCGAAGGTCACCGGTATAGACATCTCGGATAAAAGGGTGGATGCGGTAAAGGAGCTTATCAAGTCGCAGTCCCTGGAAGACAGGGTCTCGGTATTCGTGCGCAGCGGCGAGGCGACGGACTTTCCCGATGGATCTTTCGATATAGTCTGCGGGCAGGACGTCCTGATGTTTCTTGGCGGAGACTTTGCGCCCTTTATAGCCGAGGCGCGGCGCATTCTAAAGACCGGCGGCTCTCTGGTGTTCTCGGAAGCGCTTGACCGCCATCCGGTCGCGAGGTTGTACCGTAAATACGCCGCCCCGCGGGAGTGGAAGGACTTCACCCACTATTTCAGCACGAAATATATGGATCAGTTCGCGCGGTCTTTCGAGATAGTGAGGTATAAGACATTCTACCTGACAGGGTTTGTAATTTATTTCTTTAAGATGTATATGCCTATATACAGCCTGTTCTATGTATTCGACGTTATTTCCGGAGCTATAGACACTACTCTGACCGCCGTATTCCCGGGTTTGAAGAAATACTGCTGGCGGATCGTTTTTCAGGCAAGAAAGGCGGCTTGATGCCTTCTATAGAGTACTCGATAATCATACCGACGTATAATTCGCGGAATACGATCATTCCGCTGCTTGACTCTCTATCCAGGCAGGAAGGCTCTGACTACGAGGTCATCATCGTCGATGATAATTCGACCGATGGCACGCCGGAGCTGGTCTCCGGATATCCGTGCCGGGTGTTCGCCCTCGATAAGAACAGGGGCGCGGCATATGCCCGTAATTACGGCGCCGGCCAGGCGGTTGGCAGGACTCTTATATTCTTTGACTCCGATGTCATTCTTCACGACGATGTTATGCGGCATTTTCGCGAGCGGCTTGCGCAAGGCGGTGTGGACGTGCTTATCGGCATGTATTCAGGTGAGCCGGCCAACAGAGGGTTCATCCCGGAATACAAAGCAATCCAGGAAGAGGCCTGGTATGCGCGGATCCCTGCCGACAAGGCCACGCCGTTTACGCCGTATGTGGGTGCAATAAATAAAGGGCTTTTTTTGGGCCTGGGAGGTTTCGACGTAAAATATAAGGATGCCGATGTCGAAGATTATGAATTTACCATAAAACTCATGAAGAAGGTCCCGAACATCTACCTTGACAAGGCGATAAAGGTAAAACATCATTTCCCGGGACTGAATAAGCTTGTGCGCAGCTATTTTCGCAGGTGTTTTCTGTGGACTGAGGTTTTCCTGGAGAAGAAGGTCTTTGAAACCAACGGCACCACCGGCAGACAGGGGCTGCTTAATATAGCGTATGCACTTTCGGTCCTTCTGTTCCTGGTGTCGATCGCTTTCAGGCCTTTGGCGTACGCCGGCCTGGTCATGCTGCTGACCGCCCTGTATCTCGACAGGGATTTCTTGAGCTTGCTTTTGGGCAGGAAGGGGATATTATTTACCGTTTGCTCGGTTATTCTGAATATTGCGCTGTCCTTTATAGTGGTAAGCGCCGCGGCAACAGGTTTCATTTATTACGGGATAAGGGCCCTGGTTAATAGGAGAAGGCATAACGCATGATAAGACTACATATCCTGACTTTCCATCATTATGTCGCATTTCCACTGGCGATATGGCTGGGTGTCGCCGCCTACTCCCTGATATGTAAATATGCTGCCGGAAGAAAATATAACGAAATGCTCAGGATCTTCTTCACGATGGGTGTCGTCTTCAGCGTCTATCCTTACATGCTGGGCCTCGAAGGCCTGATACATAAAGGCGTGCCCATGGCGAGGATGTATATACTTTACGTTCAGTTCTGCATAAGCGCCGTCGGGTTTATTCTTGCGCTATGGGCGGCTCGCCTCATCGGTATAAATCTTCTTAAGTCCGGGAAGAGGCAGCGGTACTTCTTTGACGATCCGGTCTTCCTGCCTGTGACCGTCCTGCCCTTGTTCGCAGTATATACGTATTTGCATATCGGAATTAAGGTAGCGGCGTTCGGATGGCTCGGGGGATACATCGCTATGATAGCTGCCGCAGCAATATTCAACTTTGACGAGATGGCCATTGCCGTGTACAGGGCATTTAGGCGCTGCATAGGATCGCCGCGCATAATTATCGTTATATTCTGCCTGACATTCGCCCTAAGGGCGCTGTTCCTGTGCCATCTCATACATCAGGTCGGGACGGAGAATTATATATTTGCCAGCGATGACGGTGACGCGTATGAAAGGATGGCGCTCGAAGGCGTGAAGGATATGGGATATTTCGCTAAAGAGACGCCGGCCAGCTATCTTATGTTCTATTCAGCTTTCCTGGCGGCTGTATATAAGCTGTTCGGCCATAACTATTACATTGCAGGATGTCTGCAAGCCCTCCTTTCATCCCTGATGGTAGTAGCGGTCTACCTGATAGCTCAGGCTGTGTTCAGGAACAGGGCCATATCGTTCGCCGGCGCGATACTGGCCTGCATCGATCAGCCGCTTATGCATCTTACCACCACATTGAACACCGAAGCGCTTTATATACCGCTGTTGACGTTCGCGATACTATCGCTGGTAATGTATAAAACCGCGATCTCGGACAGGGCCGCATGCGCTTGGGTGGTCGCGTGCGGGGCCTTCCTGGGCCTGGCTGTGATAATCAGGGAGCTTATAGTTCTGCTGCCGGTCTTTCTGCTGCCATGGATACTCGTATGGGGAAGGGATTACGACAATCATCGGATGGCCAGGCGCGCCGGGGATTTTGCGCTGATCGCCGTTTGCATGGCGGCGTTGATATTGCCGATAACCGTGAAGAACTACCAGAATACCGGCAAGTTCAATCTCGTCTACAAATCGGGCGGAGATTCGTGGGGACTCGCCAGCCATTGGGGCGAAGAGAACGATCCGTCCAATGCACCGCTGATCGAACTGGGTATAGATCCGTTCGCCGATCTCAAAGGATCCGTGGTCAATATTTTCCGCCATCCGGTAGAATTCACTAAAGCCATCTGCAGGCTTGTGCCTCTCAGGATGAGGAACCTCTTCCTTTGGCCGAAATTCGGGTACTTCGATCCTGTATATATGTTCAACCCTTACAGGATAGTCAGCGATTACGGCGCCATAATGATCCTGTATTATATGATACTCGTATTGATAAGTTTCGCGGCGCTTGCCGCGGCCAGAGCGGACACAGGGCTGAAGATCCTGATAACCCTTCCAATCATATACTACTGCCTGTTCCACGGCGTCTTCTTTTTGTTAAGGTCGACGCGATATTCCGCTCCGATGACGCCGTTCCTGTCGATGATACTGGCCGTGGGACTGGCGGGTATCTGGGTATACGTTAAGAATGATAACAATAAAAGGAGTGAACGGTGAAGAACCTTATTACGGGAGGTGCTGGTTTTATCGGCTCGCATCTGGCGGAGGAGCTTCTGAGAAGAGGCGAGGAGGTTACGATCGTCGACAACCTGTCGACAGGCAGCATGGCCAACGTCGACCACTTAAGGTCAAGCCCTAAGTTCTCATGCCACGTAGATACCATAATGAACGAAGATCTTATGAAGCGCCTTATCCGCGGGGCGGATACGGTATATCATATGGCGGCGGCTGTCGGGGTCAAATATATAATCGATAATCCTCTCGAGTCCCTGCAGACCAACGTCAGGGGCACTGAAGTTATCCTGGACCTGGCCAATAAGATCGGCAAGAAGAAGGTGGTGCTGGCCTCCACGTCGGAGATATACGGCAAGGACAGGGCCGGCAAGCACAGGTTTGCGGAAGACGATGACAGGGTGCTGGGGTCGACGACCATATCGCGCTGGAGCTACTCCTGCGCTAAGGCCATGGACGAGTTCCTGGCCCTGGCCTACTGGAGGGAGAAGAAGCTGCCGGTTGTGATCGTCAGGTTCTTCAATACCATCGGGCCGCGGCAGACGGGCACTTACGGCATGGTCGTTCCGCGGTTCGTCAAACACGCTCTCCTGAAACAGCCTATCACTGTCTACGGCGACGGAAAACAGACGAGAAGCTTCGGCTATGTCGCGGATGTCGTGAAGGCGGTGGCGGACCTTTCCGTATGCAAAAAAGCGGTAGGCGAGATATTCAACATAGGCAATCCTAACCCTATAACGATCCTGGAGCTTGCCGAAAAAGTGAAGCGCCTGACGAAGTCCGATTCACCGATCATACATGTACCGTATGAAAAGGCTTACGAGAAAGGTTTTGAGGACATGAGGCACAGGGAGCCGGACATAACTAAGATAAAGAATTACATAGGATATCAGCCTAAGGTCGATCTCGACGAAGCGCTGAAGGCGATAGTGGAATATTTCAAAAAGTAGGTGATGAATGAGCGCGATGAAATGGCCTAAAGTTATCGAGGCTTTAGTTGTAGCGGCCCTCGTTTCGTATCTGATAACCCCGCTTATCATGACGATCGCCCGCCGGACCGGCTATCTGGACTATCCGAAGAGCAACAAGGTGCATGCGCATCCTACGCCCCTGATGGGTGGCGTGAGCATATACATCGCGTTCATCACATCGATACTGGCTACTATTAATATCGGTCATGACCCAAGGCTTTTAAGCATAGCGATAGGAAGCACGCTGCTTTTAGTCGTCGGCCTAATAGATGACAGGCTGGGCATGATGCCGGAAGTGAAGCTCCTGGCCCAGTTCTTTGCCGCCATGTGCGTTATAAAGGCCGGCGTCAGGATAGATTTCCTGCAGAACTATTACTTGAACACGATATTCACTTATCTGTGGATAGTAGGGATTACCAACGCTTTTAACCTGCTCGATAATATGAACGGGCTGTCTGCGGGTATTGCCGCGATAGCGGCCATATTTTTCGGGATAGTTATGTGGAACGGCACCCAGATGGCGGTAGCTATCGTATCGTTTGCGATCGCGGGCGCATCTATAGGATTCCTTAAGCATAATTTCCCGCATGCCAGGATATTTATGGGCGATAGTGGAAGCCTTGTGCTTGGCTTTCTGCTGGCCTCTACGGCGATATTGGGCAGTTGGAGCACCAGATTCCTTACCACTTCATTAGCTATGCCGGTCATAATACTTGCCTATCCGATCTTCGATACTACTCTTGTGACTATCATGCGTATAAAGGAAGGACGTTCCATATTTCAGGGCGGCAAGGATCACTCATCGCACAGGCTGGCCCTTATCGGGTTCAAGAAGAAGGGCGCGGTGCTGGTAGTCTATGGTGTGTGCATAGCCCTCGGGATAAGTGCCCTTATAATCCAGAAATTACCGCTGGTCCCGGCGCTTATTGTCATAGTTATCGTTGCGGTTTCCATGGCCGCATTCGGGATAAGGCTTGCCATGGTAGATACCGGACGGTTCGGGAGGGCAAAGAGTGCAAAACAGATCGCCTAACAGTAAATTGATAGCCTCGAGCAGTTATATAATGAAGTGGTGCGTGCTGGCGGTGATATTCGCAGCGCCTTTTTCAAAATCGATATCAGAAATAGCGATCTCAGTAGGTATAGCCGTACTGGTCCTGAAGAAAGTCACGGCCAAAGATATGAAGCTGCCTAAGACAGGGCTGGAGATACCGCTAATTATATTCCTGCTGACCATCCTGCCCTCGTTTTTTAATACCCAGTATCCGGCGCTGAGCGTGAAGGCCATGTTCACAAAAGTGCTTAAATACGTCGCGTTTTATTATGTCATTATAGATAGTATAGATACGAAGTCCAAGCTGAAGGATGTATTCGTTATCGCTGTTATGTCCGCGGTAATAGTGACTCTTGACGGGTTTGCTCAGCACTACTATGTCTGCGTAGATTTCCTGCACGCCTATCCCGCTTTCAAGGTCCGCGGATATTGGGACTCCGGAGGGTTTTTTAAAGGTTTCCCGACCTCATGCTTTCCTTTCCCAAACGATCTTGCGGCGTGGCTGATATTGGTCGTGCTTCCCATAGGGTGCATGGCCCTATTCGGCCTCAAAGACCTTAGGACAAGGTTAACGGCGGCTCTCGTATCTATAAGTATGCTGGGGCTGCTCCTTATGACAAAAGCGCGCGGCGCTTGGGTCGGAATCGGGGCATCTGTATTTTACGTAGCCGTTTCCAAGAAGAAATATTGGCTTATCGCGCTGCTTATAATAGCGCTGGCCGTGCCGTTCATTATAAAGATGGAGATGGCCGGATACATATTCGGCACCTCAAGCATAGGCGACCGTTTCTTTATGTGGGGCACGGCCTGGGAGATATTGAAGAACCATCCTGTCATAGGCAACGGGCTAAATACGTTCTTTGTAAATTTTATGAAGTACCGGAACGACGAATGGAAGGGCAAGAAGGGATCGTACGCTCATAATTGCTATCTTCAGATGGCGTGCGACGTGGGCGTCGTCGGGCTGTCGGGTTTTCTATGGATGATCATAGCATATTTCATCAATGTTGTAAGGGGTATCAGGAGGATAAAGGACAGCATCTATTCATCGGCCTTGCTAGGTATATCTATGGGGGCGCTGGCGTTCCTGATAATGGGATTTTTTGACACGAACCTGTATTCCCTTAATTTGGTCACCTTATTCTGGTGCGCGATAGGTCTCAGCCAGGCAATAGTGAAGATTTTCCGGGAAGAGGAAGGCGCGGCTGCATGAAGGTGCTGATAATAAATCCTTTCGGGATAGGCGATGTTATATTCTCCACGCCGCTGGTGCAGGCGCTCAGGGAGAGCTATCCGGACGGTTTTATAGGTTATGTATGCAACAGGCGTGCGCACGAGGTGCTGAAGTCTAACCCGAACCTTAATAAGATCTACATTTACGAGAAGGACGAATACAGGTCCGCATGGGACCGATCGAAGATAAGCTGCCTTAAGATGATGCGCGACTTCTTCGCGGATATCAGAAAAGAGCGGTTCGACATAGTCATAGACCTGTCGCTCAGCTACCAGTACAGTTTGATCTCAAAATTTATCGGCATCAGGCGGAGGCTCGGCTTCAACTACAGGAACAGGGGAAAGTTCCTCACTAATAAGATAGATATAGACGGTTTCCACGAAAAACATGTCATAGAGTATTACCGGGATATGCTGGGCCTGCTCGGCATAGATCCTAAAGGTTTTGCGCGCACTCCGAAGGTATATTTAACGGACAAAGACATCGCGTGGGCGGATGAGTTCCTTAAGGCGAACGGCGCCCGTGAAGGCGAGCTGCTGGTGGGGGTCATACCGGGATGCGGGGCGAGTTGGGGGGCTGATGCAAGCCACCGCAGATGGGGGCGGGAAAGTTTCGCAAAGGTGTGCGACGGCCTGGCCGAATTTTACGGGGCAAAGGTGATGCTTCTAGGCGATATCCATGAGACTGAGATCTGCGATGAGATGCAAAATATGCTGAAGCATAAAGCCATAATTTCCTGCGGGAAGACGAACCTCCGGAATTTTCTGGGCCTGATAAGCAAGTGCAGCCTGATAATAACCAACGACGGCGGACCGCTGCATATGGCGGTAGGTATGGGCATAAAGACCATATCCGTATTCGGTCCCGTAGACGAGAATATATACGGACCTTATCCGCGAAGCGAGAACCATATCGTCATATCCAAGACAAAGATGCCCTGCAGGCCGTGCTATAAGAAGTTCAAGCATAATGTCTGCAAAGAGAGGCCGTGCCTTAAGACGATAGGGCCTGAGGAAGTACTTTCGGCGGTAAGTCTTTTGCTGGGCTCAAGCAAAATAAAGAGCGCTGTATGACAGGCACGGCCGCACGCTGCGACATAATAATCCCTATCTGGAACCAGCCTGCATTCACAAAAGAGTGTATAGCCAGCGTCGTCAGGAATACGAACTCGCTTCGCTCGCCTTACCGGCTGATCCTGATAGATAACGGGAGCGATAGCGAAACGCGCGACTATCTTAAGGGCCTTTCCATAAAAGACGTCGATGTTATACTGATAAGGAACGAACAGAATCTCGGCTTCGTGAAGGCGGTCAATCAGGGCCTTAAGGCCTCCGATGCGCCTTACGTCTGCCTCCTCAATAATGACACCGTTACAGCTCCCGGCTGGCTTGAGCGTCTTGTGGATTTCGCCGAGTCGCATAAAGACACAGGGCTTCTTAATCCGGTATGCGACGGACATCTTGACACTCCGATAGATGAGTATGCCAAAAAGCTCGAGGCAAACAAAGGCCGCTACATGGAGATGAACCAGTGCTTTGGCTTCTGTATGCTAATGAAGAGAGCGCTTATAGAAAGAATAGGATATCTCGACGAATCGTTCGGGATAGGCGGTTTTGACGATACCGATTACTCGATGCGCGCGCATAAGGCAGGGTACCGTTCGGTTTGCGTTCATGACTCGTACGTCTATCATAAGCAGCATGTATCTTTTAAGGCGATGGGTG